>OIDS01000688.1_pt1 | contig 14129 bp, 8 predicted proteins | sample 1581491 | NCBI WGS metagenome assembly OIDS01 (sample SAMEA3882553, study PRJEB24775) | human gut metagenome | biome: human-associated habitat; feature: intestine environment; material: feces | place: Netherlands | collected 2009/2010
TGCATTAAAATTTAATACTTTTTTTATAAAATATGCAAAATATAACAAAAAGTACTGGACAAAATGTCCTATACGAGGTAAAATGCATATATGTAATCAAACAGCACATTTGAAGGTTGTGCAGATAGTATTGGTTATATTTTGCGAATTGGGGGGATTTTTCATGAGAATATATCATGCTAAGGATTATGCAGATATGAGCAGAAAGGCTGCAAATATCGTATCGGCACAGGTGATTATGAAGCCTAATTGTGTATTGGGACTGGCTACAGGCTCTACACCTATCGGCTTGTATAAGCAGCTCGTTGAGTGGTTCAAGAAGGGCGATTTGGACTTCTCAGAGGTTATGACGGTGAACCTTGATGAGTACAAGGGATTAAGCCGTGAGAATGACCAGAGCTACTATTATTTTATGCATCAGAATTTGTTTGATCATGTGAATATTCCGGTTGAGAATACTCACCTGCCAAACGGCATGGAGCCGGATTCACAGAAGGAGTGCAAGCGTTATACAGAGCTGATTCAGTCTCTTGGCGGTGTTGATTTACAGCTTCTTGGTATCGGACACAATGGCCATATCGGTTTTAATGAGCCGGGCGAGTCTTTTGACAAGCAGGTACACTGTGTGAATCTTACAGAGTCTACTATTGAGGCTAATAAGCGCTTTTTTGCATCGGCTGATGATGTTCCGAAGCAGGCTTATACAATGGGCATCAAGACCATCATGCAGGCTAAGAAGATTCTTATTGTTGCAAGTGGTGAGGATAAGGCAGAGATTGTGCACAAGGCTTTCTTTGGACCGATTACACCACAGGTGCCGGCTTCTGTATTACAGCTGCACAATGATGTTACGCTTGTAGCGGATGAGGCTGCACTGAGTTGCTTGTAGATATTTTTTAGTTGAGAAGGTGCATGTATATGATAATAAAAAATGCAAGGGTATTTACAGAGGATGGCAGCTTTATGCAAGGTGATGTTGTCGTTAAGGATGGCCGTTTTGACAGTGTTTTGGAGAGAACAGCTGACACGGACGCGGCTAATGACAGCGCACCGCAGGAGATTATAGATGCATCAGGTCTTATCATGATACCGGGCCTTGTGGATATTCATTTTCATGGATGCAAGGGAGCTGATATGTGTGACGGCACCAAAGAAGCGCTTGATGTGATTACAGCATACGAGGCTTCTATCGGAGTGACGAGCGTGTGTCCGGCTACTATGACCATTCAAAGGGATGAGCTTTTGAGTGTCATGAAAAATGCCGGTGATTATAATTATCATGGTGGTGCACATCTTGTAGGTATCAATATGGAGGGGCCTTTTATCAGTCCTTCTAAAAAGGGCGCACAGGCGGCAGAGAATATCATGCGATGTGATTATGATTATTTCTGTGAGCTTCAGGATGCGGCCAATGGCTTGATAAAGCTTGTAGATATTGCTCCGGAGGAGCCGGGCGCGATTGATTTTATAGACAGGGTAAGAGGAAGTGTTGTGGTTTCAATAGCACACACAGCGGCTGATTATGACACAGCGGTAGAGGCTATTGAGCATGGTGCAAGCCATGCCACACATTTGTATAATGCGATGCCACCGCTTCATCACAGGAATCCCGGAGTTATCGGGGCTGTGAGAGATTCAGAAAAGTGTCATGCGGAGCTCATTTGTGACGGTGTGCATATTCATCCGTCGGTTATCAGGGCGACATTTGCCATGTTTGGGGCTGAGCGCATGATTTTAATAAGTGACAGCATGAGAGCCACAGGGCTTGAGGATGGTGAGTATACACTCGGTGGACAGGCCGTGACGGTCAGAGGTCCGCTTGCCACACTCCATGATGGGACAATTGCCGGTTCGGCAACCAATCTGATGGATTGTATGCGGTTTGCAGTAAGGCAGGCAGGCATTCCGCTTGAGGAGGCAATTATGTGTGCTACAGCCAATCCGGCTAAGGAGATTGGCATCTATGATGAAGCAGGCAGCATTTCTGCAGGAAAGAGAGCAGATTTTGTGCTTCTCAATGATGATTTGGATATTGTGAGTGTGTATATCGACGGAAAGGAGATATCATGTTAGGTTTTTTTAAGAATAAATCAAAGGGAAAGGTGATCTGTTCTCCGTGCAACGGCAGAGTGGTTCCTATTACAGAGGTTCCGGATCCTACTTTTTCTGAGAAAATATTGGGAGACGGCGTGGCCGTGATTCCTTCTGAGGGCAGGTTTTACGCTCCGGCGGATGGTGAGGTGACAGCTGTATTTGATACGCTTCATGCTTTTACCATGACGACCACTCAGGGAGTCGAGCTGCTTTTGCACATTGGTCTGGATACAGTGACACTAAAGGGTGATCCTTTTAAATCACATATTTCCGTTGGTGATCAGGTGAAGAAGGGTGACCTTTTGATGGAGGCTGACCTGAAGCAGATTAAGGCAGCAGATCTTAATGTCATCACTCCGGTTTTAATTGGCAACACTGCTGATTATAGTGAGATAAAGATGCTCAAAGAGGGGAATGTATCCGCCGGTGATGAGATTTTAAGTCTCGCGTAGATTTGAATATAATTATATAATAATAACGAACTTTATTGGAGTATCTCCAGTTTAGTATACATAATGTAAAGGAGGGGAAATTTATGAAATTTCTTCAAAAACTGGGTAAAGCTTTAATGCTTCCCGTAGCAGTACTTCCTATCTGTGGTATCCTCATGGGTATTGGATATTTTTTATGTCCTGCAACCATGCAGGGTGGTGACATCGAGGGAGTGCGTAATTTAATAGGTCTGTTTTTAGTTAAAGCAGGGGGCGCTCTGATTGACAACATGGCCATCCTTTTTGTAATCGGCGTTGGTGTCGGTATGTCGGAAAAGAACGACGGTACCGGCGGTATTGCAGCTTTAGCTTCATGGCTGATGATGACAACACTCCTGTCTACAGGCTTTGTTACAACAATCATGCCATCTATCGCTGACAGCGCTACAAAGACACTTGCATTCGACAAGATTGAAAACCCATTTATCGGTATATTAGCCGGTATTATTGGTGCTTTGTGTTACAACAGATTTAAGGATACAAAGCTTCCTGACTGGCTGTCATTCTTCAGTGGCAAGCGTTGCGTAGCAATTATCGCTGGTGTTGTTTCAATCCTTGCATCTGTAGTATTACTGTTTGTATGGCCATTACTTTTCGGTGCTCTTGTATCTATCGGTAAAGCAATCGTTGGTCTTGATGTAGTCGGCGCAGGTATCTATGCATTCCTGAACCGTCTGTTAATCCCTACAGGATTACACCACGCATTAAACAATGTATTCTGGTTCGATACTATCGGACTTGGAGACCTCAAACATTTCTGGGCAGGCGAGACATCAAAGGATGTTTCATGGAGCCTCGGAATGTACATGTCAGGTTTCTTCCCATGTATGATGTTTGGTATTCCTGGTGCAGCACTTGCCATGGTTAAGTGTGCAAAGCCTGCTAAGAAAAAGGCTGCCATCGGTATCCTTGCTTCTGCAGCTATCTGTGCATTTATCTGTGGTGTTACAGAGCCTTTCGAGTTTGCATTTATGTTCCTTGCTCCTGGTCTCTATGTGATTTATGCTTTACTTTATGGTATTTTCACAATGATTACAGTAGCTCTTGGATTTAGAGCAGGCTTCTCATTCTCAGCCGGTGGGATGGATTTATTATTCTCATCTTCACTTCCGGCTGCAGCAAAGACATGGCTCATCATTCCTCTTGGAATCGCAGCTTTTATCGTATTCTACATTGTATTCTATTTCGCTATCAAGAAATGGGATCTTAAGACCCCTGGTAGAGAGGACGATGATGTTGAGGCAGAGAAGAAGGCGGTGCTTTCTAACAATGACTACACAGCAGTAGCAAAGACTATTCTTGAGGGCTGCGGTGGCAAAGACAATATTGCAAGCATTGACAACTGCATCACAAGACTTAGACTTGAGGTTAAGGATATCACTCAGGTTGATGACAAGAAGATTAAATCTGCAGGTGTTGCAGGCGTTATGAAGCCTGGCAAGAATTCTGTTCAGGTTATTATCGGAACCAAGGTTCAGTTTGTTGCAGATGAGTTTTCTAAGCTTTGCGAGTAGATTGGTTCTGCAATATAGCAGTGTTGATTCACATTAGGTGATTCATATAATTTCATAATACATGATTAAAAGCCACACCGGGTGTTTGCCTGGGGTGGCTTTTTTGAGTTCGGGCCGTAAGCTCCGCCCGGTCGTGGTGCATACGGAAATGTATAGCTTTACAGCAAGGGTTGAAAAACAAACAAATGTTTGCTATAATAAATGAAGCGAGGAAATAAAAGTATATTAGGTTTAGTAATTTAAGTATTCATTTAATTTATTGTAATTAGGGAAAATCCAATATCAATCGATTGATAGAAAGAGTGATTTTATATGAACATATGGCTAAAGTTAAGGAAAACAGCTGCAATTGCACTATGTGAGTTACTTGCAATTGCTACAATTTTTACAGGCTGTGCCTCCGCTGATTTATCCGGCACTGAAGGTGCCGGGCATGCCGCAGGAGCTGAAGTGGCAGGTGAGGATTCTTCCGGTGCTTTAGGCAGCAAGGATAATGCGGATGGGCCACAGGAGGATCTTGTAAACAACAATTCTTATGTTTCACTTGATGCGATTCCTGCATATGATGGCAAGGCATACGTGGCTGTCAACAATAATGAGCCTTTTTTTACGGACAGCGATATGACTACCACTGCTTTTGAAAATTACAGTGATTTGGATTCACTTGGCAGATGCGGTGTGGCTTATGCCAATATCTGCAAGGATATCATGCCGACTGAGGAGCGTGGCAAGATAGGCATGATAAAGCCATCAGGCTGGCATACGGTGAAGTATGATGTGATAAAGGACAGGTATTTATATAATCGCTGTCATCTTATTGGCTATCAGCTTGCCGGGGAGAATGCCAATCCAAAGAACCTTATTACTGGCACGAGATACCTGAATGTAGAGGGGATGCTGCCGTTTGAGAATCTGGTAGCGGATTATGTAAACAATACAGGAAATAATGTGCTTTACAGAGTGACTCCGATGTTCTCGGGCAGCAATCTAGTTGCAAATGGCGTTCTCATAGAGGCAAAGTCGGTTGAGGATAACGGTGGCGGCATACTTTTTAATGTCTATTGCTATAATGTGCAGCCCGGAGTCGGAATAAACTATGAGAATGGTGACAGCTGGCTGGATGGCACCACAGGAAGTGCATCATCAGGCTCAGACAGCTCAGCAGCAGAAAATAGCGCTGCAGATTCCTCAAACAGCGAGACGATGGTTCATATCACTGCAACCGGCAAGAAATATCACCGTGCGGGCTGTCGGACCTTGAAAAAGAGTGACACAGAGGTAACGCTTGATGAAGCAAAATCCATGGGCTTGTCTCCGTGTGGAATTTGCAATCCGCCACAGTAGATGTGCATTAGCATTTGTAATTCACCGCAGTAGATGTGCATTAGCATTTGCAATCCACCTCAGTAGAAGCACATTAACATCTGAAATTTTCCACAGTAGACGAACATTAGCATTTGTAACCTTTCACAGCAGATGTACGTTATTTCAGCAGTGCACAAGGTTTATTGAAGTAACTTGAAAGTAACCCGGTATATGAAAATACTGTCACAGAGTAAGGGCTGCAAGTCACGGCACCGTTAGGGCATATGCATTTGATTGAGCGAATAGCGAAGCCGCTTAGATACTGTAGGATTATGCACATGAAGCACAGAAATGACTTGCCATGGAGGGCAAGTCAAGGAGAATCGCGCCACGGAAGGCGCGTTTCGACGGTTTCGTCAAGCATAGAAGAATAAAAAGCATAATCCGTACAGTATCTTAGCGGCAAAGCGTAGCGAAAGCAAAGCATATGCGTATGCCCTAACGGTGCCGTGGCTTGCAGCCCGTATAATTGCCATAAACCCTTGACGATTGCAAAACCGAAAAGTATAATAGAATAGCTAATGAATTCAATATTTTAATATAGATGGAGGAAACCAAATGGCACTGAGCAAAAAGCCGGTCAACGGCATGAAGGATATATTACCTGCAGAGATGGAAATCCGTGATTATGTGACAAGTGTGATCAAGGATACATACAGAAGCTTCGGATTTACACCGATAGAGACACCATGCATGGAGAATATTGCAAATCTCACAAGCAAGCAGGGCGGAGAAAATGAGAAGCTGATCTTCAAGGTAATGAAGAGAGGCGAGAAGCTGAATCTGGAGACAGCAAAGGAAGAGTCGGATGTAGTAGACTTTGGAATGCGCTATGACCTTACAGTGCCACTTTCAAGATATTATTCAAACAATGCCAACAACCTGCCATCGCCGTTTAAGGCACTTCAGATGGGCAGTGTGTGGAGAGCAGACAGACCTCAGAGAGGCCGCTACAGACAGTTTACACAGTGTGATATAGATATACTCGGAGAGCCAAGCAATCTGGCAGAGATAGAGCTGATTACAGCAACCACTACCACAATCGGCAGACTCGGCTTCGAGAACTTTGAGATAAGAATCAACGAGAGAAGAATCCTAAAGGCAATGGCTGCTTACAGTGGTTTTGCTGAGGAGGACTACGACAGCGTATTTATCACACTCGATAAGATGGACAAGATAGGAGTGGAAGGCGTTGCAAGTGAGCTTGCACAGGATGGCTATCCACAGGAAAATATTGACAAATATCTTGATTTGTTTAAGCTTTTGGAGCAGACAAGGGATGTCACTGAGGGTGTAAATATACTTTCAGAAAAGCTCGGTGAATATTTAGACGAAGAAGTGGTTACAAATATGACAGAGATAGCTACTGCTGTCAATGCCACAAAGGGAGCAAAGTTTGAGCTCGTATTTGACCCTACACTTGTTCGTGGAATGAGCTACTACACAGGAACTATTTTTGAGATATCAATGCCTGAGCTTGGCGCAGCTTGTGGCGGTGGCGGACGATATGACAAGATGATTGGAAAGTTCACCGGAAATGATGTACCTGCCTGTGGTTTTTCAATCGGTTTTGAGAGAATTATCCTGCTTCTCATGGAGAGCGGCTTCAAGATTCCTGAGAGTCCAAAGAAGGTGGCTTATCTGGTTGAGAAGAAATATCCGGCAGACAAGCTTGTTGATGTCATGAACCAGGCAAAAGACGCAAGAGCAAACGGACAGCAGGTGCTTGTTGTGCGCATGAACAAGAACAAGAAATTCCAGAAGGAGCAGCTTATGAAAGAGGGCTACGAGGAGTTTGTTGAGTTCTTTAACAGATAGGAATCTGATAAGCAGCAGATTAGCTGTGCAGCAGCGGTACCAAACAGATATTAGAATAAATATATAGTAGAAATATAAGGAGCATAAAATGGCAGAATCAATGCAGGGCTTACATAGAAGCCATAGATGTACAGAAGTATCAAATGCCAATATCGGTGAGAAGGTCACCGTCATGGGCTGGGTACAGAAGAGAAGAAATTTAGGAAGTCTCATTTTCGTAGATTTAAGAGACAGAAGCGGAATACTTCAGATAGTATTCGGTGAGGAAAATGTAGGTGCAGAGGGCTTTGAAAAGGCAGGCGCCTTAAGAAGTGAGTTCGTCATCGCAGTTGAGGGAACTGTCCAGAAGAGAACAGCTGCTGTCAATGAGAACTTAAAGACAGGTGATATCGAGGTTATCGCTACATCAATCAGAGTGCTTTCAGAGGCACAGACACCTCCATTCCATATTGAGGAGAATTCAAAGACCAGCGAGGACATCAGACTTAAATATCGTTATCTGGATCTTCGCCGCCCTGATATCCAGAGAAATCTCATGCTCAGAAGCAATGTGCTTCGCGTGATGCGTGACTTTATGGCAAACGAGGGATTTTTGGAGATAGAGACACCAATCCTTTGCAAGTCTACACCGGAGGGCGCCAGAGACTATCTCGTGCCAAGCCGTATACACCACGGACATTTTTATGCGCTTCCACAGTCACCACAGCTCTTTAAGCAGCTTCTGATGGCTTCAGGTTATGACAGATATTTCCAGATTGCACGATGCTTCCGTGATGAGGATCTGCGTGCAGACAGACAGCCTGAGTTTACACAGGCAGATATGGAGCTTTCATTTGTAGATATCGATGATGTAATCGAGGTAAATGAGAGACTGTTAAAGCACCTTTTTAAAGAGGTCATAAATGTGGATGTTGAGATTCCGTTTAAGCGTATGCCTTGGCAGGAGGCTATGGACAGATTTGGTTCTGACAAGCCTGATACACGTTTTGGTATGGAGCTTTGCGATGTTTCGGATGTGGTAAAGGACTGTGGCTTTGGAGTATTCACAGGAGCTCTTGAAAACGGTGGCTCTGTCCGCGGTATCAATGTAGAGGGACAGGCAAAGATGCCTCGTAAGAAGATTGACAAGCTTGTAGAGCATGCAAAGGGCTGTGGAGCAAAGGGACTTGCTTATCTGTGCATCAATGAGGATGGCACATACAAGTCATCATTTGCCAAGTTTATGACAGAAGCTGAGCTTGATGCACTTGTTGCAAAGATGAACGGAAAGCCGGGAGATTTACTCCTTTTCGCAGCAGACAAGAATAAAATCGTATGGAATGTACTTGGAGCACTTCGTCTCATGCTTGGAGCTGAGCTTGGCCTGATTGATGAGAACAAGTACAATTTCCTCTGGGTAACAGAGTTCCCACTCCTTGAGTGGTCTGATGAGGAAAACAGATTTATGGCAATGCATCATCCATTCACCATGCCTATGGAGGAGGACTGGGACAAGATAGACTCAGATCCGGGCGCAGTTCGTGCAAAGGCATATGATATCGTACTCAATGGTACAGAGCTCGGTGGAGGCTCAGTGCGTATCCATCAGGATGACATCCAGGAGAAGATGTTTGAGGTGCTTGGTTTCACAAAGGAGCGTGCACATGAGCAGTTTGGATTCCTGCTTGATGCATTCTCATATGGTGTACCGCCACACGCAGGACTTGCCTTTGGTGTTGACCGTATCTGCATGCATATGCTGCATACAGACAATATCAAGGAGGTTATTGCATTCCCTAAGGTAAAGGACGCTTCGGACCTCATGTCAGAGGCACCCGGAACTGTAGATCCAAAGCAGCTTGAGGAGCTTGGAATAGCTATAGCTGCAGAGGAAGATGAGGAATAACACTATAATATGAATTTGAAAAAAAATATTTTCAATGCGATTACCATAATACTGCTCGCCGCACTTATTGCGGGGGCAGTATTGCTTAATAACAGGATAAAAAAGCTCGAGACACAGATGTCATACACATCAGACAACACATCGGTGATACTTTCCGATGTGCAGACCATGCAGGATGATATCAAGTCCACCCTTGAGGAGGAGGCCAGCCTCATAACAGACTGGGATATTTCATTAAAAAGTGCAGACTTTACCGATATGACATACACAGTCTCTGTCTCGGTGGTGCCAAAGGAGTACACAGAGGATACAAAAACCAGTGTATTTTTCGGTACAAACGAGATACCGCTCGAGCTAGACGGCATCAAGTATACGGGCGAGGCCACACTTCCACTGTCTGAGGACTATGCAGGCAATGTGACATTTCTGTTTGTTGATGGAAATAAGAGAAGCACAGAGGTGCTCGATAAGTTTGAAGGTGTGACATCAGTGTTCAAAAATGTAGCATCCGGCATACTTGCCGATAAACCAACCTTTGATAATGGCAGCATAAAGCTTGGCACAGATGTAGATGTAGCAGTCATGGGAAATGATTACTTTGACTTTAACAGTGTGCAGCTTGTAGTTGCAAGCTCAGGAACAGAGCTAAAGACCTACGATATCAGACAGCTGTTGGCAGAAAACGGCACAGATAGTGCAGACTCTGCAGACACAGACTCCATCACATCCGCCTTAAGCCGGAAGGATGATGCCAAAAAAGATGGTTCAAAGAATGACACGGAAAATGATACCTCTGATGCCTCAAAAGAGGACGACGGTAAGCTCCATAGTCTCGAAGGCACAGTCAAAATCGAAGACTTAATCCCTGTCACAGCTGCAAGCAATATCAAAATATATGTCAAAGCAGTATCGGCACAGGGCTACACATTCACATATGACCTGTTCGATGGTACCGTAAATCAGGACATCACAGACTTTGAAACCACAGCCGACATATCCGGCGGTGACTACACAGTAACCGACCCGTCCGGCAGCAAATACGAACCATAAAAATGTGATATAAGTGTAATTATTTAAAATCAGTTTTTATTGTGTTTTCAAGGCAACTCAGAATATTTATAAATAATATATAACTATTAAATAAGCTCATTTCGCATAAGTGAAATGAGCTTTAAATTTAAAAAGTAAAAAGTGCCGGCAGCCTCACCCTTCTTTTTTACTGAGCGGCAGCGTAAATATAAACTCAGTTCCCACACCCTCAGTGCTTATCACATTTATATTCTCACCATGCGCCTGCACGATTTCTTTAACTATAGACAGGCCAAGTCCCGTACCTCGCTTATCCTTTCCGCGGGATAAATCACTCTTGTAGAAGCGTTCCCAGATCTTAGAAAGGCTGTCCTTCGGTATACCGATACCGTGATCCTTTACTGATATAAACACCTTTTCATTTCTGATACTCGTCTCAATCTTGATACTCGAATCATTATTTGAAAACTTCACAGCGTTGTCAATCAGGTTGTAAAGAATCTGTTGGATTTTGACCATATCACCGCGCACGAAAAGCTCTTTTCCGGTGAGCAGCAGGTCAAAGCTTAAGCCCTTTTCACTGCATTTACCCTCGAAGGTAAGGATTGTCGTGCGGATCATTGTATTGATGTCAAAATCAGCAATATCCAGGTGTATGCCGTGATGACCGAACTGGTTCAGATCAATAAGACTCTTGGTGAGCTTATTAAGCCTCTCGGTCTCAAAAAGTATGATGTTTAAGTATTTATCCTGCATCTCAACAGGGATGGTTCCGTCCAGCATAGCCTCCACGTAGCCCTTTATCGAGGTAAGAGGGGAGCGAAAGTCGTGTGACACGTTGGAAACAAACTTGCGCTGATCCTCCTCAAGCGTATCAAGCTCCGTTGCCATGTAGTTGAGTGTGTTTGCCAGATAGCCGAGTTCGTCATTGGAATGTACTTCAATCTGGGCGGTGAAATCGCCCTTTGCATACTTCTTTGCGGTCTTTGTGATTTTGGAGATAGGACGGTAAATGGAGCGGCTCATCGTGACAAGCATAATAAATGCCACTGCAAAAATGAGCGCTACAGTGTAAAAGGAGATATTCATAAAACCGTTTACACCTGCCGTGATATGGCTCATTGTCTTGTGAATGACTATGTAGCCGATATTCTGGTACGAGACATTTACCGGGGAAAATACGGACAGCATCCTATGCTTGAAGGAACCGTAAAAATTTCCAATCATATAGTTGTCGCTGCCAAAATCGGTGACATCAAAGCCATTTATCAATACAGGCTTAGAACTGTCATTTTGGATATCAATGCCTATTGACGGATCATCTGAGTCCATGAGCAGCTCACCGTCAGGGCTGACCACCCATACCTCGGCATCCATATAGTCGGCTACGATTTTCATGTGATTCTGGAAATCGCTTAGCGACATGGATGAACCAAAGTATTCACTGGCATAGTCACCTGCTATGATGGAGGCCTCCCTGTAGAGATTGGATGCCTCCTGCTTTTCAATATAGTCTGTGGTGAGATGCTGTGTAAAGGTGCATATAATGAAAAAAGCGATGACACCGTAAATCAGGTAGCTGATTAACAGCTTAGAGTAGATGGTATGCTTCATTATTTATTTTACCTCAAACTTGTATCCGATGCCCCAGACAGTTGCGATGCGCCAGGTTGGCTTGTCCTTGATTTTCTCGCGGAGACGCTTTACATGCACGTCGACAGTGCGGGTGTCACCGACATATTCATAGCCCCATATGTTGTCCAGAAGCTGCTCCCTTGTAAACACCTGATTTGGAGATGAGGCAAGAAAATATAATAGCTCAAGCTCCTTTGGCGGCATATCAATCTGCTGTCCGTCATAAGTGACAGAGTAGTTGGACAGATTTACAATAAGCCCCGGGTACTCCACACACTTGATATCTACGGAAGCATAGGCCTCCGGCTTTGCAGGCTGGAAGCGTCTGAGCACGGCCTTGACTCTGGCCACAAGCTCTTTTGAGTCAAAGGGCTTGAGTATATAGTCGTCGGCGCCAAGCTCCAGGCCTAAAACCTTGTCAAATACCTCGCCCTTTGCGGAGAGCATGATAATCGGCACATCGGACTTTGCACGTATCTCACGGCATACCTGATAGCCGTCTATGCCCGGAAGCATGAGGTCCAAAAGAAGCATGTTTGGCTTGTAGTGCTCGAATGCGATAAGAGCCTGCTCACCGTCATTTACGATTTTGGTGTCATAGCATTCCTTGGTCAGATATAGAGATATAAGCTCTGCTATATTGTTGTCGTCGTCTACTATCAGTATTTTCTGTTTAACAGCCATTTCTAATCTCCTTCTTAAAAATTATTTATATTCCGTAAAAGTACATTGTCGTTATTTAAAGGTTGCGATGGTTACTCCGGCATCGCCCTCACCAAACTCACCGAGATGGTATTCCGCAATAGTTTTTGTCCTCTTAAGGAGTCCATGCACAGCCTTTCGCAGTGCACCGGTGCCTTTTCCGTGGACAATGCGCACAGATGTAAGATGAGCGATATATGCGTCGTCCAAGTATTTATCTAAGAGAGCAAGTGCCTCATCCGTAGTCTTTCCAATCAGGTTGATTTCTGATGAAACTGACATTGACTTGCTCATCTTTATCTTGCTTCCGCTGCCGCCGTACTTCTTGTCAGGAGAGACATCGTCGTTTAAGAGCACGAGGTCATTAATATTAACCAGCGAGCGCAGTATACCCATCTGCACATACAAATCGCCCTTGGCATTTGGCAGAGTGTGGACGGTTCCCTTCAGATTGAGGGAGAGCACAAGCACAGAATCACCGATGCGCAGCTTCTTAGGCGCCTTGTGATTTGCCTTGGCAGTGTTTTTCTTGATGTCTGACAGCTTCTTTTCCTTGTCATTCATCTTGTCACGAAGGGCGGAGCGCTCCTTTTCCATCTGGCTCATAGGAGCCTGTCCCTGTCCGTATTTGTTGAAATTGCGGATGGTTTTGTCGGCAAGCTCCTTTGCATCCTGCAGTATCTTGTAGGCTTCCTCATTTGCCTCGCGTAAAATCTTGTCTTTGCTCTTGTCTATGCGCTCGTTTTTCTCTTCGAGCTGTTTCTTGAGCTTTTCAATCTCCGCCTTGTAGCTGTTGATTTCAAGCTGTTCCTTTTCGATAGTTTGTCGCTGTGACTCGAGGCTTGCAATCAGATCCTCAAAATCGAGGTCGTTATCATTAATCCTGCTTTTTGCATCCTTGATGATGCTTTCGTCCAGACCAAGCTTTGATGAGATTGCAAATGCGTTACTCTTTCCCGGAATTCCTATAAGCAGCCTGTAAGTTGGACGGAGTGATTCAACATCAAACTCACAGCTTGCATTTTCAACACCATCAGTAGAAAGTGCGTAAAGCTTGATTTCACTGTAATGTGTTGTTGCCATTGTTGTGACACCACGCATTTTAAGGTCGTTAAGAATTGCGATTGCAAGAGCAGCACCTTCTGTCGGGTCAGTTCCTGCACCAATCTCATCAAAGAGTACAAGACAGTTCTCATCAGCTTCTTTAAGAATCTTAACAGTGTTAGTCATGTGCGATGAAAATGTACTTAAACTCTGTTCAATACTCTGCTCATCACCGATATCAGCGTAAATGTTCTTAAATACGGCAATGTCTGAATGGTCAAGAGCCGGAATGAATAAACCAGATTGGGCCATAAGTGTAAGAAGTCCTACTGTCTTTAAAGAAACTGTCTTACCACCGGTATTAGGGCCTGTGATAATAAGAAGTTTAAAATCTGTTCCGAGATAGATATCAATAGGAACTACAGTGTGTGGTTCAATAAGAGGGTGGCGTCCCTTCTTAATATTGATAATTCCTGATGTATTCATGACCGGGCGGCTTGCATGCATATGTCTTGCAAGCTGAGCCTTTGCAAATATACAGTCGAGTTCAAC
>OIDS01000689.1_pt1 | contig 14124 bp, 10 predicted proteins | sample 1581491 | NCBI WGS metagenome assembly OIDS01 (sample SAMEA3882553, study PRJEB24775) | human gut metagenome | biome: human-associated habitat; feature: intestine environment; material: feces | place: Netherlands | collected 2009/2010
CAGTTACCGGCATCGTAGAGAAGAGAGGCAGAAAGATGAAGGAGATCTCTTCCTTTATCGTTGAGAAGGGAACTCCCGGATTTACCTTCGGTACCAAGGAAAAGAAGATGGGTATCAAGGGCTCTTCCACTTACGAGCTGATCTTCACCGACTGCCGTATCCCTAAGGAGAACATGCTGGGCAAGCAGGGACAGGGATTCAAGATCGCAATGCACACTCTGGACGGCGGACGTATCGGTATCGCTTCCCAGGCTCTGGGTATTGCAGAAGGCGCTCTGGAGAGAACCGTTGCTTACACCAAGGAAAGAAAGCAGTTCGGAAAGTCCATTTCCGGATTCCAGAATACACAGTTCCAGCTGGCTGATATGGCTACCAAGGTGGAAGCTGCCAAGATGCTGGTATACAAGGCTGCACGCAAGAAGGACGAGTACAAGACCAATCCTAAGATCTCTTACTCTGTAGAAGCTGCTATGGCTAAGCTGTATGCTGCTGAGGTTGCTATGGAAGTTACTACCAAGGCTGTTCAGCTGCACGGTGGTTACGGTTACATCAGAGAGTACGAAGTTGAACGTATGATGCGTGATGCAAAGATCACCGAGATCTACGAGGGTACTTCCGAAGTTCAGAGAATGGTTATCTCCGCAGATCTGCTGAAATAAGCAAGCAGGCATTTGTCGGAAATTTTATTAGAAAAGTAAGGAGAAAATACAATGAAGATTGTTGTTTGTATTAAGCAGGTGCCCGATACCAAGGGCGGTGTTAAATTCAATCCTGACGGAACTCTTGACAGAGGCGCAATGCTTGCTATCATGAATCCCGATGATAAGGCTGGTCTGGAAGCTGCACTGAAGCTGAAGGACGAGTTCGGCGCAGAAGTTACCGTACTGACCATGGGTCTTCCCAAGGCAGCAGATGCTCTTCGTGAGGCGCTGGCTATGGGTGCTGACAAAGCAATTCTGGTTACCGACAGAGTACTGGGCGGTGCTGATACCTGGGCTACTTCCACTACCATTGCAGGTGCACTGAGAAACCTTGACTATGATCTGATCATTACCGGTCGTCAGGCAATCGATGGTGATACTGCACAGGTTGGTCCTCAGATCGCTGAGCATCTGGGACTTCCCGTAATCTCTTATGCACAGGACATCAAGGTTGAGGGAGACAAGGTGATCGTTCAGAGACAGTATGATGACAGATATCATGTAGTAGAGGCTCAGATGCCCTGCCTGATCACTGCATTATCCGAACTGAATAAGCCTCGTTACATGACTCCCGGCGGAATCTTCGATGCATGCAAGGCAGAGATCACTACCTGGGGCAGAGCTGATCTGAAAGATGTTGATGACAGCAACCTTGGCCTGAAGGGATCTCCTACCAAGATTGCAAAGGCATCCGATAAGGTTCGTAAGGGCGCAGGTGAGAAGATCGTTCCCGATTCACCTGAAGACGGAGCAGCTTACATTGTTGCTAAATTCAAAGAAAAGCACATCATCTAATATAGGAGGCAAACCATGGTAACCAATAATATTGAAGAATACAAGGGTGTATATGTGTTCGCCCAGCAGGTAGACAATGAGATCAGCGGTATCGCATTGGAGCTGCTCGGCAAAGGTAAAGAGCTGGCTGCAAAGCTGGAGACCGAGGTAACCGCGGTTCTGATCGGTTATAATGTAAAGAATCTGGCAGATAAGCTGGCTGAGTATGGCGCAGATAAGGTAATCCTTGTGGACGATCCCGAACTGGAGACTTACAGAACCGAGCCTTATGCACATGCACTGGCATCTGTTATCGAGAAATATAAGCCTGAGATCGTTCTGGTAGGTGCAACTGCTATCGGACGTGACCTCGGCCCTACCGTTTCCGCAAGAGTTAAGACCGGTCTGACTGCTGACTGTACTGTACTTGAGATTGGTGATTTTCCAATCAATCCAGTTCCAAATCAGGAGCAGAAGCATAACCAGCTTCTTATGACACGTCCTGCATTTGGTGGTAACACAATCGCAACAATCGCTTGCCCGGACAACCGTCCTCAGATGGCTACTGTACGTCCAGGCGTTATGCAGAAGCTTGACAAGGTTGAGGGTGCAAAGGCTGAGGTTATCAATTACAACCCAGGTTTCACACCAAATAACAGATATGTAGAGATCCTTGAGATTTCTAAGGCTGTTTCAGACATCAAGGATATCATGGATGCAAAGATTCTTGTATCTGGTGGTCGTGGTGTTGGTTCTGCTGAGAACTTCAAGCTTTTGGAGGATCTTGCAGACGTACTTGGCGGACAGGTTTCATGCTCACGTGCCGTTGTAGATTCAGGCTGGAAGCCAAAGGAGCTTCAGGTTGGTCAGACAGGTAAGACTGTACGTCCACAGCTCTACTTCGCAATCGGTATCTCAGGAGCAATCCAGCATGTAGCTGGTATGGAAGAGTCTGATATCATTATTGCAATCAATAAGGATCCAGACGCTCCAATCTTTGATGTAGCTGATTATGGTGTTGTTGGTGATCTGAATAAGATCGTTCCAGCACTGACAGAGGCTATCAAGGCTGAGCTTGCTGCAAAGTAATTTGATTACTTGCAAAAGTAAATAGTAAATAAGAGTTTAGAACCACCGTGTATCGTAAGATATGCGGTGGTTTTTGTTATTGAAAATCACCTATAAACTATGCTATTATCGTTACGTGGAAAAAGTTACAGAAAAAGGAGTTACATATGATACGTGAATGTAGTCTGGAAGAGATATCCGATGGACGGACTTACAGAGAAAATGATATGGTGAAGGCGGATGCGGGTGTGATGGTTGTTTCAAATGCTGTACGGGCATGGGGAATTCCATTATCTTAGATCCGTATGATATCTGGCTGCTGAAGAACTTTTCAGAGGGAACGAAGCTGACGTTTGAACAGCTCCTTGCAACCGGAAATGTGGAGTTGAATATTGTGGATGGCTTGATCCTGCCGAATCTCAGCATGAAAGGACAGGATCGTTGTGCTTATCTTGATGAAGATGGGCGGTGCCGGATTCATGATGTGCGACCGGGAATCTGTCGGTTGTTCCCACTTGGGAGAGTTTATGATGAGAAGGGAGACTTTTATTATTTCTTGCAGACAGGCGAATGCGCTAAGAAGAACCTTGCGAAGATCAAGGTGAAAAAGTGGACATGCTTGCGATGCCCGGAGAAGAACCGGGAATTTGTCACGGCGTGGCATGCATTGATCCGCACAGCCGGACAGAAGATGGTGGAACATAAGCAGAGTGGCCGTGGCGAGAAGCTTCAGGAATTGGCGATGTATATTCTGAACGAATTCTATGTTGCGGACCTGCCGGAAGCCGCTTACGACGATACCGGAATCACAACAATCTACGAAAGTTTATGTAATAAGATAGAAAATGCAAGAGAATCTCTCGCGCATTTTTAGTAAGAGGAAGAAAATATATAATTGCAAAACGGGACATGCATATTTCCATATTTATAATTTGAAATTCAAGAATATGCATATGTTTGGAACTTAGAATTACTTAATGTTCTGGAAGATAAGCAGAAATGATTGAACACGATGTTCAATCAAGCCGCCATTGAGCCACGGATGGCGAATTGGCGGCGGTTTCGTGTGACGAGATAATGTGTGCCAGAACATTTAGTAATTCGTAGTTTCAATACATCGCATAGAATTGGATTTCAAATATAAATATGGAAGATAGAAATATCCATTTTGCAATTATATTGGAATTAAGGAGGAACAAAAATGCTCGGAATTATCGGTGCAATGGATGAAGAAGTTGCAAAATTAAAGGAAACTATGCAGGATGTCGCAGTCGAGACAAAGGCGTCTATGGAATTTTACAAGGGAACGATGAATGGCAAAGAGGTTGTCGTTGTCCGCTCAGGAATCGGAAAGGTCAATGCGGGAATCTGCACACAGATTCTGTGTGATCTGTATCATGTGGATGCTGTGATCAACACAGGAATTGCAGGAAGCTTAAATGCGAAGATTGATATCGGCGATATTGTGCTTTCGACTGATGCACTGCAGCATGATATGGATGCGACAGGCTTTGGATATGAGCCGGGCGTGATTCCTCGGATGGAGACATCGACATTTATTGCAGATGAGAAGCTGCGAAAGCTGGCGAAGGAGTGCTGCGAGCGCGTGAATCCGGATATTCATGTATTTGAAGGACGCGTGGTCAGTGGCGATCAGTTTATTTCTGATAAGGCGAAGAAAGAATTTATCCTGAATACATTTGCAGGCGACTGTACTGAGATGGAAGGTGCAGCGATCGCACAGGCTGCTTACCTGAATCAGATTCCGTTTCTGATTATCCGAGCGATCTCAGATAAAGCAGATGACAGTGCGACGGAGGATTATCCAACCTTTGAGACGAAGGCAATCGCGCACAGCGTAAAGCTCGTGCAGGCAATCGTTGCAGGATATGCGAATGCATAGAATAAGAGTTAATCTCATATGTGATTCCATGTATAAATAGAATCACATGTCGAATATAGAATCAATAAGAAAGCAGGTAAAATCATGGAGAAAATAGCAAGCTTTACAGTGAACCATTTGAATTTGTTGCCGGGCGTGTATGTGTCAAGAAAAGATAACGTCGGCGGAAATGTGATTACAACATTTGATCTGCGTATGACGAGACCAAATTATGAGCCGGTGATGAATACAGCAGAGGTGCATACGATTGAGCATCTGGCAGCAACTTTTCTCCGGAATCATAAGGAATACGGAGAGAAGATTATTTATTTTGGACCGATGGGATGCCGGACAGGCTTTTATCTGATCTTGGCAGGCGAGTATGAATCGAAGGATATCGTGCCGTTGCTGAAGGAACTGTATACATTTATGAGCGAGTTCGAGGGCGATGTACCGGGCGCGTGTGCGCGGGATTGCGGAAATTATCTCGATATGAACCTGCCGATGGCGAAATATCTGAGCAAGAAGTATCTGACGGAAGTATTGGAGAATATTTCGGAAGAGAGACTTGTTTATCCGGAATAGTTATCCACAATATCCACAAAATGCGCGTATTTGTTGCATTTTACAAAATGTCTTGAAAATCCCATGCAAACCTCTTATCATCTTAATTATAAGGTAAGGATGGAAGGAGGAGTTGTATGGGAGAAGAACAGGACATTCCAAGAAAACTTGAGTATGAGAGTTTGGCTGAGTATGATGCATTCCGTAACCCTTCGATCGTGGAGGAACAACCATTTTATTACAAAGGGATGAGCCGAAGCGAATATGAAAAGGAACTCGCATATCTCAATCAGAACCTGTCATCGTTTTATGAAGGTTCATATGTTCCGCTCTGGAAGCAGTCGTGGTATCAGTAGGAGCTTTGGCCAGCACCCGAAGATACAAAATAAGTCATTTTTTCTAAATGAACCCCAATATTTTGTAGGAATTTTATAAAAAGTATTTGATTTTACATATCAGTATGGTACAATGAATTATAATTGCGGACAGGTATAGTTTGACTTGAATTATTATGGAAAATGTATCGAGGATATAGAGAGTTTATAAGGTAGAGAGGTGTAACTATGAACTTTAAAGACAAGCTGGTAAGTAAATTATTGGATATCGGAAAGAAACACCGGATATTAGTCTATCCGATGCTTGCTTTGGTTGCGGTTGTAACTGCAATCTCGCATGTCATCTGCTGGGGACGCGGAAATGGCAAGAAGATGGTCGCATCAATTATGGTTGTGGCACTTCTGATCACGCAGTCGCTGTTCCTGACGTCATCCGCTGTAAATAATGGTGATGATGCAAATGCAGCACTCACGAACACTGCTACGGATGCAACCAGTGTGATGAATGGCGAGGATGGTGCAGACGATCCGGTTCTGTTGTTTGATGAAGACGGAAATGCCGATGCCGCAGACGACGGAACGGCGGATGCAGAAACAGCAAATGTTACATACTATGCATATACAACCTCATCTCAGACAATTGCCGGTTTTTCAAAGGCTTGTGCAGTTGCAGACTCTACCATTACTTTGATGAGCGATAATGCAGAAATTCTGCAGGGATTTGGTCTGGATGCAAAATATTTTACGACAGACGGAAATCTGTACAGCGATGCACAGTGTACAACGCCGATCGCAGGCAACCAGATGACCACGACAGAAAATGGAACCTATCAGGTATTTGTAAAGATTACAAGAACCGCATATACACTTGCATTTTCTGACTGTGGTGATCAGGGAGAAGTCGCAAGTGTTACAATACCGACAAATGAGACAAATACCGGTAATGTCGAACAGGTGATGACATTTGCCGTACCGGGATCAGACGATACCTATCATTTCTATAAGAGAGGATATAAGTATATCAGCCTTGGAGACAAGATGATCGGTCAGAGTATCGAGGTGAAATCTTCTGATGTCCGTACGAACACGATTACGGTAAAGGCAGGCTGGGAGCCAATCAAGGACATGAAGCTGACATACCAGTTGTATGATCCATCGGTTGTAGGTGTGCTTGATCCGGTAGAGTCAGCCGATGCAGTTGTTGAGAGTGCAGCTTTTGCATATGGCGATACAGTCTCTATCATGACTTTGGATGAGAGTGCTTATATTCAGAATAAAGGATATTATTTCGCAGGCTGGAAGATCGAGGGCACGGATACGATTATTGATCCATCCCAGACAGCAACGATGGCTGCGACGACTGACAGTGGACTTGTAAAAGAAAGTGGTGCACTGACAGATGCAACGAATGTTGCACCGGTTAAGCTGATCGGTCAGTGGAAATATAAGGAAATTGAGCTGTATGTCGACGGCAATAAGGTCGATGGCAGTGATGCGGCTGTGACAGGCATGTACGGTACAGCTATGAACCATGTCATTACAGCAAAGTACAAGAAAGATGGCGCAGAGAGTGAGTCCATCCAGTTTACAAATGGTATGCAGGCGGTTACAACCGGACTTGGTACTTATGGACTTTCTGTAAACGAATCGGCAAATTCTTATACGATAACAGGTACACCGAACAATGTGACAACGGATGCACAGAGCTATACATTTACGGTGACAGATACGAATGACACAAGTAAGACAGCAACCTTTAATCTTGTGTTTGCTGTTGAAAAGCTTCCGGTTATCATTGGAGAAGTCAAGGATGCTTCCACAGGAGGAACTTTGACGAAGGTGTATGATAATTCGGATACTATCCAGGTGCAGACGACAGCGTCTGTCACAGCACAGGACGGCAGTGTACCGGATTGTATAACAAACGATGCGATTCAGGTAACGTTCGATGCAACCGCAAAGATGCTTGATACAGGAAGTGTGAAGGGCAAGGATGTCGGAACTGGAAAGACGATCCGTCTGACATCACCAAGATTATCTGGAAATAATGCAAACTGCTATGAATTGCTGAATGTAGAAGAGGGACACCTCGATGTGGCAAACGCAGCTACTGTAACGAAGCGTACCTTGAACGTGGAGGTTGCATATGATGTGGATTCTGTATTGTTTGGACAGGATAGTCCGGAATGTACACTGACGATTACGAATCCAGATAATATTGCACAGGGAAATAACAATGAAGAGCAGAATGCATATGCGGCAGATCCGAATACATTTATGACAAGATATCTTGGACTGAATAACAAGGATGCATGGGAGACAAACCGCAAGATTTATAGCAGCCCGGCAAATGCGTATTACTATATCCGTCCAACCTTTGCAAGCAACGGAAACTATGAAGTAGTTGTTGCAAATCCACCGAAATTCTCGGTGACAAGAGAAAGCTCCGATGGACATTTCTCCATCAAGGAGACTGCGGTTGGTGGATATTATCCAAGTTATACGATCGTGGCAACGAACGGATATGATATGGTTCGAATCCTGAGTGATGGCGAGGTTGATATTTCCGACACGATGACACGTGCACAGGCAAAAGCGTTGTTCAAGAACCAGTCCGCAGGTATTACGGCAGATGGTACTTACACGAACATCCGGTTCCAGTTGTACAATTCGACAACCAATGCAATCTCTACAATCTACACAGTGAAGGAGACGATCATTGTAGATACAAAGATTCCGGTTTATGTAAGCCATGCAGTGGAACCGACCGGCTTTGTAAATCAGCTTGGGTTTGGTACATATTATCATTCGCAGAACAATGTCACAGGTATGACACTGACAGTTACATACCGTTCAGACGAAAGCCCTTGTGATTACCTGCATTATTATTTCGCAGGTGAGGACGCAAGTACCGTTCCGACCACGACGATGCAGACAAAGATGGTATCGAAGGGAAATGGTCTGTATGAGGCAACACTTCTGGTAGGAAGCGGCTATGCCGGACAGCTGGTTGTATGGGCAACCGATACAAAGCAGAAGGAGTCTGCACATACAAAGCTGGTATGTTATACAACGAACACTGATGCAAGTCTGACAGATAAATATTATGAGTGGATGGTTGAAGGAACCCCTCCAACTGCTGCGCTGAGCGTACAGGGAAATGGAGAGGCTGCGCTGACAGATAAGTGGTACAATACATTGGATGCAGCAATCGCAGCAACGGATATTGACAGTGGACTGGATGAAGTGACATGGAGTGTTGAGACACCAAGTACAACTGTGACAGCTACGACATCTGCGTATGGTGCCAATGCGACAAAGAATGCAAAGATTACAGATTATACCTTCCACCAGATCATTACAGGTGGTGCATCAAATAATTACACACCGGGTGAGTATTATATCTCGGCAGTGGTAAAGGATAATGCTGGCAATACGGTAGATGTAGAGAAGCAGGGCCCATTCCTCTTCGATGGCATCAAACCGGCAGTGACATTGTCTGATGATGGAGAAAGCCAGACACAGTTCCAGTCCGATGTCACGATTACGATGGAAGCGACAGAGGGTGAGCTGGAAAGTGGTATTGACAGCATCGCACTGTACAAGGATAGCACAGGCAGTGAGCCGATCCAGACATGGTCTGCCGCTGGCGCGAAGAGCTGGACAGAAAGCTATGATGTAACAGAGAGTGGAACCTATATCTTAGTTGTAACGGATATTGCAGGTAATCAGTCTACCGAGCAGGTAACCTACAGTCATATTTCTTCGGAGAGACCAGACAAGCCAAGCGTATCAATCGCGAAGGGCGATAATGGTGCGATTGGAAATGCAGGCTGGTTGATCGAGGATAAGCCGAAGGTAACAATCAAGTCAACAACGGAAACAAGTGATAAGGTTCCGGTCAAGACATATTACAAAGTGATTTATACAGACGCAAGTGGAAAGCATGAATCACAGGATAGTTTTACTGGAGAGAGTTATACATTTGCACTGGACGGACAGGGTGATGTGACAGTGGAAGCGTGGGCAGTCAGCGAGGCGGGCTGTCAGAGTGATACTGCTTCTGAGGATGCAAAGGTTGATATTGATGGACCGGCTGTGACGATCACAGATTCTGTGGTTGATGCAAATGGGGATGTAACAATCAACTTCCAGGCAATTGATTTGATCAGTGGTGTAGATACTGACCGGGTACTCGTAAATGGCAACGCTGTATCGGTAACAGATACAGATGGCGTGGCAAAGGGAAGCTTCAAGGCAGATGGCAGTGCAACTTACACGATTGTTGCTTATGATAATGCAGGCAACAAGTCCGCAGAGGTAAGCTTTGAGCCGCTTGGACTGGAAGTAACACCGGTAACAGCAATCACAAATACAACAGCACATATCGAGGCGCAGGTAATTCAGGGAACAAACCCATTGTCAAAGAGCCTGTGCTATATCGAGTATAAGAAAGCAACTGAGACAAGCTACGATACCGTACTTGTCAATAAGACAGATACTGCAAGCGGAATTGAGATGATCTACAATTTCAGCAAGCTGACACCAGATACGGTATATAATTACCGTGTACATGCAGCGACACTGAATTCTTCTGAGGAGCGTGTGATCGAAGGAAGCTTTAAGACGCTGTCTGGCAATTCGACGACTACGATCTACGGTACGGCAACTTATAACGATTCACTGCCAGATGATGTGAAGGATAAGCCAATCTACATTAACCTGTACCGTGGCAATACGATTGTCGGCGGTGAGGTTGTAACAAGCGCAGATAATACACGGTATATGTTCACCGGTGTATCCGATGGAACGTATCGTATCGTTGCAACAAACGGTACTCTGACGAAAGAGGCATCCGTGACAGTTGCCGATGGCATGATCACCTATCCAGAGACCTATTCGACAACCGGAGGAATCAACTTTGTACTTTCCGGTCTGTCTACGGATGTGATTTTGGATGATGGCGATGTAGAGATTGCTGTGGATGGTCTGGATAAGATCTACAACAACAGCTACTACAAGGGAAATGTAACGGATGATGATCTTCGAATCGTTCAAAATGGTGGCCGGATCGATATTGCTTTGCATGCAAGCTACATCAAGGTAAGCGATGTGACATCCGAAGAGCAGGGAATCTTCGCAGATAAGCTTGGCAGCCGGACAGAAATTGTTCGTTATATAAGATTATACATCGTGAAAAATGTATATAATGAGTTTGGAAACTTAGAGTATTCACAGAATCTGACAAGACTGTATGAGCCTGTGACGATCTCCTTCCCATTGGAGGATCTGGCAGGTGAGAACATCAAGGTAGCATCGCTGCATGCAGAGGGAACGGATTATTTGTTCAAGAGCTGGACAGATGCAAGTGAGGTTACACTGACGCATGATTATGTAATTATCAATACAGACCGTTTCTCAACCTACGCATTGTATCGTGTGACACAGCCGAAGACTTACACGGTTGTATGGAAGGACGGCGATGGAAATATCCTAAAGACAGAGACTGTAGAAGAGGGTGCTTCTGCAACACCGCCAGAGGGAACACCGACGAAGACACCAACAAAGGATTACACATACACCTTTGAAGGCTGGGATCAGGATTATACAAATGTCACAAAGGATATGGTCATTCTCGCATGGTTCTATTCGACAAAGCGTGATGATACAACGGAAGATCCTGGCACAACGGAAAATCCAGGTACGACAGAGCAACCGGGTACAACGGAGGGACCAAAGGCACCGAATGCAAATGTGACACCGGGTGGTAACGGAGCAAACGGTGGACAGAACACGTCAAAGAACCCAGTGAAGTATACATATATGGGAGCGACTGGTTCTCCGCAGACGGGTGATGCAACACCAATTGTATTGCTTGTATGTGCAATCGTATTTGCAGGTGCAGGAATCGTAGTTACGATCAAAAAGAGAAAAAGTTTCTAAAAATTAACAGTTATAGTTCTTCGCATACCGAACATAATAAGAGTAAGACAAACATGTCTTAATTTAAAAGTATGGAGGTAGATAATTATGAAGAACTCAAACAACACAACAAGCGTACCAGAGGCTAAGGAAGCTATGAACAAGTTCAAGATGGAAGTAGCAAACGAGCTCGGTGTAAACCTGAAGCAGGGTTACAACGGAGATCTTACTTCCCGTGAGAGCGGTTCAATCGGTGGCGAGATGGTCAGACAGATGATCAAGAAGCAGGAGCAGCAGATGTCTGGTAAGTAATCAATCTGACCAGATGGATATGCGCTAAGTAAGACCATGTAAGGGAGTTTGTTTCTATATCGGTGATAATGGGAAACATTATTGCATAAGATATAGAAACAAGCTCTTTTTTTGAGCAAATATATAGACTTGCGAAAAATCTTATGATATAATGCAGAGAATAGTGCTTACAATGGATAGTAGGCGTTGCAAGTTAAGGAGGAAAAAAACAAATGAGTTTAGCAGTAGAAAAATTAGACGGAAGCATGGCAAAATTAACAATTACAGTACCAGCTGAGGAGTTTACAAAGGCAATCACTTCTGCATACAACAAGCAGAAGAGTAAATTCTCTGTACCTGGATTCCGTAAGGGAAAAGTACCACAGGCATTCATCGAGAAAATGTACGGTGCTGCTATCTTTTATGAAGATGCTGCAAATCAGCTTATAAATGAGTATTATCCAAAGGAACTCGAGAACTGTGAGGAAGAGATCACTTCAAACCCAGAGATCGATGTAACACAGATCGAGAAGGGTAAGGATTTCATCTTTACAGCAACTGTAGCTGTAAAGCCAGAAATCAAGATTGGTGATTACAAGGGTGTTGAGATCGAGAAGATCGATACAACAGTAACAGACGAAGACGTTATGGCAGAGATCCTGAAGGATCAGAAGGAAAACGGAAGAAAGATCGATGTAACAGACAGAGCTGCACAGATGGATGATGAAGTTACAATCAATTTCGAAGGCTTTGTAGATGATGTTGCATTCGAAGGTGGAAAGGGCGAGAACTACAAGCTTACACTTGGTTCACACTCCTTCATTGATACATTTGAGGATCAGATCGTTGGCAAGAATATTGGCGATAAGTTCGATGTAAACGTAACATTCCCAGAAGAGTATCATGTAGAAGATCTGAAGGGTAAGCCAGCTGTATTTAAGGTAGAGCTTCTTGCAATTTCTACTCTGGAGCTTCCAGAGCTTGATGACGAGTTCGCAAGTGATGTTTCTTCTTTTGAGACATTTGCTGAGTACAAGGAAGACAAGAAGAAGACATTGGAAGTAAAGAAGGAAGAGCAGGCAAAGCGCGAGAAGCAGTCTAAGGTAGTTGAGAAGATCGCTGAGGCAGCTGAGGTTGAGATTCCAGAGGCAATGATTAAGTACAACCAGGAAAGAATCATGAATGAGATGTCTCAGAGAATGATGTATCAGGGACTTCAGATGGAACAGTATCTCCAGCTCATGGGAACAACAAAGGAAGAGTTCTTAGAGCGTGTAAAGCCAGATGCAATCGCAAGAATCAAGACAAGCCTTGTTCTTGAAGCAGTTGCAGCTGCTGAGAATATCGTTGCAAGTGATGACGATGTAGATGCTGAGATCCAGGATATGGCTACACAGTACCAGATGAAGCCAGAGGAACTGAAAGATATGATCGGTGCACCAGAGCTGGAGAATATCAAGAAGGATATCGCTTCCAGAAAGGCACTCGAATTCCTTGGCGAGAATTGTAAGGAAGTTTAATCAAAAAGCTTCACATGAGTTAGGAGATAATTAGAATGGCAAATCGTTCAGACGATAAGAAAAAAGTGAGATGTTCGTTCTGTAACAAATCACAGGAACAGGTGCGCAAGCTGATTGCGGGACCGAATGTATATATCTGTGATGAGTGTATTGAGATTTGTTCTGAGATTATACAGGATGAATTTGATAATGAGCCTTCCGATTCAGAAATCAATCTCTTGAAACCGAAGGAAATCAAAGAATTTCTGGATGATTACGTGATTGGACAGGAGCAGGCAAAGAAGGTGCTTTCGGTTGCCGTATACAACCATTATAAGCGTATTTTGGCAGAGAAGGATTTTGATGTCGAGCTTCAGAAGAGTAATATCATCATGATCGGACCTACGGGCTCCGGTAAGACATATCTGGCACAGACACTGGCAAAGCTTTTAAATGTTCCGTTTGCAATCGCAGATGCAACTGCTTTGACTGAGGCTGGTTATGTCGGAGAAGATGTAGAGAATATCTTATTGAAGCTGATTCAGGCAGCCGATTATGATATCGAGCGTGCACAGCATGGTATTATCTATATTGATGAGATCGATAAGATTACAAAGAAGTCTGAGAATGTATCTATCACACGAGACGTATCGGGTGAAGGTGTACAGCAGGCACTTTTGAAGATCATCGAGGGTACGGTTGCTTCCGTTCCACCACAGGGTGGAAGAAAGCATCCACAGCAGGAGTTTATTCAGATTGATACGACGAATATTCTCTTTATCTGTGGTGGTGCATTCGAAGGTATGGAGAAGATTATTGACAACCGTATCGGTAAGAAATCCATCGGTTTCAATGCAGAGATCGCAGACCGTTCTTCCGACAAGAAGGTTGGCGAGATTTTAAAGCAGGTATTGCCAGAGGATTTTGTAAAGTATGGTCTGATTCCAGAGTTTATCGGACGTGTGCTAGTCAGTGTTACGTTGGATCTTCTGGATGAGGATGCGTTGGTACAGATTTTGTCAGAGCCAAAGAACTCCATCTGCAAGCAGTATAAGAAGCTGTTTGAATTAGACGGTGTCAGTCTGGAA
>OIDS01000711.1_pt1 | contig 13852 bp, 10 predicted proteins | sample 1581491 | NCBI WGS metagenome assembly OIDS01 (sample SAMEA3882553, study PRJEB24775) | human gut metagenome | biome: human-associated habitat; feature: intestine environment; material: feces | place: Netherlands | collected 2009/2010
ACGGGTTGTAGCGACGACCCGGATGTGAAACAGGAGACACCAGTCATTAAGGCCTCGAATCCCGCAGACATCGCAGCCGTTGCGGGTAAGGTAACAGTACCTTACACCGTGGATTATGCCGTAGATGGTTGTTCTCTCGATGTGACGTGGGATGCGACTTGGCTGCACGATCTGTCGGTCAGTGCAGATAAATTCACTCTTCAGGCAGACGCCAATCCGGGTGCTGCGCGGGAAGCTAAACTCACGCTGACTTACCCGGAGGCAACGAGTGTGGAATTGACGGTTCGTCAGATGTCTGCTTCGGAGTCTATTTCGATCAGTCCGAAGACCTTGTCGTTCTCGTACAAGGGCGGCGAGGAGACTGTTACCGTTACCAGTTCGAAATCCTGGACGCTGGAAGGTAGCGCAGATTGGGTTGAGGCGGACAAGACGGAAGGCGAATCTGGCGAGAGCGTCGTGAAGTTTACGGTTTCTACGACCAATGAGACAGATGCGGCCAAGGAGGTGACATTCAATTTCGTAAGTGGCAGTGAGAAGGCCCCTCTCAAAATCCAGCAGAATCAGGAGGGGAAGCTCATCATCGACGAGGATTCGAAAACGATATCTGTGTCCAATACGGAGCAGAATGTAACGGTGAAACTTCAGACGAACATCGAGCCTGTGACGGCTACGATCGAGGAGGGAGTCGATTGGATCGAGACTGTGGATACCCGCGCTATGATCGACAAGGAGTTCTCGTTCAAGGTGTTGGCGAATACGGAGGGTGGCCCGCGTGACGCGACGATTATCTTCAAGAATGCAGATGCTTCGGAGCATATCGTAATCAAGCAGGCGGGCAAGGAACTGACCTATCCTGCCGTGATTCCCGATAAGGTGCTGAAGACCTACATCATGACGAACTTCGATACGAATAAGGACGGTGAGATTTCGAAGGAAGAAGCCGAAGCGGTAAAGGCGATCGAGCTTACGGGGTCGGAGATCGCATCGATCGACGGTCTGGAATATTTCCCGAATTTGGAAACGGTCGATTTCACTACGCACCGTTTGTTAAAGGCCGATTTCTCGCAGTGTTATGCTTTGAAGGAGCTTAACCTGAGCAGCGGCGCCGGCCTTTCGTCGGTCGTGCTTCCTGCCAGCTTGGAAGAACTCTCCGTTATGTCGTGTAATAAGCTCAAAAAGATCGATCTTTCGGTTGCACCTAATTTGAAAAATCTCTATGCTTCGAGTGCTGGTTTCGTGGTCGCTCCCGATTTGAGCAAGAACACCAAGCTGGAAATCATCGGCTTCAGTTCGGCTAAATTCAGTACGATCGACGTTTCGAAGAACACGGAACTGAAGTCGCTGAATGTCGGCGGCGACGTGTTCAACAGTTTGGATGTTACGAACAATACAAAATTGACAAATTTGGCGGTAACGGGTACAATTACAACGCTCGATCTTACGAAAAGCGCACAGTTGGAAGTTCTGAATATCAGCAACACCAAGATTTCAGAGATCGACGTAACGAACTGTCCTTATCTGCGTTCGATCGACTTCGGCAGCACCCCGATCGTCGAGATCGACCTTTCGAGAAACCTGCTGCTGACTTCGGCATTGGCATATATGGCGAACTCCCTGAAAACGGTTTGGTTGAGTAAGGGGCAGACGATCGAGAGCACGTCGAATATCGAGAGCTTTATCCAATACAAGGATTATGAGGCAGGGCCGGATGCTATCGCTAACATCGAAGACGAAGCGTATAAGACTTATCTGCTGACTTTCGATAAGAACGGGGACGGTAAGCTCGACAAAACCGAGGTCGAGGCGATCACCGAGATCAATATCAAAGGTTTGGGTATTAAGTCCCTTAAAGGTGTGGAATATGTCAATTTCACGAATGTGCGGAAACTGGATTGCTCGGACAACGAGCTGACTGAGCTTCCTGTTGCCGGATTCTTCACCAATCTCGAGGAGATTGATTTTTCGAACAATCAACTGACCGGGCGAATCGAACTGAATAAATGTAAGAAGTTGCGTATTCTGAAAGGTAGCGGCAATATGCTCGAGGAGGTTGCTTTCGAAAACTCGGTATTGGAGTCTGTCGATTTGAGTAACAACCAACTGACCCCGCTTCCAGTGTTCGTATAATACGAGTACTTTGAAAAGCGTAAATGTGGCGAATAATTTGTTGAGCGAGTCTTCCGGTTTCAGTTGTTCCGACAATGCGGTTCTTACGGATTGGAACGTAAGTAATAACAATCTCAAGTATGTTTATCTCCATTCGACTCCGATGTTGGAGAATTATAATGTCAGCGGAAATCCGCTTGTGGAACTTACTTTGTTTGGTGCCGGTTACGGGACAGCTTTGAAGACGCTCGATGCGAGCAATACTGCATTGTCGAGTCTGGATATTTCGGGTAATATGTCGTTGCAGTCTCTGAATGTAATGGGGTGTGCGACGCTGACCAAGATATTTGCCGGAACTCTCGACGTGGAAGCTATCAATATCGAGAAGGAGAGCTATACGATTATCGAAACGAGTACGATTGTCGATGCGATCAAAGATAATGCATTCCGTGAGTTCCTGATTGAGACCTATGGTTCCAATGGGGGTATTACGCAGGAGGAAGCTGATCGGGTTACGGATTTGGAGCTTAATGCCGACAATGCGGCGGAAGTGAAGTCTTTGGCTGGTATCGAATATTTTCGGAATTTGAAGACGCTGAAGGTGTCTGGGTTGGAGTCTTTGGATGATACGAATTTGGCTGTTGGTAATATCAATTTGACTTCGGTTGATATTTCGTTGGTGAAAGGTTTGACGGCAATCGATTGCAACGGTCTTCAGAGCCTGACGACTTTCTCCTTGGTGGTGACAGGTGCGGCCGGTACGGAGGTTGGGCCGAAGCGTGTCGAACTGGATAAATGTCCGAAGATCGAATCCGTGACGGTAAAGGATTGTCGGGCGATTGTTGCTGTGACCGTAACTGGTTGTACGGAATTGACTTCTCTGAATCTTTCCGGCTCTTATTTGGAGAAGTGGGAGAGTGAACCTAATAGTGGTAAATGGATCTATCCTTCGATAAATATCTATACCAATACAAAGTTGACAGATCCTGCTAATTTCATTCCTGCGGCTAATCTGGTCGATATTTGGGCTACTTCGGCGCAGATCGAAGCATTCCAGAAGTATTTTGAGACAAATTACAAGTGGACTGGTACTTGGCATAGTAACGATGAAATGCCGTCCGCATCGGTCGTTAGATAATTGAAGCCGTGTCGGGCATCGATGTCTAGATATGCGGAACGCTAATTGGAGTCCCGGTCGGTATTTTCCGACCGGGACTTTTTTGTTCGGTTGTGGACGATATGTGGTGTGGAACGTATTTTGTCTGAAAAACGAAATAACCCGAAAGGGTTGTGTGTCGGATTGAACCAGTTGCGGTCGGTTTTATCGGAGCTGGTCGGACTGTTGGGGGACTGATGTTCCGTGTTTGCCGGGGATGAATATTTGTTTATCCTTGTTCAAGATAGGAAGCGGTTGGGCGATTTTTGTGTATAAGCCTGTACGATTGTTCTCATTTTTCTCTGTCTTCGATTTGGATCGGATAATTGGATATTTCATTGCGGCAAAATGCAAATAAATTTGCTTTTGTACCCGGCTTATTCGTATCTTTGCAAAGATGCGCGAATCGAGGCCGTGTGTTTCGTTCGTGCTGTTTTGTAAAATCCCGTTAAACCGACGACCTGGTGCCTATGAAGACCCGATTGAGTGCAATTTGTTTGACTTTAACCGCAACGACGATGATTTCCTGCCATGAAAAGAAGACGGAGGATGCTCCCTGGATCCTGGACCGCTTCGACGATATTAAAATTCTCCGCTACGAGGTGTCGGGCTTTGCCGAGCTGCCTCTTCGGGAGAAAGAGTTGATCTACTACCTGGCCGAAGCCGCCAAGTGCGGCCGCGACATCATGTTCGACCAGAATTTCAAATACAACCTTCCCGTGCGCCGCACGTTGGAGGTGATTTATGAGAATTACGACGGCGACCGGACGACGCCCGAATGGAAAGCGCTGGAGAAATACCTCAAAAAAGTGTGGTTCGCCAACGGAATTCATCACCACTATTCCAACGACAAGTTCGTACCCGAATTTCCGAAGGAGTATTTCCTCGCGGTTGCCGAGTCGATCCCCGTCGAGAAGTTCGGCGACGAGCTCAATGCGCTGCGGGCTGTGGTCTGCGAGGCGATTTTCAACCCCGAACTTTATAAGACTCAACTCAATCAGGCTGAAGGTCAGGATTTGGTGGCCACTTCCGCCAACAACTATTACGAAGGCGTGACACAGGCCGAGGCCGAAGATTTCTATCGTGCCATGGCCGATCCTGCCGATCCCGAACCGGTCTCCTACGGGTTGAATTCGAAGCTCGTGAAGGATGAGGACGGAACGATCCGCGAGCGGGTGTGGAAAGTAGGCGGTATGTATTCGCCGGCGATCGAGAAGATCGTTTACTGGCTGGAGAAGGCGCAAGGCGTTGCCCAGGAGCCGCAGAAGGCGACCATCGCAGCCCTGATTGACTATTATAAGACGGGTAACCTGCACGATTTCGACCGTTATAACATCCTGTGGGTGCGGGATACCGTATCCAACGTCGATTTCGTGAACGGATTTATCGAAGATTACGGCGATCCGCTGGGACGCAAGGCGTCGTGGGAGTCGCTGGTCAACTTCATGGACAAGGAGGCCTGTCGCCGTACGGAGGTTATCTCCGAGAATGCGCAGTGGTTCGAGGATCATTCTCCCGTGGATTCCGCCTACCGGAAGAAGGTGGTCAAAGGGGTTTCGGCCAAGGTGATTACGGCAGCGATGCTGGGCGGCGACTGTTATCCTGCGACACCGATCGGTATCAATCTGCCCAATGCGGATTGGATCCGCAAGGAGCACGGTTCGAAGTCGGTGACCATCGACAACATTACCTACGCTTATGCTCAGGCGGCGCATGGCGACGGATTCCTCGAGGAGTTCATGCTGCGTCCCGAAGACCGTGAACGTATCGACAAGTACGGCAAGTTGGCCGACGATCTGCATACCGACCTGCATGAATGTTTGGGACACGGTTCCGGGCAGTTGGCTCCGGGTGTGAAGGGCGGTGAGTTGAAGAACTATACCTCGACGCTCGAGGAGGCCCGTGCCGATCTTTTCGGGCTCTACTACCTGGGCGATCCGAAAATGGTTGAATTGGGGCTGATTCCGTCGCTGGATGTGGCGTATGCGGAATATGCCCGGTATATCATGAACGGTATGATGACGCAGCTCGCACGTATCGAGCCGGGCAAGAATGTCGAGGAGGCGCACATGCGCAACCGCAAGCTGATCGCCGAATGGTGCTACGAGCAGGGGAAGGCCGACAACGTGATCGAGTGGATCGAGCAGGATGGTAAAACGTATGTCGTGGTGAACGATTATACGAAGCTGCGCAAGCTGTTGGGTCGTATGCTCCGCGAGGTGCAGCGTATCAAGTCCGAAGGCGATTTCGAGGCCGGCAAAGCACTGGTCGAGAAATATGCCGTGACGGTCGATCCGAAGCTGCACGCCGAAGTGCTGACCCGTTACAAAGCCCTCGATATCGAGCCTTACAGCGGTTTTGTGAATCCGCAGTACGAGCTGGTGGAGAAGAACGGCAAGGTCGTGGATGTGAAGGTTTCTTATCCGAACGACTACGTGAAGCAGATGCTCGAATACAGCCGGGATTACTCCTTCCTGCCGAATCTGAATTAAGATTGAACGATACATTGAAATCAGGGGAAACTGGTACACAGTTTCCCCTGATTGTTTTTCTGCGGCGAATGGAAAATCGTAAGATGCGTTAATGTAGGCCGGATTGTCGTGTATCGTATTTCGAATTCGGAATTCGTGCGTTTATCATCCCTTAACATGCAGATACTGATATACACAACATAGCATCCTTTTGGGGAAGGTAATGAATCGAGATCCCCTTCGGGAAGAGAATTTGGGAGAGGGGGGGGAGAAGTGTAGAGGCCGGTGTCTTTTGTTTTGACGTCGGAAGGTGGAAACTATCGTGTTTCCGTCGTTTCCTGGGACTGTAGCTCCTGTGCTCGTCGTTCTCGGGCGTGCGAGATGAGTTCCCGTAGGTCGTTTACGAGTTCTTCTCCCTGGGTACAGGAGACATAGATCCGATTTTCATAGATATCGGTGATTTCGACGAAATTCCGCCATTCGGAAGCGTAGATTTTGACCCTTTCGAGATTTTTCAGGTCGAAATAGTGTCCGTAGAACCCGAAAAATCCGTAACCGCCGAAATAGGGCACGTAGCCTCGGAGTTCCTGCTTCTCGACTTGCCGTACGGAGGCGATCTCTTCGGGATGAAGCTCCGTGATGTCGAGCAGACAGAGGATATGCAGTCCTTCGTCGTCCACGAGGATGCGACGCGGAATGGAGAGTGACATCAGGGCGACGAGCGCCACGATGAACGAAAAGAACCAGGCCGAAAGATAGCCTCCTTCATATAGAAAGTAGAGCCCGATCCCCAGTGCGAGGAAGATCGTGAGGTAGATTGTCGTGAGCGAAAGCGTGTGGCGGCTGAAGCTGTATTTATAGATTTTCTTCACGGAATGCTCTGGATAAAAGAATTGCTTCAGCGATCGGAAGATCGTCCGCTGTCGTGATTTTCAGGTTGCCGCGCTCTCCGTGGCAGAGCGTGACCGCATGTCCCGCCCGTTCGACGACCGAGGCGTCGTCGGTGAAGTCGGGGGAGTAGTCGAGTTCATAGGCACGACGGAGCAATTCCGCGTCGAAGACCTGGGGCGTTTGTACGATTCGCAGCGTATTGCGGTCGATCGGGCGCGATCCGTCGGGTGTGAGCTGCCGCAGGGAATCGACGGCTTCGACGACCGGAATGGCCGTATCGTGGGCCGCCGCACACTCCACGGCTTTCAAAATCAGGTCGGACGATACCAGCGGACGTACGCCGTCGTGGACCGCGATCAGTGCGACGGTTCGGGGCAGAGCGGACAGGCCGTTGCGTACCGAGTGGAACCGTTGCGGCCCGCCCGCCGTGCAGGTGTGCTTGGCTATGTCGAAACGGGCTGCCAGATTCTTCCAGAAATCGATCTGTCCTTCGGGAAGGACGACGACGATCTGCGTGCTGTGCAGCGTTCTTGCAAAGGCGTTTATCGCATGGCCCAATACCGGCAGCGATCCCAGCATGCGGAATTGTTTGGGAAGCGGACCTCCCAGGCGGCTGCCGCTCCCGCCGGCGACGATGATTACTCCTGTTCCTTGCTGTTCCATATCAGTTTCTTTCCGAATCCGAGGGTATTGTCCGTGAATTTCATGTAGGAAATCTCCACAACCCACAACGTCAGCTCGGCGAGTGCTGCGAACGGGAAGCGGCGGATATATGTTTTTCGTGCCTCTTCGTCCGCTTCCCGCACCGTTCCGCAAAGCTGGAGCCCCTGAAGTTTGCCCACTGCCTTGCTTTCGAGCGCGATGCCCAGCGCTACCTGCCGGTTCGCCTGCATCTCCTCCGCATGGCGCGTCGTCTTATCGGCCGCGAATACGAGCAGATTGCGCTCTGGGTCGTAGGCGTAAAACGCGTGCGAGCAATAGGGCTGTTCTCCGGCGACGGTCGCCAGTGTCAGGACGTGGTGTCGGCCGATAAAGCGGACAATGCGCGGGTCGATCATAATTTACTGCTGAAAACCAGGCTGTCTACCGTTTTCGACGGGGTGAGTACGATCGAGTCGAGTTGTTTGATCTTGTCTTCTTCCTTTACCTCGCCGTCCAGTTCGGCCATAATTCGGTCGCGGATATATTCGTAAGCGGCACGGTTGGCTTTGTGAATCGGTTCGCCCGGTTCCTGCGGAATCTTCAGCGGATCGATCGGTTTGCCGTTGCGCCAGACGCGATAGTCCAGATGCGGGCCCGTCGATGCTCCGGTGCTGCCGACATAACCGATTAACTGCCCCTGCGATACGCGGCTGCCCTGGCGAATCCCTTTGGCATAGCCGCTCAAGTGCAGATAACCGGTCATAAAACCGTTGTTGTGTTTGATCTTGAGGGTATTGCCGCCTCCGCCTCCCCAGCCTTTGAAGATGACCGTGCCATCCGCTACGGCGTGTACCGGAGTACCTTTCGGAGCTGCGAAATCGACGCCCGTATGGGCTCGGTAGGTTTTGTAGATGGGGTGGAGCCGCGAATAGGTGAACCGGGAGCTGATGCGCGTATATTTGAGCGGCGTGATAAGCATCAACTTACGCAGGCTGTTGCCGTCCTGGTCCCAGTAGGCGATTTTATTGCCCTGGCGGAACGGAATGGCGTAATAGGTCTTGCCGCCGTAGTTGAATTTGGCCCCCCATATACGCCCGATGCCGGCCGGTAGGGTGTCGATGTAACGCTCGTCGTAGATGACCGTGAAGTTATCTCCTTTCTGGATACTGAAGAAACTGATCGTCGATTGATAGATGTCCTCCATTTCGGCGGCGAGGGAGGCCGGCATGCCGGCGCCTACGATCGCCTCCCAAAGTGAGGAGTCGATCGTGGCAGTCTTTTTCTGGCGACGTATTTCATACTCTTTTTCACCTTTGGTGACACTGATCGAGTCGTCGGCCAGTCTGAAAACGACATACTGGGAAATGCTCTGTTCGTACACCAGATAGTCCAGATGGGGCGCGTTGAGCGAATCTTCGTGGATGAAAGCCGTGTAGCTGCGCCCGGCCCGGATGTTGCGGAGCGGGAATACGTCTTTGGACGCTTTGTCGAGCTGATCGATCTGGGCGGCGGAAACACCGTATCGGTTCAGAATCTGACCGAGGGTTTCGCCACGGTCGATGATCTGCTGTTCGAGCCGGTAGTTGTCGGCGGGAATGCCGTATAAAAGGTTGGGTTCTATGATTTCATCGGAATTTTCTTCGGCATCCGTTGCCGTGCGGCCGCATCCTGCGAAAAAGAGCAGGCCTGCTAACAATGCGACAGCTGGTTTCAGTTGTTTGATCATGTTAATAATTAAGGTATAAAACTGCGAACCGGGTCAAATTTTTTGGAGTCCGGTCGGGATGTATCCTGATTTTTAACGGAAGTTTTCTTCCGGTAAAGATAAGAAAAAAAACAAAATTTCCGCTGCTCTGCGGTCGGATTATCCAAGTTTTGGGGTGTTTCTTTTGTAATTCATTGAATTGTTGCTATCTTTGATTGCTATAAACCAGTATTGAGAATGTCGAATTTTTTTTTGATGCCTGTTTCTTTCTTTTATAAGTTGGGGGTCTTGTTGCGCCACCGGCTTTTCGATTGGGGGATTCTGAAACAGGAGAAGTTCGATATTCCGGTCGTCTGCATCGGCAATATCACCGTAGGCGGTACGGGCAAAACCCCGATGGCCGAGATGGTGATCGCCTACATGGCTCAAAGGCATCACGTAGCGTTGATTTCCAGAGGATACGGGCGGCGAACGAAAGGATATATTGAGGTCACTCCCGAATCGCACTACCGCGAAGTGGGGGACGAGCCGTTGCAGATCAAGCGCAAATTTCCCGATACGGTCGTGGTCGTGTGCGAGAAACGGGCAGAGGGGATCCGCCGTCTTCGGCAGGAGCATCCGGAGGTCGATCTCGTCGTGATGGACGACGGCTTCCAGCACCGTTACGTAGAGCCTAAAGTCAATATCGTCATGATCGATGCGACACGGCCCGTGCAGCATGATCGGATGTTGCCTGCGGGCAATCTGCGGGATTTGCCCGAACAGTTGCACCGGGCGCATTATTTCATCGTGACCAAATGCCCTGAGAATATGGCTCCGATAGACCGGCGCATCCTGCGCAAGGTTCTGGTTCAGGTCGCCTATCAGCGTGTTTACTTTACCCGTTTCGAAAGTTTCAGGCCTCGGCCGCTCTTCCCTGAGTTCGTGGATGAGGAACTGAATTACGGCCAGCAGGTGATCGCCATGTCGGGTATCGGCAATCCGGGACCTTTCGTGGAGGGATTGAGGAACAATTACAAGGTGATCGAGGACGTTCGTTTCGACGACCACCATGTTTACCGGGTGAAAGATATGAAATTGGTAGCGAATTTGCTGGCAAAACACCCGAAGGCGGCGATCATCATGACCGAAAAGGACGCGGTCAAGATGAGCCATCCCGAAAAGATACCGGCGGAAGTACGCAAGAGAATGTATTTCCTGCCCATCAATATTTCATTCATAGATGATTCGGAAACGGATTTTCTCCAAAAATTAGAGTGCGATGTTAGAGAGAATTAAAGAGACTGCGGCCTTCATTCAGGCACGCATCGAAAACTTCCAACCGGAAGTAGGCATTATTCTCGGTACCGGATTGGGCGATTTCGCCGACCGTATCGATGAGAAATATTCGATCGACTATAAGGAGATTCCCAATTTTCCCGTTTCGACGGTCGAGGGACATAAGGGAAAATTGATTTTCGGTTTGCTCGAAGGGCGCCGCGTAGTGGCCATGCAGGGGCGGTTCCACTATTACGAAGGTTACACCATGCAGCAGGTGACGTTCCCCGTGCGGGTGCTCAAGCTGCTCGGGATCCGCTACCTGTTCGTATCGAACGCCAGCGGCGGCGTGAATCCTTCGTTTCGGGTAGGCGATCTGATGGTCATCACCGACCACATCAACCTGATGCCCAATCCGCTGATCGGCCCCAACATGGCCGAGTTCGGCCCCCGTTTCCCGGATATGCACAACTGTTACGATCAGCACTTGATTATCCGTGCGACCCGTATTGCCGAGGAGAAGGGAATCAAGTTGCAGTACGGCGTTTACGTGGGCGGTACGGGTCCGACGTTCGAAACGCAGGCCGAATACCGTTATTTCAAGGCGATCGGCGGCGATGCCGCCGGTATGTCCACCGTGCCCGAAGTGATCGTGGCCCGGCACATGTCGATTCCCGTTTTCGGGGTATCGGTCATTACGAACTGCGGGTTGAGCGATGAGGTCGGCGACCACGAGGATGTGCAGCGTCAGGGGGCCAAAGCCGGCGTGAAGATGGCCGAGCTCTTTATGGAGATGATAAAAAACTTATAACGAGGCGATATGGTAAATAAAGTGATTTTGATCGGCAACGTAGGTGTGGATCCCGAGGTCCGCACGCTCGAAAGCGGAGCGAAAGTTGCCCGGGTTCGTCTGGCGACGACCGAACGGCTGTTCGACCGCCAGGCCAACGAAACCAAGGAACATACCGAGTGGCATACGATCACTTTGTGGCGCGGTTTGGCCGACGTAGTGGATCGCTACGTCAATAAAGGATCGCAGATTTACATCGAGGGGCGCCTGCGTACCCGCGAGTGGACGGACAAGGATAACAACAAGCGTTATACGACCGAAATTCTGGCCGACGATATGAAGTTGTTGGGACGCCGTGGGGATAACCAGTCGGCGGGAGCTCCGGCAGGCGGGTATGCCCAGCGACAGCCGTCCTATCAGCAGCCGGCGCAGCCTTCGTACCAGCAGCCTGCGGCCCAGACTCCCGTTACTCCTGCTGCGGACGATCCGGACGATCTCCCGTTCTGATTTTCCATACTATTACAATTGAATATCCGCCGAGACAGTCCCTGCGAAAATCGTATCGTTCTGTCCGGCGGATTTTTATTGAGTGTAAACTTAAAAAGTGAATATATGCAGCTTTTTATTTTGAATCGTACGAATGAACGGCAGACCAAGAGTGTCGGCCGCATTTTGCTGTACGCGCTGTTGTTCTTTATCGTAACCCGTATCGCCGTGATGTTGATGCTTACGGGGTGTACGGCGATTTACATGGCCAATACGGGAATCAACCCGATGCAGGGGCTTTCATTTTTCGGAAATCCGTCCGTAGCGGCTGCCGGCATGGGATGGTGGGCATTGCCGTACGTGCTGCTCGTAGCACCTTTTTTCGAAGAGTGTTGTTTTCGGCTGGGACTTTCGTTCCGGCGGTGGCAGGTAGCGGTTGGATTGGGGGCACTGACGCTCTTTTTCGTCTCGCGGTTTTTAGCGATAGCCGGGGCGCAGCATTCTTTCTGGTGGGGGCTTCCGGCAGGTATCGTTGTAGCGGGGCTGCTATATGGATTTACTACAGATGCTTTCTGGCAGGCTAAGAAGGGGTGGCTGCGTCCGATGATGTGGTGCTCGGCCGGACTCTTTGCCTTGGTGCATCTTTTCGCCATGCAGGGTCTTACCTGGTTCCTGGTGCCCTATGCGTTACTGATATGTCTGATGCTTTTCTTCGCCGGTAGCGTCATGGTTTACCTGCGGGTCAACCTGGGTTTCTTGTGGGCGGTCGGGGCGCATGCCCTGAACAATGTGCCTGCGGTGTTTATGATAACCCTTGTGCTGATGCAGTCTTAACCGTTTTTTCGAATGGAAATCGTACGGTATGCAACCCGTTACTCCGGGTTTTCGAACAGTGGCTCGACAAGCTGAGATATACCCGTTACGGATTTGCCAAATATACATGCGGCGAACTTGTCGAAATAGATCGTCGCGCGGGATTCGATAGCGTAGAGTTGGTCGAAATCGAACGAGGAAAATTCTTTTATATCCGGTGCAAGACCTGACCTCCGGCATGGATTCCGGCTTTCAGGGCATCCACTCCGCTACACCCGTCAGGGGATGTGCTTCGCGCCAGCGAACGAAATCGGGGTAGCTGCGGATGCCGTCCCGCAGGACGGCCATGTAGTATTCGATGCCTGCGATTTTTTCCGTATCGGGCGTTTCCCACTTGAGCCGCAGGATCGCCTCGCGCGTTTCATCGGTCAGGGCCGCCGAAATGCGTCGGGCCACCTCTTCGAAGTAGCCGTCGTAGCGGGAGCCTTTCTCGATATGGATCATATCCAACTGCCAGAGTTCGCCTTCCTGGTCTTCGTACCAAGCGTGCCATTCGAGGCACCGCTCTTCCGTCGCCAGCAAGTTGCCGTATTCGATTCGTTTGACGGCAGGATTGGCGGCAAGCTTCGCTAAAGCGGTAAAATCATCTTCTGGCCGGAGGACAGCCGAATAGATATGGAAGTCGATGTCCCGGTGCTTCATGAAAAGACCGGTGCTGAGCGAGCCGACCAGGTTTATTTCGGCTCCGGCGGATTCCCAGATGTCGATGATGCCGGTATCTCGGATGATCCGTCGGGCTTTCTCTGTGTTGCGGGCGGCGATGGCAGCGATTTGTTGGGATGTCATTGGGGAAATTTTAGAGGTGGATAGCTGTGGCGGGAGCATGGGGTGTCGGGAGAAATCTTGCTGACGGGCCTTATTTCGTGCGGATCGGCAGCCGCTCCCAGAGCCATTCGGGAATCAGCCTCCAGAAAAATACCAGCACGGCGTAACGGCGGTCGATGACGATGCGCCGTTTCCGTTGTTCCAGCGCCCGGACGATTCGTGCGGCGACTTTTTCGGGGCGCATCAGCATCGGGTATTTCCCTTCGCGCAGCAGGGGTGTGTCCACGAATCCGGGCCGGATGTCGGTGATGCGGATGTCGAGCCGTTGCATCCGTGAGAGTTGTGCCAATGCGTCGAGATAGGTGTTCTGGTAGCGTTTGCTGGCGGAGTAAGCCGCCGCTGCGCCGAGGCCTTTGGTCCCGGCGATCGAACTGATCGCTGCCAGATGTCCTCCGCCCTGCCTGCGGAAATAGTCGAAAGCCGTGTCCATGATGCGCGTGAACCCTACGGTATTGGTTTCCGCCGTTGCGATTTCCCGTGCGGCGTCGAGCTGCGGGTTGTTGTAGCCGATGCCCGCGCAATGCAGCAGCAGGTCGCAGCCGCCCAGATCGGCAATCAACCGCAGCAGCCGCTCTTCCGCTTCCGGGGCCGTGATGTCGATCGAACGTATTTTTACCCGGTCCGGCGCCGCTGCCCGAAGTGCTTCGAGG
>OIDS01000716.1_pt1 | contig 13750 bp, 16 predicted proteins | sample 1581491 | NCBI WGS metagenome assembly OIDS01 (sample SAMEA3882553, study PRJEB24775) | human gut metagenome | biome: human-associated habitat; feature: intestine environment; material: feces | place: Netherlands | collected 2009/2010
GAAAAGCGCCCCGCCGGAGCGGGGCGCGAAGACGTTCAGACCTTGCTGCCCATTCGGAACAGACCTTTGAGTCCCTCCCAGAAGGCCATGACCCGGGCGCGGGGGAGAAAGTAGTTGACCAGCAGCGCCACGATGACGCCGATAGCGGTGTCGAGGATGCGGTTGAGCGCGTAGCTCACATAGCTCTCGATGGGGGTGCTGAACAGCACGATGCAGAGCACCACGCCGCCGGGCTGGACGCCGCCCGGCCAGAAATACTGGCACAGCAGGATGAGGATGACGGTGGCAGCGCCCAGCAGCACCGCCAGAAAAACGGTGTGGCCGCCCTGCGGATAGAACAGCAGATATACCCAGAACACACCGATGGACAGCAGGCCTCCGATGAGGGTGCCGAACAGTCGGTTGCCGCCGTTCTGGATGGAATCCCGCATATCGACACCCATGCCGAAGATGACGCCGATGCAGGCAAAGGCCGGATTGCGGCCGATGAGACAGTAGACGATGGCCACCAGCATGGCACTGACGGCAGTTTTGATGGTGCGCCAGCCCACATGGAGCTGGAAATCTTTGCGCGGGAACTCTGGCATGAGTCTGTATCCTCCTCTGTTGATGCAGTTCTTAGCCTTTTTTGCGGACACGCCTAGCATAGCACAGAGCGAAGAGGGGAGACAAGACTTTTTGCGTAAGTAGATTATTTAACGAGAGCGGAAAACAAAAAATCCCGGATGCCTCAGCACCCGGGAGTCTTTTGGAGGTGACGACCAGATTTGAACTGGTGGATGAGGGTTTTGCAGACCCTTGCCTTACCACTTGGCCACGTCACCATATTTGGAGCAACTGTTGCTGCTCCTTATGGAGCGGCCGACGAGGCTCGAACTCGCTACCTCCACCTTGGCAAGGTGGCGCTCTACCAGATGAGCTACGGCCGCAGATCCATTGTGGCGTGCCGGGCGTTCCCGGCGACGTCGATTATTATACCGCAGTTTTTTGCCCTTGTCAACCATAAATTTGCATTTTTCGAAAAAAGAGCCGTCGCCGTCCCCCTGCTGCGCACAAAACTGCGCCGCCGTTCAAGTTTGTCCGGACTGACGCGAAGAAAATTTAATTGCTTTCCTATTTTAAAGCCGTTATAATTAAGGTTGTCAAATCGTTGCTGAACTTTCGCGCCTGCTGCTTCGGGCCGCACCGGGGATCAGGCGTGTTTTCATGCATGGGAATATGTCGTCAGAAAAAGGAGCAAACGCAATGTACAAGATCACGGAAAAGGTGGCGCTCAACCCCACCGTTACAAAGATGGTCATTGAAGCCCCCCTCATTGCCAAAAAGGCAAAGCCGGGCCAGTTTATCATTGTGCGCCCGCTCGAGGACAGCGAGCGCATCCCCCTCACCGTCGCAGGCTACGACCGGGAGAAGGGCACCGTGGACATCATCTTCCAGATCGTCGGTGGTACCACGATGGAGCTGAACAGCCTTGAGGTGGGCCAGAGCGTCCACGATTTCGTCGGCCCGCTGGGCCGCGCCACCGAGACCGAAGGTCTGCGTCGTCGGCGGCGGCGTGGGCTGCGCCATCGCTCTGCCCATCGCCCGGGAGCTGCACGAGCAGGGCTGTGTCGTCCACAGCGTCGTGGGCTTCCGCAGCAAGGATCTGCTCATCCTCGAGGATGAGTTCAAAGCCTGCAGCGATGAGCTGCGCATCATGACCGACGACGGCAGCTACGGCACCAAGGGCGTTGTCACCGCCGCCCTCGATGAGCTGGTAGCCGCTGGCAACCAGTACGACCTCGTCATCACCATCGGTCCTCTCATCATGATGAAGTTCGTGGTCAAGACCTGCCAGAAGCACGGCCTCAAGAGCATCGTCTCCATGAACCCCATCATGATCGACGGCACCGGCATGTGCGGCGGCTGCCGCCTGACCGTGGGCGGCGAGACCAAGTTTGCCTGCGTGGACGGCCCCGACTTCGACGGCGACCTCGTGGATTTCGACGAGGCCATGGCCCGCGGCACCATGTACCGCCCCTTTGAGGCCAAGGCCCGCGAAAAGGCCTGCAACCTGTTCAAGACTCAGGAGGGAATGTAAGATGGCTTTCAATATGGACCCCAAAAAGTGCCCCATGCCCACTCAGGACCCCAACGTCCGCAACAAGAATTTTGAGGAAGTGGCTTTGGGCTACACCGCCGAAATGGCCGTGAACGAGGCCAAGCGCTGCATCCACTGCAAGAATAAGCCCTGCCAGACCGGCTGCCCCGTCGGCATCGACATCCCCGAGTTCATCGGCCATGTGGCCGAGGGCGACTTCGAGGCCGCCTATCAGGTCATCAACCGCTCCTCCTCCCTGCCCGCCGTCTGCGGCCGCGTCTGCCCGCAGGAGAGCCAGTGCGAAGGCTCCTGCGTTTTGGGAGTCAAGGGCGAGCCGGTGGCTATCGGCAAGCTGGAGCGCTTCGTCGGCGACTGGAAAATCGAGAATGCCGACAAGATGCCCGCTCCCGACATCAAGCGCAACGGACACAAGGTAGCGGTCATCGGCAGCGGTCCTTCGGGACTGGCCTGCGCGAGCGACCTGGCCCGCATGGGGTATGAAGTGAAGATTTTCGAAGCGCTGCACAAGGTCGGCGGCGTATTGGTGTACGGTATTCCCGAATTCCGTCTTCCCAAGGAGAAGATCGTAGCCAGGGAGGTCGAGGCCGTGAAGAAGCTGGGTGTAGAGATCGAAACCGACGTGATCGTCGGCCGCACCGTGACCATCGACGAACTGATGAACGAAGAGGGTTACGAGGCCGTCTTCATCGGTTCGGGTGCCGGCCTGCCCCGTTTCATGGGCATCCCGGGCGAAAACCTGAACGGCGTGGTTTCGGCCAACGAGTTCCTCACGCGTACCAACCTGATGAAGGCTTACGATACGCATTACGATACACCGATCTATGTCGGTCAGCGCGTAGTGGTGGTCGGCGGCGGTAACGTGGCGATGGATGCCGTACGTACGGCTAAGCGCCTGGGGGCCGAAGCGACCATCGTATATCGCCGCAGCGAGAAGGAGCTGCCCGCCCGCGTGGAGGAGGTCCACCACGCCAAGGAGGAGGGGATCGAATTCCGCATGCTGACCAATCCGACTTCGATCATCGGCGACGAGAAGGGCTGGGTCGTAGGTATCAGTTGCGTCGAGATGGAGTTGGGCGAGCCCGACGAAAGCGGACGCCGCTCTCCGATCGAAAAGGCCGGTTCGGATTTCGAAATTCCGTGCGACGTGGTGATTATGGCGCTCGGCACTTCGCCGAACCCGCTGCTCAAGATGACCACCGAAGGGTTGGAAACCAACCGCAAGGGGTGTCTGGTGGCCGATGAAAAGGGTGCGACTACCCGTGAAGGGATCTTCGCCGGCGGCGATGCCGTAACCGGAGCCGCGACGGTCATCCTGGCCATGGGCGCCGGCCGTAAAGCCGCCAAGTCCATCGACGAATACATCCGTCAAAAAAAGCATTAAACGCTTGCAAGATATGAGGAAATTTTGTTTCGCCGCATTCGCTGCTGTCCTTATCGGGACGACGGCTTGTGCACCCAAAGCTCCGGAGCAATTCACGGGTAAGATCGTCGATGGTACGATGAACACCGTCACGGTAGAGTCCCCGGCCGACGGAAGAAGGGTGACTTTCACCACGGAGGATGCCGATATGCAGGAGGCTTACGGCCTGCTGCTGGGCAATACGGCGACCGTTACCTACCGGGGGAAGCTCGGCGAGGCAACTCCGGCTTTGAAGGTGGTGACCGATCCCGCCTATGTTACGGCCATCGGCCGCTGGGTGGAGCCCAATCCGATCGACTCCGAGCAGGAACAAGGCATTGAAATTCGGATAAACGGCGTCGCCGCTTCGATCAATATGCTGACTCTGCGCTACGAAGCTTGGGAATTGGCGCCCGAAGGAGATCGAATTATCCTGAGCGGCGTATCGGAAGGAAGCGGCGGGCCGTATCCTTTCGAGCAAACGGCTGAAATTATCGAGATGGACGGCAAGCCGGCCCTCAAGATCGATGCGGTCATTCTGACCAAAAAAGATCTGATCTAAATTGGATGCCGTTTCATATACGGCTTGGTTCGATAAAAAAACTCACGCTTGAAAAGCGTGAGTTTTTTTATCGGGCGCCGGAAATCGGGATTCGGAAACAAAAGACGGAACTTCGTCGGGAAAGAGTGACGGAAACAGGCAAAAATGGTCGCAAAGGGAATCGACGAAACGATAAGCCGAAATTACTCCGTTTTACCGACCAACCGCTCGACCCGGTCGAGGATCATCTGTGGTTCTATGCTCCAGATACAGCGGTAATCGCCGTATTTACAGGGTTTCTTTCCATATACGGAGCAAGGTCGGCAAGCGAAATCGGTCTGCAAGACACCTTCCTGTCCGAACCCGTAACCCAGAAAGCCGAGCCCGGGATGGGTCGCTCCCCACACCGACACGGTGGGCGTAGCCATGAGCGAAGCCAGATGCATCACCAGCGAATCCATCGACACCACGCAATCCAGGTTGGAAATGAGGTTCATCTCATCCCCCAGCTTTATCTTGCCATACAATGCCGTGACGTTCGGATAGAGCGCCTCCATGCGGCGGGCGAATTCGGCTTCCTCTCCGCCGCCGCTGTGGACGAAAACCCGGTCGAAACGCCCGCTCAACAGACGGACGGCTTCGGCGCTCAACTTTTCGGGATAAGTCTTGCCCGGCTGGGCGGAGAACGGCGCGAAACCGATCCATATACCCTGTTTTTCTCCCATGGGATTGGGTCGGGGGCGTTTCTCGGCCGGCCGGGGATCGGGAAAGTCGAATCCCAAGCGACGGAAGACGTCGCAATAGCGGATGACGGTGTGTTTCAAAGGTTTCACACCTTCCGAACCGCGTCCCAGCCGCATGTATTTTTCGATCCGCCCCTTGTGAATTACCGAAACGGGAATCCCCCGCAGGTGGAGTGCCGCACGCACCATCTTCGAACGCAGTACATTGTGCATGTCGGCCACCGCGTCGATCTTCAACTCGGCCGCTTCGCGGGCGAACCGAATGGCGCCCCGGATACCCCGGTGCGTGCGGCGGGTTTCGATATCCAAAAAATCGACATCCACCCCTTCGAAAAAGGGATGGAACAGCGATTTGGTCGCAACGGTCACCTTCACCTCGGGATACGCCTCCTTCAGGGCGCGGAGCGCATGGGGCAACATCGCCACATCGCCCATCGCCGAAGTACGGATCACGAGCAGGTGCCGGGGCAGCTTTTTATTTTTTCGCGGCATAAAGCACGGGATTGAGCGCCGGATCGTTATACATCTTCATCTGTTTGTAGGTCTTCATGTATTTACGTCCGGCTTCAATATCCTCGATCAACTCCTCGATCGCAGTCGAAAGATCAACCTGCTGCGACAGCAGCACATCGAGTTTTTGCTGGCAGGCAGCGCGATGCGCCTCGTCCACATCCTTGCGGAGCACCTCCTGACGCATGTGGTAAATCTTCAGGGCCAGGATCGAGAGGCGGTCGATGGCCCAGGCCGGGGTTTCGGTATTGATACGCGCCCCCGGCTGCACGTCTATATTCTTATACTTATCGAGCAGGTAGGAGTCGATGTACTCCACCATGTCGGTGCGAACCTGGTTCGACTTGTCGATGCGGCGTTTGATCTTCAGCGCCTCGACCGGATCGATCCGGGGATCACGGATAATGTCTTCCAGGTGCCACTGCACCGTATCCACCCAGTTCTTCATATAGAGCAGGTGGTCGATCGTTCCCTCCGCATAGGGATTCGAAAGCTGATGATCCACGTCGTCGTAACGATGGTAATCGTCGATCGCCTGGGCGAATATTTTATTCGCATTTTGAGTAAACATAGTCTATCCTTTTTATTTTGTAATTATCCGAGGAAACGATTATCTTTGCAGAAGATAGGATATATCCAAAGCCGGTTCGAACAAGTTCGGCTTGCCGATCGGCTTTCACTGTCTTTGCATACAAAGATCAAACAAAGGTAATGAATTTTTATCACAAAGCAATATCCCTGGCGGGTTTTGTATTACTGACCGTCCTCCCTGCGCAGGCTCAAGTGCGGCAAACGCGGGAAGAATACATAAACAAGTACAAAAAAATAGCCGTCGCCCACATGGAACGCTACGGGATTCCCGCCAGCATTACCATGGCCCAGGGCATCCTGGAATCCGATTGCGGCAACAGTTGGCTGTCACAGGCTTCGAACAACCATTTCGGAATCAAGTGCAAGCGTAACTGGACGGGCGACGTGGTCTATTACGACGACGATGAAAAGGGCGAATGTTTCCGCAGCTATCCTTCGGTCGAGGCGTCCTATCAGGATCATGCCGAATTTCTCGACAGCCAGCCGCGCTACGACTCGCTCTTTTCCTATGCTCCCAACGATTATAAAAGCTGGGCCCGGGGGCTGAAGGCCGCCGGTTACGCTACGGCTCCGGACTATGCGCAGCGACTCATCCGCATCATCGAAGAGAGTAAACTCTACCTGCTCGACCGCGAGGACGGACTTACCATTTACGGAGCGCAAACCGGACACCTCACCGACGACTGGTTCTCGGGCCAAAGCAACGTCGATCAAGCCGCAGCGATCGCTTCGGGGGCAGTCGATCCCGACGACTACCGCGTGACGGTCAATGCCCATAAGGGTTACAACGTCTATCGTACCAACGGCGTGAACTACATCCTGGCTCACGACGGAGATACCTTCGAGAAAATTTCCCGCGACTTCCGCATTTCGGCCCGCAACCTGCGTAAATTCAACGATGTAAGCAAAAATGCCCAGCCCGTTGCCAACGAAGTGATCTACATCGGCCGCAAGAAGAAGCGCTGGGACGGCAACGTTCTGCTGCACACCGTGCGCGAGGGCGAAACCCTCTGGTCGCTCGGACAGTCCTACGGCATCCGCACCAAATCGCTGGCACGTCTGAACAAACTCAAGGAAGGCGATGCGCTGACTCCCGGTACAACGATCAAGATACGATAATCAATCCTTCGATATAGCATGGAAAGCATACCCCTGCGAAAGAAAATCCTCGAAACCATCGTAAGCAAATCGACGCTCAAACAGAAGGTTTTCGACAACACGTTCGCCACATTCAACGACCTGAAAGAAACCCTGCTGGAGATGGCTTCCGAAATGGACGACCAGTTGGACGGACTCCTCGACCGGCGCGTGCGGCTCGAATACCGTGACCGGGGCAAGTTCGAAGCCCAGATACAGGTGGCCAACGACCTGCTGATCTTCCAGATGCACACCGACGTCTTCGAGTTCGAGCCGAACCACGTCATCTGGCAGAATCCCTACGTGCAGACGGACCGGGACAACTCCTACTGCGGCGTGATCAACATCTACAACTTCCTTTCGGACTCGTTCAAGTTCAACCGCAATGCCGACGAAGGCTATCTCATCGGCCGCATTTTCATCAACCGTGAAAAGTGCTACTTCGTCGAAGGGAAACAGCAGACCTCGATGCGCCCCATGCAGTTTGGCAAAGCGGAGATCGATTCCGAGGCGCTGGTCCGCATTCTCGAATCGGCGATCTATTATGCCCTCAATTTCGACCTGCTGCTGCCCTCCTACGACGACAACAAGCGCGTGACGGTCGATCAGTTCAATACCAAACTCGATAATTCGAAATTCGTAACCGGCAAGCGCCTGGGATACGATTTCGATGTGGACGACATTTAGAATCAGAAACAGATATAGAGAACCATGCTGAAAAAATTACTCCTGCTGATCCTTCTCGGCACTGCTTTCACCGCACAAGCGGAAGCCGCCGCTCCCTCCACTTACCGCGACATCGCCCGGCTCCGTGCGATGAACCAGCGGGCGCAGGGCATCCGTCCCGCAGCCGACGGAAAATCCTATACGACTCTTCGCGGCAACGCCATCGAGCGTCACAGCTACACGAAGGACGCTCCCGGCGAGCTGCTGTTCGAATGGAAGAACGACAAAGAAAACCGCGATATCGCCGACTATCAGTTTTCACCCGACGGAAAACTGCTGCTGCTCTCGATCGGCTCCGAACCGATCTACCGGCACTCCTATACCACCGATTACTACCTGAAAGACGCCGACGGCCTGCGCCCCATTCTGACCGATCTGTCCGACACGCGCGACGCTTCGTTCTCGCCCGACGGACGGACGATCGCCTTCTCGAGCGGCAACAACCTCTACCTCTACGACATCGTCGGGGATTCCGTGCGTCCGATCACGACAGACGGTGCATGGAACCGGATTATCAACGGTACGACCGACTGGGTATATGAAGAGGAGTGCGCCTTCACGAAGGCTTACGCTTTTTCGCCCGACGGACAGAAGATCGCCTACCTGCGTTTCGACGAATCCCGCGTACCCGTTTTCGAGATGATGCGTTACGACGGCAAGCTCTATAACGAAGCCTATTCGTTCAAATACCCCAAAGCGGGCGACGCCAATTCGGTGGTCGATCTCTACGTTTACGACCTTAAAACGGGCGAAACGGAGCGTGTCGATGTCGGTCCCGACCGGGGACAGTACATCCTTCAACCGGAATGGACGCCCGACGGACGGCTCTGTTTCCAGCGGATGAACCGTCGTCAGAACCATTTCGAAGCGGTACTGTGCAATCCGGATGGCACGCAGCAGGTGATCTATGACGAACGCTCGCCCAAATACGTCGATCACCTCAACAAGACTTTTTATTTCCTGGAAGACGGACGCCGTTTCATCGTTCGGGAGGAGACCTCGACGGGTTATATGCACCTCTACCTGTACGGCATCGGCCAAGGTGTGCTTCACCCCATTACGCAGGGTGAGTGGGAAGTTACCGATTTCGTCGGACTGCGCAGCGACAAGGTTTACTACATCTCGACCGAAAGTTCGCCCCTGAAACGCGACCTCTACCGAATCGGACTCGACGGCAAGCACAAGGAGCGCCTCACTCCCGGCGACGGTTACTATTCGATCTATCCCAGCGCCGACCTGTCCTACTACATCTGCGAAGGCGGCGGCAGCTCCGCCCCCGGCCGTACCGACGTTTTCAACGCCGCCGGCAAACGGGTGCGCACGCTCTATGACAACGCACCGCTGAAGGAAGCGCTCGCGGAGGCGGGGCTTCCCGTCCGGGAGTTCTTCACCTTCACCACCGAGCGGGGCGACGAGCTGAACGGTTACATGCCGCTCGACTTCGACCCGGCAAAATGCTACCCCGTGCTGCTGACCCAGTATTCCGGTCCGGGATCGCAGCAGGTTGCCGAAGTGTGGGGTCCCGACTGGGAGGACGCGCTCGTCACGCATGGCTATATCGTCGTGTGCGTCGATCCCCGAGGCACCGGATACCGGGGCGAAGAGTTCAAGAAACTCACTTACGGCGACCTCGGCCGGCTGGAGGTCGAAGACCAGATTTCGACCGCCCGCTACATGGCCCGTCAGAGCTGGGTCGATCCAGCGCGAATCGGCATCTACGGCTGGTCGTACGGAGGTTTCATGGCCCTAGGATGCGCTTTCAGGGGCGAAGGCCTTTTCAAAATGGCGATCGCCGTAGCTCCCGTCACTTCGTGGCGCTACTACGATTCGATCTATACGGAAAATTTCAACGGTCTTCCCGAAGACCATCCGAAGGGATACGACGACAATTCGCCCGTCAATCTCGCGCACCTGTTCCGCGACGACAGCACGCGTCTGCTGATCGTTCATGGTACGGCGGACGACAACGTCCATTTCCAGAACACGATGGAGATGGTCCGTGCATTGAACAAGCTCGGGAAGCAGTACGACATGATGGTCTATCCCGACCAGAACCATTCGATGATGCCCGACGATATGATACACGTCCGCGAGAAAATGCTCCGTTATACGTTGGAAAATTTGTAACCGGCAAAATACCGTGAAAAATCTGCTGCTGCATCCCACACCGATCGGAACGGTCGGAATCGTCGAGAACGGTCGGGCCATCACCGACATTCTCTTCGAAGAACAACTCCCCGGGCATGCCGTCCGGCATACGACCCTCTTGCTCGAGCGGGCGGCGAAACAGTTGGATGAATATTTCGCCGGAAAACGCACCTCTTTCGATCTGCCGCTTGAACCGGAGGGAACCCCTTATCGGAAGAAAGTTTGGCAGGTCCTCACGGAAATTCCTTATGGACAAACCATGACTTACGGCGAAATCGCCCGTCGGACAGGTAATCCGCAGGCTTCGCGGGCCGTAGGCGGTGCCAACCATCACAATCCGATTCCGATCGTCATTCCCTGCCATCGGGTCATCGGTGCGGGCGGCAAGCTGACCGGTTACGCCGGCGGTCTGCCGCGCAAAGAGTTCCTGCTCGCCCTCGAAAGGAACAGGCTGCCGAAATAAAAAACGAAGGCCGGAGAAAACTCCGGCCTTTTTCGCAGGCTCTGCTCCGCATCACGCAGGCTCGAACATATCTTTGCCTACGCCGCAAAGCGGGCAGCTCCAATCGTCGGGCAGATCTTCGAAAGCGGTGCCGGGAGCGATGCCGCTGTCCGGATCACCGACCGCAGGGTCATAGATGTAGTCACAAACTGTGCAACGATACTTTTTCATAGTCCGAAAATATTTAGATTAAGTGAAACTGTATTTTTACAAATATAATACCTCTTCCGGGATTCCTCGTGTTTTTCCCCGAAAATTTACGATAATTCTGTATATACCGGATAAAATCGCTCCGTAGGCATCGAAGCCGGGTACTACGCCGCAGCTGTCGGGCCGAACAATCCTCCGCAGGAGGCAAGACAGCTCCGAAAGGAAGACGACAAAAAACGCCGCCGCAATCTATGTGCGACGGCGTAATATTCGTTCTTTCCACCCGGGCAGAAGAAGCCCGGTTCGAACGGAAGTCTTTATTTGATGCGCTCGTAATATTCGCGGGTACGCGTATCGACGCGGATCTTGTCGCCGGTATTGATGAACAGGGGAACCTTGATCGTCGCACCCGTATTCACCGTTGCGGGTTTGAGCGAGTTGGTCGAGGCGGTATCGCCTTTGATGCCCGGTTCGGTATAGGTCACTTCCATATCGACGATCGGGGGCAGCTCGGCGGAAAGAACGCTCTCCTTCTCGGTGTGGAACATCACCTCGACGATCTGACCGTCGGCCATCAGGTCGTAATTGTCGATCAGGTTCTTGTCGATGTTGATCTCCTCGAAAGTTTCCGTATGCATGAAGTGCGCACCCAGATCGTCTTCGTAGGTGAACTGATAGGGACGGCGCTCCACACGCACCGGCTCGATCTTCGCACCGGCGGAGAAGGTATTCTCCAGCACGCGGCCGTTTTCCAGGTTTTTGAGTTTGGTACGCACGAAAGCGGGGCCCTTGCCCGGTTTCACGTGCTGAAAATCTACGATCTGGAAGGTCTTGCCGTCCAATTCGATGCACATGCCGATCTTGATGTCTGCTGTAGTTGCCATAGGAATATTTTTATTTACGATTTTTCGCGGAGGCAAAGTTACGAAAAATCTGCGTAAATCGGGCAACGTCGGCTTATTTTTCCGAATCCGAATCGTTTCGTCCCGCCGATCGTCCCTCGCCGGTCCATCGGTAGCGCGGTCCGGAAATACCTAAAAGAGCCGTGACCCGCTCGGCCACCGACCGGCACAACTCCTCTACGGACGAGGGGCGGGCGTAAAATCCGGGGGAAGCGGGCAACACGACGGCGCCGGCTTCGGTAAGAGCGGTCATGTTGCGCAGGTGAATCAGCGAGAGGGGCGTTTCTCGCACGACCAGCACCAGGCGGCGGCGCTCCTTGAGCATCACGTCCGCAGCCCGTTCGATCAAGCTTTGCGAAACGCCGCAGGCGATGCGTCCCAGGGTTCCGACCGAACAAGGAACGACCGCCATCGCGTCGTAATCGGCCGAACCGCTGGCCGGAGGAGCGAACAAATCGTCGTTGTCGAAAATGCGGATGCGAGGATCTTCTGGCATAGTAACTCCTTCGAAATCAGCCACTTCACTGGCATGAGTGCTGTAAACGAGCGCGATTTCGGAAACCTCTTCGGCCCGGAGCAGTTGCTCGAGGCAAAGGCGGGCATACAGAGCGCCGCTGGCGGCTGTGACGGCGACGACGATTTTCATAGAGTTACAATTCGATGGTTTTGCATTTGAGCCCCAACTTCCGGATCTTGTCCAACGTGCGGGGCAAGGCATAACGCATGTTCCGGAACGATTTTTCGCTGTCGTGGAAAACCACGATAGCTCCCGGTTCGAGGTGTTTGGTTACGTTCTTCAGGCATTTGCGGGGCGAGAGCGACCGGCTGTAATCGCGCGAAAGCACGTCCCACATCACCAGCTTGTAGCGCTGCGACAACGCCCGGGCCTGCGCCGGCGTGATCCGGGCGTAGGGTGGTCGGAACAGTTCGCTGTGAATCAAATCGTTGGCGAAATCGACATCCTCGATGTAGCGTTCCAGGCTCATCCCCCAGCCTTTCTGGTGGGAGTAGGTATGGTTACCGACCTTGTGGCCCGCGTCCACGATGCGGCGGAAAAGATCGGGATAAGCCTCCACGTTTTTGCCCAGAACGAAAAACGTCGCCTTGGCGTCGTACTTCTCCAGCATCGCCAGAATCCACTCCGTGATGCCCGGTGTGGGGCCGTCGTCGAAGGTCAGGAAAACCCCCTCCGGGTCGTCGATCTCCCAGATCAGGTCCGGCATCAGGCGCCGGACTATTTTTGGCGGTTTCAAACGCATAACGCGGCAAAAATAGTGAAATTCCGCGCCATTTGGAAAAATATACGTATATTTGTGATAAAGACAACTCGAATCGACCGACTATGAAAACGCTTTTCCGGATAACGATCGCAGCGCTGATCGTCGCGACGGCAGCAGGCTGCGACGCCTTCAAGACCCTGAACAATTCGAAAAAAAGTGCACAGGGAAAACCCTACGAACTGATCGTGGTATGTCCCCAGGCGGAGTGGACTGGCGAGGTCGGAGATTCGCTGCGCGCGATTTTCACCACCCCGGTGCCCTATCTGAACCAGATCGAGCCGATCTTCGACGTGTTGCGCGTCACCGAACGCGGCTTCACGGGCATGGTCGCCGATCATCGCAACATCCTCAAGATTCTGGTCGATCCGGAGCTGAAGGAGACCACGACCGCCGTGCAGTACGACGTGACGTCCGATCCGCAGATCGTGATGACGCTGCAAGGCCCCAGCGACGGAGCGCTGGTGAAATACCTCTCGGAAAACCGGGAGAACCTCGTCTATGCGCTCGAAAAGGCCGAACGCGACCGCGCCGTGAAGGCCAACGAGACCTATGGCAACCCCGGCATCGAGTCGGCCATTCTCAAAACGTTCGGCGTGGAGATGAAGGTTCCGAAGGGCTACACGCTGGCCGCACAGAAACCCGACTTCATCTGGGCGCGCAACGAATACCCGACCGCCAGTCAGGGATTCTTCATCTACTCCTACCCCTACGAAGGCAAGCAGTCGCTCACGGAAGAGGCGCTGGTAGCCGCACGCAACAAGTACGCGGCGCAGATTCCCGGCCCGTCGGAGGGTTCGTACATGATCACTTCGGACGCTTTCGCCCCCGACTACCGCCTGTTCCGCATGGAGGGACGCCTGTGGTGCGAACTCCGCGGATTCTGGGACGTGCACGGCGACTTCATGGGAGGCCCGTTCGTCAGCTATACGACCGTGGACACGGCCACCAACCGCGTCTTCACGCTCGACTGCTACGTCTACGCCCCCGATCTGAACAAACCCCGTAAGCGCAACTAAATGC
>OIDS01000718.1_pt1 | contig 13737 bp, 15 predicted proteins | sample 1581491 | NCBI WGS metagenome assembly OIDS01 (sample SAMEA3882553, study PRJEB24775) | human gut metagenome | biome: human-associated habitat; feature: intestine environment; material: feces | place: Netherlands | collected 2009/2010
TGCCCGGGAAAGTGCTGTCGGCCAGCAGCTTGCGGACACTGGGCACGAGGTCGCCCAGATCTTCGGCGATGATGGGTAGCTTGCCGAGGGCCGCTTCCAGCGCACGGAACAGGTCCATGCCGGGGCCGTTCTCCCACTTGCCGGTGCGGGCGGTGGAGCTGCCCGCCGGGATGGCCCAGTAGGTGTCAAAGCCTCGGAAGTGGTCGATGCGGAGCAGGTCGTAGATCCCGAGGGCATGGCGGACGCGGCGCACCCACCATGCATATCCGGTCTGTTTATGATACGGCCAGTTATACAGCGGGTTGCCCCAGAGCTGGCCGTCGGCGGAGAAATAATCCGGCGGGCACCCGGCCACGCGGGCAAAACCGCCCTGCGCGTCCAGCTCGAACAGCTCGCCGCCCACCCATGCGTCCACCGAATCAGCGGAGACATAGATGGGGATGTCGCCGAGGATCTTTATGCCCTTCTCGTTTGCGTAGTCCTTGACCTTCTTCCACTGGACTGCAAACTCATACTGCAAGAATTTCCAGAAACCGATCTCCTCTTCCTGCCCGGCGGCGAACTCTGCCAGCGCACCGGCGTCCCGCAGGCGGTACTCCCGGGGCCACTCGGCCCAGCTCTTCATCCCGTTGGCGGTCTTGAGGGCCATGTACATCGCGTAATCGTTCAGCCAGCTCTCATTCGTGAGGGTGAACGCATAGTAGTCGTCGGGGTAATAGTGGGCACAGCCGAAGCGTCCGGCGTACTTCTCCCGCCATGCGGCATAGGCCGCCCGCAGGACCTTGTAGCGGCTGGTGTAGAGGGTGCCGTAATCCACCGAGAGCGGGTCGGTGCCCCACGGCTCTGCCTTGAGCTGAGCAGCGGTCAGCAGGCCGTCGGCCTTGAGCGCGTCGAGGTCGATAAAATAGGGGTTGCCTGCAAAGGCAGAGCAGCTCTGGTAGGGGCTGTCGCCGTAGCCGGTAGGGCTGAGGGGCAGCAGCTGCCAGATGTGCTGGCCCGCAGCGGCCAGAAAGTCCACGAACTTGAGCGCCTCGGCGCCAAAGCAGCCAATACCATAAGGGCCGGGCAGGCTGGACACCGGCATCAGGATTCCACTTTCACGCATGATGATACCTTCCTCGTTTTTCAAATTTCCGGTTTCGCTGTTTTCTATCATAACATAAGCCAAGACTATTTTCCACAGGCAAAAAACGTGGTATACTTGATTTTATCGGGAAACATCCTTGCCCTTAGTAGTTCTTAGATTCAGGAGGTATCGTGCCATGCAGCGCACGGAAAAATATTTCGAGAAAGACGCATTCCGCAAAAGCGCCGCCGGGGTCATCCTTGCGGCAGAGGCGGACGCAAAGACCGGCGGCGGGCGCATCGCTCTGGACGGCACGGTGTTCTACCCCGAGGGCGGCGGACAGCCTGCCGACCGGGGCACTCTGACCCTCGCCGACGGCACGGTGCTGCACGTCACCGATGTCCACGAGACGGGCGGCGTCATCTGGCACACAGTGAATGCCCTGCCCGAGGCGGCACAGCCCGGTGCCGCCGTCACCGGCACCATCGACTGGGAGTGGCGCTTCGACAAGATGCAGCAGCACACCGGCGAGCACATTCTCTCCGGCATCCTGCACCAGATGTTCGGGGCCGAAAACGTCGGCTTCCACATCGGCTCTGACGCCGTGCGGATGGACACCAGCGTGCCCATCTCTGCCGAGGGCCTGCGGGAGGCCGAGACTGCCGCCAACCGGGTCATCTGGGAGGATGTACCGGTGGTCATCACCTACCCCACCCCCGAAGAGCTGGCGGCTCTGACCTACCGCAGCAAGAAGGAGATCGCCGGGCAGGTGCGCATCGTGACCATCCCGGGCGCGGACGTCTGCGCCTGCTGCGGCACCCACACCGCCACCACCGGTCAGGTGGGCCAGATCAAGATCCTGGCCTCCGAGAACTACAAGGGCGGCGTCCGGCTCAGCGTGGTCTGCGGCGGGCGGGCCTTGCGGGAGGCGCAGGCCATGCGGAGCCGTCAGGCCGACATCGGCGCCCTCCTCTCGGCCAAGGCCGACCAGACCGCCGTGGCCGTCCACCGGGTGTACGACGAGTACACGGCCCTGAAATTTGCCCATTTTGGCCTCTGTCAGCAGCTGTTCGACGCCATGGCCGCACAGCTCGGCCCCGACGAGACCGCCATCCGGATCGTTCCCGGCCTCGACCCGGACGGCCTGCACCGTCTGGCTGCGCGGCTGAGCGAGGCCACCACCGGCCTGTGCGCCGCTCTGACCCCCAACGAGAAGGGCACCGGCTACTGCATCGCACGCTCCGGCGGCGATGTCCGCCCCCTCACCAAAGCCCTCAACGCCGCCCTCAATGGCCGCGGCGGCGGCAAGCCCGGCATCTGTCAGGGCAGCTGCACCGCCACACCCGAGCAGGTGGAGAAATTTTTGAGGAAAGCTCTGTAAGCACAAACTTTTTACGTCACAAGGAGAATACGATCTTATGAGAATGCGTTTCAAGCCCTATGCCCACGACGAACTGATGGCCGCCGATTTTCACGTCCACGACCCCTTTGTCTGGGGCGGCAAATGGCACAGCCAGTATGCCCGCCCGGAGCAGCCCTTCGTGCTGGAGCTGGGCTGCGGCAAGGGCGGCTTCCTCTCCCAGCTGGCCTCCGCCCACGCGGAGAACAACTATCTGGGCATCGACATCACCGACAAGGTGCTCATCCTCGCCAAGCGGAAGATCGAAGCGGCCTACGCCGCCGCAGGCCGCCCTATCGACAACGTGAAGATCATGAGCACCGACATCGAACGCATCAAGGGCGTCATCACCCCGGAGGACACCGTCAGCCGCATCTACATCAACTTCTGCAACCCATGGAGCAAGAACGCCTCCTCCAACAAGCACCGCCTCACCTACCCCCGCCAGCTCATCCAGTACCGCGATTTCCTCAAGGACGGCGGCGACATCTACTTCAAGACCGACGATGACGACCTGTTCCGGGACAGCCTGAGCTATTTCCCCGCCTCCGGCTACGACATCATCTGGCAGACCTACGACCTCCACGAGAATGAGCCGGAGTGGAACATCCGCACCGAGCACGAGGGAATGTTCACCGAGATGGGCATTAAAATCAAGGCCCTCATCGCCCGCAAGAAGGCAGGCGACGACTCTGTGACGTGGGTCGAGCCGAAGGTGCTCAAGAAGCTGGCCGCACAGGCAGAGGCCGAAGCCAAGGCCGCCGAGGGAGAAGCCAATGTCTGACCCCTGTGAAGCCTGCCTGAACAACCAGCAGGACGAGTACGGCAGCTATTACTGCGCCGTGGGCGGCGCACTGGACGAGGATGAGATGGCCCGCTATCTCTCCCGCACCACGTCGGCCTGTCCTTATTTCGAGCCGGGCGACGAGTACAAGATCGTCCGCAGGCAGAATTGAATGGAGGTGTTCCCTTGTCGTTTTTCCTCAACACGGTCATCTGTGGCTTTTCGCTCTACCACATCCTCGCATTTTTCCTCATCTACTCCTGTCTGGGCTGGTGCCTCGAGGTGGTGTATGCCGCCGCCACCACCGGCCAGCTGGTCAACCGCGGCTTTCTCAACGGCCCGGTCTGCCCCATCTACGGCTTCGGCATGATTTTAGTGCTCTTCTTCCTCACGCCGCTGGAGGACAATCTGCTCTTGCTGTATCTCGGCGGCGTCCTCCTGCCCAGCGTGCTGGAGCTGGTGGGCGGCTGGGTGCTGTATAAGCTCTACCGCACCCGGTGGTGGGATTACAGCGACAGGCCCTTCAACATCGGGGGCTATATCTGCCTCGAGTTTTCGCTGCTGTGGGGCGTAGGTGCCCTCCTGATGGTCAAGGCCGTCCACCCCGCCATCGCCGCGCTGGTGGACATCGTGCCGCCGCTGGTGGGCTTCATCCTCATGTGCCTGCTCTACGCCGTGTATGCCGCCGACGTGGTCGCCACCGGCATTTCTGCCTCCGATCTGGCCCGGGAGCTGGACGCCCTCGAAAAGGTGGCCGACAGTATGCACGCTGTCAGCGACGCCATGACCGAGATCCTCGGCACCACCGCGATGGACATGGACCAGAAGATGGACGAGAGCCGGCTGCAGCTCAAGCTGGCCGCCGCCGAGGCCCGGGACAACTACAACAAGCTGTCGCCCCGTGAGGCCGCTTCCACCATGCGTGCCCGCGCCGACGAGGCGATGGAGGCCGCTCGCCGCGCCTCCCAGACCGCCCGCCTCAACGCTGCCGAGGCCGCCAAGGCCGTCAAACTGGCCGCACAGGGCAAAGCCGAGCAGACCACCTCGCTGCTGCAGCTGGAGCAGCTCAAGGACGAGCTGGCCGCACGGGCGCAGGTCATGCAGGCCCGCACCCGCCGCGGCACCCATCTGCTGGGCAAGGGCCGTATGCTCCGCGCCTACCCCAAGCTGAAGCATGGCCAGAACAACCGCTCCCTCAACAGCCTCCTCGAGCAGCTCGAGAAGGAATACCCGGATTATTTCGACCACAACAACACCTTCGGCATCCAATAAACAACAAAAAACGGCTGGGAAGCACGCTGTCCCAGCCGTTTTTCTATTCTCAGGCCCAGAGGTTTTCCGGGTAGAGCCCGTCCGCTGTCTTTCGGGCGATGGCCTCCACCACTACGGGCTTATCCTCGCGGTAGGTGACGCCATACCACTGGTCGGTGCTGCGCAGCACCTTGACGGCGGCTTTCTTTTCGCCGATGAGTTCGCTGACCACCAGCGGCAGGAAATACTCGCACTTGAGCGGGTTCTTTTCCAAATTCTCGTCCAGCCAGCGGGCGAAGCGCCGGTCGGCCTCCTGCACGAAGCTTTCGCCGAAGCCCCAGAGGTTCATGCTCACGGGGGTGTCGCCGGGCAGGTCGGTCCAGCTCTCGCCGCCGTCCTCGGTGTAGTGGATGCCGTCGGCGTAAGTCTCGATGCGGGTGTGCTCGGTGACGCTGCGGAGGGTGCTGTCCTCGTTGAGGGCACAGATGCCCCGGGCCACGCTGCCGTTCTCCGAGACGGTGTTCCGGAGCAGGTAGCTCACCATGCAGTAGTCGTAATAGCTGCCGTCCTCGTGGGTGGACAGGTAATCATACATCACCCGGAAGGCCTCCGGGCCGTAATAATCATCGGCATTGATGACTGCAAACGGGCCGTCGATGAGGTCCTTTGCAGCCAGAACGGCGTGGCAGGTGCCCCAGGGCTTGACACGGCCCTCCGGCACGGCAAAGCCTGCGGGCAGCTCATCCAGCTGCTGGAAAGCGTATTTCACGTTCATGCCCTGAGAGACGCGGTCGCCGATGGCGGCTTTGAAAGCCTCCTCGATCTCGTGCTTGATGACGAAGATGACCGTCTCAAAGCCTGCGCGGCGGGCATCGTACAGGGAATAGTCCACGATGACCTGACCGCAGGGCCCCACCGGGTCGATCTGCTTCATCCCGCCGTAGCGGCTGCCCATGCCGGCCGCCATGACCACCAGAACCGGTTTGTTCATATGTTCTCTCCTCCTCCGAAGGGTGTCTTGCAAAATACGGCTCTATTATACTCCAAATCCCGCCGGGCAACAAGATAGAGCTGTGCTTTTCTATGGATTCCGGTGCGCCTCCGTGCTACAATGGGGTAAAACAAAAGAAAGGAAGTCCCCGCCATGTACACTGCATCCTCTGCACGCTGTTCCACCCTGCCCTACCACTTCGGCGACACCGCCGCCCTCAACAACACCCGCTTCCCCAACGAAGAGTTGGACGCCATCGACCGGACCTCCGGCTTTGCAGAATAAGGAGGAACCATGTCTAAGACTGTATGGATCACCGGCGCATCCTCCGGCATCGGCCGGGAGTTCGCCCGCCGGTATGCGCGCCTCGGCTTCCGGCTCATCCTCACCGCCCGCCGCACCGACCGGCTCGAGGCGCTGGCCGCAGAGCTGACCGTCAAATACAACACCTTCTGCCGCATCCTGCCCGCCGACCTCGAGCAGGAGAGCGAGTGCACTCGTCTCTGCGAGGCGCTGGCCGACGAACGGCTGGATATTTTCATCAACAACGCAGGCTTCGGCGTCTGCGGCAGCTTTCTTGAGACCAGCGGCGAAAAAGAGCTTTCCATGGCAAAGGTCAATGTGCTGGCCATGCACCAGCTGTTCAAGTTCACCGTGAAGAAGATGGAGGCACAGGGCTTCGGCACCGTGCTGAATGTGGCGTCTTCCGCCGGGCTGCTGCCGGGCGGGCCGTATATGGCGGGCTACTATGCCACCAAGGCTTACGTCGTCAGCCTGACCCGGGGCGTGGCGGAAGAGCTGCGGGAGCAGCACAGCCCCGTCTACGTCTGCGCTCTCTGCCCCGGCCCGGTGGACACGGAGTTCAACGACCGGGCCGACGTGGTCTTTGCGCTGCGGGGCATCCGTCCGGAGTTCTGCGTCGAGGAGGCCATGCGGGGGATGCTCCGCCGCAAGACCATCATCGTGCCCTCGGCCCTCATGCAGGCTGCGACAGCGGCCCAGCGGCTCGTGCCGATGCCTCTTCTCATGCCCATCGTCGCCCGCCAGCAGAAGAAAAAACTGGGCTGAGGGATCATTGTGTGCAACAAGCAGCAATCTCAGCCTTTGCAGCCCGCCTTTTTATGACGATTTCACGAAAACGCAGCAAAATGCGTAAAAATTTACAGTAATTGTACCAAGAAAATGCCTTGACAGTCGGAATAAAGAATGCTACTCTAGTATACAAGAGGGCGCATGGCCGGACGGCCCGCCGCCGCTTCCCGTGACGGCAGGTATGGGCCATTGGCATAGCCCGGCAGCGCAGCGCCCTGCAAAGCAAAATTTTGATTGGAGGACTTTATCATGGCACAGTGTACTCCCAAATCCTTTGACCTGACCGGCAAGGTCGCGCTCATCACCGGCGCATCCTACGGCATCGGCATGGCGATCGCCAAGGCAATGGCCGCAAACGGCGCTACCATCGTCTTCAACGACCTCAAGCAGGAGCTGGTCGATAAGGGTCTGGCCGCCTACGCCGAGGCTGGCATCAAGGCCCACGGCTACGTCTGCAACGTCTGCGACGAGGACGCCGTCAACGCAATGGTCGCAAAGATCACCGAGGAAGTCGGCCACATCAACATTCTGGTCAACAATGCCGGCATCATCAAGCGCATCCCCATGACCGAGATGACCGCTGCCGAGTTCCGTCAGGTGGTGGACGTTGACCTGAACGCCCCCTTCATCGTCTCCAAGGCTGTCATCCCCGACATGATCGCTCAGGGCGGCGGCAAGATCATCAACATCTGCTCCATGATGAGCGAGCTGGGCCGTGAGACCGTCTCCGCCTACGCTGCTGCCAAGGGCGGCCTGAAGATGCTGACCAAGAACATCGCCTCCGAGTACGGCAAGTACAACATCCAGTGCAACGGCATCGGACCCGGCTACATCGCCACCCCGCAGACCGCACCTCTGCGCGAGCGTCAGCCCGACGGCAGCCGTCACCCCTTCGACAGCTTCATCGTCGCCAAGACCCCCGCAGGCCGCTGGGGCGAGGCTGAGGATCTGGGCGGCCCCGCCGTCTTCCTCGCCTCTGCCGCTTCCGACTTCGTCAACGGCCTCATCCTGTACGTTGACGGCGGCATTCTGGCTTACATCGGCAAGCAGCCGCAGTAAGCGTTCCCCTTCCGGCATATTCCGCGCCGTGTCCTCTGCCTTCCGGGCGCCGGGCACGGCGCTTTTATTTTCCATATCGACTTTTCATCCTAAATCTGTTACACTGAGGACAGTTGAAATACTACAAAAACAGGAGGATTTTCCCCATGAAGATCGCACTCATCAACGAGAACAGTCAGGCCGCAAAGAACGGCATCATCGAGGCCGCTCTGAAGAAGGTCGTGGAGCCGATGGGCCACGAGGTGGTCAACTACGGCATGTACGCTGCCGATGACGCCGCACAGCTGACCTATGTGCAGTGCGGCATCCTCGCCGCCATCCTGCTGAACAGCGGCGCTGCCGACTACGTCATCACCGGCTGCGGCACCGGCGAGGGCGCCATGCTGGCCCTGAACAGCTTCCCCGGCGTCATCTGCGGCCATGTGGAGGACCCCGTGGATGCCTACACCTTTGCCCACGTCAACGATGGCAACGCCGTTGCCATGCCCTTTGCCAAGGGCTTCGGCTGGGGCGGCGAGCTGAACCTTGAGTACTGCTTTGAGAAGCTGTTCGGCTTCGGCCACGGTCAGGGCTACCCCAAGGAGCGGGTCGAGCCGGAGCAGCGGAACAAGAAGATCCTCGACGGCGTCCGCGCCGCCACCTTCAAGCCCCTCATCGAGTGCCTCAAGAGCATCGATCAGGATCTGCTGAAGGGTGCCATCGCCGGTGAAAAGTTCCGCGAGCTGTTCTTTGCCTCCTGCAAGGACGAGGAGCTGGCCGCCTATGTCAAGAGCCTGCTGGTCTGAGCGGTGACGTGAAGATGACTGCCCTGTATCACCTGAACGAGAACATCGCCCATCTGCTGGAGGGCTTTCTGGAATCCGCCGTCCCCCTCATCGCAGGACTGGCGGAGGCCATCGGCCTGTTCATCATCGTGACGAGTCTGGCCCGGGCCACCTATCACTATGTGCGGACGACCTTCTTCCACGACCGGTACGACTTCCACCACGAGATGAGCACCGGCCTGACGACGGCGCTGGAGTTCCTTATGTCGGCAGAGATCGCCAAGACCTTTCTTTTGCAGAACCTCGAGTCGGTCGTGCCGCTGGCCGCGACCTTCGCGCTGCGGGCGCTGATGAGCCTGCTGCTCCATGTCGAGATGCGGGCGGGCCACACCGAGGAAAAATGATGCCTGCCAAAGTTTTCTTTGCCCCTTCTTTTCCGGTTTGTGTAAAATGTCAAAAATAGCGTTCTGCTCTTGACACTTTGACCAAACCGCTCTATACTTTTGCCATCGAAAGCAAAGGCGCTGACGGATGAAGATCCGGTCAGCGCCTTTTGTATTTCCGGGGGAGGTTTGTCCCCTGCGGCCAAGGGAGAGATAGAGGGCTTCCTTTTCCGGATTTTCCGCGCTGCTGCGCAGATAGAGGGACGCAGCAGCCGGGTGTGTATGCGCTGCCGGGCTGGCACCCGGCGGCAAAATATGTGGGGAGGTATCTGCGTTATGTTCAGCTCCATCAACACCTGTTGGACGCTCGTGGGAGCGTTTCTCGTCTACTTCATGCAGGCCGGCTTCGCGCTCTGCGAGGCAGGCTTCACCCGCGCCAAGAACACCGGCAATATCCTCATGAAAAATATGATGGATTTTTGCATCGGCACGCCCTGCTACTGGCTCATCGGCTTCGGCCTGATGTTCGGCGGCACCGGCGCTCTCATCGGCGGGTTCGACCCCTTCATTCAGGGCGATTATTCCCATCTGGGCCTCGACATCCCGCTGTGGGTGTACATCGTGTTCCAGACCGTCTTCTGCGCAACGGCCGCCACCATCGTTTCCGGTTCGATGGCCGAGCGCACCAACTTCAAAGCCTACTGCGTCTACTCCGCAGCCATCTCGCTGGTGGTCTACCCCATCTGCGGCCACTGGATGTGGGGCGGCGGCTGGCTGCAGAGCATGGGGTTCCATGACTTTGCCGGTTCCGCAGCCGTCCACAACGTCGGCGGTGTCATCGCCATGCTGGGCGCTGCCCTGCTGGGGCCCCGCATCGGCAAGTACGACAAGGACGGCAAGCCCCACGCCATTCCCGGCCACAACCTGACCGCCGGTGCTCTGGGCGTGTTCATCCTGTGGTTCTGCTGGTTCGGCTTCAACGGCGGCTCTTCCCTGAGCCTGTCCACCGATGCCACCATGACCCTGACAGGTCTGGTCTGCTTCAACACCAACCTCGCCGCAGCCGTTGCCACCTGCGTGACCATGATCTTCACCTGGCTGCGCTACGGCAAGCCGGATGTCTCCATGACCCTGAATGGCTCTCTGGCAGGCCTTGTGGCTATCACCGCAGGCTGCGATACCGTCTCCCCCTTCGGCGCTTTCTTCATCGGCTTTGTAGCCGGTATCCTTGTGGTGCTGAGCGTGGAATTCTTCGATAAGATCGCCAAGGTGGACGACCCCGTAGGTGCTGTTTCCGTCCACTTTGCAAACGGCGTCTGGGGCACCATTGCGGTGGGACTGTTCTCCACCGGTTCCAACACCGCCCATGCCGGTCTGTTCTACGGCGGCGGTCTGGCACAGCTGGGCACTCAGCTGCTGGGTCTGGTCTGCGTGGATGCCTACGTTGTGGTGGTGATGTTTATCGTCTTTAAGATCATTGATAAGACCCTTGGCCTGCGTGTGCCCGCCGAGGTGGAGATCGACGGTCTGGACATCCACGAGCACGGTCTGGCTTCCGCTTATGCAGGCTTTGCCATCTCGGATGCTAACTCCGCTGCCATGACCCCCAACGAGAACACCGATCTGGGCGAGGACGACATCACCAAGGCGACCGCAAAGCAGATGGATGCAGCCGTGCCGGTGGTGCGTGAGCCTGTGATCCACGATGGTGTCTACGACACCGGTATGCATAAGGTGTCCATCATTGCAAAGCTGGCAAAGTTCGATCAGCTCAAGACTGCCTTGAATGATCTGGGCGTCACCGGCATGACTGTGACGCAGGTCATGGGCTGCGGCATCCAGAAGGGTACGCCTGAAAAGTACCGCGGCGTGCCGGTGGATACCACCCTGCTGCCCAAGATCAAGGTGGAAGTCATCGTCTCCCGCATCAGCGTGGACGCTGTGGTGGAAGCTGCCAAGAAGGCATTGTACACCGGCCATATTGGTGACGGCAAGATCTTTGTCTACAACGTGACCCGCGTGGTCAAGATCCGCACCGGCGAGGAAGACTACGCCGCGCTGCAGGATGTGGAGTAACCCTCCACAAAATTCTCCGCTGTTCCCGCTGCGGCGGCAGTCAGGCTGCTCCGACACAGTCCCCGCCGCCCGGCGTGACAGATAGATCGTTCTCCTTTTTCCTTTTCCTTTTTTTGTTCGAATCAACAGTAAGTCAAAAGCCCCGCTCCTGCGCACAAGGGAGCGGGGCTTTTGCTGCGCCGCGAATTTGTAAATTTTATGTGCAGCGTATTGCAATCTTCGTGCAATGCGCTTATAATAAAGGCGAAAGGAGCTGATCTGTATGGCAACTACCAATGTCAGCATTCGGATGGATGCAGACCTGAAGGCACAGGCCGATGCCCTGTTTGCAGAACTGGGCATGAACCTTTCCACCGCGTTCAACATCTTTGTGCGGCAGTCCTTGCGGGAGGGCGGTATTCCCTTCGAGATCCGCACCGAGCGCCCGAACAAGGAGACCGTGGCCGCTATGCTGGAAGCAGAGCATATCGCGGCAGACCCGAAGGCAAAGAAGTATCGGGATCTGGATGAGCTGTTTGCGGATCTGGAAAAATGAGAGAAACAAAGCTGACGATCATCCCCACCACCCAGTTCCGCAAGGACTATAAGCTGGCCAGAAAACGGGGACTAAAAATTGAACTGCTGCAGGACGTGATCACCTGCCTTGCAATGGGAGAGCCGCTGCCGGAGAAGAACCGTGACCACGCCCTGACGGGTGATTGGGTCGGACACCGGGAGTGCCATATCCAGCCGGACTGGCTGCTGGTCTATCGGGTGCAGAATGATGTTCTGGTGCTGACCTTGACCCGCACTGGCACCCATAGTGATCTGTTTGGGAAGTAAATCTTTTTTCTGTGAAAAAGGGGTTCTGAAAAAAAGGACGCTGCACAAAATGCTGTGCAGCGTCCTTTTCTATTATAACTTAAAGGCTGCGGGTGCGGATCTCGGTGGTGACCTTGGCGATGAAGTCCTCAAGGCTCATCTCGGTGGTCTCGCCCTTGCGGTCGCGCACGGAGATGTTGCCGGCCTCGGCTTCCTTGGCGCCCAGCACCAGCATATAGGGCACACGATCCACCTGCTGTGCGGCACGGATCTTGTAGCCGATCTTCTGGTTGTCGTCATCCAGCACAACGCGGACACCGGCATCTGCCAGCTTCTCGGTCACGTCCTGTGCGTACTCCAGCGTCTTTTCGGACACGGGCAGCACCTTGACCTGCGTGGGAGCCAGCCAGGTGGGGAACTTGCCCTTGGTCTCCTCGATGAGGTAGGCCATGAAGCGGTCGAGAGAACCCAGAATTGCACGGTGCAGGACCACGGGGGTCTTCTCGGTGCCGTCCTTGTCCACATAGGTCAGGTGGAACTTTGCGGGCAGGCAGAAGTCCAGCTGGCAGGTGGACAGGGTGTACTCGGCACCCACGGCGGGCTTCACGTTCACGTCCAGCTTCGGGCCGTAGAAAGCAGCCTCGCCGATCTCCTCGGTGAAGTGGATGCCCAGCTCGGTCAGCACCTCGCGCAGGGCGCTCTCGGCGTGGTTCCACATGGCATCGTCATCGTGGTACTTCTTCTTGTCAGCGGGATCGCGCAGGCTCAGCACGCAGCGGTAATCGGTGATGTTGAAGTCCTTGTACACCTCAAAGATCAGGTTGCACACGTCTGCGACTTCGCTCTTGATCTGCTCCGGGGTGCAGAACAGGTGGGCGTCGTTCTGGCAGAAGTGACGGCCGCGCTCGATGCCCTTCAGGGTGCCGGAGGACTCATAGCGGAAGTCGTGTGCGATCTCGCCGATGCGCATGGGCAGGTCGCGGTAGGAGTGCAGCACATGGCTGAAATGGTCGCAGAACATCGTTTCGCTGGTGGGGCGCACAGCAAGGCGCTCTTCCAGCGGGTCAGAACCGCCTGCAGTGACCCAGGCAACTTCGGGGGCAAAGCCGTTTACCAGCTCGCCCTCCTTTTTCAGCAGGCTTTCGGGGATCAGCACAGGCATGGCCACGTTTTCGTGGCCGGTTGCCTTAAAGCGGCCATCCAGAATTTTCTGGATGTTCTCCCAGATTGCATAGCCATAGGGGCGCAGCACAACAAAGCCCTTGACGCTGGAATACTCGACCAGCTCGGCCTTCGTGCAGATGTCGGTGTACCACTGGGCGAAGTCGACCTCCTGAGCGGTGATCGCCTCGACCATTTTTTTCTTATCGTTTGCCATTTCTCTTTTCCTCACACTTTGTAAAACCGGGGACAGGCGCTCAGATACGCTCCTCCAGATAGTTGACCACATCACCGACGGTGTGGAAGTTCTCGATGTCCTCATCGGGGATCTCAACGCCGAACTCGTCGGACAAGGTGGTGATCATATCAATAACGTCAAGGCTGTCTGCGCCGAAATCGTTGACAATGTCGCTGTCGGGGGTAATCTTTTCAGGCTCGACCTCAAGCTGGTCGGCCAGATAGTCACGGATGCGGCTGAAAACTTCGGAATCCATAATTTAACTCCTTTATAAACACAGATATACATTTAATATATAGCGTATCTGCGGGTGAATGTCAAGGGGGTAAGTGTTAATTTTATGCCATATTGCATAGGATTTGCGGGGAGGTGGGCAAGTGAAGCTGAATTTTACCAAAATGCAGGGCGCGGGCAACGATTATATCTACATTGACTGCCGCGCTGCGGGGCTGCCGCCCGACGCCGCCGCGTGGGCGGTGCAACTGTCGCGGCGGCATTTTTCGGTGGGTGCGGACGGGGTGATCTACCTCTGTCCCCCGCTGCGGGCCGACGGCGACGCGGCCATGCGGATGTTCAACGCCGACGGCAGCGAGGGGGTCATGTGCGGCAACGGTGTGCGCTGCGCGGCGGAATTTTTATACACCCACGGCGTGCGGCGGGACTGTATCCGTA
>OIDS01000727.1_pt1 | contig 13559 bp, 15 predicted proteins | sample 1581491 | NCBI WGS metagenome assembly OIDS01 (sample SAMEA3882553, study PRJEB24775) | human gut metagenome | biome: human-associated habitat; feature: intestine environment; material: feces | place: Netherlands | collected 2009/2010
ACGCTGAAGCACGGAAAAATCTGGCCAAGGTCGATTGGGCGGTGGACTATGTTATCACGCACTGCGCTCCCACCAGCATTGCTCTCATGGAAAACCGCCACAATGAGGCAGACCCGCTCACAGATTTCCTGCAGGAGGTCAAGGAGAGAGCACATTATCACTACTGGCTGTTCGGCCATTACCACGACAACCGGGCCATTGATGAAAAGCACATACTGCTCTGGGATCAGATCATACAAGTTATCTGAAACAGGTCAAGGCAGAGAAAAACACGGCGATGTTACCGTGCTTTTCTCTGCTTTGAGCGTTGAATCAGGCGCTGTGCGCCGGAAAGGAGAAACTATGAATATCCGAAAGGCTGTGGACTACAGCACAATGTTTGCCACACTGGAATCTGTCATGAAAGCAGATCTGCCGCAGATGGAGCTGTACTGCGAGATTGGCAGAGTGGTCAGCGGCAGGGGCGAAAAAGGCGCCGCTGTCGCGGCGTCGGAATACCTGCAAGCGGCCTATCCCGCAGCCGAGGGCTTCTCTCCCCGCAACCTGCGCCGTATGCGAGAGTTTTACGCAGCCTACGAGGAATCCCCTGAAATCATACGGCTGGCAATGAACCTCGGCTGGACGCAGAATGTGGCGATTTTAGAACGGTGCAGCAGCAACGAGGAACGGGCGTGGTACATCCGAGCTGTGCTGCGCTTCGGCTGGAAGAAAGCAAAACTACTGGCCGCCATAGAATCTCAGGCGTGGCTGCATTCTTCTCTCGACGAACAGGCGCTTTCCTGCTATACTGAGGAAAAAGAAGTGTCTCAGGAGAGTGAGAGCGATGAAGAAAATACTCTTTGTGTGCCACGGCAATATCTGCCGCAGCCCTATGGCGGAATTTGTGATGAAGGATTTAGTGGAAAAGGCCGGGCTTTCCGCACAGTTTGAAATAGCCTCGGCGGCCACAAGCACCGAGGAGATTGGCAACCCGGTCTATCCACCTGCCCGGCACAAGCTGGCAGAGCACGGCATCTCCTGTGCAGGCAAGACCGCCCGGCAGATGACCCGGCGGGACTATGAGACCTACGACTATCTCATTGCCATGGATCACAACAACCTGCGGAACATGGAGCGGTTTGTGGGCAGCGACCCGGAGCACAAGGTGTCATTGCTGATGGACCACACCCGCCGCCCCGGCGACGTGGCAGACCCGTGGTACACCGGAGACTTTGAAGCCACATGGCAGGATGTGCTGGAAGGCTGCACCGCCTTGCTGGAAGAGCTGCGATAAAAGAAAGCACTTTCAGAAAGATCGCCTTAAAGAAAAAACAGCGCCCCGGAGAGCTTTTTTTGTCGCTCTCCGGGGCGCTGTTTTATTGCGGTGTTTCTTTTGTGCGCAGACGCCGGCAGGCGTCCTCTTTCACAAGCTCGATGACCACCGCCGTCAGGGGGATAAAGAAGATGATGCCGATGATGCCAAAGAGCTCTCCGCCGATCATGGCGGCAACAAGGGTGTAAAGCGGGGAAAGCCCTACGGACTTTCCCACCACACGGGGATAGATGAACTGGTTTTCAATAAACTGTACGGCAAGATACACGATAAGGCAGCGCACGGCCAGCACAGGGTCAACCAGCAGCACAAGGAACACGCTGACTACGCAGGAGATCAGTGCACCCACATAGGGGATGATGGCGCAGATGGCGGTCAGCACCCCCACCAGACTGCCGTAGGGGATCCTGAAAATGGAAAACGCAAGGGCCATCAGAACGCCAAGGATCACCGCTTCGCTGCATTGTCCTGTCAGAAAGCTTGCGAAGGATTGACGGAACAGCCGGCAGAATTTCAGGACTCCGGCGGCGTGGTCGGGCTTCAGGTAGGCACACACCAGTGTGCGGGCGTGATGGCCAAGGCTCTCCGTCCCAAGGGACATATAGATGGAGATGATCAGCGCAAACGAGGCAGTCACCACGATATTCACCGTGGCGGATACTGCCCCTACTGCATTGACCAGCACAGTGTCGATGCCTGCGGTGATCTTGTGCAGCAGCTGTTCCCAGTTGATGCCTTCCAGCCAGCTCATCAGCCAGCCCATGTCGGTATTCTGTGCGCTGAGATAGGCGGTCCAGCGGGGGATGTTGGCTTCGATCTGCACATAAAGGCTGTGGAAGGACTGTACCAGCTCCGGGATCAGCAGGGTCAAAGCCAGCACCAGCACCAGAGCAACACCCAGCAGGGTGATGAAAAAGCTGAGAAGATGGATGGCTTTAGCCGAGGGCTGCTTTTTCGCCTTGCGGAACAGGCTTTTCAGCCGCTTTTCCAGCCCGGTCATGGGCACATTGATGAAAAGCGCCAGAATACCGCCCGCCAGAATGGGCAGCACCAGATCTATGAGCTTTGCGGCAAAGGCCAGAACGGCAGAGAGCCGTAGCAGCGCTACAAAAAGCGTTACCCCTACAACGGTAACAAGCAGATACTGTTTTGTTTTTGGTTCCATGCAAAGATCCTTTCCCGGAGGTTTATGGCAGCAGGCTGCAAAAAGACTGTCTGCGGACTTTTTATCGTATTTTTTAAAAATAGTGCCTGTCAGAACGGCATACTTGCGAGATACAGTTTGCGGATGCTGCTTGTGTATTTATAGTATTGTAATCAGAAGAAACAGGCTTGTCAAGACGATGCAAAATGGCTGCGCAGCTTTATGACAGTACCATTCCGCTCTCTTGGGAGGAAAATATAGCTGCGGTACTGTTTCTGACGATATTGCTGCCGGGGCAGCGCGAATTTTTTTAAAGCTCCGCCTCCAAAACTGCGTATTTTGGATATGCAGCTTTGGGGCGTTTGCGTGAAAAAATGCAAACTGCTGCAAAAAGCCGCGGTACCGTAAAAGGGGAAATAAAAGGACTGAAAAGCAGGCTGCGGAAAGGTACGGGAACTGCTGTGCCTGTGCTGCAGATGCATAAAAATCGGCTTTTTTCGGCAGGGGAACAGCCTGAACGGCGGCGTTCTGCTGGGCGCGATCCCGGGCATGACCGCCACCATGGGTGTGGCGCTGCTCATTCCGTTCTCTTTTGGTATGGATCTGATCCCGTCCATCGGCCTGCTGCTGGGCATCTACTGCGGCGGTATGTACGGCGGCTCTATCTCTGCCATCCTGATCCATGCCCCCGGCACCCCGGCTGCTGCCGCCACCCTGCTGGACGGTTACCCCATGTGCAAGAAGGGACAGGCCGGCAAGGCTCTGTCCGTTGCAATGTTCGCTTCCTTCTGCGGCGGCGTCATCGGTGCTCTGGTCATGACCTTCCTCTCTCCGCTGGTGGCTGATATGGCCATGAACTTTGGCCCCGGCGAAATGTTCATACTGGCTGTCTCTGGGTGTTCCCGGCGACTCCGTCACCGCGATCCTGCTGGGTGCCTTTATCATGAAGGGCATCACCCCGGGCCCCATGATGTATGTCACCGAGCTGCCCACCGTTTACCGCGTGTTTGCGGCTCTGATGCTGGCAAACCTCTGTATGCTGGCTGTAGGCTGTCTGGGCGTCCGCTTCTTTGCCAAGATCGTTTCGGTGGAGAAAAAGATGCTGTACCCCATCATTCTGGTCATCTCTCTGCTGGGTGCCTTCTCCATCAACAAAAATGCCTTTGATGTGGGCGTTTGCGTAGCCTTCGGCATCATTGGCTGGCTGATGAATAAGTACGAGTTCCCGCTTTCGCCCATTCTGCTGGCTCTCATTCTGGGACCCATGTGCGAAAAGAACTTCGTCCGCTACATGAACATCCAGCGCGGCAACTTCTTTGCCATCACCACCTCTCCCATCGCCATGGTCTTTGCCGCTGTGGCCATTCTGGTCATCGTGTTCTCGATGTATAATCAGAGCAAGATCAACAAGAAAGCAGCCGCTACTGCACAGGAGAAAGCATAACCTCCTGACAAGCGCTGCCGGATAAATAACAAAAGCGCAGCTGTCCTGTTTTTGCAGGGCGGCTGCGTTTTTGTTATACGCTGCGGCTGTAAAAAACAGATGCAGTGCGAACTGCGGCGTACCCATTGAAACCCGTTGGCATTTCAAAAAAGCGCTGATGATCGCCGGTAGGCAGTGGCAACGATTTTGTTTCCGTTGTCTTTATAGCAATTCAAATTTTTAACCTATATGGTAGCAATTCAACTGTTTAATGCGTTGGCAGCAATGTGAAATTGCATATCGCCAATATGTTGTTTTAACGTTACAATGTTTTTTACCCTGCGATAAAACCTCTTGACAATGGGAACTTTTTTGATTATAGTGTAGCTAACAAACATTAGTTAGCAAAGGGCGAAGAAAAATGGAAGACACCAAACAGCGCATTCTGGAAAAATCTCTGGAACTGTTTTCGACCAAAGGGTATGATTCCGTCAGTGTTGGCGAAATTGCAAAGGCGGTCGGTATCAAGGCACCCTCGCTGTACAATCATTTCCCCAGCAAGCAGGCGATTTTTGATGCCATCGTGGAATCAACGGCTGCCCACTACGAAAAAGATACGGGCAGGATCGACATTCATGTGCAGAATGTAAAGCAGGACTGCCCTACGTTTTCTCATATCCCGGAGCAGGCTCTTGCGGACAAAGTACGGCAGATCTTTCTGTATTCTTTGCACGATAAGCAGGTCAGTCAGTTCCGCCGGATGATGACGCTGGAGCAGTTCCGCTCCCCGGAGCTTGCAGCACTGTTCTCAGAACGCTATGTGGACCGTATGATCTCTTACCATGCAGGAATTTTCCGCTCCCTGATCGCAGGTGGCGAAATTCGGAATGAGGACCCGGATACATTGGCATGGATGTACGTTTCCCCGGTCATCACCCTGCTCAGTGTCTGCGACCGCCAGCCGGAACGGGAAGCCGAAAGCCTTGCAAAGCTGGACGCCCATGTAAAGCTGTTCTTCCGTACCTTTAACATTGAGGGAGGTGAGAAATAAAGGAATTTTTGAATTTTATATTGAAGTAGAAAAACGCCATAAATGCTAAAATCAAAGGAGAGCTTTTTGAAACATACAACATTTGCACTGGGACTTGTGGGCTGACCGGGAGGTCTGGCAAATACCACAAGCCATTCCTCCCGAAGACGAACAGACACAATTCTTCAGGAGGACGATACCATGAATCGTGAAAATAAACGCAAGACCTTTGAAAAAGGTTACTATAAAACCCACGCCTGCAACGATACCTTTACCTGCAAAGTCTGCGGACGGGTCTGCACCCCGCAAAATGCCGGCAGCGACCACCGCAACCATTGCCCCAACTGCCTGTCCAGTCTTCATGTGGACGAAGAACCCGGCGACCGTGCCTCCGACTGCGGCGGCATCATGGAGCCGGTGGCCGTCTGGGTACGCAAGGGCGGCGAGTGGGCCATCATCCACCGCTGCAAGCGCTGCGGAAAACTCAGCTCCAACCGGGTGGCGGCAGACGACAACCCCATGAAGCTCATGAGCATTGCCATGAAGCCCCTGTGCTCTCCGCCGTTCCCGCTGGACTATCTTGAGGAAATGACCGCCTTGATGGGCGGCGATGGACGGATGCGGTAAGCCGTAGGAGAAACTACAAGATGGACTATATCAGAGTTACCAAGGAAAACATCGACAAGGAACACATCTGTTGTGCCATGTCCGGCAAACAGAGCCTTGCCAAGAAGGAATGGCTCAAGCAGCGCTTTGAGGAGGGACTTGTTTTTTACCGCAGTGCAGAGCGCGGCAAGTGCTTTATCGAGTACATCCCGGCAGAAAACGCATGGGTGCCCATTGAGGCCGATGGCTGGCTTTATATCAACTGCCTGTGGGTCTCCGGCTCCCTGAAGGGGCACGGCTATTCCAGCGAACTGCTGGAAGAATGCCTTCGGGATGCCAAGGCGCAGGGCAAAAACGGCGTTTGCATTCTGTGTGCAGAGGAGCGCAAACGGGAGTTTCTCGCTGACCCCAAGTTTTTGACCCATAAGGGCTTCAAGGTTTCGGACGTCTCCGATTGCGGCATTAACCTCATGTATCTGCCCCTTGCAGAGAGTGCCCAGCCGCCAAGATTCAAAGACTGTGCCAAGCATCCCAAGGTGGAGGAAAACGGATTTGTCCTCTACTATACCGACCAGTGCCCCTACACCCATTATTGGGTGCCAAAGGTGCAGGAGATTGCAAAGGAACATGGAATCCCGTTCAAAGCCATCCACATCACCGAGAAAGAGACGGCTCAGAATGTTCCTGCACCGGTCACAACATACGCATTGTTCCGGGATGGGAAGTTTGTGACCCAGAGCATCCAGTCAGACAAGAAATTTTTGAAATTAGCAGGCGTGGCGGATTGAAGGATTCAGGAGGAAAAATGAAATACGATCAAACGATTACAACGCCAAAAGGACTGGCAGTCCATATCCGAAACGGCGTGGCATCCGATGGAAGCGCCGTGCTTGAAAACTTTAATCTGGCACACGCAGAAACCGATTATCTGCTGAGTTATCCTGATGAAAATCACTTTGACGCGGAACAGGAAAGCCAATACTTGGAGAAAAAGTCAACCAGCCCGAATGAGATCGAACTGATTGCCTTTGTGGACGGTAAAGTGGCAGGAACTGCCGGGATCGATGCAATTGGACCGCAGTATAAGGTGGCGCATCGTGCTGAATTTGGCATCAGTATCCTGAAAGAGTATTGGGGTCTGGGGATCGGGCGAGCCCTGATGGAAGCCTGTATCCATTGCGCTAAAACCGCCGGATATGCGCAGCTGGAGCTGGATGTAGTGGCGGAGAACGCAAGAGCAATCTCCATGTACCAGACAGCAGGGTTTGTGGAATATGGCAGAAACCCCAAAGGTTTTCGCTCTCGGAACGCTGGATATCAGGAACTGATCTCCATGCGGCTGGAATTATAAATTTTATCATTGATCAAGACGCCAGACGCAAAGACGCAGAGCAGAACTTGTGAAAACAAGCTGCCCTGCGTCTTTTTGACACCGGAAAGGACTTTCTGTGAATTTTTTGAGATTGATTTTTGGAGGAAAAGAGCAATGGATCGAATTTGAAACTCTGTACTCCACCCCGCAGCTGGAGCGTTTGCGGATCTTTATGGCGGAAAACAAGATTCCCTACAAGGTGCGGGCGGCACTGCTTCCAGTGTCGCTGAATACGCCGATGCCTACCGGAGCAATGGCTCAGTCCTTGTGGTACGTTGCAGTTTGTTCCGGGGATGTTCACCGGGTGCAGCACGATCTTCGCACAGAAAGGGATATCTAAGATGGAGCAGTTATCGGTACGTCTGCTGTTAACGGCTGGCATCCTGCTGCTGATCGCAGGGGTGATTTTTGCCATTCTCCAAGTATGGCTCTATACTGGCCTTCTCTGGGCGGGTGCGTTTGGATGCCTGATGGCAGCTTTGAACTTTCGGAATTTCAAAAACGATGGCGGCTAAAGCACACGGCATCCCCGGTAGACATTCCTACTGGCAGGAACCCTTGCCAGCTGCGGCTGGCCGCCTTTCTTCAAATCCCCTCTAGGTCAGCATAAAAAGCAAAACGCCCTGCCGGGATACGGCAGGACGTTTTGTTTTTATGGACCTAGAGGGATTCGAACCCTTGACCTCTCGGATGCGAACCGAACGCTCTCCCATGCGGACCTTAAAGAAGCCCCCAAAGGACAAAACATTTCTTTGGGAAAACGGCAAAAAATATAGGTGTAATGCGGGTTTTCGGACGAGCATTGCTTTCGAGAAAAAATTGCCGTTTTTGCTTCAATGTAAAAAAGTCACACTTCAGGAGAAATGCGCTTCAGATGTGATTTGAACGGGCGACCATCTGAATACTTCTTGCGGATCATGCACCGTATGGGGATGATTCAGATTATATCCCCTGTGCAATAAAATCAACGAAAAACAGTTAGATTTTTTCTGGCTGTTTCTTTTTTTATGCGTAAATCGGCGAAAACAGTGCCGATCACTACGCACCCAACAAAGATGAAAATGCCCAAAAAGGCTATCAAATATCGTCTTGCTCTGTACAAAATATAGCAATCGGTATACGCACCACGAAACATATACGGTATAACGTCAATTTTTTGTACATATCTCAACTGAATGACTGGAGGTGAGTTTTCAAAATGCCTGTTATTTATGTTGCAAAAACATCTTCCTACGCACGAAGAATCACGTTCGTTTTAGGACAGACGGTTGAAAAACAGCATGATCCTTGATTATTTCTACGGGCAAGCCGGAGAGCTGTTTTCGTTCTACCGCATTCCAAAGGCTCTGTTTCAGGAGCCACGGTTCCAGAGCCTGTCAACCGATGCCAAGACCCTGTACGGTATCCTGCTGGACCGCATGAGCCTGTCCGTGAAAAACGGCTGGCTGGACGAGCAGAACCGGGTGTTCATCCTCTTCACGATACCAGACCATGCCCATCGCAGAATAAAAGCTCCACAACGCATACCTGTTGGTATAAAATACTCGGCCATCCCAATGGCTTTTGATGGAATAAGGATGGCACCCAACCGCTGATCTTAAAAATGCCCAGATAACACAAAGCCGGGCTGCTGCACAGAAACTGTGGAGCAGCCCGGCTTTTCTACAACGCAGTCACACCGCTGCAGTTCTGATCCAGAGGAACAGAGTGGGTGTGCTTAGCCCAGGGTGAGGGTGTTGGTGACGGAGACCACGCAGGCGAGAATGCCCATGATGATGCCGCCGATGTAGGGGTTTTTGGACTTCTTGTAGATCTTGCTGCACACAAAGACGGCAAGGGGCAGGATGAAAACGATGGGGTAGAGCCAGATGCCGGTAATGGAGCCGCCAAGGTGAGTAAGCTCGGACCACAGGAAACCCTTGTTGAAGAAGGTGATGTACTGAACGCCGATCATGATCTCGGGTCCGATAAAGACGAAGAACATCTGCACCAGAGTGCTGAGCCACTTGGACTTACCCAGCTGTACAAAGTTGAAGCCGTTGGTGGCAACAGACAGGGCAATGTAGTACACCAGCCAGAACACCAGATACTTTGCAATGGTGGCAAAGTGCATGGGTGCAAATGCACGGATGGTGATGAAGCACCACAGGCGGAAGTCGGTGAGGAACAGGTAGTCGGAGATGAACACCAGCGCATAGGCGGCGACCACTACGATAAGGGACAGAACGATGGTCTTCCAGAGCTTGCGACCGCTGATCTTCACGCCACGCTCTGCCAGGTCCAGGCCGTTCTTCTTGCTATAGCAGTTATAGGTCACCACCATAACCAGGATGGTAAACACGCCACAGAGGAAGGTCCACATACCGATGTACCAGGTGGCACCCTGATTCCAGAATGCCGGACGGTTCTTACTGCACCATGCATAGATGGTGGGGTAGAGGATCATGCCCATGATGGCACCAAATGCAAGACCGCCCCAGTACCAGCCCTTGCCCTTGCCCTTGGGAGCGGGGAGCGGCTGTGCGTCAGCAGCAGGCTTGAGCTCTGCAAAGTAGCGAGCGTCCAGAAGGGCGATGGCGGCGTAGATGACGAACATAAAGAAGCCAGCGATGCCCACCGTATTGAAGAATGCCTTCCACTGCCATGTCTGGTTGTTGGCATCCAGCTTGATGGGAGCATCCAGTGCCTTGTCAAAGAAGGTGACGCTGTCAGCAACAACATTCTTGGAGAAGTGTGCCCAAGGGTGGGTGATGGCCGGGTTGAAGATGACACGGATGGATTCCTTGCCGTCGATCTGCTCGGTGTAGTAGGTATCGGCACTGCGCTTGTCCAGACCGGTGGGGTCTACGCCAAAGTGCAGGAAGGACTGTGCAGTATTCTGGTCGATGTAATCCCGGGGAGCACTCTTGGTGCCGTCTTCCTGCTTTACCCGGTGGAAGAACTCGTCGTACTGGCAAGCAACGATACCAGCATCACGGCTGCCAAAGATGTTGACCCACTGATCGTCCTTCTTGTAAACGGCATCGTTGGACACCAGCAGTGCGGCGGCGATCAGCCCTTCCTCGTCCTGCATCACAGCCACACGGCTGGCAAGTGCGCCGTTGGAGTGACCGGTAACGCCGATGCGGCTTGCATCAACGTAGGGCAGGCGAGCAATGTACTTTACGGCATCGTAAAGACCGTTGGCATTGTTCTCAGCATCCCACCAGGTTCCGTCCGGGATGACCTCAGAGTCGCCGTGACCGTACATACTGATGGAGATGACCACATAGCCTCTGCGAGCGTACTCAACATAGTTGAGGTCCTGCATCTCACGGTTGTTGTACCAGCCATGGCTGGTGACGATCGCCGGAGCGGGGTTCTCTCTGGTGGCGTTTTTCGGCACCAACAGAAGGGCGTCCAGTTCGTGACCGCTGTCGGTGACCATAGTGATGTCGTGGTACTTGATCGCACCGCCGCCTGTCTGCACCATGGATGCGCCCAAAGAGCTTATAAGGCATAGGATCAGAGCGATCGCGACCCAGAAGCTCGCGCTCTTTTGCTTTTTCATTTTGTTTCCTCCTTGTTGTGATTTTTTTTCCTTTTGTTGAGTGTAACACTTCACACTCAACTGCCTAATGAGAATTTATCAAAGATGCACAAAAAATGCAATAAATAAGTTTGTTGCTCTTTTTATGGATTTTGTTGCTGTTTTTTGTCATTTACTCGTTTTTTGTCTTTTCCGTTTGTATACAAAATAACTTCCACAAATTAAAGCTGCTGTAATTGTAAGAACTGAACAAAGGGGCTGCAGCACGTGATTTTGTGCTGCAGCCCCGATCCGGTGCTTTTTTGGGAAAGCAGTGCCCGCTATTATGAAAATTTTTTTCGTTTTTTCGACGACCGGTAGGCGGAGGGGGTGATCCCCTCTGTGCGTTTGAACACCGCCGTAAAGTGGCTGATGTTGTCATAGCCTACCTCTTCAGCGATCTGGGAGATGCTTTTGCCAGTCTCCAGCAGCAGCTCCTTTGCCAGTTGGATCCGGCGGCTGCTGATGTAGTTCACAAAGCTCTCTCCCGTTTCCTTATTAAAGGTCCGGGAAAAATAGCTGGGGCTGAGGTGGCACAGGTCTGCCATCTCCATCATGGTGATCTCCTGCTGCAGATGATCCCGGATGTAGACCACCGCCGGGTAGACCACGCTGCTGGGGTTTACCGGCAGCACCCCGGTCTGCTGCGGTCTGTGCTCCTCCTGCGGCAGGAGCTCCTGGATCTGGATCTCCTCGCTGGGCTGTTCGGCATTGGCACTCATCAGCCACTTATAGGTCTCATCCCGGGTGTGGCTCTTTACGGCACGGTCAACAATATAATGCACCATATCGTTGATATATTCTGCGACCTGAACGATCCGGTCGTAATCCATTTCCGGCAGAAGCTCGTATTTCCGCAGGATCTCCTGTTGTGCAGCGTCCTCTTGCGGAAGGATGGAACTGATCTCGTTTACCAGACGCTCCGCCTTTTCCCGGTCCTTGTGCCGCAGACGCACCTGCCCGAACATCACGGCACCAAGGTAGATATCCCCCACCATGACGGGGACCGCTACGTCCACGATGCCGCAGTGGCACAGGTAGATGTAGGGGCGGCCCCGGCGCACTGCCTCCACTCCTGCCAGCGCATCGCAGCGGAAGCAACGCTTGCGAGAAACGGGATTCTCTCGCACGATGCTGCAGAACGCGGTACGGCCACTGTGTTTCGTGACAGGCTTCCCCTTGATGTCGATGCAGACGATGGCGGTACCGGTCAGCTCCGCCAACCGGTCCTGCATTTTTTCCCAGAGAGGGATATCCAAAACGTTTTCTATGGTGTATTCAAACCTGCTCATACCTTCGATTTCCCTTCTCCTTGCCGGACATTCGAACACTGCCATCATAAATGACCCGGCATGGAAAAGCAAGGTCCTCGGAGCAAAATCATGGTAATGTACAAATTTTCTACATTGAATAGGGTATATTGACGAGGGATTCCGTGGACAGATCTGCCCAAACCGAATGCAGCAGGCCTTCATCAGCCCTGCGTCGAGCGGAACGACCATCCTCAGGCTCACAAAAAAGCAAAACGCCTGTTGGGACACGGCATTAGCGGCAGCATCCCCAGTAGACATTCCTACTGGTTGGGAACCGCGCACTAAGCAACAGCAATGGGTTACGTTTGCTGATTTTCCGCAGTGTAGTGTAGTGTTTGCAGCGAAATATCGGAGAATGGTGATTTATGGCCAAATCAAAAAAGATATTGGTCAGATACTTCGCAAACTATGCGAGCAAAAGGATATTGAAATAATTGAAGCAGAAGCCTGCCCGGACCATATCCATATGCTGATAAGTTTTTCGCCGAAGTATAGCATTTCTTACGTTATGGGATATCTCAAGGGAAAGAGCAGCCTCATGATTTTCGACAGACACGCGAATTTAAAGTACAAGTATGGAAATCGGCATTTCTGGGCCAGAGGATATTTTGTGGATACTGTTGGAAAAAACAAGCAGAGAATCCAGGAGTATATCAAGAGACAGCTAGAACAAGACCAAATTGCAGACCAGTTAAGCCTTAAGGAATTCACGGACCCGTTTACGGGTAGCAAGGGAACCAAGGCGTAAATAAAAGGCCCCTTGAGGGGCCTGCCACGAGACAGGAATGCAGTTGGCAGACCCATTCGTGGCCCCTTAAGGGGCTTTACTAGTATTATGCCTTTCTAGGGCTTACTCAAGCCACCGGCTCAGCCGGTGGTTTTGACTGCACAAATCGGCAAAAACAGCGCCGACAGCTACGCACCCAACAAAGATGAAAATGCCTAAAAAAGCTATCAAATATTGCCTTACTCTATACAAAATATAGCAATCGGTATACGCACCGCAAAACATATACGGTATAGCGTTGATTTTTTGCATATGTCCCAACTGAAAGACTGGGGGTGAGTTTTCAAAATGCCTGTTATTTATGTTGCAAAAAATCTACCCACATACGAAGAATCAGGTCCGTTTTAGGACAGACGGTTGAAAAACAGCATGATCCTTGATTATTTCTATGGGGGATTCCATCAAGGTTGCAGAAGCGAGATTGACGGAAATCGCCGTGCTAAAAACCCACATCATCAACTATGCCAAGACCCGTGAGGTGTACGCTGCTTATCGGAAAACTGGGTACAGCAAAGCCTTTCTGGAGGCTCACCGGGAGGAGAACACTCTGCACAAGGCGGCAAAAGCTGCCTTTGACGAAGCCGGACTGCAAAAGCTGCCGAAGGTCAAGGTGTTGGATGCGGAGTTCGCAGAGGAAAAGGACACCACCGAAAAAACTCAGACCCGATAAGCGAATACCGCCGAGGTCTCTTCCCGTTTTGGGGAGATGTCCTCGGTGTTTTTTTGTGTGTATAGCGAAAATCTATGACTGGATTTTCGTCAAGCACGAATTATCGCTGTATTCTTGCTAATATGAGGTGCAGAAGATCGTGCAGTAATTGCGTGCGCAAAAGTACCTCATGATGCAAAGAAGACGCGGCTGCGTAATGGCAAGGAATATATTTATAGTAGTTTGCGTTTTTGATGCTCAGGCAACATCCGCAAACTGCATATCGCAAATATGCTGTTTTGATAGGCACTATTTTTGAAAATTGCGATAACAAAAAAGTATCCTTCACATGGAA
>OIDS01000741.1_pt1 | contig 13405 bp, 11 predicted proteins | sample 1581491 | NCBI WGS metagenome assembly OIDS01 (sample SAMEA3882553, study PRJEB24775) | human gut metagenome | biome: human-associated habitat; feature: intestine environment; material: feces | place: Netherlands | collected 2009/2010
CTGCCTTTTCTAAACACTTCTTTGCAAGTTCTTCATTGTAATCAAAACTTGCTGCAACATTTTGTCCAAGTCCAAAAGAAAACAATTTAAAATCCTGGAAAACAACAGAAAATATTGACATATATTCTTTGTAATCATATTTCCTGATGTCCACATTATTTAATAAGATTTCTCCTTCTGTCGGGTCATACAGGCGACAGAGCAATTTTATAAACGTTGTCTTTCCGCTTCCGTTCATGCCTACTACCGCAAGTTTTTCTCCAACCTTAAATTTGAGATTCACATTACGCAGTACATAATTCTCTGTCCTGGGATATTTGAATGAAACATTACGAAACTCGATGTAATATTCGTTATCCTCCCGTTTTTCCACCGTAAGGCTGCCCTGATACATATGATTCGGAATATCCAGGTAATCATACATCTTCTTCAAATGAGTACAATACAGTTCATTATCAGACACCATAAACATCAAATCTCTGATTCCATCTCCTAATCTTGTCAGTACCGATACATACTGGACAACACTTCCTACACCATATGCTCCCAGAAAAGCCTTTATTGCCACAAACAGGTAGCACGCACAGTTACCAAGCCCTACTATAAATCCCGCTGCTGCGGGGAAAAAAGACATATAGAAACTATTCTTTTTTTCTGCATTTCCCCATTCTTCCAACTCTTCAATTTTCTTAATAGCAAGGGTATCCTGCCTATAGATGCGGACATCTTTTGCTCTTTCAAGATTTGTATATAACTCATGACCAAAAAACATGAATGTCCTATTAAACCACAAGCTATTTTCACACCATTTCATAAATAAGCTATTTTCTTTTCTGGTCGCCTTATAATTACTAAATCCACATAAAGTAATACAGCCTAAAATAATCACAATCCAAATCGGATGATCCACCATTTCTTGTCCAGATTTAGAAATGAATAGCATACCCGACATTAGTAATGCAACAAAAATATTAATAAATACCTTTACTATCACAGAAGTTCCCCATACAAGCTGCCCTAGACCATTTCCAAACATAAAGAGATTTTCTTCCACTTCTTGCCGCTGTTTCTGTATTGATACATCTTCCAGATCATCATAGTCTAATGACATCTGCTTGTCCGAAAAAACTTTTTCAAACCAATTCCACATCTGCGATTCTTTTTCATTACATACATGCAAAAGTACATTTTGAATTACTGTACATATGAAGTTGATTACAATTATACTTATCACGTATGTAGCTATATATTCTTTTCTACAATAATTTATCAGTTCATCAACAATCCTTGCAGAAAACCAAATAGAAATAAAAGGCTGCAGTGAATGTATCGTCTCATATAATGCTTTTTGTTCGGCAAGCCCCGGACAATATTTTTTTAAGATTCCAAATCCCCTTTTGGTTATTTTAATTCGTTCGCCCAAAGACATTCTCTTCATTCTCCTGCCACCTCCTCTTCTCGATAATATTTTGCCTGCAATTCAAACAAGTTATAATATTTTCCCTTCTTTGCAAGAAGCTCCCTATGTGTTCCTTCTTCACAGATAGCTCCATTTTCAATCAAAATAATCCTGTCACAAAAGTTTGCACTTGCAAGTCTATGGGAAATAAACACAGCCGTCTTTCCTTCACTGATTTGATTATATTTCTGATATAACTCACTCTCGGCAATAGGATCAAGAGCTGCCGTTGGCTCATCCAACAGCAATATCGGAGCAGATTTGTATATTGATCTTGCAAGTAAAAGTTTCTGTGTTTCACCTCCTGAGAATTCGATTCCCTCATCATATATTGTTCTTCCATATTGACTCTGTAATTTGTCAGGAAGTTTCTGGATTCGTTCCCACATTCCCGCCAATTCCAAACATTTCTTCACTCGTTCAGAATCTACTTGTACCGTAGGTGCTTCCGCAACTATTTCTTCTACGGTCACCGGCATGATACTAAATTGCTGAAATACAGCCGAATACATCTGATAAAGTTCTACTCTGTTATACTCTGTAATAGGTTTCCCATTGTAGAGTACCTGCCCATCTGTTGGGTCAATCAAACCACAGATTAATTTTATAAGTGTCGTTTTTCCTGCTCCATTTAAGCCTACTACAGCAAGATGCTCACCCGGACGTATCATAAGACTAAAATTTTTCAACACATATGGCTGACTTTTTTCATATCGGAAACTTACGTTCTTTAGTTCAATTTCCTTTGGCACATTTTCTCGATCCGGATGCGCTCCATCTTCTTTACGGTAATATTCCGGGAAGTCAAGATATTCTTGAAAACGCTTAATCTTTGTACTTAACTGATTCAGCACCGAAGCCTCGGCAAATATTTCACTTAACCAAGCTGAAAAATCATTGACAACTCCAAAATAAAGAACAAACTCTCCCACCGAAATATGACCACTCATAAACATATATATCAAATATAGATAGATAATACCTTCTCTTAATAAACCTAATGCTCCGTCACAAGCTGTCACATGAAATAGTTTTTTAGTCAATTTGCGATACCATGCCGCAATCCCCTTCATATTATCCTCATAAATATCGGAGAACCACTTTGCCATAGGATAAAGCCGGATATCCTTTGCTGAACGTGCATCGCCGGAGACCGCATTAATATAACTAAGCTGTTGTACATACCCCATTCTTTCTTTGCTATGCTCGTCTGTCCATTTCACAACTCTTTTGTTTAAATAAAAGCTAAATGCAGTGGTTACAACCAAAAACAGTATTACTGCTGCATTTAGTTTAAATAGAACTGCAGAAAACACTGCTATTCCCAAAACACTGGTGCCGAGACTTTGAAGTACATCATACACCTGCGTTAAGGGTGAATGTCCGTTACAACACTGGAAACTTTCCTCTTGCAGCTTGCGAAATATTCCGTTTTCCTGATTTATGTAGTCTGTAGTTAACCCTTTGTTTGCTACAAGCTTCAAATAACGAACATTAATACTAAACTTCTCAAAATATAGATATTTTTTAAGAAATTTGCTGACTCCGGTCAACACAGCAATACTCCCAATAAATATCATAATAGTGTCTATCAATTCCCATATATCACTATCTGAAGTCAGCCTTTCAATTACTAACTTTGGCAGAAAAGCAGACAGAATTGGGATTATGGCATTTACAAGTGTCAGTATTATATACAACACTAATAAGGCAAAGTACCATTCAGACGTTTTCTTAATACAGTACCATATATTTTTCATCATAATGTACCTCCTTCTTCTGCTATTCTATATCTCTTTAACCCTACAACGTAAAATTCGTGCACCAACTGTATCTGTCAGTACACGAATTGCTGTTATTCCATCACTGGGACCAAAAACTCTGAGCTAAATGCTCCATCTTCACTATTATATTTGCACCATCCACCATGTTCTTCTATAATCGTCTCCGCACGATGAAGTCCAAATCCATGCATTCCCTCTTTATTAGATGAAAATAATGTTCCTATTTTCTTTTTTTTCACCCCCGCAGAATTGAGCATGGAAAAATACAACATCTTTCCCTTCATTGAAATATAGATACGAATAAATCGTTCGCCGGAAGAAAGTCTGCAGGCTTCAATTGCATTATCTAATAAATTCCCCACCAGAATGCTAAGCTCTACATCTGTGATGGCCAATGAATCCGGTACACTCGCTTTCACATCAACTGTAATGTTCTCTGCTTTTGCCTGCGCAATTTTAGCTGACAATATCGCATCAAGAGATACATTTCCTGTTTTCAAAAGTGTATCAACATTCATCAGTTGATGATCTAATTCTTCTATATAGGCGATTGCACGTTCTACCTCACCTGCTTCTAATTGCCCCTTTAAGGTCTGGAGGTGATGGTGAAAATCATGTTTATATCCTCTCATTTCTGAATGGATACTTCGCACTTCATTCAGGTGCTGCCTTGCCTGTTCTGTCTGATATTCAGCAAGTTTCGAATATGTTTTCTTTCTCATAAGTACTCCTAATTAATTGCGCTCAATGTATGCCCGATTAATCTGATCATATTTTCCTCTTGCAAGTGGCACCTGCACTGCATTATCCAGTGTAACGCTGTCACGCGAAATACGCATAATATGCTTTAATGATACAAGGTACGATCGATGCGTCTGATAAAAATCTTCGCTAAGTTCCTGTGCAAATGTTGAAATATTTGCTTTTATCTTATATTCCTTATCCTTTGTATATATAGTTATATAGTGGGAAAGTGATTCCAGATAAAGGATTTCCTTCTCATATATCTTAACAATTTCACCATTGTAATGAATAATGATCGATGGTTCTCCTGATTCTATCTTTTGTTTCGCTTTTGAAAGAACTTCTTCCACTTTACTTGCTTTCACAGGTTTAACCAGATAATGGAGTGCATCTACTTCATATCCTTCTCCGATAAACTCAAAATGTGATGTTATAAAAATAATCTCAACATTATCCTGATTCTGTCGTATCTTCTTTGCCAAATCAATTCCAGTCATTCCACTCATTTCCACATCTAATAACAAAATCTGATAATTTTTGCACTCTTCGTATTGAAACAGGAAACTCTCGGCAGATGCATATGTTTCTATATTTGTTAGGATATCTTCCTTCCTAGCCCAATCCTCTACAGCATGTTTCAAATACTCTATTTCATTCTCTTCGTCATCACATATAGCAATATGCAGCACTGATATCACTTCCCTTTCGCATCGAAACTTCATAGTAAATGCTCTGACCAGTCCTGCATGGTCATTGCCTGCTCTCGCTCCGCCTGTCGTTCCGCGAAATCCAAATAGCCGGACACAAGCTGCCCCATAGCACGAAGCTCCTTCTCGTTCAGATAGTTCTTGGCAACTACCGCCTCTTTCAGCGTAGGCTGGCTGCCTATAAAGGTGGTCAGACCCATAAATTCTTTCTCAGCATCGGCGCGTGTGTAAATGACCTCCGCCGCTGTTTGTCCATGAATGGCATAATGAATCTTGTTTTGGACTTTCTTAAAAAACCGAATGGATATCTCTGCATTGGGATCATAATCAATACTGGTCGCATATACTCCTTCAGAATACCCGTTGCCCAAATACGAAACTGCACACCGCGCTGAGATTTCACTCGGTAGCCGACAGAAATAATAGCATCAAGATTATAATAATCGACGTTGTACACTTTTCCATCGGCGGCAGTATGGGCAAATTTTGCCCATACCGCTTCCTTTTGAAGCTCTCCTTCTTTGAAAATATTTCGCACGTGTTTGCCAATCACACTTCTAACACGCTGAAACAACTCCGCCATCTGATCAATGGACATCCAAACCGTATCACCGTCAAAGGTTGTTTCAATTTTTGCCAATCCATCTTCAGTTGTATAGATAATCATCTCGGACTGATTGTTATCTTTATTCTTTTCGTTCATGTCATTCACTCCGTCAAATTTATGCAACTCAATGCCGGAACACTTTTATTGTCCCCACATTGAGTTTGCCATCAATTATACACGTCAATTATATTATGTCATTTCTGCATTTTCAACGCTATCCTCAGAACGTACCAAATTATTTACTGTTTTCTTGTCACCTAAAGAATGCAACGACTCTGGTAGTTTATCCAAATCCAACTCCGCCATGTTTTTTTCTATCAAGTTTGCAAGCAAATCAGCAAAGCCGCTCCTTTCATCCTTATTCCTGTTCGCTATACTGATCAATTTTTCTTTCCCGGTCGCCCCGTTGTGTGTATGCCTCGATAATATCCGGAGAAATCCGTTCAAGAACTGCCTGTGCTGCCGCGTAATCGCTTTGCAGCTTGATCAGTGGGAAATATATCAAAGCGAGCACAAAGATGTATTTCAACCTTTTCCTGCGGACACTACTTCACCTCCAGATTCTCTTTCTTGGACTTATTATAATTCTCGCCCATGCCCAGACCACACATCCGCTTTACCTGCGCAATATAAGAAGTATGCACATACATCTCAATTTTCAGTTGTCTCTTTTTTGAGCGACAATTTGACACCCTTCTCCACATGCATTGAAACTTTATCTCGCATTAACATTCGCGGACGTGTGTGTGCAAAATATATTATTTACCCACCCTTGAACGCTTGCAAGAGCATTTTATCCCCGTAAAAGTATGAATGTTTCAATATCCTCAGTATGTGCAAATATTTTCGATTATTCAGATTGACAAACATCATTTCTTATTGTACCATAGCATCATAAAGGAAATGGGTTTTCACCGGGTAGGGATTATTCCTGACAGGACTTGCTCGTTTCTTTTTTTATTTCCAAAATGTCATACAAATACTTTTTCCCTGAAGAAGCATGTCTGATCAATAGTCTTGCAGTAAAAACATTATATCTCTCAATATCACCATTTTCTGCATAAACCGGTAAATCAAATCGTGTATCATATCTGTACCAATCCTTGGTCAGTGTCTTTCGCTTTGCTATAGTACCATATCCTTTCCGAATTCATAACTATAACAAAATCAATCCTATTGCTTCTTCGCACTTTCTTCCAATTCCAGCATGTACTTATCAAAGTCAGACATGAACAACCTGTCCTGAATGACACGATACTTTTCAAATTCTGTCTCAGCTTTTGCCTTGGCAATCTCTGCCGTGATCTTGCCTGCGTCCTGAAGGACCTCTCTGTCATCCGCCATCAGGAATAGATCCAGACGCTTTGCCCAGTCCTCCATCGTCATTGGAATGTGACGTTCTGCGCGATCCTCTGCTAAGTCCAGATAAGCAGATACAATACGCTCCAGTGAACGCATTTCTTTCTCTGAAAGATAATTCTTCGCAATGCTCACATCGCTTTTTACAATCTTACCTTCCGGTGCTGCTGCCCAAGTGGTTAATCCCATGTGTGGCTTATCTGCATCGGCTCGCTCATAAATCAACTCCGCTGCCGTATGTCCATGAATTGCATAATGCATCTTGTTTTGGACCTTTGCAAAGAACTGCTTTGTCGTTTTTGCCGTACGGTCATAATCGAGAGCAGTAGCATAGATGTCTGTTATCTTCTGATAGAATCTACGCTCTGACAAACGGATCTCACGAATCTGCTCAAGCAAGCGATCAAAATATTCTGTTGTAAGCACAGAGCCACCATTTTTCAAGCGTTCATCATCCATGACCCAGCCTTTGATGGTATAGTCCTTGACAATGCCATTGGCCCACTTGCGAAACCGCACCGCTCGTTCATTGTTCACCTTAAAACCAACAGCAATAATCATTTGAAGATTATAATGTTTCGTATCACGAGTAACCTGACGCGAGCCTTCGGTTTGAACTATCCGGAAATTCCGGATAGTTGCATCTTCCTCAAGTTCCGAATCAGAATAAATTTTCTTAATATGCTCATTAATTGTACGAACATCTACGCCATACAACGTGGCCATCATCTTCTGTGTTAGCCAGATATTCTCATCTTCATAGCGCATCTCAATACTGTCCTGCTGATCACCAACTGAGGCAACATAAGTCAGGTATTCTGCAGCGCTGGAACGGATGGTTATTTCATCTTTTTTCTTTTTCAAATAAGAGGCCTCCTTTAACGTCCCAAAATCATTATTCTGCCTGTGCATCAAAAGATTGTTTCACGATTTCCATGATTTGATCTAATTCATCCTGATGCTCCATAAACAATTCTACATCGCCATTTCCCCAACGTCCTAAGCCAGTAATATCTTTGCAAATACCATTAGGGTCATTAATCTCTGAAAACTTCATATTAATCGAGATACGCAATCTTTGTTTCTGAAAAACAATATCAACAAAATTAGTATCCAGTTTATAGGCAACATACAACTTTTTATATTCCTTCTTAACCGCAGGGGATAAGTTCATAATGCGCTTATCTAAAGACTCGAATAGTATTCTTGTAAAAGCATTCACATCATATGTTTCCAAGGAATATTTCTGCACTGTTTTATCTTCTACTTGATATAGCGCAAGTTCTGCAACTGTTAAAGTTGGATATGGCCAAATAGATTCTGCTTTCTTTGCTAATTCGTTTGCCCTCTCTTGGATATGTTTTTCATTCCACTTATTTTGCAAAACCACATATTTATTAAGCCTAAGTGCACTTTCTTTGAATCCACCCGGCATATCCATCTTTTCCAAGAAAGGCCTGTCACTCATTTCAGAATTATATGCAGTCAAAGTAAGATTGCCAATTGTATGTAAATACTTTTTCTGAACCTCTTGCCACTCAGTACCAAGATCAGCTTGCCACTCTAAAGAAAGATTTTTGTTCTGCGGCATAATATGCTCAATGGTGTAATTCTCTATTATAATTGGAGCTTTGTTTTCAAAGTTTTCCAAACGACTGAGAATATAATTTCTAGCACGCATATTATAAATATCACGGCTTACAAATGCACCTTCAAACTTATCGTCATCTGGGAATTCTTTATATGTATCCTGCATCACGAAAAATGCCTTAATAGAATTCAGATAATCATCTGGTCTAATATAATTCTTCAATGTTGCAAAGGTTTTGTTCATTGAGTTGGTCGGGATCTCACAAATTGCACGTCTCAGAACATAGCTAATGCAAAGCTTCAAAATATTCTTCAGTTCATCTGATGTAATTAGTCCTTCTACGCAGTCATGATGAATTTTCAGCAAGAACGGGTAAGATACTTCCATTCTTAAATCGATAATGTCCTCATATAACTTCTTTAAATCCGTGTCAGTATTTCGCTTGAATACAATATTTGTATAATATTTTGCATATTCAAACAAATCTTGACATAATTCTCTGATAGTTCCAAATTCACAATTCAAATGATACAATTTAAATTCTTCATATACACGTCCTTGCTTTGGAATACGAGAAAGTTTCATGGTCAAGTAATGGCGGAAGAAAGCATCCATTACCGTTCCTTGCGTTTCATAGATAAACAGCTGTTCCATAGGCCGCCAAAGATGTTCATATACATAAGTTTGTTCAGATGGCTCTAATCCCATCAAAACATAGTTACGAATCAAATCAGATTCAGAAAGTTCCTTACCAGTAGAATTCAAACTTTCAAAAATTGCCTGTGCATCGTCAACAGCACGATCTAATGTGATATTAACAATTTGTAATTTTCCAATTGACTCATATACCTCTGCAGGCTGAATTACTTTATCAGCGAGTTTTCCAGCAAAAAAATTGTAATTTTCAATCAGTCTTGATCTAGTGCCTTCTGCAATTGGCTTTTCCTCAACAAGGCTTATAAGAACATCTCTATCTGTTTCAGTCAGCAGTAACTTATATCGTTCATCACCACTTTCATACTCGTTTTTTAGAAGCATATTATCTATACGACGAGCATTGATTGTTGTGTCATTCGGATTCTTTATTGCATAATCGCGCAAAGCCAGAAGAAGCAGTGTTAAGGTAGTCATTCGCTGTTGGCCGTCAATAATCATATATTTCTGAACACCTGTTGGCATTGCCTGTTCAGCAATATTAACAATAGAACCTACAAAATGGCCCACTTTACCTTTTCTCTGCATCTCTACAATATCGTTCCAAAGTCGTTTACACTGATCTATATCCCAGCTGTAGAATCTCTGATAAACCGGAATCAAGAATTGCTTATTTCCGTTCAATATCTCATAAATATTGCCTTTACGTGCATCCATATCGCACCTCCATTACTTCTTTTCTCCATAAGAAACCGTATCCTCTGCCACCTTGCTTAGTTCTATTTCAGATACATATTTATAGAGTTTTTCTTCTTTTCGTGGTTCCACATTATCCGTCCAAAGCTCACACTGACTAATTACTGTGCTTATTGCAAGATCATAGTCTTCCGGCGGATACTTATATTTCTTAAGGAGTCGCTTAACCATCTTACGCATCTGCGCTCTAGCAGTTTCTTTCTTCTGCCAATCGATAGTGCGATTCTTACGAAGCATTTCTGTAAGTTCTCTTGTCAAAGCAATTAATTCATCATTCTTATAAAAATCCTTGATATGCTCCGGTTTTGTAAGGACATCATAAAATGCCAGCTCTTCTTGTGAAAGTCCAAGTTCCTGACCATTCTTATAGAGATTTGCAATCTCTTCTGCAGTTTTCAGAAGTTCTTTAATAACCTCTTCATTGGTGATTAGTCCGTTATAATAAGAGTTCATCAGTTGTGCTATCTTCTCCGAGAATTTTTGTGACTGTACCACATTTGTTCTCTTGTAAAGAGCCACTTGCTCAGCCATAAGTTTTTTCAAAATCTCGACAGCTATATTTTTTTCCTTCATTCTAGAGATTTCGTCCAGGACTGCTGGATCAAACAGGCTGAAATTTTCACCGCCACTCTTGCTGCTGTCAAATAAGCTGATGACACCTTCGCTCTGTACTGCCGCTTTCAAAAGTTCGTTGATTTGATCGTTAATCTCGGTAAGGGCCAGGCTCTTTCCACCAGTACCACCGTAAGTGATCTTAATAACTGTAAATCGCAAAGCTTCCATATAAGCTGCTTCATGCCTTTCCTGTTCTGTTATTAATCATCATTTTTGGTAATATGAGTTATAACCTTGTATATCCCATATCCAACTAGCGCCAGAGCGCCAATAATTAATTTGCCTGTTGTACTATCTTTTAATTCATTAGATATATCCTCCGCAGGCTGTTCTTTTCGGCTATTGACTTTCTTCCAATATGCCTCCGATTCAGCAGCTTTCTCTGCCCTGCGTCGACGACGCTCTTCAGATGTTTTCTCTCGTATATAACGCTTGTTCTCCACTGAAGTGTCAAGTTCTTCAAGAATTCTTTCATCCCATTCGAACCAATTCCAACCTCGAAATGCATAACCACCGTACCCGTTGTCATCGCCTTTTTCAACTACGAATAGTTTTCCTTTCTCTGTTGGATAATAATTTCCGGGCTCACCAGAAAGGAATCCTTCTTCTTTTAATAAGATGTTCATTTCCTCTGCTGTCAAGCCACACCTTTCTCCTAATCGTTTTGCTGATAATGTCATGTATCGTCCTCCTGCGTTATTTATCTTGGATGTTCTTCTGCCAGTTTTCGTTCTTCTTCATCCCATCGTTTCTGAACTTCTTCAAAATATTTTTCACTTTGTTCAGAAAATGTGCCACGCATATAGCTGATTTCATCCATCAGGCCTTGTCCCCATGTTACATCGATTAGCTGTTCATGATGATATGTTGCTTCACTAGTACATCTGGACAACACTGTATTTCCTGAAGCATCCAAAATGGAGTACGGATATTGATACTTCAAGATTATGTTGTTCTTATTGAGCACATCTTCCTTAATATCTCTGTCCCAACAAAGTATAAGAAGCTGTAGACTATTGAACCTAAATACATACGATAATGTATAATTCTCAAACTCTTGTATTTTCCTCTCCTCTCGCAAGGTGATATGCCCGGTATTATAATCAATGTTTGTGACAATACTATTCGCCAGTAATAGTGGCGAATCTCCCCAGCGGAGTTTCATATTTCCAAACATATAATCCAGTGCAGGCGAAGTGTTTACTGCAAGTCCAGCCAAGATTGTAATATTCCCTAGCGGACTACTTTTTTCTTCATTCAACAGGAATTCTTTTACTTCATCATCAAAAAAAGATACATCCTTCTTCCTAGCCCTCAAGTCATTGAACGCAAACTTCAAACACATTTTTTGAATCATTGTATAGTCATATTCTACAGAAAGAGTGTCATCTTTTTTGTACTTCACTAAAAAATACTTCTCAATAAATTCTTTTGCATAAGAATCGATGTACGAAATCCTATTGTTATTACAGTCTGCACAAACATCCTTCACCATAGGTTCCCCTTGATGCACGATACTTCTCTCTCCGTCTATTGTTGCGAAGCATTCCGGAAATAATCCAAGTATTCCACTTGATATTATATGCTCTTTAGTCCCTTTAGCTTCTTTTCCACAATAAGCACAAATCATACATAGCCACCTCCTGTTATCTATTCCACTGCCAAGTCTGTCTCTTAATATCGAGTGGCTTAAACTGCGGTCGGCTCTGATAGCAATTCCAGTGCCACAACCTATGACATCTAATCCACAGCCTAAACCCTATCGCTATTTTCCGACCATCCACTTTTTCTCCAGTCAGACTAAAAAGTAGATATGTTTCCATACAAGAAAACCGAGCTTTCCGCAAGGCTTCTCTGATGATAGTAACCTCGAAAGAAGCCCGGAAATACGTCACTTTTCATCCCTTATTTATCTTTTCTTGACAGCAGACAGACCGTCTCCACGTGTCCCCCTTGGCAAAATTGATCCACGACCGCAACCTTCTCGACCTGATACCCAAGCTCGCCCATGCGCTTCACATCTCTGGCTAGCGTCGCTGGATCACAACTCACGTAAACCATCCGCTTTGGCTGCATATCTGCGATTGTCTGTAATAATGTCTCATCGCAGCCCTTGCGTGGCGGATCGACGACGATCACATCCGCATATACGCCGTGTTCCTTGTATTCGGCTGGAAGCACTTCTTCTGCCTTGCCAACAAAGAACTGCACATTTTCGATGCCATTGATCTGCGCATTTACCTTCGCATCGGCGATTGCCTGTGGGACGATTTCCACGCCATACACCTTCGCCGCCTTTTTGCTCAAGAACAGCGAGATTGTTCCGATACCACAGTACAGATCCCAGACTGTCTCCCCGCCCTGCAGATTGGCATATTCCAAGGCTTTGTCATACAGTTTCTTTGTCTGAACCGGGTTTACCTGATAGAACGACAATGGTGATATCTGATATTTCACATCACCGATATAATCCGTAATATAATCCTGTCCCCATAAGGTCTTGCATGTATCTCCCAGAATCCGGTTCGTCTTATCCTGATTGATATTGATGCTGATGCTCGTCATTCCATCGATCTGGCGCAGCCGCTCTACCAGCACATCCGCATGTGGGAGCTTCGTGCCATTAATGATCAGGCACACCATGATTTCACCGGTTGTAAATCCTACCCTCGTCAGGATATGACGCATCAGACCAGTATGCGTCTCCTCATCATAAGTTGAAATATTATATTCCTGCAGGAAATCCCGCACACATTTAATAATTGTATCATTGCCTTCCGCCTGGATATCGCAATGCGACGTATCAATGATCGTATGCGTTCTGCCTGCATAAAATCCGGTTACGACCTTTCCTTCCTTGTCCCGTCCCACCGGGAACTGCGCTTTGTTCCGGTAATTCCACGGATTTTCCATGCCGATAATCGGCTCCATCAGATCTTCCGGATGCTCGATTCCACCGATACGCGAAAGACAGTTCTTGACTTTGTTCCATTTGTAATCAAGCTGTTTTTCGTAGCTCACATGCTGCAATGTACAGCCACCACACGGTCTTGCCACCGGGCATTTCGGTTCTACACGATATGGTGACGGTTTAATTACCTCCACCAACCGCGCATACACATACTGCTT
>OIDS01000750.1_pt1 | contig 13184 bp, 10 predicted proteins | sample 1581491 | NCBI WGS metagenome assembly OIDS01 (sample SAMEA3882553, study PRJEB24775) | human gut metagenome | biome: human-associated habitat; feature: intestine environment; material: feces | place: Netherlands | collected 2009/2010
TACCACAGCCACCGTACATCCGTTGACTGAACTTCGCTATACAGTGTCAGCAGCCGTTCCATTTCGTTTTCCCCACTTTATTTTCGCAGCTTGATTTCATGCTTTTATTATACTCTTATCAGATGATTTTTTCTGTGAAGTGGCACTTCACATGTGCAGCAAATTGTGATGTAACACTTCACAAAATTGCCTCAGAACACACGACCGCTAGGGGTGGCCCCGCCAAATTCTGAGCCACATTTTCATCATTTTCTCTATACAAATGAAAGTACATCCGTTAACTGAACCCCGCTGTACAGCGTCAGTAACTTTTTCACTTCGTTCTCGCTCACATTATCGTGCCGTTCAATTTTATGGTTTTATTATACACCTGTCAGATAATTTTTCTGTGACCCAGCAGGTCACTTGTTCCTTAAAATGTGACCTACTGGGTCACATTTTGGCCTCAGAAGCCATCTCCGCTAGAGGTGAAAAACGAAAATTCTGACTTCTATGTTGGCTGCTCTTTTCGTTCTTCTTGATTCGTTTTTCCATAGGCCAGATAATAAAAGTACTCTTATGCGGGCATTCGAAAGGAAGATTTACTTATGTCCGTCAATTATGTTGCTTTGGGAAAACGTATTGGTTATTTCAGAATGCAGTGTGGTAATATCACCCAGGAAGCCTTAGCCTCTAAAATCAATCGCAGTCGTGAATTTCTGGCCAAAATTGAAAAAGGCACAGAACACCCCAGCGTTGCCACTCTGGTCGATATTGCCGACGCCCTCTGCATTTCCATTGATGATTTGTTGATAGACAGTCTTCACTATTCCGTTTTAACTTCCAACACCGAATTGCATCGTCTGTTATTGGACTGCAACGAAACTGAGCAGGAAATCATTATCCGCACGGCGAAGGAGTTAAAGGCCACTCTCGTCAGCCTTGGAATTTAACATCCATCCGTATTAAAATCACAAAATAAAAAGGCCCGCATAAGCCGCAGACGCACCCTCGAATCATCTTGGGTGCTGTCTGTGGTTTATGCGAGCTTCTCTTATAATTCTTTTTCTGTATTTTAACTCATTTTAAGTTATAACACAGAATTCAAGTTATGATTTGCTGTGAATCACTTTTTCTTTACCATGCAACGTTTCTTAAAGAACGAAATACCGTAGCAAAGAATCTGATCGTAGTCATCCTCATATTCCTTCGCGTACATCCGATCATCAATTTGCTGCAAGGCTATATCGCATTCACTTTCCAGATTTTCCAAAACCTTCGTGTACTTTGCTTCAAAGATTGCAACGCGGGCATTGATGGAATCGTAAACGACCACATCACTTCGGCCTTCTCCATGCTCCTTATTGGAATCCACCATATATCCGGCACCCGTGAAGATGCCCGCAAGAAAAGCATGATAGAAGTCTTCCCGGTAGTCATGGTAGCTTATGGTGCGCCGGAGCAGAGCATTCATTTCCTTGGTAATGCCTTCGCTGTCACCGTTCCAGACTGCATCGAACAAAGCATTTCGATTCCACTTCTTCGTACTGTCATCGAACCATTTGATGACTGTTGTTTCAAAAATCTCTTTGATTTCCGCATTCGGAATCATAAGGGCAACCATGCCATCCGGCAACTCACCCTTATAATCTTCTTCACGCGCCTTGGTTAAGTACCCTGTCAGGTACAGCGTACTCCAAAGATTGTCTTCTGAGGAATGTAGATAATCATAGGTCAGGTTTTCATCCACACGCTGAACGATGCAGCCACCAGCCATCAGGGTTTCAAGTTTATTTGTGATGGTACTCCCCGCATAGTCAATAAAGGAACGGATGATTGCATTGTCGCTGGTGTTTTTCCAGTAGCTGATAGGCTTGGCATTCGGATTGCGCTGTAGTTCCAGCAAATAATTCATCACATCCCACGGGCAGTAAACATCAAAGTCGCCAAAGTGGTATCCATCATACCATTTCTTGATATTTTCAGCCTGCTTTGTCAGGTCAGCATCCTTTAGCAGCTGGTCAACCTCGCTCTGTACAAATCCGAAATACTCGTTCAGCCGAGAATTTGTGATAGTATCCGATACAAAATTGTTGGTTCCTGTAAAGATACTCTCTTTCGCAATCTTCAAGCAACCTGTAACAACTGCAAAACGAAGGGCTTGATTGTCTTTCAGTGCTTGCATCAGGCCTTTCATGACATCGAGCATTTCATCATAATAACCGTTGTTGTTTGCTTTTGCTACGGGTACATCATACTCGTCTATAAGAAGAATTACAGGCTTTTCATAATAACTTTGCATCATCGTTGTCAAAAGCATAAGGCTGCTCTTAACTTCTTTTATAGAGCCACTGCCATGTGCAAGATGCTCAAACGCTGTTTTTTGGAACTCTGTAGCATTTTCACTATCAAGCAAATAAAGATGTTTGTTGTACAAATCTGCTATCACCATTGTAAGCATATCGTATGCCCCGGTGAAATTCAGTCCATCTACTTGTCGAAATGAAACAAAAATTGTCGGATACTGGTTCATCCACTCAACGCACAATGCTTGGTTTTCTGTAATTTCCAGTTCCTCAAACAGTTTTCTGCTGTCTTTGCGGATGTCAAAGAAGTTTTCCAGCATACTCATGCCCAATGTCTTACCGAAGCGTCGGGGACGAGTGATAAGCGTTACTTTCGTTCCTGTTCTACTGAGCAGTTCTCCAATCAGTCCCGATTTATCAATATAGTAATACCCATTTTTTCGAATTTCTTCAAAGTCCGAAACTCCAACGGGAATATTCATTTCTTTCATCTCTGCTGCTCCTTTCGCGTAGCCATGCACAGACTTTTCCTTACTCTTATGATACCATGAATCTCGTGTTCTTACAAGAAAAACTCTGCTTACAGCAGTGATTTCGACTACAACTCATTCTGCATAGCCTGCCAGCACATCTTCAAATGTAAAATGAATTTTCACGCGCTTATCGTTGAAAACCTCAATGCGGTCAATAAAGGTTTCTACCACATTCTGTGATAAGTGCATCACATCGCCTGCTTCTCCTACAGTATTCATCACGGCTTGCAAATTATCCGTATCCTTCTTCACAGGCTGGAATGTTTGATTTTTCTCAGCACGCAGCCTTTGAATCTGCTCCATCTTTTCATCTTCCTGCACTCTGTAGGCATCTCTCTGCCGGATGAACTCTTCCTTACTCATATTCCCGTCGGCGTATTGCTCATAGAGTGCAACGCGCTGTTTTACAATCTCTGCCTTTTCTGCACTCAGCTTTTCTTCCTGCCGTTCCAGTGCGGAAAAGCAAATCAACGCTTTGCGTTCCCGTTCGTGCAGGATTTCCAGTACATACTCTGCCTGCTTTATCTGCGCTGCCAGCGCATTTCGGACGATATGTTCCAGCAGTTCCTCGGAGATCGGGATTCGCTTGCAAGGGCTGTCCACCGCTGTGGCCGAAAATCTGCAGTTAAACGAGGGGCCAAGCTTCTTGAGTACACGATATTTCATCAGCTTCTGGCAGTAGCCGCAATAGACCTTGCCTTTCAAGGGATACTGGTGCTTTGTGTAGTTCCCGGCCTGGTGCTTCCCATGCTGCAGCATAATGACCATTTGTGCCTGTTCAAATTCCTCCGGGGTCACAATGGCGACATGGCTGTCCTCAATACGTACCTGCTGTTCCAAAGGGGCGCGCAGAACCCGATGCTTACAGGGAACCGGCATAATGAATTTCGCGCCCACATAGGTTCCCTTATACTTCTCATTTTTCAGAACATGGTAAACCGTTCCACTTGTCCAATGGCTGCGCTGCAGATCCCATGCTTTCTGCTCGCTGTACACATGGCTTTCCGCCACATGATACGCTGCCGGAGTTGGAATCTGCTTTTCATTCAGGATTTTTGCGATGGTGCCTGTTCTGTTGCCCTGCAATGCCAGTTCAAAAATCAACCGCACATATCGACTGGCTACCGGGTCGAGGATCAGCTTATGGCAATCGCTCGGGTCCGGCAGGAATCCAAACGGGCGGTATCCTCCGAGATACATTCCTTTTTTCTGCATCACATGGTCTGCTGCTGCGATTCTAGCGGAGAGGTCCCGGCTGTAGGATGCGTTGATGATGTTCTTAATAGCTACTTCCAGTCCGCGTACATCGTTCCCGGCCTGCATTCCACTGTCATACCCATCGTTGACAGAGATGAATCGAACGCCCAGCAATGGAAAAATGCGCTCCATATAATCGCCTGCTTCAATATAGTCACGGGCAAACCGGGAAAAGTCCTTTACGATAATCGTTTTCACCTTTCCATCCTGTGCATCTTGAATTAGCCGCTGAAATGCAGGACGGCTTGTAGATGTGCCGGAGTAGCCATCGTCCACGTACTCCTGACGCGGCTCTGTTGCCAGTTCGGGGCGGGCCATGATGTACCCCTCTACCAGTCCGCGCTGGCCCTGAATGCTGTTGCTCTCGGTCTTATCTGTTCCCACATCCTCGTCCGCAAGAGAAAGCCGGTAATAGGTTCCGATCATCTGCTGCTCACCGCCTTTCAAACGTATAGATCAATTCTGCCTTTATAATTTCCGCAGCACGATTTTCCAGATTATTCATACGGCGTACCCATTCCATCTGGTTCTCTTCTTTCAGTTTTTCTGAAGTTTCCTCACGCTGACTCATCTGCTCGATCAAGACCTTATACCGCTCTGCAACCTGCTCTTCCACATTTGCTAAAACAGTATCCAGTTTTCCGCTCAGCAGCAAGCTCTGGTAATAGGCTGGTTTTCGCAGTTTCAGGTACGCCTTGTGCAGCATCCCCCAGCGACCAATCGGACGGGTCCGTGGCAGTTTCAAGGCTGGCAGATAATAATCACCCACCAAAACATATTCCATTCCTGTCCGGGCATCATAGATTTTTTCTTTCATTGTCTGTCCTCCTTTTTCGTTAGAACGCAAATTCCGTGTAAGTATTTTTCTTGTGATCCACTTCAATTTTCTTTACATACTGCTGCAGATTATCTGCTGTTAAAAGAACCTCTGTGTTGCCTGCGATTTGCTTTTTCTGCTGCAATTCTTCTTGAACAACGACCAGTTCTTTCTCGTTTTCAGCTTTTGTCTGTCTGAATGCCTCAATTTCGTTCTCTGCATCCTGCTTCAATTCCAAGAACTTTTCTTTTGAAATTTTTCCAAGGACATACTGCTCGTAGCCGCTGCGCTTCTGTGATTCCAGTCGAACGATATTTCCTGACGCCTGTTCAATTTCACGTTTTGTAGCTATTTCTTTTGATTGGAGTTTGCTTTTTCCAGAGCTTTTCCGTACCAACTTCTGCAAATCACGGTGTTCTTCCATCCGCTGGTGCAACTCCTTGTTAATGCCGTTCCAGAGGTCTTTCTCTGAGATGGAAACATGGCAAGATGCACAGTAAAAATACAGCGTACCATCACTTTGCCAATGACAAACCAATTTCTCTCCGCACTTTTTGCAAAAGATTCTGCCTTTGAAGATGTTCGGATTGTTCTTTCTGCGCTGTCTGCACCACTTTTTTCGCTCTTCCTTGACTGCTTGCTCGGCTTCCCGCAATGCGGAAATTTCATCAAACAGTTCCCAGCTGATAATCGCCGGATGGCTGTCCGGCACCATCCGCCAGCTTTCCCGTGGATTCTGCCCGATTTTCCGATTCGTTTCATCGTAGGCGATGCGGTTATAGACCATTGTTCCTGTGTAGATTGGATTTTCCAGCACCTTTGTCACGAAAACGGTCTGCCATGCTGGGTCCTTTACCCGCAAGGTGTTTTTCAGGTATCCCAGCTGACAACGGCGTGTAAAAGGTATCTGGATTCCCTGCGCAGACAGCTTCTTTGCAATCTCGCGCTCTTTCATGCCGGATTTCTTCCAGAGAAAAATCCGAACTACCACATCGCTGACTTCCTCATCCAGAACCAAATGATTCTTCTGATCCTTTTTGTAGCCAAATGGAACAGGAGTATAGATTTCTCCCCGTGCTTCCTTGGAACGAAAGCACGACTGAATCTTCTGGGACAGGTCTTTCGAGTACATTTCGTTGATCATGCTCTTGATTGGCACCAGCATCCCGTCACGGCTCTGGCTGTTCAGGCTGTCATAGTTATCGTTGATGGCTATAAATCTTACGCCGAACAGCGGAAACACCTGTTCCAGATACTGGCCTGTTTCCACGAAATTGCGGCCCAAACGCGAGAAGTCCTTTACCACGATGCAGTCGATTTTCCGCTCCTGCAGTGCTTTCAGCAGCCGTTCAAATTCCGGGCGGTCAAAGTTCATCCCTGTACACCGCTTGTCCGCAAACACATCCAGCAGCATCAGATCATCCCGGTGGTTGATATACTCTTTGATGTAAGAAATCTGCACTTCCAGCGATTCCGTATTCCGAAGCACATCATCGAAATCAGACAATCGTGCGTAAATTGCGGTTTTCCAGATACGGTGCTGCGCGTTCTCGGCTTCCCGCTGCGCCGCACTTACTTTCTTGCTTACTCTTGCCATAAGTCGGCTTCTCCTTTCATGCAGATACTTCATGCTGCCCCATCTGCTTTTGATGCAGTTCTTCCAGCAGGTCTGCAATTTCATCCTGGAATCGGAACGTAATTTCCACCCGATTGCCCTCATAGACTTCGATTTTCTCAATCAATTCGACAATCATCGGGCGGGTGATTTCTTCCAATTTTCGATACTTACGGTACACATCCAGAAACGGATAAGCGTTTGGAGCAGTCTGTAGGTTTCGCTGTTCCGCTTCCAGTTCTGTGATTTTGCGATTATACTCTTCGATCCGCTTGCTGTACAGTTCGTTGTAGTTCAGAAAATCCTCCCGTGTGAGGATTTTCTCTGCGTAATCACCGTACAGCTTTTCCTTAATGCCCTGTGTATGGGCCTTTTCTGCAGTCAGCTGCCGAATCTGCCGTTCAATGCGCCGCACACGGTAGGGTTCCTGCTGGGCCTGCCGGATGCTTTCTACAAACTCTGCTTCCTCCATCACGATCTGGATCTGCATCTGGAGCGCATTCCGCACAATGTTATAGAGCTTTTCATCCCGCAGGTTATGGCTCGTGCAGCTGCCCTTGTTCTGTTTGCTGCCGGAGCACTGATAATAGATATACCGCTTTCCCTTATAGCTGGCCGACCTGCGCACCAGCCGGCTGCCGCAGTCCCCACAGTAAAGAAATCCTGCAAACAGGGCCACCGTTTCGGCATTGTTCGGCCTGCGAGTTTCTGTTTCCAGAATCCGCCGCACCAGCTCAAACTGCTCTGCCGGAATGATTGCTTCATGGGTGTTGTCCACGATTACCCAGTCCCGCATCGGCACGTTCATTTTCTTTTTGGAGCGATAATCCAGTCGTCGTGTCTTTCCCTGTACCAGTTTTCCGATATAGACCTCGTTGTGCAGAATGCGGTCCACTGCCTTGGCAGACCACGGCGGCTCATCGCTCTTGCGGAAATGCAGGCTCAGCTTTGCACCGCTCTGCAACTTTCGTGCAGCCGGGGACGGCACCTTTTTCGCATTCAATCGGTCTGCGATGCCCTGATTGCTCATACCGCTGATCTTCCAGCGGAAAATACTTTGTACATTTTCTGCTGCCAGTTCGTCTACGATCAGCTTGCTATGATTTGTAGGGTCTTTCCGGTAGCCGTAGGTTGCAAAACTTCCCACAAAATCGCCGCGCTTCCGCTTTACCGCAAGCTGACTCTTGATTTTGACGGAAATATCCCGGCAGTAGGCATCGTTGAGCAGATTCCGCATTGGGACCATGATGGAATCGCTGGTCTTCCACGCAGATTGGCTGTCATAATTATCCGTCACTGCAATCAGCCGGACCCGCATGACCGGGAAAATACGTTCCAGATAGCGTCCCACTTCAATATAGTTTCGCCCGAAGCGGGATAAATCTTTCACCAGAACACAGTTGATGGTCCCCTGCTCCAGTTCCCGAAACAGCCTTTGGAACGCAGGCCGTTCAAAGTTTGAGCCGGAGTAACCATCGTCCACAAACTCATCCACAATACACAGTTCCGGGTGGTCTGCGGCATAGGCTTCAAGCAAGGTGCGCTGGTTTGCAACGCTGTCGCTCTCTGTCTTATCGCCATCCTCACGAGATAAGCGCAAGTACAAGGCTGTACGGTATCGGGTTGTATTTTGCTGTGTTCTTTTCTGCAAATTCATATCAGGGTATAACAAAAGCCTTCCACCTCCTTAACGAATCGGCAATACTGTTCGTCAGAGAAGCGAAAGGCTCCACATTTTCTATGTAGAACAAGCCTACCGAGCAAGTTCTGCTCAGTTTGCACATTCCTATTTTCTTACCCGTAAACAGCTTACCAGAATCCTCATCCTTTGTCCAGTGCTTTATCGCATTAAAGTGTGAAATTTTCTGTGTGTTTTTTCAGCAGCTTGCCGAAAGTTTCTCTGCCTTTTCAGCTGGCAGACTGAAAGCACCTGCCAATGCGCTCAGACAGTGTGCTGCTCCCTCTTGGTGCAAAATTCAGCTTTACAATAATTCCATTGTCCAGATAGCAGTAAGGATTTCGGACCTTATCCAGCAGATTTTTCAGCCTTTCCTCCTGCGGCAATCCGTGTTCCACTGCATCCTGCTGCAGTTCCTGCAGTTCAGACTGTTCAATCGTGCGGATGTCCCGGTTCTTCATCTGGCGGATCTGCGCCAGCCAATTGATTGTGCCGTTTTCTTTCAATTGCGTTCCTCCCATTCAGGCCAGAAGCGTTTTCAGCAAGTTCAATTTTGCCTGTCCTATGTCCTTTCTCATACTGGGACCTGTGCAGGCAATCGGTGTACACAGTTCCAGCAGACGGTCATAGATACGGGCGTGTGCGGTATCCTGCGGGTTCTTCAACTCCGTCAGGGTCAGGTTCGTGGTAACGATCAGTGGTTTCCTGCTGCGGTAACGACTGTCGATGATGTTATAAATCTGCTCCAGCGCATATTCCGTGCCGCGCTCCACGCCGAAATCATCAATAACAAGCAACGGATAGCCGCAGAGCCTGTCCACGACTTCATTCCGCCCGGAAAAGGCGTTATTCAGTTCATTCATGATTCGTGCAAAATTCGTCATGCAGACGGCCACTTCCTGTTCCATCAGGGCATTGGCAATGCAACCCGCCATAAAACTCTTGCCTGTACCAACACCGCCCCAGAGCAGCAGCCCCACATTCTTTTCCCGCATTTCCGGCCAGTGGGCCACATACCGCTGTGCCAGCTGCATCTGTGGATTTTTCCCGTGATCGTTTGCAAATGTCCAGTGCTGCATCGCCCAGTCGGTAAAGCCCTGCAGCTTCAGCCGCTGCACTTTCTCGTAATGCAGCCTTGCACGTTCTTCTTTCTCTTGCTTTTCCCTTGTAGCCTGCCTGCACCGGCATTCAGCCGGATGGCGGTCACGTCCAAACAGTTTTTTGCCATTCGGAAAGAACGCTTCCTTGGGAGTTTTGCAGCTGCCGCAGTACAGCAGCCCATCTTCTGCAACATAGTCCTGCGGTTCCACAGAGATCGTCATAAGCCTGTCCATCGCTGTCTGGATCGTTTCCGTCATAAACTTTCCTCCTCGTTGTAGGTATAGTCCGGGATGCCTGTTCCCGGTTTCTGTTGCTTTCTCTTTCGTGCTGACCAACTGCGCAGGGTCGCCGCATGGTCTGCGTACTTCTTTCCTGTAGACTGCATATAGATTGAAAGGTCATCAATCAGGGAATCCAACTCTGCAATTTCCATTTTCAGTTCTGAATAATCTTCCAGATAGACATTCCGATAACGCCCATATGCTTCTTTGGTTCTACTCAGTTGGTTCAATCTTAGGTTGTTCTTATTTATTTGGTTAGGTGTGCAGTTTTGCGCAATCGTATTGCTCACCTTTGAGCAATCAGGCTGCTCATTTTGGGCCATCTCGATTGCGCATTTCTGCGCAGTCCGGGGAACGCCGAGAAATATCTGGTTTGGCTTGGAAAAGCCATTGGACCGCCGTTCAATCAGCCGTGCGGCTTCCAGTTCCCGCAGGGCACGGGTGACACTGGAAATGCTGCTCTGAAGATCTTCCGCCAGCCCTGCCAACGGATAGAGCACATATGCCCGGCCCTGCACATCCACCCAGCCGTTCTTCTGCGAAAGGGTCATGCGGTCCAGCAGCAAAACATACGTCAATCGTGCCGTATGGGAAAGGCTCATCTGCAGCAGAAATTTCGGATAAGGGAAATAAGCGGGCAGTGGTGTTTGTGCCTTGATGTACTCTTTACTCAAACTTCCTCCTAATCGTTTTCAAAAGTCCCTGCCGAATGGGAAAGTCCTGCACGGGCTTACGCATCCGGCAGGGTTCCGGGGTGCGGGGTGGAAGACCCTGCTGATTACAGGCTCATATCATAGCTGCGCTTCTTGCGTTTTGGTTGACGCTCACGCTGTTCCTGTCGAGCCTGCTCCTGCCTTGCCTTTTCGCGGACTTTGGCCGCCCACTCGCGTTTCCATGCAAGGTCGGATTTCATCTCATTGGTTTTTCGGAAGATGCTGTACACATTATCCGATGCAATTTCCAGACGCCGAGATTCTTCTTTCAGGGGAGCGTATGCCCTTTTCCTCTCCGCAATTTCATTGGTCAGTTCTTCTTTCCGTTTTTTCAAGGATTTCAGCGATGGCAGTTTTCCATCGTTTTCTTCCCGGAAGTATTTCACGGATTCTGCATAGGCATCCAATTCCTTGGAATGCTCTGCGCGGAATTTTTTCTTAAAAATCGCCTTCGCAAATTGCTGCTGGACCTCTTTTGTAGAAAGGTACTGTCCCGCATAATGAATCTGCTCATTGGTTTTGTACAGTTCATCCTCTGCCTGTGACAGCCGTTCATACGCAGCCTGCGCATTGGCCTGTGCTGTCTTACACAGATCGTTCAATTCTGTCAGGTCGTTGATGTTGTTCTCCTGTACCCATACCAGCGTTTCGGCCATTTTCTGCAAATTGCTGATTTTGACCTTTAGCGCATAGGCCAGATTTTCCTGTGCCTTAACATTCTCCTGCAGGTCCACAACAAGCCGTAGCCTGGTTCTGGTTGTAAAGATCAGTATGGGTTCTTCCTTGTACCACAGATTCTTCTCGGCGTTCTGAACAAAGAATCCTTCCAGACATTCTCTTTTGCAGCTTTCTCCCAGAGAACGCTCCGATATGAACTTGTTCCGTTCCGGCGGCAGATAGCTATAACGCCCACGTTGGGTTTTGACGAAAATGTTGTATTCATCCTGCAGGATGTCTTGAAAATCTTCATACGAGATTGCTTTCTCACGAACAGCGGCAACGGCATTCCGGATAAGCTGTTTCTGCGTTTGAAACTTTGTCGGGTTTGGTGTAAATCCTTCCTTTTCGATTTCCCGCTTTTTCTCATCCAGTCGCCGCTGCGCCCAATACTCCGCTTCGGTCACACCCGTTCTGGAGGGTAACAGTAAATCGACCTGATGCAGGAATTCGCGTTGGCATAAATCCATGAGGGACTTCTGCAGGTGCTTTAGATACTCGTTCGTCACATGGTGCTTGTACCCTGCCTTGCAGTCGATGGGTCGCTCCATGAAGGGCTGCTGGGGCACATCCAATTTTCGCAAGCTGTTGATTACGATATGTACATGAATGTTGCCGCTGCCATTGTGACCGTCCATGTGCGTACAGACCAATGCCTGATGCCCCGGAAAATTTGCTTTTGCATATTCCAGTCCAAGCTCCTGTGCCCGTTTCCCCGTCAAACAATTTTCTGTGCTGTCCCGTGGATCAAAGCTGATGATGTAATGGTGGCTTTTGATTTCATCCTTGTTTTTGTTCTTCTGATATTCGCGGTTCAGCTGCTGGCAGGCTGCATCGAAAGAATAGGGTTCACAGTTCAGACCATCCAGATAAAACTCATCCCGCATGATACGATTTCCGTTTTGGTCAAGGATCGGAGCTTTCCGAAGTTCATCATGTTTGAAAATGAGATATTCCAGCGCAGCACCATAGTTAGAACTCTTACTTGCGATATGCTTTAAGATTGCCATAGTTCTTTCCTGCCATTTCTGCGACCTGCTCCCGCATTTCAAAAATGCAGGAAATTGCATGGTTGATGTTTTCGAGCATAGCGCGCGACTGGATACCGCCGCTGTTGAAGAACGCCGCAATCTGGTTCAGATTATTCCCGATGGCGGCAAACTCCCGTGTGATGGCTTCGATCTCATCCGGGTGGACATAGAACACATACGAGGTATTCACGTGACCTTTCATCAGAATCTGCGCTGCAAATTCAGAGAGGGTCATTCCGGCATCTTCTGCCTGCCGGTGTAAAAGTTCATGTACTGTTTCTGTAACTCGTGCGGAGATTACTTTTGTCTTTACGACAGATTTCACTTTTTTCTTTGTTCTTGGCATGGGGTCTCCTTTCCAAAATCAAGAATTTGATTTTCCCGGCAGTGCATCCGCACTCCGGCTGTGACCTGCTGCGGCAGGCCACCAACAGGCAAAATCATGTGATTTTGCACGGTGTGAGGGTATGGGGAGCACACTCCCCATCAAGATGCCGCCGTAGAAAAATCGCCCGTAGGAGCGGTTTCGTATACAAAGGCGAATCTTGCTCTTAACTACCGTCCACTCTGTCCCAGCCCGTTCCTGCCCGATTCTCTCCGACGTTTTTTCTGGTAAGACGCGCAGAATGCACATTCAGTACCGGAGGTATCCTGCTGGGGTGGCTCATGCGATTTTCAAGGTGCGATGTGACTTTGTAAGGAATCGGGGAATTTCATCAGTGATACCGTAGTGAATTGGCTTACTTTTGAAAACACTTCCTATACCCTATACAAACTTTAAGGGGTGTTTTTAAACCTGGTCTTTTGAAAGTTCAAAGAAAATTCATTTTTCCAACGTTCCCCTCTACCTATAACAATCTAAAATAGGTGTTTGGCAACCAGATTTTCAAATTTTGTTGAACTGACTAATTTTAGAATATAGATTTTGTTTATTTTCCACTTATAGAACTAGCGGAAAGCTATTCTATAAAAGATTTTGAAAGCCCCTACACTAATAGGAATCCGCAGAGGCATTTGGGAATACAGCTTTGAAAATTTCACAAATTTGGACAAAAAGAGTACCCGCCTAATGAAACCATGTCTTTCCTCGATCTCTCCAACGTGCGAAAATAGTACCATGGAAAAAATGTATTTTTGAGAGCAGTCTAAAAAATAC
>OIDS01000764.1_pt1 | contig 13046 bp, 10 predicted proteins | sample 1581491 | NCBI WGS metagenome assembly OIDS01 (sample SAMEA3882553, study PRJEB24775) | human gut metagenome | biome: human-associated habitat; feature: intestine environment; material: feces | place: Netherlands | collected 2009/2010
TTCAGGTCTTCATCGGTGGTCTTGACGACCGAAAGCTGGCCGGAAGCATAGCTGCCGTTGCTCGTCAGTGCGCCTGCACTGCTTACGCTATAGTTGATGCAGTTCAACTGCGCGTTAGCCGTACTGTTGGCCAGATAGTCCGTATTGACGGAATGCCCGCCATGCCATGCGGCTCCCGGTCCGTATTCCTTGACGGTACGGTTCAGCGGAGAAGCCTCGTACACCGGCTGGCCGTAAGGACGCGAGTCGTTGCCATAGTTGCCGGGCGCACTGCTCTTGAAAGAAGCAGGCGCCACATACTCGGCAGACGAGACTATCGGCAGCCAGGAATTCGCGGCACGTCCTGCAACGTCATACTCCTGCAACGTCACCAGATTGCTGCTGCTTGCCGTCACCTTCTTCAATACCGTCTGGAACGGACGTCCCAGGCCATCAAAATACTCCACCTTGTCCAGATATTTACCTCCCGTTTCATCCAGCATGCTACGGGTACGCACATAATTATGGCTGGCATCCTGCGCCGCTGTTGTCAATGCATAACACAACAACGCCATAAACATATATTTTCGTTTCATACAGTTCTTTCGTTTCATTGGGGTTTGTAATTATACTGATATTCATTCACTACCTTTCCATTATGCTCCTTAACCTGGAACAAGCGGTTGAAGTCATCATAGGTAAAGGTCGCTTTCTCTTTATTCGGTTCTACAATTTCCGTAACACCCACAAGCGGGCGATAGAGATAGGTAGTAACCAAAGCATTGTCGTTGGCAAGCCCGTTTCGCACTGTGTTCAGGACAGCTGTAATAGACGCAGTATTCGCATTGGCCGGCAGTTGGCTGATGCTCGCCGACGAGATTTTCTCTACAGCCTCATACGTCTTTCCTTCTATCTTGGCCACCGGATAAAGATTGTTATAGGCCCATAGGAAGCTCACCGGCAAATTGTTGCGTATATAACCCAGCAGCCGGCCTCTCGAAGTGTACTTGCCAAACCAAATATCCTGCACATAGGCTCCCGCATAATCGGCCAGCGTCTTGGGAGTAGTAGAGTTGAATCTCAACGTACGTTTGGGCAATATCATATTAAGCGTATCTTTATATTCCGTCTTCGACGCATTCACCACTTTGCCGGCAGAGAGTTCGACATGTTCTATAGGCATACCCACCATATATTTCCCTTTCATCTTGACGGAAACGGCATCTGTAAAGCTGTTTGCATATTTAAACTGCTTTTCTTTCTCCACCCCATGCTTGTTACTCTTTAAAGAAGAAAGTACCCCATAATCAGTATAGGCATATCTCTCTTCGTCCACTATATTGCCTTCAGCGCGATAGTCGGTAGTCACTTTCTTGCTGAGATAGTACGATTGTGCCCACAGATTGTAAGGCTGCATGGTACGGGTAGGATGGGAATAATCCGGATTGAAATAATAGTTGCGTATTTTCGGTGCCCAAACCTCTTCCGAAGAAGAAGGTGAGTAGGTGTACTCCTCTCTCTTCAGCAGTTTATGATTTTTATCCCTATATTCTACCGACGAAAGTTTACCGTTCTCATAGTCAGGCACCGTAGGAATACCGGCCAGGTATATATCAGTAACCTCATCCGGAACGTTATGGTATCTGTAAGTGGTATATCCCTGAGTATCCATGTCGCCATATGATTCACTGACCGCCGTATATCCCACAAGGTTTCCTCTGGAAAGATTCGTCAAAGGGATATAAGGAGCAGATTGAATCAGTTCATAGTAAGCATTCATCCAGTTTCCTGCCCAACTTTGCATTTGTTCTACATAGACCGGTGCGTTGAATACCGGCTTCACCATCAGCTTTGCATCCTGATATTCAAACTTACGCCAACTCTGGTTACCGTTGCCGTCCGTATTCGTGATGGACTTGATGCGCAGCCCGGCACCCAGGTAATCCTTATCCAAGGGAGCATTCGTTTTGCCTACTATCTCTACCGAAATATTGATAGGATACTCCAACCTTACATTCTGCACTGCCAATGTCACACGATACGTACCTCTGTCCAGTTGCTTTTCAGTGTCATCAGGCCAGGGCTCCATCACATCATAATCGGGAGAAGAGAACAAGGTTCTATAACCATTACCCTCTTTCTTTTCGAGTTGTGTTGTGTAAGTAAGCGACGAAGCAAGATGTTCACTGGGATGAGGTTCGTCATGTCTTCTGCGGATGATAATCTTGGGATTGGCATCGTCCACTTCAAAAGGCTCGCCAATATACATAAGGACAGGAGCTCCGGGTGCTACGGGCGGCATACCGTTGTCTACCAGGTTAAGGGTTCCTTCGCGAAAGGGGGGCATCATAGGCAAAGTTTCAAAACGATGTCCTTCATACTCAAAGGTAGTTGTGCCACCCGTAGGATAGGTGATAGTGCGCAGCGTCCCTATCTTGCACAACGCCTCATTGAATGAACGGTCCATACCTTCTTTAAACAAGCTCGTCTTACTGCTCGGCTTTATCGACTCCGACCAATAAATGCTGGGGCTAATCTTTAAAGAAGCAGTCATTGGTGACGCACCGTTGTAGAATCCCCAGGCATCTACAGACAGAGAGCGTTTGGGCGGCAATTTCCCCATATTGTAATCCATGGTATATACATTGTTCTTCTTCGAACCAGCCACATCATATACCTTCGACAATAACAAACGGTCATCATAACCATTGGTAGTGGCAGCCATTCCGCTAAGCAGATATTTATACTCCAGCATGGTGGTCTTGATAAGGTTACCGGCAGTATCACTCACCTTGATACTCGACAGCTTCTGTACCTTTTTTCCGGTTTCCGCACTCTCTATATCCTCACGATCAGTTGTACCGAATTCTACTTTACCCCCTTCAAAAGTAATAGCCGACAATGTCCATTGCTCTATCTTGGAGTATGAGTAATTGTAGTTGAACTTATTGGTGAAATACTGCGGAGATTGTGAAGACAATTGGCCATTCACTATTTTAGACAAAGATATAACGTCTTCTGTAGTAGAAATGGGAGTAAAAATACTTTCTTTTTTGTAACTAAACATAATCTTTCCACCGTTGGGAGATGTCACAGAGTCAAGCATCCAGGCTGTTACAATCTGCGGTTCGTTATAGTATGGAAATATATGACTTCTAGTTATATCTGTTTGAAAAAAATCAATGGTATTTAAGAAATAGTATGTGATTTCTTTTGTCGAGAAGGAATAGACATATCCTTCCAAGTCCGTCATGGTCCATGTTTTGTTACTTGTATTGTATACCATCTTTACCACTTTTTCTTGTGTTTGGATGGTAGGGACGGCATTCAGTTGTCGGTTGTTCTTCAATACGTCGAAATACATGGAGCCCGAATGTCCGCCTGCATTGAAGTAAAACATATCAGGTTCGGCATCATAGTCACCTTTGAAATAACCCATATACTTCTCCAAATTCTGGTCGGTCACTTCAAATCTGGGATTGGTCAGCCACGGAGCATCAGTAAGGTTATAGCACCCACGTGCTGCAAAGTCGTCCGTACCCTGCACTTGTCTGACGACGCACCCTCCTGCCTGGAGGGTACATCCAAGGCCGATCCAAGTAGCTTCTTGTGCAACACGTGTTCCGTCCGTATGGTACGATAGTGCAATGGGGAACTTCTTTCCGTCAAGGTCAATCTCGTAGATCGGGATAGTCAGATTGGCTTGCCCCACATAATTGTCGGTAGGTATCATGCCGAAAGTTCCCAATGAAGCTGCATTGGGAGATACCGGAACAATCCGGAAGTTGGTTTCAGGATGGCCATCCTGCGAATACATAACCGTTGCCTTCAGTAAAAGGAACAGTAATAAAAACAAGGATATTCTTTTCATGATAAATCGTTGTTATTAGAAAAATTATTCAATATGTTTTGCGGGATAAGGGATGGGGGAGCTGTTTTCCAAGCCTCTCCCATTCCCTTGCTGGCTTTTCAGCCTCCTACAGTGGCATCGCCTGCACGCCCAGCACACTGGCTATGGTGGCAATGATGGTGCCCACAATTTTCAAGATATCTTTCCAGGTTTCTTTGCTTATTTTCATAATTCCATGTTTTAAGGATGATTGTTTTAAAATTCTTTACTTACCTCGAAGCACGGACACTGCTTCACCCACTCCCACGGCTCCACCGTCCCATCTCCGTCCAAATCGGGACTGAGGTCGCGGTGGCCGCATACACGGGCGTTCCGGAACTGTTGTAGCAGCTGGTACACCAGCAGGTGCAGGGCCGAACGCTGCTCCGGCGTACGGGTATCCTTCGGATTTCCCCGGGCATCCAGCCCGCCTTCGTAGCAGATACCTATCGAATACTTGTTGTGACCGCGGCAATGCGCACCGGGCAGTTCCAAGGAACGGGTTCCGAGCACAGTACCGTCTCTCCGGATATAGTAGTGATAGCCCGTCGTGCGGAAGCCACGGCGGCGGTGCTCTGCCTCCAGAACCTCGGAAGTAAGCGTACAGCCCTCCCGCGTGGCGCTGCAATGCACCACGATGTAGTTGATTTTTCGCATAAGATTAGTTAGTGATTAATGATTGAAGATTAGTAATTTATGATTTGACGATTTACGATGTACGATTACTTTTCGTATCATAAATGCCTGCATAGGCGCGGTTATTTAGCAGTACGAATTTCAATCGTACATCGTAAATCGTCAAATCGTAAATGGCCTTATCCCAACGGATTTTCACCTTGGTCACCGTCGTTACCGCCCGAGCCACCGTCGTTGCCGCCCGAACCTGCCGTGTCCTGAAGGTCGAAGCGCACGCACTTCACCCCGGTCACCAGCGAACGGGTAGACACCGTATGGTCCAGATTACGCTTGGAGGTGGGCAGAAAACGCACTCGTAGTGTGGACTGGGTAGCCGACACCTTCAGAGGGTCTTCCACACCGTTCATGGTGGACTTCATCGTAAGGCGGAAAGTACCCAGACCGTCCAGCGTCACGCTCTCGGAAGACTGCAGGTGGCGAGTCATCACGGTCACCAGGTTGTCGATGACATTCTTCGAGTCACCCGTAGAGAGGGAAGACAACTCCGCAATCTCCTTAGCCACCTGCTCGGTGTCCACATTCCCCGTCAGCACCACGCGGGGATAGAAAAGCTTCTTGCCCTCTTTGTTGGCAAGAACCGACTGAAATGATTTGTAAATTACTGGCATAGTAGTTTTGTTTTAAAAATTAATAGTTTGTCTTGAAATTCAAGGATTCGTTTTTTTCAAATGAAACAACATTGTTTTATTTTCGTGTATTAAGCTTAACCACATTGCAAAGATAACGCTATCCGGAAAAGTGTGCAAATTAAAAAAACCGTTTTTCTTCATGAAATTATTCACAAATCGAAAACTTTACTTACAGCACAGGCTCAGCAGGTATCGCCCCGGTTGCCGTATCTTGCCATGACTCTCGCGCAAGGCATAGAAGCCCTTCCACAAAGGGTGGCCGATAGCACCGAAATTACTTTTGAGGATAATGGCATACTGCTCTTGCGGAGGAATATGGAACTGCTTCAGATTGAAAAGCAACCCGTCCAGGTTGCGGTCCGTGCCATCCTGCGGCGGTTGCAGTTGCTCTATTTTCCGAAGATATTCCCCCTCCGCGGATGGCACATCCGCGCCCTCAGTGCCCCCGGTTCCGGGGGAACTATGGAGGAGGGGATTTTCTTTGCTGTGTTGTGATGTGCTATGCTCTGCTGTGCTATATGTACCCGATGTCGCATTTTCGGGCTTAAATGCTGCACTTTCGGCAGCGGACGGCACGCTTCCATTGGCAGACGGCACTCTCCCGGCGGCAGTCGGCGCGGCCTCGTCATCGCTCTGAGAATCATCCACCAGACAATAACGTGTGTCTATGGCGGAAGATTTCCGGCGCTTGGTACTGAACAGATATTGCCGCTGTATCTCAGCAGAAGTCAAGATGGCGTATTTGCCGAAAAGGGCGGCATTGAAAATGCCGTACTCCACAGCCAGGGCAAGAATGCGCTTCACGTCGGCAGCCGTCTTTTCATAGAGGCAGGCGGAAAGGTCTTCGTAGAAAAGCTCGTCGGCACACACGTAATAGCCTTCGTCGGCATAAATGCAGGAGAGGGCGCCCAGCAGAATGGCAAAGGAGCCGTCACCCTCACGTTTCATGATGCGGCGCACCAGACGGTCGTGCATGAAGTCTGTGTTCAAGGGGAAATAGTCAAGTCCCCGTTTTTTGATTCTGGACATGGTTTGATGATTAGGGGTTAGTGATTAGGGGGAGAGAGCGGCTTGTATTCCGCTTGCGGAGCACGCTTTCGCGCACTACCTTCAAAGCATTCAGAATAAGATACATACGAAGGGTACAGTCCGAAATTTCAGTGATGACCGGATAACGGAGGGGATTGCTTGCTGGAAGTGAGCGACGGTAGCGGGCGTTGCTCATCGCCCTACGGCATTCCTTGCAATAATTGTCGGGGGCAAGCGTACGCTTGTCTACATAAAAAGAATCAACGGGCAGTTCTCTGTGGCAACATCCACAGAAACGAACATTTTTTTCAATAATCTGTTCTATAACCATTTTTTGTTAAGAATTAGTACAATAATATTTTTTCGGCACGCCCCTGCCAAAGATGCTTGTAGGGGCTGTTTGCTGGAAGTATATATCCAGCGTATTCTATCTATACATCCAGCGCGTTGTATCTATACTTCCAACGCACCTCATCTATACATCCGGCAAGGCGGATGCCCATTTTTTCAAATTCGTAAGTATTTTTGCTAAATTCGGATGCTTCCGGATAAAAGACCAGATGTGTATTTTCCATAAATCCCTCCCTTTTATTTGCATTTATAAAACATGATATGTATTTTTGTCCCAACAAAGATAATGCTGTTTTCATTTATAAAACAAACAAATCGGGAATTAAATTCTTAAATAAGACGTAAGACAGTATAAATGAGGAGATAATAGTTTCTGAATAATTTACACGTAAAAACTGAAGAATATGGCGAATGACAAAGACCCGGTATTTTGTGCGGCAGACATCATAAAACGTGCCAAACTGGCGAAAGAATTCAAGACAGACAGCGAACTTGCCGCCTTTCTGGGTATATCACGCTCCACACTGAGCAACTGGAACGCCCGCAACAGCATCGACTTCCCCCTGCTGCTGGGCAGCCTGGACGACGTGGACTACAACTGGCTGCTGACGGGAAAGGGCTCGCCTGCACATCATTCAAAATTCTGTGACAATGACTTGGTACAAGGTGAAGTGGAAATACTTCACACACCGAAAACAGCCGACCCTATGGACGACCGTAGCGTGACCCTCTATGACATCTCTGCCGCCGCCAACCTGAAGACACTGCTGGCTGACCGCCCGCAGTACGCCTTGGGGCGGATTGTAATTCCCAATATCCCTGTGTGCGACGGTGCCGTCTACGTCTCGGGCGACTCGATGTATCCCATCCTCAAGTCCGGCGACATCGTAGGCTTTAAGTCCATCCGCGACTTCACCGACGTCATCTACGGTGAAATGTATCTCGTCTCCTTCGAACGGGGCGGCGACGAATACCTGGCAGTGAAATACGTCAACCACTCGGAACGGCCGGACTGCATCCGTCTGGTGAGCTACAACAACCACCACGACCCCATGGACCTGCCGCTGGCGGCAGTCAATGCAATGGCCATCGTGAAGTTCTCGATAAGGAAGAATATGATGATGTAGAGGGCGGCATTATCACCGGAAATTTCGTAAGAAAGCTCCTGGCAAGGAGCATTCAACAAGCAAACAGAGAAATTATACAAAAAAAGCTTGTAATTTATTCTTTTATCTTATTTTTGCGATGCCATAGGCATAATAATAAGTATCCGGAAAAAAACATGCTTATTCCATCCAATAGAACAAAGAGGGAGTGCATTCTTTCAAGGTTATGTTTTCTAGTGCTTTCAGTATGGGTGTTCCTACCTTCCGCAGCACAGAACAATCCCTACAAGATAGACGATGCACTCTACCCCATCTACCAGCGGGCTTCCAAGCAGGCACGCCAGCAGGAGGGGTTGCTGGTGGCCGACACTTTGTATCAACAGGCTCTGAAGCTCGGTGACAAAAAAGCACAATGCCTGGCATACATCATCCCCCTGCAGTTCTATATATCCCAAAAAGATGATAGCAAAATAGAAAAGGCATCCACTGACCTGAAAGAGATTTCACGTGCCAATAACTATCTGCAATATTATTATCACGCTTGGAGCAGCGAAATCATCTACTTCCTGAACCAACAACGCAGAAAGCGGAAAAAATGAAAAAGCAAGCTTTTGCCGACAGATACCCTTACGGTATCTTCAGCTGTATCCGAACCATGGGCCATATCTACAAATCACGCGGAAACTTCGACCTCTCCGCCCAATACTATCAGGAAGCCTTGGACTATATGCTGAAGAATATGCCCGACCAAGATCCCAGCCAACTATACTCAAGCCTTGCCGAATATTACCGTAACACCCAAAAAGATTACGCCACCGCACTGGACTATTGCGAAAAAGCCTTGAAGAGCGCCAAAACAGAACGGAACATAGCCCAAGCCATGATAGAGAAATGCCTGGTACTATTCCGGCAGGGACGTATAGATGAATTCAACGACTGCTATAAAGAAGCCGTACAAATGGCGGACCGTTGCAAGCTCTCTGCCAGCGTTTCCCTACTGATAGCCCACATCAGCAAGAACATACTGGACAAACAGTATGAGCAGGCCCATGCCCACGCTGACCAATTGTCCGAGGAAGGCTTGCAACAACATGCCTACATTTACGAATGCGCCAAAGACTATCCCAATGCCATCAAATATCTGAAAAAATACCACCAGCAGTTGGATTCGACGAACAATCTCCTGCAACTGTCGGACATCGCCGAACTGAACACCCAGATAGGCGCCGAACGCCTGAAAATGGAAAACATACAGGCCACCTCGCGCTACCGCATCACTCTTTTCAGCATTGTCACCGGCTTTTTGCTGTTATCCCTGCTTTTCCTGATGCTCTACCTCCACCGCAAACGTAAAGTCAACCTCGAACTATGCCACAAGAACGAGGAACTTTCCGAAGCGCGCGACCAAGCCGAAGCAGCCAACAAGGCAAAGAGCATCTTCCTGCAGAACATGAGTCACGAAATACGGACACCGCTCAACTCTATCGTGGGCTTCTCACAACTCATCACTTCCCCCGACGCGAACCTTTCCCAAGAGGAAAGGCAGGATTTCTGCCATCTCATACAGCACAATTCCGACCTCCTCCTTACACTGGTGGGGGACATCCTCAGCGCAGCCGAGTTGGAAAGCAACAGATACACCATGAAGATAGCGCCGCACAGTTGCAACAAGCTCTGCCGGGAAGCCATAACCACCGTTGAACACCGCAAGCCCGAAGGCGTGAAGCTCTACTACACCTCCGAAGTGGACGACTGCTACGAACTGAGCACCGACGGGCAACGTGTGTGCCAGATACTCATCAACTTCCTTACCAATGCAGAGAAACACACCACACAAGGCGAAATCCGCCTGCACTGCTCCCTCACAGAGCATCCCGGATACGTCACCTTCTCCGTCACCGATACCGGTACCGGCATTCCCCCGGAATACTCCGAGACCATCTTCGAACGCTTTGAAAAGGCCGACAGCTTCGGGCAAGGCACCGGTCTGGGACTCAATATCTGCCGCCTCATCGCCGAACGGCTGAAAGGGAAAGTGCTGCTGGACAAGGAGTACAAGGAGGGGGCAAGGTTCGTGTTTGTACTGCCGGTGGAGGAAAAAAATAAGAGTTATCTCAAAACTTGAAAGAATAGGTCAGCGAAGGGACGATGCCATAAAGATACAGTTTATAGATACGCCCGTTTCCTACAGAAAAGTGCCCTTGCCTCCCTGCATAAATAGAGAACACATTTTTCCGGCTATAAGCATTGATGATGGAAAGGCTCAAGTTGCGGTCTTGCCTGATACGCCACGTCGCCGAAAAGTCCAACTGGTGGAAAGCCGGAGCACGATAACCGTTCCGGGCAGAATAAATATAGACCAGTACATGTTCCGATTCATACTTTCCAATGGGGAGCGTAAGATTCATCCCCGATGCATAGGAGAAAGTGGAAGACAGAGACCAATGTCTGTTCATTTCCCAGTTTACGAACAATTTCAGGTTATGGGGACGGTCGTACACCGGTCTGTACTCCTCTCCTCCTATACGGTTACGCGCACGAGAGAGAGTATAACTAATCCATCCGGTCACGGCTCCTTTATTCTTTGACAAGTAGAATTCCAATCCACACCCTCTGGCAGAACCGGTTTCGACTTCATCCTCTATCCAGTCATTCTGAAAAATATCGGCATTTTTCCGATAATCCACCACATGGCTTGTCCGGCGCATATATGCCTCCAGCGACAATGTATATTCCTTATCAGGAAAATTGTACTCATATCCCAATGCCAGTTGGCGCATGACGGAGGGCTTCAACAGTGCATTGGCAGGCATCCACATGTCCGAGGGGATACCTACCGAAGAGGTGGTGAGCATGTGTATGCTCTGTGCCGCTTGTGTATACGATGCAGAAAACCGGTGCGAGGCATTCGGAATAAAAGAGAGCTCGGCACGGGGTTCGGGCATCACAAATGTCTTGGCTGCATAATAGGCAGAGGCCGGTGCATGCAGTACGGACAGCCTGACCCCGGCATTCAGAAGAAAACGGGGCAAGAATTTATAATTTGCCTCTGCATACAATGCCGCATCCCACAAACTCTTGCGCGGCATTTGCGAAGGAGTGATGTTAGAATCCTTACCGGACTTGCCCACCTCACCGGGCATCGTAGTGAAATAATGTAGGTTCACCCCTCCCTTCAAGGTCAGCAGATTGTTCTGATACCTCTCCCAATCCGACTTCAACTGATACGACTGCATGTTCGACTTCCACACATATCTCAATCCGTCCGACAACGATTTATACTTATAATAATAGTTGCTGAAGACAGCACTCGTATTCACATTCGTCTTATCATTCAGTATATGGTTCCAACGTATGGTAGCCGTGGCATTTCCCCAATCCATCCCATAGCCTTTCACCAGCTTGTTGAACACGGTATGGTCGCCTCCGCTATACAAGGAAAAGAACATCCGGTTCCGAGCATCCAGCGTTCTGTTCACTTTGGCATTGACATCATAAAACCACATCTGCGGTTTGGATGTCAGATTACTTCCCAACAGTCCGGCTACTACCCCCGGATATCCAAACCGGCCGGAAAGCAGATAAGACCCTTCTTTCTTCTTCAAAGGTCCCTCCAACAGCACTTTCGAGGCTATCAGCCCCAAGCCGGCACTCCGTTCACGTTCCTTGCTGTTGCCTTCGCGCATACGCACGTCTATGACGGATGAAGAACGACCGCCATACTTCAGCGGGAAGAACGATTTGTACAAGTTCACCTCACGGATAGCATCGTTGTTGAACACCGAGAAGAAGGACAATACATGGCTGGGGTTATAAACTACAGCCTCATCCAGCAAGACCAGATTTCCCCATTGGTTACTGCCCCGTACAGAAATATTGTTTGCCCCTTCATTGCCACTCTGCACTCCGGGTAGAAATTGCAATGACTTCATCAAATCCGGTTCTCCTCCCACAGATGGCAATGCTTGTATTTCCTTTGCTTCTAAAGCAAATTGTCCGCTATGCTTGCGGCTTCCCACTATCTCGATACCTTTCAGCCAATAATCATCGGGAGTCAATGCGATATTCACCACCATGTTTCCTGATAAAGTCAAGGTATCCCTCCAAGTAACATACCCCAACATGGAACATTGCAATATACATTCCCCCTTGGGAAGTAATATGGAATAAAGTCCGTAAGCATTGGTTGCCATTCCCGTTCCCGACCTTCGTTCCAGCACATTGGCATCCGAAAGAATCTCACCCGTTTTGGCATCCGTCACACACCCTCGTACAACAACCTTTTGGGCAACCACTGCCTGACAGCTCAAAAACAAAATACAGAAATAAATCAGCGACCGTTTCATTAGCTTTATCTTCTTACGATTACAAAACAACACATCATCTTTCCCCCGTTGCAATGCCTTTTTCAGAAACTGCACTCACACGGAAGCAACCATACGCCCCGCCACTTATATTGCTGCCCACCGATGACGGTGCAGGCGTATAAGCACCACCATCCGACCGAAACTGGCGTATCATCTGGTCGAAAACGTCATAACAACTCTTGGAAATGGTCTGCGCCCATACATATAGGGAATCCCCCATGGGATAATCCCAACCCGGAGGATAACCCAAAGGATTTTCTCCGTCGTCAATCAGAAAATCAACCACATTCTCTTCAAGATACTCATCGCTCAAGATAGAATATCCCCAGAATTGGCCACTACTTAATAGAAACTGAGGATGCTTAAGAGAATAATTTGTATAACTATTTGCATTCAATTGAAACAGATAGTAATTGTCTACTCCAAAGGGATTGATAAAACTGATACAAGGTGCCCATGTATGCCCTTTCTCGTTAAAGTCAAAACGCTTCAATTTCATATCAGTAATAGGCAATGCAGATTCCATTCTTTGAATATCAGACTTATAATGTTTTCCTCCATAAAAAATATCCAACTGATAAGAATGCCCTTCTATACCATAAATCTTGGTAGTGGCATACATACCCCGGCAAGAAATATTATCATGCCCGGGATTCACTGCCACACGTGCAGACTTCTTCTGATAATAATCGTAATAGTCATAAAAGACCCCACCATAGTCATCATACGGATGAAGCACCTGCATTGTGTCCTTAATGCCATCCGTACAATCAGTCACTATCATAGTAGCATCTTCTATTCCTTCGTATTGTCCGTCTTGACCCGATATTAAAGCAGGTTTTCTCAAAAGGAAAAAGTAAGGTGGATTCTCACTGGTTATCACCCCGTTAAAAACAATTCCATCAAGCATAGAATCTGGAATATCAACATCAAACTCCTCCTCACAACCTGACAAAAGAAAAAGCAGACACAACGTCCATATAATACTGAAATACCTCAC
>OIDS01000765.1_pt1 | contig 13038 bp, 9 predicted proteins | sample 1581491 | NCBI WGS metagenome assembly OIDS01 (sample SAMEA3882553, study PRJEB24775) | human gut metagenome | biome: human-associated habitat; feature: intestine environment; material: feces | place: Netherlands | collected 2009/2010
GGCAATGTCGCCGCGCTTGATGTCGGCAATGACCGGCAGGCCGGTGGTCACGTCCACATCGTCGCCGCCGTCTTTGCGGATGGCGCACTCTGCCCCCTCGCCCGACCGGCGGCAGAAGATCGGCTCTACCTCCACCACGATGCCCTTCGGCGTGCGCAGGGCAACGCTCTCCGGGGCATGGCCGGTGAGCAGGAGCCGCGCGGCCCCCGCCGCCCCCAGCGCCGCGCAGGTGCCGGTGGTGTATCCGCAGCGGAGCAGTTTCTGCCCACTGCGGACGTAATGTTCAAACTTTGGCCCGGCAGGCTTTTCCGGACCGAACACGGCCTCGTACTGCTCTTTGGTCAGGCTGTACAGCGCCCGGATGTTCTCCGGGGCAAAGGCCTCCTTCGGGGTCAGCACCCCCGAAACGCTATGTGGGAACACGCAGACCACCGCATCCGCGATCTTCTGCGCCATGTCCAGCTCGTGCAGGCTGACGATCACGGCCAGCCCCTGTTCATGGGCCAGTTTCTGCAGGATGATCAGCAGCTCGATCTTTCCCTTGACATCCAGAAAAGAGGTCGGCTCGTCCAGCAGCAGAACTCCGGGCTGCTGGCAGATGGCACGGGCCAGCAGAACGCGCTGGCGCTGGCCGTCGCTGATGGCGTTGAAATCGCGGCCGCCGAGCTCTTCGGCATGAACGGCGCGCATCGCCTTCTCGACCTTCTCCTCATCCTCGCGGGTCAGCATGCCGAGCCGTCCGGTGTACGGATAGCGGCCCGTTGCCACGATATCGTGGCAGGTCATCAGCTCCGGCTTCATGCGCTCCGTCAGCACAACGGCCATCTTCGTGGACAACTCACGGAACGAAAGCTCATGCAGGTTTTTCCCGTCAAACTCCACATTTCCGCCGACCAGCTTTAACTGGCGGGTGATGCTTTTCAGAATCGTTGATTTACCGGAACCGTTCGGTCCGATCAGCGTAACGATCTCGCCTTTTTCGATGCCGATGCAGATATCTTTGATCAGCGGCTTCTTATCATAGCCGACCGTCAGGTGGTCCAGATGAAAATAATATTCATTCATATTCTCTTACCCCCTTTTCCGGCGCAGCATCATGAAAATGACGACCGGCGCACCAAAGATCGATGTGACCGTACTGATGGACAGCTCCAGCGGTGCAAACGCCATACGCGCGATCAGGTCGCACATCATACAGAAGACGGCTCCGCCGAGGAACGTTCCCGGGATTACGACGAGCGGACGCGATGTGCCGAGGCTCTGTTTGACGAGGAACGGGACGGCAATGCCGACAAACGAAATCGGACCGGCAAATGCGGTGACGCATGCGGAGAGAATACTCGAAAGCAGAATCAGCGCGATGCGGAATACTTTGATGTTGACACCCATGCTCTGCGCATACGCCTCACCGAGCTGATATGCACCGATCGGTTTTGCCATCAGGAACGTGATGACAAAGGTGATGCCGATCACAGCCGCAGAGATCGCTACGTTGCTCCAGCTCATGCCGGAGAAGCTTCCCTGTGACCAGCCGTGGAGGTTGACGATATCGGAATCCTCCGCGAAGGTGACAACAAAATCCGTGACCGCCGAGCAGATGTAACCGATCATGATGCCGCAGATGACGAGGATACTCATCCGGGGCACCCGCCGGGCCACCACCAGCACGAAGGCCATCGCCGCCATCGCGCCCGCAAAGGCCGCGATGATGAGGGTGGCCGAACCGGTAAGCAGCCCCCTTTGCAGGAAGACCACCATCGTGAGGGCCACGGCCAGCTTCGCGCCGCTGGACACGCCCATGACGAAGGGGCCTGCGATGGGGTTGGCAAAGAAGGTCTGCAAAAGGTAGCCCGCTGCGGAGAGGGCCGCGCCCAGCAGCACCACCATGACGGCCCGGGGCAGGCGCAGCTGCAGCACGATGCCCACAGCCAGCGCATCCCCACCCCGGCCCAGCAGGGCTGCAGCCACTGCCCCGGGCGTCAGCTCCACGCTGCCCCAGAACAGGTTGAGCGCGAACAGCACCGCAAGCCCCGCCGTGAGGGCGAGGTAGGCGAGGCTGAGGCGGCGTGTGGTGGTCATGGCAATGCTCCTTTTATACGATCTGCTGCAAAAAGCGGAGGGAGGCCGGGTCGGGCCTGCCCTCGGTAAAAACGAGGTTCATATCGGAGATGAGGTCGGCCAGCTCCATGCTCTGCTGGAACAGGCTCTGGGCCGTACACCAGCAGTCGCCGGACTGGACAGCCTTGAACTCCTCCAGCATGGGGCACTTTTCGATGAGCTGGTCACGGGTCTCCACGACGCCCTCGATGGTGCTGTTGTAGATGAGGACATCGACGTCTTTGGCCCGTGCGTAGAAGGTCTCGAGGGGCAGCTTGATGGTGGACTGGCCCGGGCTGTCCCCCTCGAGGTCGTCGAAGATGTAGACGCCGCCGGCCATCCCCACCATCTGGGCCACATAGTCGCTGGTGCGGCGGACGGTGATGAGGTTGTTCGACGTGATGGAGAAGAAAGCCACCGTTTTTCCGGTGCTCTCCTGCCCGAGGATGGGGGCCACCTGCTCCACCTTCTGGCGGAAAATTTCCTCCGCCTGCTCGGTCCTGCCCAGCAGGATGCCGTAGAGCTTGAGCCACTCCATCCGGGCCAGCGGGCCGCTCTCATAGCTCGAGCGCTCGATGAGCACCGGCACGCCAAACTTTTCCAGCTGTTCCTTGACCGCCGGATCATGGAGGATCATGGTGTTCTCGATGGCGAGGCTGCACCCGGAAGCAAAGATCCGCTCATAGTCCGGGGCGCTGTACTTGCCGGCGTAGGTAATGCGGCCCTCCTGCATGGCCTGCTTGGCCTCCTCCACATACCAGCCCTCGGCCTTGGTGCCGGAGAGGGCGATGCAGTCCAGCGCATCCAGATGGACGAAGAGGTCCATCACCGAGGTGGAGACGAGGTAGATGTTGTCCAGCGGCTGGCGGAGCGGGACAACATCGGCGGGCAGGTCATCCACCTCTGCCGCGCCCTCGGGGATCACGAGGAATCTGCCGCTGTCCGGGATGTTCACCAGCACATATCCCCCCTCATAGCAGTCGGCGGAGAACTGAGCCGCATAGTCCAGCGGATAGCTGTGGTCGAACACGAGAGAGGCCGTATTGGCCGGGGCGGTCTCTGCCTGCCCGCAGCCAGCGAGGGCAAGTGCGGCGGCGGGCAGGGCTTTCAGAAAATTGCGGCGCTTCATAGGCTTTAACCTCTCAGTCTGCGAAGCGGTTTACTTCAGCGTAAAGGTCAGCGTATACTCGATCTCGTGCGGGGTGCTCATGGCGACGGTATCGCCCACCACATCCAGCGGGGTGTCGAGGGCGGCGACGGGGATCTCGAAGGTGGAGTTGCCCTCGGTGTTGGTGGGCAGATACTTTTCGCCGTCCACCAGCATATAGTCGTAGTTGGGGCTGGACCAGACGATGGTGGCGGTCATCCTGCCATCGGCCACGGTCAGGGCCGCAGGGCTTTCCACGGTGGCGCGGCCGGAGCCGCCCTCAAGGGTCACGTCGCAGGTGTAGGCGCCGTCGGCAAGGGCCTCCTCCATCGTGGGCTGTGCATTGCGGACGCTGACGGTGTGGTCGTACCACTTGCCCTTCTTGCCGAGGATGGCAACGGAGAAGTCCGTGTCCAGTGCCTCTACCGGGATGTCGAAGCCGTACACCTCATCCGAGGTTCCGTCGCTGTAGTTCACCACATCGGTGGTGGGCTGGAGCCAGTCGGCCTCGTGGGAGGCCGCGTCCTCTGCCGTGCCGACGTAGAGGTTGACGATGTTCTTGGAGGCGAGACTGACGTGGAGCGTCATCTGACCGTCCTTCACGGTCAGCGTGCCTTTTCCGTCGAATGCCTCATTGGCGTGGAACATGGAGCTGTCGGTGTCAAAATCAGCCGTATAGGTGCCGTCGGGCAGCGCCGCCTCAGCGGAGGCAGAAGCAGCCTCGCTCACGGCAGAGGAGGCCGCTGCCTCGGAGGAAGCGGCAGAGCTGGCCGGGGCGCTGGATGCGCCGCAGCCGACGAGTGCACCGGCCAGCATCACACCGGCCAGCAGAAGAGAGCATTTATTTTTCAGTTTCATAGCAGTTACCTCGACTTATATCGTACCAAAAAGATTATAACACGCAATGGCCTGATTTCAAAGCAGGCCGAAAAAGAAATTGCCCGAAAAGGCACTCCTTTCCGGGCAATCATAGGGTCAGAATCAGCCGTTCAGGGAATCGACAGCGGCCTTGGTGTGTGCGATGTAGAGCTGCTGGATGTCAGCGATCTCGCCCAGACCTGCGATCTGGCACTCGACGGAATCGAATGCAGCAGAGGCCTCGAACTGGCTCTTCCAGGAATCATCGTCATCGCCTGCCATATCGTTGTTGGCATGGTCGCCTGCAACGACCATCAGGGGACGCAGGACGACCTTGGTGTAGCCGGCGGCCTTGACGGCCTCGATGACATTCTCACAGTCAGTCTCCTCCGGCTCACCCTCGACGGTGCCGATGAAGACGTTCTTGTAGCCCAGAGCGTTCATCTGAGCCTGCATCTGGCTGTAGCTCACCTTTGCGGTGTGAGAGGTGCCGTGGCCCATGAAGACGAAGGCGGTGCCATCCGCAGCAGCGGCGTCCACGCTGTCGAAGCCAGCGGTCTTGACGGCCTCAGCGGTGATCGCCTTGGCGACAGCCTCCTTGTCGGCGTTGATGACGGTGGCATCGCTGCCCACCTCGCCCAGCAGAGGCTCGGCGACAGCGACAGACTCGAACTTGTCGCGGTAGCTGTCCACCAGCTCCATCATCTCGTCGTACTCCGCGCCGTGCATCAGGTGGGTGGGCTGGACGACCAGATTCTTCACGCCGTTGGCGACAGCGCGCTCCATAGCCTGCTCCATGTTGTCGATCTTCTCGCCGTCACGGGCCTGCACATGGTTGATGATGATCTGTGCAGTGAAAGCACGGCGGACAGACCAGTCGGGGTAAGCGGCCTGAATGGCATCCTCGATGCCCTTGATGTCCGCTGCGCGGCTGTCGTTGAAGGAGGTGCCGAAGCTGACGACGAGGATCTCGTTGTCGCCGATGTTGTCCTCATTGCGGGGGTCGTCCTTGGAGGCATCGCCGGTGTCGCGGCCAAAGTAATCGGGGTCAGCCTCTTCACCCTCGACCAGCTCCTTCTGGGCGTCGGTCAGGGCGTCCCATGCGGCCTTGGCGGCCTCGCACTGGGCGTCGGTGTTCTCGTTGCGCTCCTGCACATAGATGGCGTCGATGAGATCTGCCACGTTCTTTGCTGCCATTTCATCGGCCTCCTCGCTGCTCACCTCGCTGGCGGCAGCAGAGCTTGCTGCGGCGCTGCTGGCAGCAGTAGAAGAAGATGCACCGCAGCCGGTGAGCACACCGGCACACAGGGCCAGTGCGGCGGCAGCGGCGGTGACGCGCTGCCAGTTCTTGTTGGTTGCTTTACGCATTGTTTTGAGTCCTTTCTGTTTGGGTGGGATCGGTATTTCCGATAGAAAGGGTACGAAACGGGGGGCCAGCTCAAACGAAAAAGGGCCTTTCTGCCGCGCGGAAGGCACAGCAAAAAGACCCTTTGAACGATTCGGGCTTTTTGGTACGACCAATTCCTCGTGATCCGGAGCTTGGCGCTCCTGTACCAACAGCGGGCAGGTTTCCTGACTGAAAGCTCATCATCCGCTGCCGCCTTCCCAGAAGCAAAGCTCCCAGTGACCGGCGACGTGCGCCAAGGCAGCGGACTCCCTTATCACAGTGACGAGATCGCGCGGGACTCTCACCCGCTTCCCTTTTACCCTCCCGGCCAAAGGACAAGCCCTCGGCGGCAGGCACCTGCTGTTTTCTATTCAGACGAGAGGAAGTATAGCACACCTCACCTCAAAAAGCAATATCTCAGCTCTCCTGCGGCATCGTCCAGACCATCCCCAGCGCCTCAAGCTTCTGGACGTGGGCGGCTGTCAGCCGGTCATCGGCGGCAGCATAGCTCTCCCGCATCCGGCGGATCCAGTCGCCGAGGCAGAAGCCGTCGCCGGTCTTGTAGTTCACCGGCACCAGAAGGTCGCCGTGGGCGGCGCGGTACTCCTCGGCACGGCGGAACGCCCCGTCCCATTTGGCCTCCCGGGCGTCCCACTGCATCCCGATGGCGTCCAGCATGGCGATATGCTCCGGCGTGACCTGAAAGGACTCAGGCCGGGCCTTGCGGGCAGCGCGGAGGTTCGAGATCCAGACGCCCAGCCGGAAGCCGCTCTCGTCCACATATCCGGCGGGCACGAGAAGGGTGCCCTTCTTTTCGGCATAGCGCTTGGCGCTCTGATAGTTGTCCAGCCAGTTCTGCTCCCGCACGCTGCACGCAGGCGGCACAGTGGCCGTAAGGCGGCGGGTGTTCTCGCCCTGAAACAGCTCCCTGAGGGCGGCGCAGCGCTCCGCGGAGAGCTTTTTGCCCTCCCGCAGCATCTGCTTCTGACGGGACAGCCAGCTGCCCAGCCAGATGCCGTCCTCCGTCCGGTACTGGGCCGGAACGGCCAGACTGCCGTGCTCCTTTTTGTATTCCACGGCCAGCTCGTAGCGGTGCTGCCACGAGTCGGTCTTTTCCCAGTTCATGCCCAGCTCGTCCAGCAGGGCTTTCCGCTCCGGCGTCACCCGGGCGCTGCTGCGCTCGGGGTTCTGCCATGCATACCGCTGGCGGGACACCCACTTGCCCAGCAGGATGCCGTCCTCATCAATGTACTCGGTGGGCACGTCGATGTTGCCATGGGCGTTGTAATATTTCACGGCGGCCTCGTAGGCAGTCTGCCACTTGCGGTCGTTCCGGTTCGCCCAGTCCACGCCGAGAGCTTCCAGCTTTTCGATCTGGGCGGCGGTCAGGGTTCCTTCCTTATAGGCGGCCCGCTGGCTGCCCAGCCAGACGCCCAGCGCCATGCCGTCCGGCGTGACGTACTTGACGGGGATCTCGAGGTCATCGTGCTCGAGATGGTACTGGACGGCAGCGGCATAGTTCTTTTCCCAGAGGATGCTGCCGGTGTCCCACACCATGCCCAGCGATTCCAGCCGCTCGATGCGGTCATCCGAAAGGCTACCGCCCTGATAGCGCTGGCGGTTGTAGACGATCCACTCGCCCAGCGCGAAGCCGTTCTTATCTTTATAGTGGACCGGCACCAGAAGGTCGGCGTGGCTGTCGCGGTACCGCCGGGCCGAGGCCCAGCCGTTCTCCCACGCCAGCTCAAGGCGCTTTTTCCAGTTCATGCCGATCTTGTCCAGCCGGGCGACCTGCTCGGCAGTGAGGCGGCCATTCTTCTTTCCGGCCCGCACGAGGCGCTGGTTTTCCAGCCAGCGGCCCACGGCCACTCCCTCAAAGGTGTAGGCGCGGGGCACATCCAGCGGCAGCTTCATTGCGGCCATCTGTTTCGCGGCGGCAAAATAGCGCTCCCATTCGGCGTCCAGTGCCCGGCGAAGCTGCCGGTAGACCCGGCGGCAGGCGGACAGCGGCTCAGACAGCGGGAATGGCTTCTCGCCGCACTCCTTCCGGAGCTGCGGCACGCAGGTCAGTCCTTCGAAGGTAGCGCTCAGCTCTGCCACCGGCACACTGCCGCAGGCCGCGAGGGCGCGGGCCAGCATCTGCCGATAGGCGGGTGCCTCAGCGGTGCGGCGGACAAGGACAACGCCTGAAATGCCGGTCAGCGGCGTCTCGGCGGCAGGACTGTTGACGCAGACCAGCAGCCGCAGCGCGTCGGCCTCGTCGGTCAGGAAGGGCTCTGCATCGCTGGAAAGCGCATCGGCGCAGCAGATATGCACCCCCGCACCAAACAGCGCTTCGGCCTGCTGGGCCATCTGCGCCGCCGTCTGGGCATCCTCGCAGAGGACGAGATACCGCCCGGCGGCATCGGGGAGCCACCGCGCCAGCAGCACTTCCACGGAGGGCAGCTGCTCCACAGCAAGGCTCAGTGCCTGATATTTTTCGGCGTTGGGGTCGGGCGTGCCGGGCACGCGGAGGTTCTTCACCTCGGCGCGGAGACGGGCCATTGCGGCCTCCTGCGGCCAGAGCAGCGCCGTGTAGGAGGTCGGCATGGGCAGCAGCCCATCGGCCAATGCCCCGCCCAGCGTCAGCGGCTCCACCACAGCATCGCCCAGCAGCTCTTCGGCAGCGCGGCAGCTCTCGCCCGGGGCGTCCGGCTCGGCCAGCGCCAGCACCTTGGCCTCCGGACAGAGGCGGAACAGGAGCTGGACGCAGTCCGTCCAGTCCCGTGCGCTCATCTCCCGCCAGCCGTCCAGCACCAACAGACCGGGCCGGAACTCTGCCAGTGCCACCCAGCCCAGCGCGCTCTGTGCAGCCAGCTGCTCACAGTCCATCAGCCGGACGCTGCCGTCCAGCGTTTTGCCCAGCTCCTTCGCCAGCCCGCGGCGCAGTTCGAGCCGCGCGGCGCAGGAGGCCACCCAGAGGACGCGGGTGTCAGGCTGTTCTGCCAGCATCTCCCACACGATGCGGCCCTTGCCGGTGCCCGCCGGACGCACCAGCGCGGCCCGGCAGCCCTGCTGCAAGGCGGCTGCCGCCGCACGGCAGGCCGCTTTGTTTGAATCATGCACTAAAATCGACATATCCTTTTCTGCCCCTCCCGGTGGTTCAGAAATCGTTTTTTCTGCAAAAAAGAAATGCGCCTGCGCAAAGCGGACTGCCCTGCCTGCGCTGCGCCTGCGTTCTTTTTCGTTAAAATGTTAGTTTCGTATCCTATTATTATCATAAAAGTTTATTTCTTGTCAAGGCAATTTTGCAAATATCTCTAAAATCTCCTGAAAAATCTTCTCCCCGGCAACAGTTGACGGCAGAGGCCGTTGGTGGTAGACTCTTGGCATCCGCTCCCCTTTTGCGGGAGACATCCCTATTCAGGACAAGTGAGGTAATCGATATGAACATCATCAGCACCGAAAAAGCCCCCGGCGCCATCGGCCCCTACTCTCAGGGCTACACCGTGGGCGGCCTCGTCTTCACCTCCGGCCAGATCCCGGTAGACCCCGCCACCGGCGCGGTCGCTGAGGGCATCGCTGCACAGGCAGACCAGAGCTGCCGCAATGTAGGTGCCATCCTTGAGGCTGCGGGCGTGGGCTTCGACAAGGTGGTCAAGACCACCTGCTTCCTCGCCGACATTGCCGACTTTGCCGCCTTCAACGAGGTGTACGCCAAGTACTTCACCTCCAAGCCTGCCCGCAGCTGCGTGGCGGTGAAGGACCTGCCCAAGGGTGTGCTCTGCGAGATCGAGGCCATCGCTGAGGCATAAGTTTTTCCCGGTCTGCAAGGAGGCCGTCTGCACCCTCTCCGGGGCGCGGACGGCCTTTTTGTGCTGCCATCGATTCCAGTTTTTCATGGCGGCTTACTTTCTTTTCCGGAGAATTGACTTCACTTTTCACTTTTGTTACAATAGAATCAAACTATTGTAAAATATTTCCGGTCAGATTCGAAAGAGAGGTCCCCGCCATGTCCAATTCCCGCGTCGAAAGCCACAACCGCGCCGAACTGCGCAACCGGATCATCAGCGCCGCCACGCTGCTCGAGATCCTGCTGTCCGGCCTCGTCCTCATCGGCCTGCTGCTGTCGATGATCCCCCTGCTGCAATGGATGCCCGGCCTGCTGTTCGACGGCAACGACGTCGAGGTGAGCATCTTCTTACAGCGGGCGCTGGACATCGTCATCGGCATCGAGTTCATCAAGATGCTGGCCAAGCACAGCCCCGGCTCCAGCCTCGAAGTGCTGCTCTACGCCATCGCACGCCACATGGTGGTGGGCCACGAATCTGCACTGGAGAATCTGCTGAGCGTGGGGGCCATCGCCCTCATCTTCGTCGTGCGGAAATTCTTCTTCGTCCCGGCCTTCGGCGCTCACCTGCCCGACGGTCACCCCGCACCCGACCTCACCCCCTCCCAGAGCGGCATCCCGGAAGACGAATTTGCCGCCCGGCTGCGCAAGCACCTCAGCAGCAAGTCTGCTGAACGGGAAAAGACCATCGCCATCGAAGACCCCGAGTACGAGGACAACACCGAGACCCTTCAGGAAGCCGACGCGGAATAACTCTGCCAAACAGCAAAACGCCCCGCAGGCAGCTCGATGAAACGAGCGCCCTGCGGGGCGTTGCTTTTTGCGGTTACTTGCTCTTGTGCTTCTGACCGAAACGGTACTCCTTGCCGTCCCGGATGCGTTGGATATTGGTGCGGTGCATCCAGATGACCATGCCGCCCACGATGGCAGCGCCCACGGTGCAGACCACGACGTCCTGCGTCGGCAGGCCGCGCAGGAGGCTGTACACCAGCGTCAGCACCGGATAGGCTGCAGCCATCGTGATGCTGCCCAGCGACACCATACCGGTGGGCAGCAGGCAGGCGAGGAAGATGAGCGCCAGCACCGGCAGCAGCACCGGCTGGACGGCGAGGATGGCACCAGCGGCCACCAGCACGCCCTTGCCGCCCTTGAAGCCGAAGTAGATGGGCTTGGAGTGGCCCACCACGGCGAGGATGGCGGCGAGGTAGACGCCCAGATGGCTGAACAGCCACCGGCCGAGGCAGACAGCCACGACGCCCTTGAGCACATCGCCCACCGCCGTGAGGGCAGCGGCCTTTTTGCCGAAGGTGCGCAGCATATTGGTCATTCCGGCAGCGCCCGAGCCGTGGGTGCGGACGTCGTCATGATAAAGGTATTTGCTGACGAGGATGCCGGTGTCCACGCTGCCCAGCAGGTAGGCTTCGGCAGCGACAGCCAGCACGATGAGAAATGCAGTCATGCAGCAAGGCTCCTTCCCTTATACGTCCTTTGCGCCCACCTCGCCGGAGCCGCGCTCCCGCACGACAAGGCGGATGGGGGTGTGCTCCAGACCGAAGTTCTCGCGGATCTGGTTGATGATATACCGCTGATAGCTGAAATGGAACAGGTGCTTTGCGTTGACGAAGGCCACGAACGTCGGCGGACGGGTGGAGGCCTGCGTCAGGTAGAAGATCTTCAGGCGGCGGCCCTTGTCGCTGGGCGGCTGCATCCGGGCGGTCGCACGGGCCAGCATCTCGTTGAGGACGCCGGTGGGCACGCGGGCACCGTTCTGGCTGTCCACATCCCGGATGAGCTGCATCAGCTTGTTGACGTTGTAGCCGGTCTGGGCCGAGATGAAGATGATGGGAGCATAGCCCATAAAGCTGAAGCACTCGGCATAGCCGCGGCGCTGCAGCTCCATCGTGTTGGTCTCCTTGCCCTCCACGGCGTCCCACTTGTTGACGACGATGATGCAGGCCTTGCCCTGATCGTGGGCATAACCGGCCACCTTGCTGTCCTGCTCGGTGAAGCCGACGGTGGCGTCCACGAGGATGAGGGCCACGCGGCTGCGCTCCACAGCGGCCAGTGCCCGGACGACCATGTAGCGCTCGAGGCCGTCGGTGATGTTGCTGCGCTTGCGCAGACCGGCGGTATCGGTGAAGATGAACTTGCCGTAGGCGTTGTCCACCGGGGTGTCGATGGCATCGCGGGTGGTGCCGGCCTCGTTGGCCACGATCATCCGGTTCTCTCCGAGGATGCGGTTGGTCAGGCTGGACTTACCCACATTGGGGCGGCCGATGATGGCGACGGGGATGCGGTCCTCCTCCACGACGGTCTCACTGAAATCGAGGTGGGCACAGACGGCGTCCAGCAGGTCGCCGGTGCCGTGGCCGTGGACGGACGAGATGGGCATGACCTCGTCGAAGCCGAGGTTGTAGAACTCATAGAGCTCCATGGGGGTCTGGCCCACATTATCACACTTGTTGACGGCAAGGATGATGGGCTTATGGCTGCGGCGCAGCATATGAGCCACGTCCTCGTCGGAAGCGGTCAGGCCATTGCGGACATCCACCACCATGATGATGCAGTCGGCGGTGTCGATGGCGATCTGGGCCTGCTCGCGCATATGGGCCAGAATGCCCTCGGTGGCCTTCGGCTCGATGCCGCCGGTGTCCACCAGCAGGAACTCGTGGCCGCTCCACTCGCAGTTGGCGAAGATGCGGTCGCGGGTGATGCCGGGGGTATCCTCCACGATGGCCAGACGCTGGCCGCAGAGCTTATTGAACAGGGTGGACTTGCCCACGTTGGGACGGCCCACCACAGCTACGATCGGTTTGCTCATAGGGGGTTCCTCCTTTCACAAAAGGGGTAACGATTACGGTCTTCTCCGGCGGGCGATGTGGAGGCCGCTGCGCAGCAGGGCCTTGGCCTCGTCGCCGCCGCTGACGGGCAGGACTTCCACCTTCACGCCGAGCCGCTGGCCCAGCTGCTCGATGGTGACATCGTCGAGGAAGGTGTCCTTCTCCTCCCGCAGCATCACGGCAGGCACCCCCAGCGTGCCGCTGGTCAGCCTGCCCTCGCACTGGGCGATGATGTCCGTCGCCGTGACGAGGCCCGCCACGCCGACGTTGCCGCCGAAGAAGTTGTTTTTGATGGTATGCACTGTCACCTCGATCATGGGGTACTGACGGTGCAGCTCGTCCATCATCTCGGTGATGAGGGGGGACGCCATCGTGCCGGTGACGACATCCAGCTTCTTGGAGCCATAGACACGGTGGGGCTTTTCCAGCTCGGCCAGAAATTCCTGCCGGAAGAGGCTCATCATTCCCACGCCGTTTTCCAGCTGGTCGTAGTCCTCATAGAACTCCGGGGCCGGGATGGGCCGGCCCGCCTTGAGGTACCACTCGTCGCTGGGGTAGATGATGCGCTTGCCGTGGCGGCGCTTGCACTCATCCCCAAACTCCTCCATGATGTCGATGACGGCAGCGCTGGTCTCGGCGTCGTAGGGCGTCTGCTTGAACAGGTTCTGCCGGTAATCCGTCACGCCGCAGGGCACCGCTGCCACGCTCTGCACCATCGGGGTCAGCTCCAGCAGGTCGGTGAGGGTGCGGCGCAGCTCGTCGCCGTCGTTGATGCCCCGGCAGAGCACCAGCTGGCAGTTGACGGCGATGCCGCCCTCCACCAGACGGGGCAGGTACTTGAGCACCTCGCCGCCGCGCTTATTGGCCAGCATCCGCACCC
>OIDS01000770.1_pt1 | contig 13010 bp, 10 predicted proteins | sample 1581491 | NCBI WGS metagenome assembly OIDS01 (sample SAMEA3882553, study PRJEB24775) | human gut metagenome | biome: human-associated habitat; feature: intestine environment; material: feces | place: Netherlands | collected 2009/2010
CACGGCACTCATCTGCTTTTCGACCTGCGTGAAGTTCAGGATGCCGTCGCCGAAGGTCTCGGTCATGCCGTAGCACTGGTTGATGACGAAGCCGTTCTGGGCCAGCTCCAGCAGCATCTTGGGGTCGAGGGCCGCAGAGGAGCAGCACAAATCCCACAGGCCGTTGAGGCGGCTGACGCGGCCCCGCTTGAAGTCGTTGTAAACCGTCTCCACCAGCATGGGGGCCGAGGCCATGATGTCGCTGTGCATCAGGCCGAGGTCGCGGTAGAAGTCGCGGATGTCGCTGCAGAGGTTCAGTGCCCAGCCGGCGGGCGGGTAGGACATGACGCAGACGAAGCAGGCCATGTGGAAGAGGGGCAGCAGGGTCATGTGGCTCAGCGGCAGCTTCTGGCCCTCCGGTAGACGGGACGTGATCCAGTTCTCGGCCCGGGCACCGTAGGTGCAGAGGCTGGCGCACATATTCCGCTCCGAGAGCATGACGCCCTTGCTGCGGCCGGTGGTGCCGGAGGTGAACATCAGCATCATCAGGTCATCGTGGCCGATGCAGTTGGTCAGCTCACCGGGGGCGGTGTTCCGATAGCAGTCCATCGGACGGAGCTTCGGGCCGTAGGCGGCTTCCAGCTCGGCACGGCAGCCGTAGTCGATGCCGTCGTTCAGGATGAGGGCCGGTTCCACAAGACCCAGCTCATATTCCAGCTCCTCCCACATCTTTTTCTGGTTGAGGGTCACGAGGACGCCCCCTGCAAGGATGATTCCGAAGGATGCCACACAGTACTCGTAGCTGTTCCGGCTCAGCAGCACAACACGCTGGCCCTTGATGCCGGGCACTTCTGCCTTGAGGTAGGCAGTCATCCGGCGGATGTCCTGCGCGTACTCGCGGTACTTCTTTTCCACGACGGTCTTGCCGTCGGCGGCCACATAGCGGATAGCCACATTGTCGGGGAATTCCTGCTCCATGCAGCGGGTCACCATATCATATACGCCTGCGGGGACTTTGATCTCTTCAGCCATTGGTCTTACTCCTTTTTGTTCACAAGAAAGAAAAATATAGCAATTCAACTTTTCAATGCAACAGCAACAGCGTTGAATTGCATATCGCAAATATGCTGTTTTCATGTTGCACGAATTTTTTGCCTTGCGATAAACAGCACCGTTTCGTTCCAGACTCTCCGCATTTCTGGCAGACAGAGGAAAATTCTGGTTCGATTCCTCTCGGCAACAGTATACCGCATATGCGCCGCAAACGCAAGATTTCATTGCACAAATATGCAATTTAAACTTGCGCTCAACTTGTGCAACCGGATGTAAATCCTTCCTTTTGTTGCGGCGGGACAAAAGCTGTGATACACTTTTTTCGTCAGGACGAAACTTTGCCCGGAAGCTTCGTCCCCTGCAAATTGACAGAAGACCCAAAAAGCATTATACTGTTTATATCATTTGGCAAAAAAGCTCCCCGTCGAGCTTCATATTTTTATCTATCGCGCCCAAAACACGGCCTTTCAGGGCCTCCGGGACAGGCGGCGCACTACAAGGAGGACCCCCTTTATGGAAGGCACCAAGCCCCGCACCGTAAGCAGCCTTGGCATGTTCGACCTGCTGAAAGGCATCGGAATGCTGGCCATCGTCTTTGCCCACACGGCAGAGCTTTACCCCCTCGGCACCGACGACGTCACCCCCTTCGCCTTTGCACTCTTCGCTTACCGCGAAGCGCTGATGGCCGCCTTCTTCATCGCCAGCGGCTACGGCTTCCGCAAGCGCTCCATCCACAAATGCCTCGAGCAGCAGGTCAAGACCCTGCTCAAGCCTTACCTTTATACGGCAGCGGCCACCACCGTGCTCCACTGTTTCATCCATCACGCAGCCTTCGGCTCGTGGCCCAACGCCATCACCCAGTCGGGCAAGGTGCTGGGCGGCTTCCTGCTGGGGCTGCCTCACACGGCCTCTTACTTCGGGCAGGAGTTCTTCTCCTGTGGGCCGATGTGGTATCTGGTGGCCCTGATGCTGGCGTGGATCCTTCTCGATGTCCTTCTCGACATCTTCCCCGAGCGGTACATAACCCCGGCCGTCATCGGCGTCACCCTGCTGGGCTGGGGCATCACGCTGGTGTGGGAGGCCCCCTTCTGCATCGCGCAGGGCATGGTATCGCTGCCCTACCTCTACATCGGCTATCTGGCCAAGAAGCGCCGCCTGTTTGAGACGCCCCTTTCCGGCCGGGCCAGAGCCGGGCTGATCGCGGCGGCGCTGGGCGTCGTGGCAGGCGTCCTGCTGACCCAGAGCACCGACTGCGTCTCGCTGGGCGAGTGGACGATGGGGCCTGTGAGCATCTTTCTGGACGGCGCAGTGGGCTACGGCATCATCCGGCTCTTCCTGAAATTGCAGCGCCGGGTGGACGGCCCCATCTCCCACGCCATCGAGTGGGTGGGGCGGCGCTCGCTCTTCATCTTCTGCATCCACACCGTGGAGCTGACGGCTATCCCGTGGTATCTGATGGCGGCGAAATACGCTGACCGTCCGGTGCAGGGGATGCTTTTGCAGTTCGTGTTCTCGCTGGCGTCCATCTTCGCCATCACCGAGCTTCTGATGCGGCGGAAAGAGCTGGGCCGGAAGCTCCGGGGCGGCAAGACTGCGGACAAGCCCCGGCGGCGGGACAAGAGCCGTCATTATGCGGCAAAACACTAACGATACAGCGCTTTGGTATCCGGCCCTTTTTCAGGGCAGACTATATTAGTTCGATGCATGGGCTTGCAGCGAGGGTTGTACGCCTTGCGATAAATTTGAGGAGGCCCCGGTAATGATGAACGATACTCCTGAAGCGGCTCTGCGCAGCCGCATTGCGGATCTGGAACAGCAGCTCAGGCTTGCGGATGAGGGTACCTCGCGGCTGGCCCAGCGCTGCCTTGAGCTGGAAAAGCAGCTGCAGACCTTCTATGCCACCCACCCCCAGAAAGAGATGCAGGCCGACTCACCTGCGCTGGTGCAGCCGCTGCTCTACTTCGATGCCGGCTTCGGCTTTTCCCAGAGGGACACCGTCAAAGCCCCGGACTACGAATACGACGAGATGAACGGGATGGTGACGGCCACCTTCGAGCTGCCCGAGGCCGCCGTCAATCTCCGCTTCGACCCGGGCGAGCTGCCCTGCTGCATCACCAATTTCGTCTTTTCGGATGACCGCATCCTCTGCCGCCCGGTGAACGGCGTACCGCTCCACGGCGACGGCATCCTTTTCCTGAACGACGACCCCAACCTCATGCTGGAAGGGATGAACCGCTTCCCCGCCGGGATGAAGCTGGGCGTGAGCTACGGCTATTTCCCGCTGGAGGCGCTGGCAGGCGACCCGCTCTTCGCCGCAGTGCTGGAGGGCGTGCAGTATTTCCAGAAGACCCGCGTCTGTGAGCAGAAACATCTGGACCAGCTGGAAAAGACCTCTTCCGACCAGAAGCAGGTCATCGACGCCTTGCAGAAGAACATCTCCGAGCTGCATCAGGCCAACGCCGAGCTGACCGCCCGGAGCCGGGCCTACGAAAACTCGCTGGAAAATGTCCTTTCGTCCAGCAGCTGGAAGCTCACACTGCCCCTCCGCCGTCTGGTGAGCCTGTTCCATCGTGGCAGCTGAGAGGAGGACCGGGATGTACAGCCGTTATACCACCCTGCAGCGGGCACAGCTCGCCAAGCAGGAATATCTTGATACACAGGACGTCTTTCTCGCCGTCTACGCACCGGGGCGGAGGGCCTCGCTGGAAGCCTCCCTGCGCGACCAGCTCCACCGCAAGTTCCTGCTGGCGGAGGACCTTTCCAGCGGGAGTCTGGGCAGCGCCCGCGGCGTGCTGCTGGCGAAAGAAGACCTGAGCCTGATGCCCACGGCCCTGTCCTGCTTTGCGGATGCGCTGCGCAGCGGCGCAGACTACGTCACCAGTGACGCCGTCTTCGGCTATGCAGGTGCCACTGCCCTCTATCACAGCCCCAGCTTTGCGGCCTGCCCGGGCTGCGCCCTCGTCTCCCGGGAGCTGCTGCTGCGCTGTCTGGCCGAGGCCCATGACCCCGGGAACCCCGCCGAGCTGCTGACGCTGGCGGCAAAGCTCAACCGGAACCACATCTGTCTCCCGCTGGCGCTGGCCCACTACGAGCGGGACATCTGTGCCGAGGATGTCTGGTCGATGAAGGGGAAGCGGGTGTTCATCATGAGCCACCTGCTGGACATGACCGGCGCACCCATCGTGCTGGTCAGCGCTGTGCCGGTGCTGCGCAGCATGGGCTACGAGGTGGTCGTCCTCGGCCCGGAGGACAGCGGCTCGATGCCGCTCTTCCTCGAAGCCGGGGCTGTCGTCATCACCCGGCGCGGCTGCGTCCAATCTCCCCTGCTGTGGGGGCTGGCCCTCTGCGCCGACTTCGTCCTCGCCAACACTGTCGTCGAGGCCCGGGCTGTCCGTGCCTTGAGCGGGGCACGGGTGCCGGTGCTCTGGTGGCTCCACGACGCCTTCGCGGGCTACCCCCATATCGCCCACCAGATCCCCAAAGAGCTGGGAGAGAACATCCGGGTCTATTCCGTCGGCAGCCACGCCGCCAACGCCATGCACTCGGTGCGGCCGGAGTTCAACATCCGGCCTCTCATCTACGGCCTGCCGGACTATGCCTCCGAGAAATTCGCCCACTATGACCTGAGCTATGCGGGCGGGCGTCCCCTTTTCGCCACCGTCGGCTCATTCGAGAACCGGAAGGGGCAGGACATCTTCTGCAAGGCCATCCGGCTGCTGCCGCCGGAGACGATGAAAAAAGCCTCCTTCCTCTTTGTGGGCAAGGCCGCCGAGCCGGAGATGATGGACGCCGTGCGCAGCCTGACGGCGGACTGCCCCGACAACGTCTTCTACGTCAAGCGGTTGACCCGGGATGAGATCAAGAGCCTGATGGCCCAGTGCACCTGCCTCGTCTGCGCCTCCCGCGACGACCCCATGCCCACCTTCGTCACCGAGGGCCTCATCTTCGGCAAGCCCGCCATCGTGTCGGAGCACACCGGCACCGCCGGACTCATCACCGAGGGGGTGGACGGCTTCGTCTACGAGGACGACGACCCCGAAAAGCTGGCGGAGCGTCTGGCATGGGCCATTGACCACCCGGAAAAACTGGCCGCCATGCGGCAGGCCTGCCGCGACCTGTATGAACGCCACTATTCGAAGCAGGCCTTTGCCGATGGCCTGAAGCAGGCGGTCCGGGAGCTTACCGGCGAATCCACTTTATCACTCTGCCAAAATTGAGGCAAAAAATTTGGCATCTTTTCACAAATGCACCTCCGGACTGTGGTATACTCTTCCCAGAGTTTATCCCAGTCCGTTTTTGTTGAAAGGAGTTTCCCCCATGAGTTCGTCCGCCTCCCCCGCCCCTTCCCGCCGGAAGACCCTGCTCTCGCTGGGCGTTCTGGCCCTGCTGACCGGCATCGTGGTGTTCATTTTCCGGGAGCACTGGGCCGAGATCTCCGCCGCACTGGGCCAGCTCACCTTCTGGCAGGGGTTTCTGGCGCTGGCCGTGGGCCTGAGCTATCCGCTGCTGGAGGGCGTCGTCAGCTGGCTCATCGTCCGCAGCCGCCTGCCCCGGTTCTCTCTGCGCCACGGCATCGACAACGCATGGATGGGCACCTTCGGCAATGTGGTAGGCCTCGGCGCGGGGTCTGTCCCCTTCCAGACGTGGTATCTCCACCGCCGGGGTCTGGACGTCGGCCCGGGCGTAGGCCTCATGACCCTGCAATATGTCTTTCACAAAACGGCCGTTCTGCTTTACACCACCCTGCTGCTTCTGGCAGGCCGCCCCTGGCTGGCGGCCCACTCGGACGGCGTGCTGCGGTACCTGCCCGCAGCCTACGCCGTGGTGGCAGGGGTCATCGTGGGGCTGATCGCCCTCTGCGCCCTGCCGGTGGTGCAGCGTCTGGCCCGGTGGCTGCTGCATTTCCTGCCCGACACAGGCCGCTGGGCCGAGCGCCGGGCCGACTGGCTCCGGCAGCTGGACACCCTGAGCACCGAGAGCCGCCATCTGCTGGCGGACAAAGCCCGCTGCGCCGCCATTCTGGGCGTCCATCTGCTCAAACTCTTTCTGCTCTTCTGCCTGCCGTGGATGGGGCTGCGCTTCATGGGGCTGGACGCCGGGCTGCGCTTCTGGCAGGTGCAGCTCCTCGCCGCGCTGACCCTCTTCGTCTCCAACGCTCTGCCCAACGTGGCGGGCATGGGGTCGGTGGAGACGGCCTTTCTGCTGGTGTACGGCAGCTTCCTCCCCGATGCTGCCTCCATGAGCCTGCTGATGTTCTACCGGCTGGCCAGCTATTACGCCACCTTCGCCGCCAGCGCCGTCGGCTTCGGACTGGCGCAGCGGAGGCTGAACCGCAGCTGACGGTGTGAAGGTTTTATTTCATTTTAGTAACAGCTATCACCTTGTTGTGCATTCTGCGCATAGATCTCTTGATTTTTTCAACAAAATGAGGACGGCAGCACCCAGAGCTTCGAGACCCTGCACTACGAGACCACGCCCATCTCCCTGAAGAGCGTGGACGCAGCCGCAGGCGCTACCCCCATCGCATTCGCTGCTCCTGAGCAGTAAAGATCATCCCATAACAAAGAAAACGGCAGGTGCAACGCACCTGCCGTTTTGTTATTTTATCAAATATCAGCCCTTCAGGGGGACGAAGCCCACGAGGTCCTTCACGACCTCGCCGCCGATGATGAGGCCCGCGACCGACGGCACAAAGGCGTTGGAGCCGGGGACGGAGCGGCGGATGGTACACTTGCGCTGGGTGCCCGGAGGGCAGATGCAGTGTTGCTTGCAGCTGATGGAATCGTCCTCGATGGGGGTCATGGCAGGCTCTTTGGAGTAGACGACCTTCAGGTGCTTGATGCGCCGCTTGCGGCACTCGGTGCGCATGACCTTGGCCAGCGGACAGACGGAGGTCTTGTAGATGTCCGTGACCTCGAAGCGGGTGGGGTCCATCTTGTTGCCTGCACCCATGGAGCAGATGATGGGCACACCGGCCTCCTTGCACTTCATGACCAACGCGAGCTTGCCGGTGACGGTGTCGATGGCGTCCACAACGTAGTCGAACTGGGTAAAGTCGAAGCTGTCCTGCGTCTCGGGGCCGAAGAAGGTCTTGTAGGTCGTGACCTTGATGTCGGGATCGATGTCGTGGACCCGCTCTTCCGCCACATCCACCTTATATTTGCCCACGGTCTTGCGGGTGGCGATGATCTGGCGGTTCAGGTTGGTCAGACAGACCTTGTCGTCGTCGATGAGGTCGAGGGCACCCACGCCGCTGCGGGCCAGCGCCTCCACGGTATAGCCGCCCACGCCGCCCACGCCGAACACGGCCACACGGGAGTTGTGCAGCTTGGTCATTGCCTCCGCGCCCAGCAGCATCTGGGTGCGGGAATACTGGTCTTGCATATTGTTTCTCCTTACTTTTCCACTCTCATGATCGTCCCTCCGCCAAGGACGGTATCCCCCTGATACAGCACGACGGCCTGCCCGGGGGTGGGGGCGCGCTGGGGCTGGTCAAATTCCAGCCGGAAGCCGTCCGGCCCTGCCGGGTAGACGGTGGCGGGCTGCTCGACCTGATGGTAGCGGGTGCGGGCCGTCACCCGCAGCGGCCCGGTCAGCTCCGGGATGGCGATCCAGTTCACCTCGTCGGCGTAGACGATGGTATCGAACAGCTCCGCCTCCGGGCCGACGGTGACGGTGTTGGTCTGCATATCCTTGGCGCAGACGTAGACCGGCGCGCCCATGGCAAGGCCCAGCCCCTTCCGCTGGCCGATGGTGTACCGCACCGCGCCGCTGTGGGTGCCCACCTTTTTTCCGCTGACGTCGAGGAAATCGCCCGCCGGATAGTGTTTGCCGGTGAAGTCCTCCATGAAGCGGGCGTAGTCGCCATCGGGCACGAAGCAGATGTCCTGACTGTCATGCTTGCGGGCGTTGACGAATCCCTGCTCCTCGGCGATGGCGCGCACCTCGCTCTTGTGCAGCCCGCCCAGCGGCAGACGGACGTGAGCCAGCTGCGCCTGCGTGAGGTTGTAGAGCACATAGCTCTGGTCCTTGCCCTCGTCCAGCCCCTTTTTCAGCAGCCAGCGGCCGGTGGCCTCGTCCTGCTCCACCCGGGCGTAGTGGCCCGTGACCACATAGTCCAGCCCGTGGGCCTCGGCCCAGCGGAGCAGGTGGTCGAACTTCATATACTTGTTGCAGTCGATGCAGGGATTGGGCGTGCCGCCGGCCTCGTAGACCCGGATGAACTTGTCGATGATCTTCTCCTGAAAATCGGCGGTGAAGTCCAGCACCTCGTAGGGGATGTCCATCGCATAGGCCACCTCGGCGGCGTCCTCGATGTCCTTTTCCGCGCAGCAGGTGTGAAAGCCGGACTGTCCCAGCGTTTCGTTGCGGGTGAGCCGCATGGTGATGCCGGTGCAGTCATAGCCTGCCTGCTGCATGAGCCATGCCGCCACCGAGCTGTCCACGCCGCCGCTCATGGCAATGAGGGCGCGCGGGGGCCGGGGCGCAGAGTTCTGTGTGGTCATAGCTTCTCCTTTGGCGTGTTCAACACACTAAAATAGTAGTATAATAGTAACGCGGCAAAAACCAGTTGTCAAGACGCAGAAATTTGCCCTGCGGCGTCCAGCAGGCACTGCCGCTCGTTAGGCAGCTGCCCCCGGACAACGGCATCCAGCAGGGCTTCCAGCGTCCTGCGCAGGCCGGGCCCTGCCGGGATGCCCGCCGCCATCAGGTCGCGGCCGTTCACGGCCAGCTGAGAGATGCGGCAGCAGACCCCCTGCGCCGTCAGCGCTTCGGCCTCGGCCCGCAGGGCATCGAACGACGCTTTTTCTTCCGGCGCAAGGGCCGTCCAGAGGGCCGTCAGCTGCTGCACGGTATGGAGGTCATATTTTCCCAGCAGACGCTTGGCTTGCAAGCACAGATCACACTTGTCCAGAGCGTCGGGAGTTTTCTCTCCACACTCACGCACCAGCGCCGCCGCTCCATCTATCCTGGCGTTCGAGCACTTCAGGCGTTTGAGCGCTTTCCGCGCCCCCGTCTCGCCCAGCGGCAGCAGCAGCGCCGCCCAGCGGGCAGACACCTGCTCCGTCCCCGCCGGAAGGGCATCGATCCGCCTCCGGGCTTTTGTCAGTTCCTCCGGCGGCAGCTCGGGCAGGACGAAAGCCAGCACCTCCGGCTCAAGGTATGCCCCCGGCTGTGGTGCGGCCAGAAGCTTGTTCAGCTCCTCCTCGATGCGCTCTGCCGATACACAGTCGAGGTGGGAGGCCAGCTGCTTTGCCGCCGCCTCGGTGGCTTCGTCGATGGCAAAGCCGAACCGGGCCGCAAAGCGGTAGAGCCGCAGGATGCGCAGGGCGTCCTCCCCGAAGCGGCGCAGCGGCTCACCGACCGCCCGCACCACGCCCCGGGCAAGGTCTTCCCGCCCGCCGAAGGGGTCACACAAGCCCTCCTCGGCGCTGTAGGCCATCGCGTTGATGGTGAAGTCCCGCCGGGCCAGATCCTCCCGGAGGTCGGGCACAAAGGCCACGCTGTCGGGGTGGCGGCCATCGGAATAGCGGCCCTCGGTGCGAAAGGTGGTGATCTCATACAGCTTTCCATCCCGCTTGACGGTGACGGTGCCGTGCTGCAAGCCGGTAGGGATGCACCGGTCTTCTCCGAACAGCTCCATCACCTGCCCGGGGCGGGCAGCAGTGCAGAGGTCCCAGTCGTGGGGCGCAAGGCCCAGCAGGCTGTCCCGGACACAGCCGCCCACGGCGTAGGCCCCAAAGCCTGCCCGGTGCAGCTCATCCAGAAGGGCGGCGGCACCGGGTTCCAGAACGATGTTCATTCGCCTTCCTCCTCATACTGAAGCGCAATGCTCTTGCCGTCGAAGCCGCACTCCGCCGCCGGGAAGAGGCTCTGGGCCTGCGCAAGCTCCTCCTCCGGGTCGGTGATCATGGGCGAATAGTGGACGAGCCAGAGCCGTTTTGCACCGGCCTTTGCAGCGAGGGCCGCGCTCTGGCCGAAGGTGCTGTGGCCGTACTGCTTCGCCTGTGCAGCCTGCTCGGGCAGGGCGTAGGTGGCGTCGCAGAGCAGAAGGTCCACCCCCGCTGCGGCCTGTTCCAGTGCAGCGCAGGGAGCCGTGTCCCCCGAAAAGAGGAAGCTCAGACCCTGCCGAGCCGGGCCGAGGACCGATTCCGGCGCCGCTCTGCTGCCGTCGGCCAGCGCAACGCTCTGGCCCTGCTGAAGCGCCTTCCACTGCTGCACCGGCACCCCCAGCGCCCGGGCCTTCTCGGGCGAAAAGCGCCCGGCCCGGGGCAGATCGAGGCGGTAGCCCTGACTCGTGACCCGGTGGCGGGTGGGGACAGGCGTCAGCTTTGCCCCCTGGGGCCAGCCGCCGAATTTTTCGCAGAGCGCCGCCGGGGCGTCCAGCACCTCGGGGCAGACCGGATAGGGCAGCGGCCCGGTCAGCACCCGCAGCGCGGCCCAGACCTCGCCGAGGCCTTTCGGGCCGTACAGCGCCAGCGGGCGGGTACGGCCCTGACAGCCCAGCGTCTGCAGAAGCCCCGGCAGGCCGAAGATGTGGTCGCCGTGGTAGTGGGTCAGGCAGATGGCGTCCAGCTTCATCAGGTTGACCCCGGCCCGGCGGGCGGCGGTCTGGGTGCCCTCGCCGCAGTCGAGCAAAAGGCTGTGCCCCCCGCATTCGGCCACCGCCGCCGTAAGTGCGCGGTCGGGCAGGGGCATGGTGGCCGCCGTGCCCAGCAGTGTAATGGTCAGCATAAGTCTCTCCGTATCACAAAAATCTTGATGGCTATAGTGTACCACACTCTTCGTCCCGGCACAATCGCACACCGCCGCTCCAGCGGGCATAGGATGGGCCAAACGAGAAAGGGAGGGGTCTTGTATGCGGCGTCAGCGGCCCGGGCATCGTGTTCTATCGTTCCACCATCGGGGGCTTCTGCTCCTTCTGGCAGCAGCCGCGGCGGCCCTCTTTCTGCTCTACAGCTGCTCTCCCGGAGTGGTGTACAGCCCCCCGGGGCGGCTGGTGTTCATCCCCCTCGCGCAGGTTTCAGGTAGTAGTACGACTTCGCTTTCCGCCTCTCAAAATTTTTTCAGAAAAGGTATTGACTTCACTTTCGTGAGGTGATAAAATCCCACCAAACCAGTGAGAAAGCATAAGTATCACCGCAAAACTCACCAGTACAGAGAGCACCGGGGCAGCTGAGACCGGGCAGTGTGGGCGCGGATGAGAATGGGCTTTTGAGGGCAAACCGAACCGCATTTTTATGCGCAGTAGGGGCGACGGAGAGCGTCTCCGTGAACAAAGCCGGTATGTGTTGGCATATCACGAGTGGGCAGGGTCATTCCTGTCAAGATTGGGTGGCACCGCAGGAGTATTTTATCCGCTCTTGTCCCAATTCACGCAATGTGTTTTGGGACAGGAGCGGTTTTTATTTTTCCCTCTTGTCCCGCAAGCAAGGGCCGGCATGTGCATCCGGCCCGGAAAGGACAAGCCTTATGAAGACCGAAGCGAACATCCCGTACAAGTTTTATCTGGAAGAATCGGAGCTGCCCACCGCATGGTACAATGTGCGGGCCGATATGAAAAACAAGCCCGCTCCCCTGCTGAACCCCGGCACCCTCAAGCCCATGACGGCCAAGGAGCTGGACGGCGTTTTCTGCGATGAGCTGGTACAGCAGGAACTGGACGACACCACGGCCTACATCCCCATCCCGGACGAGATCCGGGAATACTACCGGATGTACCGTCCGAGTCCTCTGTGCCGCGCCTACCGACTGGAAGAGGCCCTCGGCACCCCGGCGAAGATCTACTATAAATTCGAAGGCAACAACACCAGCGGCAGCCACAAGCTGAACAGCGCCATCGCGCAGGCTTACTACGCCAAGAAACAGGGCCTCAAGGGCGTGACCACCGAAACGGGCGCGGGCCAGTGGGGTACCGCCCTCTCCATGGCCTGCAGCTACTTCGGGCTGGACTGCAAGGTCTACATGGTCAAGGTGAGCTATGAGCAGAAACCCTTCCGCCGCGAGGTCATGCGCACCTACGGCGCATCGGTCACTCCCAGCCCCAGCATGACCACCAATGTGGGCCGCAAGATCCTTGCCGAGCACCCCGACACCACCGGCAGTCTCGGCTGTGCCATCAGCGAGGCCGTGGAAGTCGACACCTCCACCCCCGGCTACCGCTATGTGCTGGGCAGTGTACTGAATCAGGTACTGCTCCACCAGAGCGTCATCGGCCTCGAGACCAAGACCGCCCTCGACAAGCTGGGCGTCAAGCCCGACATCATCATCGGCTGCGCCGGCGGCGGCAGCAACCTCGGCGGCCTCATCAGCCCCTTCATGGGCGAGAAGCTGCGGGGCGAGGCCGACTACCGCTTCATCGCCGTCGAGCCGGCCAGCTGTCCCAGCTTCACCCGCGGCAAATTTGTCTACGACTTCTGCGATACCGGCATGGTCTGCCCGCTGGCCAAGATGTACACCCTCGGCTCCGGCTTCATCCCCAGCCCCAACCACGCGGGCGGCCTGCGCTACCACGGCATGAGCAGCATCCTCAGCCAGCTCTACCACGACGGCCTGATGGAGGCCACCAGCGTGGAGCAGACCAGCGTCTTTGAGGCAGCAGAGCAGTTTGCCCGCATCGAGGGCATCCTGCCCGCCCCGGAGAGCAGCCACGCCATCCGCGTCGCCATCGACGAAGCTCTCAAGTGCAAGGAGACGGGCGAGGCAAAAACTATCGTCTTCGGCCTCACCGGCACCGGCTACTTCGACATGGTGGCCTACGAGAAGTTCCACGACGGCAAGATGACCGACTGCATCCCCACCGACGCCGACCTGCAGAAGGGCTTTGACGGCATCCCCCACTTCCCCGGCAACGAATAATTCCTGAAACATCCTCTCCCCTCACACCCCCGCGCGGCGCAAGCTGTGCGGGGGTGGTTTTATATAAAACGGAATGACTGCCTGCACACTGAGCCAGACGGTCATTCCGCAAACAGCAG
>OIDS01000777.1_pt1 | contig 12917 bp, 9 predicted proteins | sample 1581491 | NCBI WGS metagenome assembly OIDS01 (sample SAMEA3882553, study PRJEB24775) | human gut metagenome | biome: human-associated habitat; feature: intestine environment; material: feces | place: Netherlands | collected 2009/2010
AGAATCCGCCCATTTGACGTAAACTCCGCCATTCAATTAATCGTAGCAAAACCACACGACTATTCCTTCCCATCCGGTCATACTGCCGCCTCATTTACAGCAGTAATGGCATTGTATCTTGCCGGAGAGAAAAAACTGTGGAAAATAGCATTAGTCCTTGCCGTTCTTATCGCATTTTCAAGGCTCTATTTATATGTTCACTATCCAACAGACGTATTAGGTGGAATCATAACTGGAGCTATTGCAGGTTACATAGGATACAAACTAACTTTTATTGTCCAGTCAAAGCACAGAAAGAAGCTGTAAATGGTTCTTCCCGATTACAGCTTTTTTCGTCTGTTTTTTTGAACAAAAAAGTTTCATAAGGAGGTAACAATGACACATTATCTTGAATATAGATTAGGCCCCACCGATGACGGAAAAGAGGTTCTTTTTCTGATGCAAAAGGTGCTGGGATTTACGACAAAAAAGGTTCGTTCTGTAAAACATGAGGAGTGGGGAATTCTGTTAAATGGGAAGAGAGTGACGGTTAGAGCGAGGGGAAAGGAAGGACAGCTCTTAAAAGTGATGCTTGAAGATTCGCAGGAAAAGCAGAACAAAATTGCATCTACAAAGATGAATCTCCATATTTTGTATGAAGATGAAGATTTGATTTTTGTGGATAAGCCGGCAGGAATTGTGTCGCATCCATCTAAGGGGCATTTGAGTGACAGTATGATTAATGGGGTGCAGGCGTATTTTGAGAATGAGGGACGGGAGAAGAACGAACGGAGTAATATTCATTTGATTGGACGTTTAGATAAAGAAACATCGGGAATTTTAGGAATAGCAAAAAACAGTGTGACAGCGGAGCGTATGATTAAACAAAGGCAGAGGGGTATTTTGATAAAAGAATATTATGCGTTGGTCAAAGGAAATCCTCCAGAAGAGGGAATTCTTGAAATTCCAATGGAAGAGATGCGGGATGCTCGTGATGGAGATAAGTTAAAAATGAAAGTGGGGAAGAGCGAAAATGCAAAAACAGCAAAAACATTTTTTCAAGTTGTGAAACGATTTGAAAAGTTCAGTCTGGTTTCTCTTGTAATTGAGACAGGAAGAACGCATCAGATCCGGGTGCATATGGCAAGCATCAATCATCCATTGCTTGGGGATGAGGTGTATGGACCAAAGCAGAAGCCATTTGCCACACAGGGGCAGGTATTACACGCAGGGGTACTCGGATTCGACCACCCAATCACCGGAGAATATATGGAATGGCATGCAGACCTTCCAGACTATTTTCAGGGGATTTTGAAGCGGCTTCGATAAACGGACTTTTTTGACGCTTATAGGATATAAGAAGGGATTTTTATGAACACAATTATCCGGTAACGATTTATAATTTATAAAAAATTTTTCTTGACCTAAAGTTAAGTTTAGGTTGTATAGTAAACACAGAAAGGATGAATAAAGATAGTATTCATTCTTTTTTGTACGAGAAATAAGAAGAAATTTTCAGGAGGAACAAACGTTATGTACATTGAGAAAATCAACGGTCCTGAGGATGTGAAGAAGCTTTCAAATGACGAACTTACAAGCTTAGCGGCGGAAATGCGTCAGGCGCTCTTGAAGCGTGCGAGCATCCACGGCGGACATTTCGGTCCAAACTTCGGTATGGTAGAAGCAACGATTGCTTTGCACTATGTATTTGAATCTCCGAAGGATAAATTCGTGTTTGATGTATCCCATCAGACCTACCCACACAAGATGCTCACAGGCAGAAAGGACGCGTATCTCTACAAGGAGCATTACGATGACGTATCCGGCTACAGCAACCCGGAGGAAAGCGACCATGACCATTTCGTGATTGGGCATACATCTACCTCTATCAGCTTAGCATGTGGTCTTGCAAAGGGACGTGATGTGAGAGGCGAGAGCGGAAATGTGATCGCGATAATCGGCGATGGTTCCTTGAGTGGTGGCGAAGCATTAGAGGGACTTGATTTTGCATCTGAGCTGCAGAGCAACCTGATCATTGTCGTAAACGATAACGATATGTCGATTGCTGAAAATCACGGTGGCCTCTACCAGAACTTAAAGCTCCTGCGCGAGACAAACGGACAGGCAGAATGTAACCTTTTTAAGGCGATGGGACTTGACTATGTGTATGTTCATGATGGGAATGATATTCCGGCGTTAATCAAGGCGTTTGAGAGCGTCAAGGACAGCGTAAAACCAGTTGTGGTACACATTCGTACCTTGAAAGGAAAAGGCTACAAGCTCGCCGAAACACACAAGGAAGAGTGGCACTGGCATCTGCCGTTCGATATCGAGACCGGCGAGGTAATCGCAGATTTTGGTGGTGAGGATTATTCCAGCGTTACCTGTGACTACTTGATGAAGAAAATGAAAGAAGATCCAAGTGTTGTGACCATCACATCTGCCACACCGACGGTAATGGGCTTCACGGAAGATAAGCGAAAAGAAGCGGGCAGACAATTCGTGGATGTCGGAATCGCCGAGGAAACAGCTGTGGCACTCGCCTCCGGTATTGCGAAAAGCGGTGGCAAACCGGTCTACGGCGTATACAGCACATTTATCCAGAGAACCTATGACCAGCTGGCGCAGGATCTGTGTGTAAACGGCAATCCGGCAACGATCCTGACATTTTCTGCGTCCATCTATGGTATGAACGATGTCACACACCTCGGCATCTACGACATCCCTATGATGGCAAATATCCCAGGACTTGTCTACCTTGCACCAACGACAAAGGAAGAGTACCTTGCCATGTTAGACTGGAGCATCGCCCAGACAGAGCATCCGGTTGCAATCCGCGTACCGGGCGGCGCATTTGTCTCAGACGGAAAGGCTGTCACAAAGGACTTCTCGAAGCTGAACAAGTACGAGATCACAAAGCAGGGCAGCAAGGTTGCAATCATCGGTCTTGGTTCATTCTACGGACTTGGTGTAGAAGCAGCCGAAGCACTGAAAGAATCAACTGGCATCGAAGCAACCATCATCAATCCATATTATATTACCGGTCTTGATGAGGCTATGCTCGAAGACCTGAAGGCAAACCACGATGTGGTTATCACACTCGAAGATGGCATCTTGGACGGTGGTTTCGGTGAGAAGATCACCCGGTTCTACGGAGCTTCTGATATGAAGGTATTGAACTTCGGTATCAAGAAGGAATTCCTCGACCGTTACGATGTAAATGACGTATTAAAGGACAATCATCTGACTGTGGAACAGATTGTGGATGATGTGAAGAAGTGTCTGTAATGTAAATAACGATACACACGGAAAGAGATAATTATTTCTATTGGAATGATTATCTCTTTTTTATTTCATTGCACCAGCAAGAAAAATGGCTTATAATTAAATTATTATTGATTCTGAAGCAGAAAAGCAAGCAAGAAAAACATATATAAATGGAGAACAACATGACAGATATCGTCAGAAAACATATCATATTTCACGGAAGCGTACAGGGTGTTGGCTTCCGGTATTATTCCGAGCACAAAGCAAACCAGCTGCGGCTTACCGGCTGGGTAAAGAACCTCTATAACGGAGATGTCGAGATGGAAGTGCAGGGATCGGAAGCAGCCATCGATGAGCTGGTCACATTCCTCGCCGGACGTCGATTTGTCCAGATCACAGGGATGGATGTCAGGAAGCTGGATGTGGTGGAAGAGGATCGAAAGTTTGGGATTGATTAACCTGCATCCAAAATTAATTTAATCACACGCAATAAAGCTGTGTATCTGTTATGGGTACGCGGCTTTATTGTATTTATGAACTTATTGTGTTCCATGGATATTTTTGTTGTTTCTTGTAAATATTTGTAGTAAAATTAATTAATATTGGTGGGGATGATATGGGGGAGATTTTAAAATTATCTGAATTTCTCAAATAAAAGCCCAAGCAAAAAATTTTCAAAGCAAGTACTTAATTATGACATGTATATGTTGTATAAATGATATAGTTGAAAAAACTAAAATAATCCACAATAAAAATTTGTTTTGTTCTTTGATAATTGAATAGATGCAATAAAAAAAGGCTTAAAGCCTTTTCTTAAAAGTTCTGCACCATGCAGAGTCAATTGACGATGCCGGATAAATCCTTATTTGCACTCGCTTTGTTAATTCTTTTTTATTATAATCACAATGAATTAGCAAAGTCAAGACTTTTTATAAAATATCTGAGAAAAATTTGTAATATTATAATATTCATAGCTACATAATTTATGATTCTATAAAATGCATAACAATTCATATACAAGAAGGGGGAGAAAAATTTATGCAAGAAAAACCATATTATTTAGGATTGGACATGGGTACAAACTCTGTCGGATGGGCTGTAACTGACCAACATTATAACTTGTTAAAAGCAAAAGGAAAAGATTTGTGGGGAATCCGCGAATTTATAGAAGCTGATACTTCTGTTGAGCGAAGGACTCATCGAATCAGCCGGAGAAGGAGACAACGAGAACAGGCACGGATTGGTTTATTAAATGACTATTTTCATGATGCAATCATTGCAATAGACCCTTCGTTTTTTCAGCGACTTGAAAACAGCAAATATCATTTAGAAGATAAAGACCAGAATGTACGTTATAAGTATAATATTTTTAACGATCCTGATTATACTGATGCCGATTACTACACACAATACCCAACTATATATCATTTAAGGAAAGAATTATTAGAAAATCCAAAGCCTCATGATGTTCGTTTGGTATACCTTGCATTACTTAATATGTTTAAACACCGGGGACATTTTTTAAATTCCGGAATCAGTGATGGAAATAACGAACGTTCACTCAAAGATGCATACATTAATTTTGCAATAAGCGTAAGCGAACTCACAGAAGATTATTTTAACCAGGATGTCGATTATTCCACCATTGAAGGAATTCTATCAAGTAGAGATTTAAATCGAACAAAAAAAGCAGAAGAATTATCGACTGTATTAGGAATCGACTTTAAAAACAAGAAATATAAGGAATATTTGCGTGCTATCTGCGGATTAAAAATAAATGCTTACACATTATTTTCTGACCAACTACCAGATGACACAACTAAAATCGATTTATGTGTATCCGACGCATCATTTGATGAAAAGAGTGAAGAATTAGTATCTTTAATCGGAGAAGATTTATTTCAGATTATCCTTAACATAAAAGAAATCTATGATATTGGTTCACTTGCAGGTATTCTAAAAGGATATACGTATTTATCACAGGCAAGAGTAGCTGCCTACGATAAACATAAACATGACCTAAAATTATTGAAATCCAGTATAAAAAAATATTGTACAAAAGAGGAATATAACAATTTTTTCAATAGTGATGCAGATGGTTCCTATGCTTCATACATAGGTTCGTTTAATTCTGGTAACAAAGAAAGAAGAGTTGGATCTAAAAGGACTTCTGAAGATTTATATAAAGAGATCAAAAAACTTTTAAAAGGCGCAAACAAAAGTGATCCTGCAATAAATGAAATTTTCACGTCCATTGAAACTGAAAGCTTTCTTCCAAAACAACTTACTGCATCAAATGGAATTATCCCAAATCAGGTTCATTCCAAAGAAATGGCTAGAATTCTGACAAATGCTGAAAATTATCTGCCATTCTTAAAAGAAACAGATGAAAATAATTTGTCTATATCCAATCGGATTTTACAACTTTATAAATTTCAGATTCCATATTATATTGGTCCAGTTACAGAAAAGAGCCAGCGCGATGGCGGAAATGGTTGGGTAATCCGCAAGGACAATGGTCGCGTATTTCCTTGGAATATAGAAGAAAAAATCGACGTTAAAGCAACCTCTGAGGCATTTATATCCCGAATGGTAAGACGCTGCACATATATGAACGGAAAACAAGTGCTTCCAAAAGCTTCTTTGGAATATGAAAGCTTCCGTGTATTAAACGAAATCAATAATTTAAGAATTGATGGTGAACGCATTCCAGTTACTCTGAAGCAGGATATCTATACAGATTTATTCCAAAAAGGGAAAAAAGTAACAAAGAAACAATTATGTAACTATCTTGCCACAAGAGGATTGATTGAATCCAGTGAACAAGTAACTGGAATAGATATTGCAATCAATAACTCCTTGTCCACTTACGGAAAATTCAAAGCAATATTTGGTGAGGATATAAAGCTGGATCATATTCAGCATATGATTGAAGATATTGTATTTTGGTGTACGGTTTACGGAGATTCCAAACAATTTCTTAAAGAACAGATAGAAGATAAATATAAAGGGAAGTTATCTCCGGAACAAATGAAAAGGATTCTTGGATTCAAATTCAAAGATTGGGGGAATCTTTCAAAAGAGTTCTTCGAATTAAAAGGTGCAGATAAATCGACCGGTGAAGCAGTCTCCATTATTCGTGCTTTATGGGAAAACAATCTGAATCTTATGGAACTAATCAACAGTCCTGAATTCGATTTTAAAGAACAATTAGCAGATTACGAAGCAAATTCTCTTAAAACTCTTTCTGATTTCGAGCCAGAAGACTTAAATGATTACTATTTTTCTGCACCAGTACGTAGAATGATCTGGCAGACAACTTTGATTATCAAAGAATTGGTTCATGTTCTTGGAAAAGAGCCTGCTCGAATATTCATAGAGATGACAAGAGAGAAAGACGCTTCCCGCGGACGTACACTTTCCCGAAAAAAGAAATTTGAAGACTTATACAAGAATGTCAAGGATGAAAATACCGATTGGGCAAAAGTAATTGAACATGCTGATGAATCTGGAACTATACGTAGCAAAAAAATGTACTTATATCTGACGCAGAAAGGTCGATGTATGTACACTGGAAACCATATAGAATTAAGTGATTTGTTCAATGATAACTTGTATGATATTGATCATATCTATCCTCGCCATTTTGTTAAAGACGACAATATTGACAACAACTTAGTTCTTGTAACAAAAGAGAAAAATGCACATAAAAGTGATAATTATCCTTTGGAAGCTGAAATCTTTAATAAGCAGAGAAATATGTGGACACAGCTTCGGAAAGAAGGATTTATATCCGAAGAGAAATACAACCGTCTGATGGGAAGAAATGCATTTACCGATGAACAAAAGGCCGGATTCATTGCACGTCAATTAGTTGAGACCAGCCAAGGAACAAAAGGTGTTGCAGAGCTTTTCCATCAATTATTACCAAACAGCAAGATTGTCTACGCAAAAGCAGGCAATGTTTCGGATTTTCGACGCAACAGAGAATTTCCGAAAAGCAGACTGGTTAACGATTTCCATCATGCGCATGACGCCTATCTAAATATTGTCGTAGGAAATGTGTATTATGTGAAATTTACTCAAAATCCTATCAACTATATCAAAAATTCATATAACAAGGATATGAATAAAAATAATTACAATCTATCTCGCATGTTTGATTGGGATGTAAAACGAGGAGATGAAGTTGCATGGATTGCACAGAAACAAGATGGTGCCGCTGGCACAATCTCAACTGTGAAAAAAATGTTGAGTAAAAATACACCACTTATGACAAGATTAAGCTATGAAGGAAAGGGTGCTTTGGCTAACGAAACCTTATATAGTGCAGAGAAAGCAAAAGGAGAAGGTTATATTCCTTTTAAGTCTTCCGATACAAAAATACAGGATGTTACAAAATATGGCGGATTTACAAGTGTTACAGGAGCTTACTTCTTCTTGGTTGAACATGATGAAAAGAAAAAACGTATCCGTACAATTGAGTCCGTTCCCTTGTATCTTGCAGATAAAATCGATAAAGATTCTTCAGAATTAGAGCGATACTGTGATAAACTTGGTCTTGTTAACTACGATGTAAGAGTGCGGAAAATCAAGATTGGATCATTAATAAAATATAATGGATATTTCTGCTATATTACTGGGAAAACAGGATATCGTTTAATTGTACGTAATGCAACTAATCTTTGTTTAGCATCAAATTGGAGGAAATATATAAAAAAAATTGAGAAATACAAGGAAACAACTATAATTGATAATGTTATAACAGCTGAAGAAAATATTAAATTATACAATGAATTGCTTAACAAATTTACTGTTGGAATCTTTGGAAGAAGACCTAATCCAATTGGAGAAAAAATGGATTCGGCTAGAGACAAATTTGCATCATTATCGATTGAAAATCAATGTTTAGCATTATACCAAATTTTACAATTAACTGCCATCTTAGGAAATGAATCTGATTTGCAGTTAATTGGTGCCTCTACACATGCTGGAAAGATGTTAATCAGTAAAAAAATAGGAACCGATGAAATATATCTTATCAATCAATCACCTACAGGTCTCTTTGAAACTAAAATAGACCTGCAAACCATATGAGTTGGCGTACCGTTGTCATCTCAAAAAATGCAAAGCTTGATTATCAGTTAGGCTATTTAGTTGTACGGAACCAGGATGTTGTCAAGATACATATCAACGAAATTGCTGTATTGATTATCGAGACAACATCCGTCTCCTTAACAGCTGCGCTTTTGTGTGAACTAACCAAAAAGAAAGTAAAAATCATTTTTTGTGATGAGAAAAGGAACCCATCTTCCGAACTGATTCCATATTATGGAAGCCATGATACAAGCATGAAAGTAAGAAAACAAATTGCATGGTCCGAAGATATAAAAACTGCTGTATGGACAGAAATTGTAACAGAAAAAATCCGGAAGCAGGCTGAAAATCTTGAACATTGGAATCAGGGCGAATCAGAATTGTTATATGAGTATATTTCCCAGATGGAATTTGGTGATGCCACCAACAGGGAGGGGCACGCCGCCAAAGTATATTTTAACGCATTATTTGGTATGGACTTTACACGGACTGCTGAAAATAGTATCAATGCTGCATTAAATTATGGATACAGCCTGCTTCTTTCAACATGTACAAGAGAGATTACCATTAATGGGTATATAACGCAATTAGGATTATTTCATGACAATATGTTTAATCCATTTAATCTGGCATCTGATCTCATGGAGCCATTTCGTCCTCTTGTCGATAATTTGATAAAGCAAATGGCTCCTGAAAAATTTGAGCACGATGAAAAAATGGAAGTAGTAAAACTTCTGCAAAAAGAAATAATACTTGCAGGAAGAAAGGAATATTTGAGTAACGCAATGAAATTATATTGTCGCAGTGTCTTTGATGCATTGAACGATGGTGATATTTCATTAATCAAATTTTACAAGAATGAGTTATAGATATATGAGAATGATCGTATTTTTTGATTTACCTGTATTAACATCCAAACAGAGACGGGACTATCGAGATTTCCGGAAATTTTTGTTGAAATCTGGCTTTTTGATGCTTCAGGAATCCGTCTATTGTAAACTTGTTCAAAATCCGGTTGTTGCAGATGTTCTCCAAACAAATATCCGAAATAACAAACCAGAGGAGGGCTTGGTTCAAGTATTGCGTGTCACAGAAAAACAATACTCAAAAATGGAATATATAGTTGGAGAAAATCATTCACAAGTATTGAATAACGATGAAAGGTTAGTGATTCTATGAAAACTCTTGTGAACACTTTTTATAATTTAGAACTTAGACTGATAGAAAACGCAATAACAGTATTATCTGTAGAAGCACCTTCTGCATATCAAAAAATCATGCATGATTTCTGGCAACAGTACAACGGAAACGAAGGTTCTTTTATTTTATCTGAAAATGGAAAAGAACTCAAAATACAAAAAAATGTTGAGTGTATCTATAATCCATTTTCTGTCAACCTAAATGATAAAAAAATACTTACAAAGCTTTATCATGAACTTTCTCTACAAAGCGATTCTTTATTGCAGGAAGATGGAATAGAATTAAGAGAATCCATAATCAGTTATTTTGACAAACTTTTAAACACAGTTCCTTATGCTATTACATACAATTTTGAATTTGAACTATCATCTATCATAAAAGCATTAGATGTACAGACAGATTCAACTGCTGACACACTTACAGAAAAATTATGTTCATATATGAATTTATTACAACAATTGTGTGGGATTTCAATATTTGTAATTTCAAATTTAAAATGTTTATTGCAAAATACTGATTTGCAACTTTTATACGAATATGCTAAATACAATAAAATAAATCTTATCATCATTGAACCAATTCATACACCACATATTATAGATGAAAAATGCTGGATAATTGATAAAGATTTGTGTATAATTGAAGCATAATTAACACCATATTCGCAAATATGGAAGCTCGGAGAGAACCTCAAATATTATAATTTGAGGTTTGAGAGCTTTGTTAATTCATAAAGGTACAAAACAGGGCGAGTGGCACAAAGAGATTGCAACAGGTTTGAGAGCTTTGTTAATTCATAAAGGTACAAAACCGTTGTATATACACCCCACTGGAATGGCAGTTTGAGAGCTTTGTTAATTCATAAAGGTACAAAACAACTATCAGCGATCACAGGCGTCGGAGATGTTTGAGAGCTTTGTTAATTCATAAAGGTACAAAACGACGGAGAGTGGTATAAGACTGGGTATATTGTTTGAGAGCTTTGTTAATTCATAAAGGTACAAAACGGATGCTATAAGGAAACATATTGGAATCCAGTTTGAGAGCTTTGTTAATTCATAAAGGTACAAAACGCGTAATAGCCGGAGCTTCCAATCTTTGCGTTTGAGAGCTTTGTTAATTCATAAAGGTACAAAACTTTTAACACGGATAAAAAGATATCGGGCATGTTTGAGAGCTTTGTTAATTCATAAAGGTACAAAACAGAAAATTTTAAAAAGGGTTCTAACATAGAGTTTGAGAGCTTTGTTAATTCATAAAGGTACAAAACTTTATCAAGCAACTCAGCAGCCTCATCCTGGTTTGAGAGCTTTGTTAATTCATAAAGGTACAAAACAAAGGAAGGCTTGGATGAACTTAGAGTGCTGTTTGAGAGCTTTGTTAATTCATAAAGGTACAAAACTGATAACCAAGTGTATCTTTACGATTCAGGAGTTTGAGAGCTTTGTTAATTCATAAAGGTACAAAACAAGTGCCATGCACCATCTGCATGCTGTTCGTTTGAGAGCTTTGTTAATTCATAAAGGTACAAAACCAAGGATAAAAGGAGAGTTAAAGCATGAAAGTTTGAGAGCTTTGTTAATTCATAAAGGTACAAAACTCAACAAACGAAGTAGATTGTAATTCCCCGTTTGAGAGCTTTGTTAATTCATAAAGGTACAAAACAAACTTGTATGTATCAATTACAAAGTTGTAGTTTGAGAGCTTTGTTAATTCATAAAGGTACAAAACTTGACGAACTTGGCAAAGTCGATATCAACGGTTTGAGAGCTTTGTTAATTCATAAAGGTACAAAACTATACATTCAAGGCGTTTGTAATTAGTTCGGTTTGAGAGCTTTGTTAATTCATAAAGGTACAAAACGCTATTGTCATATTCGTTACCTCCTAGTATTGTTTGAGAGCTTTGTTAATTCATAAAGGTACAAAACATATACACAACGTGTTCCGCCACAATCCCTGTTTGAGAGCTTTGTTAATTCATAAAGGTACAAAACTTTTTGCTTCGTTTGCTACTTTCGTATATTGTTTGAGAGCTTTGTTAATTCATAAAGGTACAAAACACAAGAGACCCGAATGTAAGATATACACAGGTTTGAGAGCTTTGTTAATTCATAAAGGTACAAAACTGCGGTAAGGATTTAGGCATGGAGCGTGGAGTTTGAGAGCTTTGTTAATTCATAAAGGTACAAAACATCAGTCCTTTATTGATATAACTATCTGTCGTTTGAGAGCCCAAACACCGAGTTTGAGAGCTTTGTTAATTCATAAAGGTACAAAACTAAGCGCATCAAGGCAAAAGTACACATATAGTTTGAGAGCTTTGTTAATTCATAAAGGTACAAAACGAAAAGTGTCGGAAAATGTCAAATCATGCCGTTTGAGAGCTTTGTTAATTCATAAAGGTACAAAACACATCTTATAACTATGACGCTTGTATCACAGAAAAGCGGATTAAACCGAGGTATAAAAGGGAATTCTAAGACATATAGAAATATGGAAAAACAATGGTCTACTGCATTAAAGAATGGTCAAAAAGTAACGGATATTGATATAAACCTTTCATATAAAAATGGTTCGTCACGTTCGTCAGCATTTGATGTTTCGTACAAAATCGATGGAAAATTATTCAATCGACATTTTAAAAACTAATAATAAAAACAAATAATTAAAATCTAACAATAAGGAGATCTGTTATGTTAAAAGGTTTTGAAGATGCATTTGTTGATGCACAAGCTAATGTTATTTCGCTTTGCCTTGAATTACTTAAGAATTCTGAAAAGAGTGCAGACGTTATATATGTATACATATTACAAAATGATGACGAAGAGTATATTGACGCATTTTTTGAGAAAGATGGCAAGTTGTTCACAACCAATGATTGGTGTTCAGATGCTCAAATTAAGGAATTCTTTCATTGTGGAATAGAATATATAGAAAGCATTGTTGAGCTTTGTGATACCTATGATGCAAAGTGTCCACACGAATTCAAATTAGTATACAATGTTAACTCTAAGTCATTTGACTCAAATTACAATTATGAAAATGCAACCGATGTTTATGATAAGGATGTAATTGAGTTAGTCGAAGAATGGTTTAATGAATGCGAAAAAAATATAAGTCATTGATAAATTTTAGGAGATAAAATTATGATTGAAATCAATGAGCAATTAGCTGAAGTTATATCAAATTCTCGGGTCGCTTTTATTAATGGTCAGATGGCTGAAGCCTTTAAACTCGCTAAAGAAGCGATTAAACTTGATGAGAACTGTGCAGATGCTTATCAGTGTGCAGCAAATGTGTGTATGTCGCTCAGCAGGTATGAGGATGCAATTGAGTATTACCAAAAAGCTGTAAACTGCGATCCGAACAATG
>OIDS01000779.1_pt1 | contig 12864 bp, 10 predicted proteins | sample 1581491 | NCBI WGS metagenome assembly OIDS01 (sample SAMEA3882553, study PRJEB24775) | human gut metagenome | biome: human-associated habitat; feature: intestine environment; material: feces | place: Netherlands | collected 2009/2010
CCAAGCCCGAGATCCACGTCGAAGTTTGCTCCAAGTGCCATCCTTTCTACACTGGCAAGCAGAAGCTGGTTGACACCGGCGGACGTGTTGAGCGCTTCAACAAGCGTTTCGGCCGTAAGTAATTATAGGCTATCTCATGCCGCTTCCTTCGGGAGGCGGCATTTTTGCGTTTTGCGCGGGCAAATGTTTCGTTTTCCCACACAGGATTGTCTTAATTTAAACACATTTTCCGTCTAAACTATAGCAGTTCCAAACCGGAAAGCGCTGCGTCCATGCCGCTTTCCGCAAAACAGCTTCTGAAACAAAGGAGAGTTTGCTGTGATCGAAGTTTCTCACCTGAGCAAGTCCTACGGCAGCCGCCCTGCCGTGCAGGATCTCTCGTTTACGGTGCCGGACGGCCAGATCTACGGCCTGCTGGGGCCCAACGGCGCGGGCAAATCCACCATTATGAATATCCTCACCGGCTATCTGGCACCCACCGAGGGCGAGGTGAAGGTAGCCGGGTTCCGTCTGCCGGAGCAGGCACAGCAGGCCAAAGCCTGTGTAGGCTACCTGCCGGAGCAACCGCCGCTCTACCCGGAAATGACCGTGCAGGAGTATCTGAACTTTGTGGCAGAGCTTAAGGGGGTAAAGCACGCGCAGCGCAAGCAACAGGTGCTGGCTGCTGCCCGCCGCACCGGGCTGGAGGAAGTGCTGCCCCGGGTCATCCGCAGCCTGTCCAAGGGCTACCGTCAGCGCGTGGGCATTGCGCAGGCGCTGCTGGGCAGCCCGCAGCTCATCATTCTGGATGAGCCCACCGTGGGGCTGGACCCCGCGCAGGTCATCGAGATCCGCAACCTCATCCGGGAACTGGGCAAGGCGCACACGGTCATCCTGTCCAGCCACATCCTCAGCGAGGTGCAGGCGGTGTGCCAGCAGGTGCTCATCCTGTCTAAAGGGCATCTGGTGGCTGTGGGCAGCCCGGAGGAGCTGGGCGAGACTTTGAACCCCGGCAGCCGTCTGCGCGCTACCGCGCAGGGCGAGACTGATACCGTGCTGGCCGCTGTGCGCAGTGTGCCGGGCGTCTGCAAGGTAGAACTGGAAAGCGCTGCGGACGGTCAGGTCACCTTTACCGCCGAGAGCGAGGACGCCGCCGACCGCCGCGCTGCCGTGTCCCGGGCACTGACCGAGGCCGGCTGCACCGTGCTGGCGCTTGCTGCCGAGAACCGCAGCCTTGAGGAGGTATTCCTTGCGCTGACCGAAAAAACGCCGGAGCAGGAAGCCCCGGCAGAAGGGGAGGGGAAATGAGATGCTTGCCATCTTTAAACGAGAACTCCGCAGCTGCTTTCACGGCATGATCGGTGCGGTGCTTACCGCCTTTATGCTGGCGTCTACGGCCATCTACTTTGTGGCGCTGAATCTGGGCTACGGTCTGCCGGATTTTGGCTACTACACGCTGTACCGCACCATTTTTGTGCTGCTGCTCTACATCCCGGTGCTCACCATGCGCTCCTTTGCGGAGGAACGCCACAGCCGCACCGACCAGCTGCTGCTCACAAGCCCGGTGTCGGTGGGCGGCATCGTGCTGGGCAAATATTTTGCCCTTTGCGTCATTTTTGCGCTGCCCTGCCTTGTGGATGCGGGCATGATCCTTGTGCTGAAGGTGCTGGGCGCTACCGGCACCAGCACGCTGGCCAACTTTTCTGCCCTGCTGTGCTATTACCTCATGGGCTGCGCCGCCATTGCCATCGGGGTGTTCCTTTCCAGCCTGACCGAAAACCAGATCATCGCCGCTGTGTCCGGCGTGGCGGCGCTGCTGCTGGCTTATATGATGCCCAGTCTGCGCACCATGTTCACTACCGGCAGCGCGGTGGCACTGGCGCTGTTTACCGCCATTGCCGCCGTGCTCAGTGTGGCGGCGGGGCTGCGCAGCAAAAGCTTTACGCTGGGCTGCCTTTCCTTTGCAGGGGGCTGCGTGGCGCTTACGGTGCTGTTTCTGCTCAAGAGCAGCTGGCTGACCGAAGCCTTCAGTGCGGTGCTCAGCGCCCTGTGCCTGTTTACCCCCTTTGAAGAATTTGTCAACAGCAGCTTTTCCATCCCCACACTGGTCTACTACCTGACCGTGGCGGCAGTGTTCCTGTTTTTCACCGCACAGGGGCTGGAAAAGCGCCGCTGGAACTGAGAGGAGGCCGCAATGATGAAATGGAACAAGAACGCATCCTCTCAGAAAGGCAGGGTATTCCGCAGCGGACTGCTGTCCACCGCCATGCTGGCAGCAGTGCTGGTGCTGGCGGTACTGCTCAACCTGCTGGTGCGGGCGATCCCCACAAAATATACCGAGTTCGACCTCTCCGAAGCCAAAATGTACACCCTGAGCGACAGCACCAAAGCGCTGGTGGAGGGGCTGGAAAAGGATGTGCACATCTATTACCTCTGCGAAACCGGCAGCGAGGATGCCATCATCACAAAGCTGCTGGATCACTACGCCGCCGAGAGCGGGCACCTGAGCTGGGAACAGAAAGACCCCACCCTGTACCCCACCTTTGCCGCAAAGTACGGTGCGGAGAATGTTTCCACCGGCAGTCTGATCGTCACTTGCGGGGAGAACAGCACCGTGCTGGATGCCGCCGACCTGTACGAGTATGACTACACCGATTACTACACCACCGGCTCTGCCAGCGTGACTTTTGGCGGCGAAAAGCGGATCACCTCTGCCATCTATAAGCTTACCGCAGCCGGGCAGAGCCACGCCTACTATACCACCAACCACGGCGAACAGTCCCTGACCGACTCCCTGACCGATGCACTGGACGCCCAGAATATCGACGCCCAGCCGCTGGATCTGCTTACAAGCACCATCCCGGAGGACTGCGACCTGCTCATCATCAACGCACCCACCACCGATTTTTCCGCAGGGGACGGCCTTGTGGATGAGATCAGCCAGCTGCAAAATTATCTGGCGGCGGGCGGCAAACTGCTGCTGACCAGCAGTGTCTACGCCCAGACTCCGCAGCTGGACGCCGTGCTGGTGCAGTTCGGCCTTGCCCGCGCAGAGGGCATGGTGGTGGAGGGCGACAGCAGCAAGGCGCTGTATAACTCTGCATGGTCGCTGCTGCCGGACTACGGCACGCCCACCGAGAGCACCGCGCTGAACGGCGTGAATACCAATACCCATGTCATGTTGTCGGTGGCGCAGGGTATCACGGTCACCGAGACCGAGGATGTCACCGCCGAGCCGCTGCTGAACAGCTCCTCCGCTGCCTATGCCAAGGCTGATATCGACGACCTTACCACCATGGAGCGGGAGGACGGGGACACAGACGGCCCCTTTGCACTGGCTGTCTGGGCACGGAATGAAGATACCGGTGCCGAGGTCCTCTGGATCGGCTGTCCCAATATGGATAACGAGCAGCTTTATCAGTCCATGCCCGGCAACCTGACTTTCCTGCAGGGCTGCGCGGCTTCGCTGGTAGGGCAGGATGTCCTTGTGGACACCAAGGCGCTGGAAGCCGAGCCCATCACGGTGGCAGGCTCTACCGCCGCTGCACTGGGGCTGACCTTTGTGTTCGTGCTCCCGGCGGCGGTGCTCATTGCCGGGGCAGTGGTGGTGCTGCTGCGCCGCCGCAGATAAGGAGACTGTCATGAAAACAAAACAGCGTGTCCTGCTGGCGCTGCTGGCGGCGGCAGTGCTGCTGTGCGCGTTGCTGTGGGCGGTGACCCGCAGCAACGCCAAGGCTGAGCAGGCGGCCAGCGCCGCCGCCGAGGGCAGCATCCCTCTTTCCAACTTTGCCGCCGAGGACTTGGAGCAGATCGAGTACACCTATAACGGCCAGACCTACACCCTGCAATATTCCGGCGGCAGCTGGCAGCTGGCACAGGACCCCGCCTATCATCTGGACGAAAGCGCCTGCAACACCATGCGCACCGCCCTGATGGCGCTGAATGCCAAGCGCAGCCTGACACCGCAGGCAGGGGAGGACTACGGTCTGGACAGCCCGCAGCTCACCGTTACGGTAACGGCGGCAGGGCAGAGCACCACTTTGACCTTCGGGGCAGAGAACCCGGTAACCGGGGACCTCTACGTGCAAAAAGCCGGGGACGATGCCATCTACACCGTCAGCGGCAACAAAGCTGCCTGTTTCCAGCTGGATAAGGCCGGGCTCTTCGGCAGCTTCTGCCCCACCGGACTTACGGCTTCTGCCATTACGCAGGTAGCCTACACGCTGGCAGACGGCACCTCCGTCACCCTGAACGCCGTCAGCGAGCCGACCGAAAGTGCCGACAGCGCCTCTTCCTCTGCCTACGAGACAGTGTGGCGGCTGGCTTCTGACCCCACTGCCAGCCTTGCACAGGACAAGGTGCAAAGTCTGCTGTCTGCCTTGTGCACCTATGCCACCGCCCAGATAACGGACGCCGACCTTTCTGCCAGCGGTTTTGATGCACCGGTATTCACCGCAGCCGTTACCAGCGAGGACGGCTCCACCGTGCAGCTGGCCTACGCCTGCGGCACGGACGGGTGGTATCTGCAGGTGGAAGGGGATACCTCGGTATACACGGTGGACACAAGCACTGTACAGGCGCTTCTGCTGACGGAAAACGACCTGAAAACGCAGGAATGATTCCTTTTGTACGCTGCACCGAAACCAAGGTGCAGCGTATATTTTTTTGCAGCTTTTTATAAAGTTTCAGCAAACATCGGCAGAGTGATTGACAATCCGACTGTGATTGTTTATTATAAACCGTGACAGGGTAAGTCCGCCGCGCAAAATCATGCTGCTGCGCGGGGCGGAGCATCCCTTATACGCAAAAAAGATGGGGCAGGTTCCCTGTCTTTTTTCGTATCTGAGAACAAGGAGGATAACATATAAAATGGACAACTCGGTGGTCGTTTCACTGCGGGATATCGTAGTGGAATTTGATGGACAGCGCATTCTGGATGGGCTGAATCTGGATATCCATGATAAGGAGTTCGTGACGCTGCTCGGTTCCTCCGGCTGCGGCAAAACCACCACCCTGCGCCTGATCGCAGGTTTTCTGGAGCCAAACGCCGGCAAGGTGCTGCTGAAAGGGGAGGACATTACCGGTGTGCCGCCCTACAAGCGCCCGGTGAATACCGTGTTCCAGAAATACGCGCTGTTCCCGCACCTGAATGTGTTCGAGAACGTGGCCTTTGGTCTGCGGCTCAAAAAGCTGGACGAGGACACCATCCGCCGCAAGGTGCGCGATATGCTGGAGGTCGTGGGCTTAAAGGGCTTTGAGCGCCGCAGCATCAGCCAGATGTCCGGTGGTCAGCAGCAGCGCGTGGCCATTGCCCGCGCACTGGCTCTGCACCCGGACATTCTCTGCTTCGACGAGCCGACCTCGGCCCTCGACCCGGAGACGATCCAGGAAGTGCTGGACGTCATGGTGCGGCTGGCACACGAGAAGAACATCACGATGGTGGTCGTCACCCACGAGATGGGCTTCGCACGGAATGTCGCCGACCGGATCGTTTTTATGGCGGACGGCCAGATCGTGGAGGAAGGCACGCCGGAGCACTTCTTCACCAACCCCAAGAACGAGCGCGTCCGGCAGTTCCTGAGCAAGATCGTCCGCTGAGGACGAACATCACAAAGGTTGACACGGCAGGGACTCACAAGTTGTGGTGAGACGCCGTTGTTGATAACAGGCCGTTTCGGAGCGGACAGGGAAAGCCGCTCGGGCCGAAAAAACAAAGAGGAGTGGTTTATTATGAAAAAGATCTCGCGTCGTGATTTCCTGAAGATCACTGGTTTTGTGGGCGCTGCGGCTGCCCTGACCGCCTGCGGCGGCTCTGCAAGCTCCACCGCAGCCTCTACGGCATCTTCTGCCGCCGGCAGCACAGCCGCCTCTGCCGCAGCGCTGGGCGCTGACACGCAGGCCATCGTGGACCGCGGCGTCCTGAAGGTCGGCGTCAAGAATGCCGTGCAGGGCTTCAGCTTTCAGGATACCCTCACCGGTGAGTATACCGGTCTCGAGGACAGCCTTGCAGAGATGATCGCAGAGCACCTCGGTGTGGACGTGGAGTTCACCACCGTTACCGCCGCCACCCGTGGCGAGCTGCTGGACTCCGGCGACATCGACGCTGTTCTGGCCACATTCACCATCACCGAGGAGCGCAAGAAGACTTGGGACTTCTCCACCCCCTACTACACCGACTACGTCTCCGTTCTGGTGGAGGATTCCACCGGCATCAAGGGTCTGGCTGACCTGAAGGACAAGGTCGTGGGCGTCTCCTCCGGCTCCACCTCCGCCCGTGCACTGGTCAAGGCCATGATCGACGAGGGCGTGCTGGACGGTGCAAACTTCGACGCCGACACCTTCAACGCCGACACTTGGAAGGACGGCATCTCCTTCCGTCAGTACGACGACTATCCCGCCATCAGCACCGCACTGAGCGCAGGCGAAGTGCAGGGCTTCTGCGTTGATAAGTCCATCCTCGCCATCTACAAGACCGAGGGCCGCAGCTACATTGACGCCGAGTTCAGCCCGCAGGAGTACGGCGTCGCTACCAAGAAGGGCAGCGACTTCTCCACGGTGTGCGACGACCTCATCAAGGGCTGGCTGGCCGATGGCACCATCGATCAGCTCATCAAAGACAACGGTCTGGGCTAAACCCGGATCTTCCAGAACAAAGAGAGTGTAGGGAAAGGAGCGCTTGCCATGTCTGGCTTGTTTTCATTGGATTCCTGGTCCACCGTCTGGACACATCGGGAGAGCTTTCTGCTGGGTCTGGGCAACACGCTGCAGACGGCTGTCTGCGCACTGGCGCTGGCCTTTATCATCGGTGCTGCGCTGGGTCTGATGTCCACCAGCGGCAATAAGCCGTTGCGCATCGTCGCCCGCATCTATGTCGAGTTCATCCAGAACACCCCGCTGCTGCTGCAGCTTTGCTTCCTGTATTATGCGCTGGCCTTTGCAGGCGTGAGCCTCGGCGTCATCCGCACCGGCATTATCGCGCTGGGCGTCTACACCGGCGCTTACATGGGCGAGGTCGTCCGCGCCGCCATCGAGTCTGTGCCGAAGGGCCAGTTCGAGGCCGCACAGGCGCAGGGCTTCAACTATCTGCAGCGGATGGGCTACATCATCCTGCCCCAGAGCATCCCCGTGATGCTCCCTCCGATGGTCAATCAGGTGGTGAACCTCTTCAAGAATACCTCCTGCCTCTACATCGTGGGCGGTGCTGACCTCATCAGCGTGACCTACAGCTTCGTCACCGGTGCTTCCACCGGCGGCGCATACGCCCCCGCTTATATCGTCTGCGGCGTCATCTTCTTTGTGGTCTGCTTCCCGCTGTCCACGCTGGCAGCCCGCTGGGAAGTCTCCCTCAAGGAGCGCAAGGGCAGCGTGAACGCAAACCTCAAGACCGCCAACAAGAAAGTGGAGCTGAAGGAGGCTGCCTGATATGAAAACGCTTGCTGCAAGCCTTTCCATCCTCACGAAGCAGGGCGTCATGCTCTACCTGCTGCGGGGTGTGGCCTTCACCTGCATCATCTCGGTGCTGGGTGTCATCATGGGCCTCATCGTCGGCTCTCTGCTGGCGCTGGCCCGCACCTACTGCAAGAAAGGCCCGTCCCGCATCCTCGGCTGGTTCGCTACGGCTTATATCGAGCTGTTCCGCAACACGCCCTACCTGCTCTGGATCTTCATCTGCGTGGTGTTCTGCCCCTGCCCGGGCTTCTTCGCCCGCAAGATGTTCGGCCTGACCAGCGTGGAGATGAAGCTTCTGTTCAAGGCCGCTCTGGCCCTCATCCTCTTCAACTCCTCCGTCATCGCCGAGATCGTCCGCGGCGGCCTGAATGGCGTGTCCAAGGGCCAGTTCGAGGCCGGTTACGCACAGGGCTTCAACACCGTTGAGGTGCTGCTGTACATCGTCCTGCCGCAGGCCTACCGCAACATCGTGCCCACCCTGCTCAGTCAGGTCATCACCACCATCAAGGACTCTTCTTATCTGGCCAATGTGGCCACCATCGAGCTGATGGCCCGCATCCGTCAGCTGTTGAGCGCCGCAGGCACCTACAACGGCCTTGGCACGGTGAACGTCTCCGACGTCATGGTGCTGTTCGGCGCGGCCTGTGTCATCTACTTCGTCATCAACTTCACGTTGAGCTGTGTGGTCCGTTCGATGCAGAACCGCCGCAAGAAGGCTCTGGTCTTTGCCCCGGCAAAGGCCGCATGAATCATCAAGCCCTAATCCAATTTCCCATTTCCCAATTATTTTCCCATCATTGTTCTGTCAATGCCAAAGACGCCCGGCGGTATCACCCGCCGGGCGTCTTTGGTGTTATCGGGATAGTATGCTGAGAGCGGTCAGCTCTTTGTCGCGTAGGTCACATCCAGCACCGGGCCGAAGGGGTCGAAGACCAGCCCCTTGATGCCGTTGGCGAGGAGCAGGCGCTTCTGCTGGGTGAAGAGGGGAACGGCCACAGCCTGCTCAAGCAGCTGGCGCTCACAGGCGGCCAGCAGAGAGCAGCGGGTGCTGCCGGTGGCTGTGGCGCTGGCCGAGAGCTGGGTGGTGTAGAGGGCGTCGCTGTAGCCGGTCAGCCCGCCGCCGGTGGGGGAGAACTGGGCCAGTGCGGCGTAGACGCTGCCGCCCTCGGCCTGTACAGGGGCCAGCGCGATGGTGTAATCGCCGCTTTCGAGCCGCTTCTGGAACTCCTCCGGCTCCACCTCCTCTACCGAGAAGAAGAGGGAAAATTCCTTCTGCCATGCGCTGTTGATCTGCTCGGCGGCGTCGCTGAGGCCGCTGCCGGAGGGCAGAAGCAGGGAGATGCGGCCAAAGTCTGCGGGGGAGACGCCGCCGTCCCGGGCGGCGATGTAGAGGCTGCGGGGGTCGCCGAGGGCCGGGCGGACATCGCCTGCCGCCTGCCGGTAGTCGATGCCGTCCACAGTCAGGCCGTCGGGGATGAGGCCCTTGGCCTCCGCGAACAGCCCGCCGTCTGGCACTTCCACCGCCGAGGCCGCAGCGCTGGCCAGCGCCTGCCGCAGCTCTGTGGAGGCGAAGATGGAATTGCAGTTGAAGAGCAGCGACCATGTGGTGTCGGAGTAGGTCACGCTCTGGAGCGAGGTGGGGGTGCCGCTGTCGTCGAGGGCAGCGGTGCACTTCTCGTTGCGGATAAGCTCCTCGGCGGACTGGCCGGAGTTGTTGGTGTTCTCCACAAGGCGCAGGCTGTCAATCTGCTCCCCGGAGGCGGCCCGGCGAAGGAAGAGGCCGCCGGACGTCCAGTTGTAGAGGTAGAAGCTGCCGCTGGAGAGGGTGGAGGCGCTGGTCAGGCCGTAAGTGCCCCGGGTGCTGTTGAAAAACTCCTCGTCGCAGGGCATCGCGCCGGGCAGCGTCAGCTTGGAAAGGAAGGTCTCGTCGGGAGTGGAGAGGCGGAACACCAGCTGCAGAGGCTCGGGGGCAGAGACGCCCAGCGCACTTGCGGGCATCTGCCCGGCCAGCACGGCGGCACTGTTCTCGAGGGCGGAAAACTCCACGGCATAGGGAGAATTTGTTCCGGGAAGGAACATCCGCCGGAACGCAAAGGCGAAGTCCTCGGCGGTGATGGCGTAGTCGGTGGCGCTGCCCTTTGCGGCGGTATAGGTCAGACCGTCTTTCAAATAAAATGTATAGGTGCGTTGGTCGGCGGACACCTCCCACCGTTCGCACAGCTCGGGGGCCAGCTGGCCGTCCGGCGTGCGGCGGACGAGGCCGCTGTAGAGGTTCTCGCAGGCGATGACGTCGGCGGCGCTGGATGCCACCTGTGGGTCGAGGTTCGCGGGGATAGAATCCACGAACCATGTAAAGCTGTTGGAGCCGGAGCCGCAGGCGGTGAGGCTCAGGACAAAAAACGCAGCCAGCAGGGCTGCGATAAGGCGAAACTGTCTCAAGAAATGCATCCTTCCGGGCCGGTGGCCCTGTTTGTCATAAAAAGCAGGTTCAAAGATCGGCCTGCACCCAGCCGGGCGCAGGGAGACTCTGCGGTCGATGGGGCGCAATGCTGCTGATGCTGCGCCAAAAATCAGAGTTATACTAAGTGTAGCAGAAACGAAACGAAAAGACAATCGACATTTTGTTGATTTGGGCGGACATTTTGTTCCAAGGTTTGGGGTTTTCCGTTGCCAAGCGGGCACAAATGGTCTATAATGGAGGACGGCAATGAATTTTCTCCTGCGGCGGCGTGCGGCGGGGGACGATCGTAATATATTTATATTTATAGAGGAGGGCCTTTTTTATGCAGAAGGAACAGCAGGAGCTTGCAAACCTCATCAAGGGCAAGAAAGTTGCCTTTATCGGCGCGGGCGTCAGCCATAAGACGCTCATCCGGGAGTTCGTGGAGCTGGGGGCGCAGGTCACGCTCTGTGACCAGAAAAAGAGCGTGGAGGAGTTCGGCGACTACGCCGCCACCATCAAGGAGCTGGGCATCCGCCTGAGCCTCGGTGAGAATTATCTCGACGGCTTCAAGGGGCAGGACATCATCATGCGCACCCCGGGCTTCGTGGGCTATTTTGAGAAGCCGCTGCAGGACGCGATGGCTGCGGGCACGATGGTCACGAGCGAGGTGGAGCTGTTCTTCCAGTTCTGCCCCTGCGAGATCGTGGCCGTGACCGGCTCGGACGGCAAGACCACCACCACCACCCTCATCTCCAAGTTCTACGAGGCCGCAGGCCGCAAGGTGCATCTGGGCGGCAACATCGGCGCAGCCCTGCTGCCCATGCTGCCGGAGGTGTCCCCGGAGGACGTGGCTGTGGTGGAGCTTTCCAGCTTCCAGCTGATCAGTATGCACGCAAGCCCCAACATTGCCGTGGTCACCAATGTGACCCCGAACCATCTGGATCACCACAAGGATATGCAGGAATACATTGATGCCAAGCGCAATATCCTGCTGTACCAGAAGCAGCCCTGCCGCGCCGTGCTGGGGTATGAGAACGAGATCAGCCGCTCCATGCAGGCAGACTGCAAGGGCAAGCAGGTGTGGTTTACCCGCCTGCATGATACCGACAACGGTGCCTTCCTGCGCAAGGATGGGATGCTCTGCATGGCCGAGGATGGCGTCGTGACTCCCTTCCTTGCCCAGAAGGATATCAAGCTGCGCGGTCTGCACAACATCGAAAACTTGCTGGCTGCTGCCGCTGCCGTGTGGGGCGAGGTGCCCGTAGAAGCCATTCGTCAGGTGGGCAGCACCTTCACCGGTGTGGAGCACCGCATCGAGCCGGTGCGCACTCTGGACGGTGTGCTGTACTATAACGATTCCATCGGCACCAGCCCCACCCGCACCATTGCCGGTCTGCGCAGCTTTGACCGGAAGGTCATCCTCATCGCGGGCGGCTACGATAAGCACATCCCCTACGAGCCGCTGGCACCGGAGATCATTGCCCACGTCAAAAATCTGGTGCTGATGGGCGCTACCGGCCCCCGCATCGAAAAGGCTGTGCGGGAGTGCCCCGGCTTTGACGAGACTGCGCTGCCCATTCAGCACGCAAATGATATGCAGCACGCCGTAGAGCTGGCGCGCGCCGCCGCAAAGCCCGGAGATATCATCATCCTGTCCCCGGCAAGTGCCTCCTTTGACCTGTACCCCAACTTTGAGGTGCGCGGCCGCGAGTTTAAAAAGATCGTCAACGCGCTCAAGTGATCGCACAGGTAAAGGATGCAAAGCGCCGCACCCGGTTCGCAAATGCCTGCCGGGGTCTGCCGGTGCTGGACGCTCTGCTGCCGCTGGACTGCGCGCTCTTTCGCAATAGCCAGCCGTGGCGGTTCTATGCCGGCCCTACGCTGGCACTGGAACTTTCCGGCAGCACGGCATGGCTGGCCGGGCACGCAAACCCCGCAGAGCTGGCAGGCTTTTTGTCCTTCTGCGGGTGCGAGGGCGCCATTCTGGACGAAGCCGTCTGCCCGCCGCCGGACGGCTGGCACAAGGCAGAAACCTTGACGGTGTTCGGCTTGCCGCAGGGCGGGCTGCTGCCCCTGCCCGCCGTGGACGAAGCTTTGTGGGCGCAGCTGACCCTCTGCCGGGAAGCGCCCGCCGCCCGGGTGGCACAGGCGCTTTACCCCGCAGACTCCGCCCGGCAGGCGGATTTTTACTCGGAACTGTGCACAAAGCGCAGCCGGGGCAGGGCAGTGGCATGGACGCTGGAGCAGGGAAGTACAGTCGTCTGCACCGTAGGTGCTTATGCCCTGTGCAATGGGCAAGCCTATATGGCCTGCGGGCAGACCGCAGAGCCGCTGCGGGGTAAGGGCATCGGCGGGCGGCTCATTGTGGAAATGGCAAACAGTCTTGCCGCCGAAGGCTTGCACCCGGTATTCCTCTGTGCACCTGAGCGGGTGCGGTTTTATAGCCGTCTCGGCTTTGCAAAGCAGGCCGAGTACGCCCGCTATGTGCCCGAGAAATGACAAAGCTTTTTACGCAAAATGCCAGTTCTCCCGAAAGGAAGAACTGGCATTGCAATGCAAGAACCCAAAAATAACAGGAAGGAACTATCACGTTATAATGTCGATTCTGAACCACTTTTTTGATTATAAGCCCGAGGTGCTGGCGCTGGACGAAAAGGCTATGGAGATGTGCCAGCCCTACTTCCGCCAGATGGAGGAAATCCGGGATTTCAACCAGCTGAAGATGCTCAAGGTTTTTGCCGATACCCAGATGTCCTCCACCGATATGCTGGGCACCACCGGTTACGGTCTGTGGGATACCGGCCGTGCCAAGCTGGAGCAGATCTTTGCGCAGGTCATGGGCGCAGAGGACGCGCTGGTGCGCAGCCAGTTCCAGAGCGGCACCCACACGCTGGCGGTGGCACTGTTCGGTCTGCTGCGGGCAGGGGACACCCTGCTGGCCGCCACCGGCCGCCCCTACGATACGCTGGAAGGTGTGATCGGTCTGGACGGCA
>OIDS01000793.1_pt1 | contig 12651 bp, 10 predicted proteins | sample 1581491 | NCBI WGS metagenome assembly OIDS01 (sample SAMEA3882553, study PRJEB24775) | human gut metagenome | biome: human-associated habitat; feature: intestine environment; material: feces | place: Netherlands | collected 2009/2010
AAAAGACCGGCAAGGTGTGCGGCATCCAGCTGCCCGAGGGCCTGCAGGAGTCCCAGAAGCTGCCGGAGCCCATCTACACCCCCTCCACCAAGGCCGAGATCGGCGACCACGACGAGAACATCTCCTACGAGCGCAGCATTGAGGTGCTGGAAAAGCAGTTCCCCGGCCACGGCGAGGAGTACGCCACCAAGCTGCGCGACTACACCATCGCCCTGTATAAGAAGTGCGCCGAGTACGCCCTCTCCCGCGGCATCATCATCGCCGATACCAAGTTCGAGTTCGGTCTGGACGAGGACGGCAATGTCATCCTCGGCGACGAGATGCTGACCCCCGATTCCTCCCGCTTCTGGCCGCTGGAGGGCTACGAGGCAGGCCACGGCCAGCCCTCCTTCGACAAGCAGTTCGTCCGCAACTGGCTCAAGGCCAACCCCGACAGCGATTACGACCTGCCGCAGGACGTCATCGACAAGACCATCGCCAAATATGAGGAAGCCTACGAGATGCTGACTGGCAAGAAGCTGTAAGGCTCCCGGAAATTCCGACCACCGCCCGCTTTGGGGAAGACCAGAGCGGGCGGTTTTTTGTGCTGCGGTGTTTTACCTCTTGAACAGGGCGGTGGGTGGTGTTACAATAGCACAAGAAACGGGCACATTTTCGGCCCTTTGGTGTAAGAAAAAGGAAGCCGTGCGGACGGCGAAAGGAAACAGTCAAATGGAGATCAGCACGCGGGAGAAACTTTTGCAGACCATCAGCAGGTACATCATCATCACCCTGAGCATCAGCATCATGACCATCGGCGTATACTTCTTCAAATTCCCCAACAACTTCGTCTTCGGCGGCGTGACCGGCGGCGCAGCCCTTGTGGCAAAGCTCACCCCCCTGTCGGCCTCGGCCTTCTCGTCGTGGGCAAACGTCATCCTGCTCGTTCTGGGCTGGATCTTTCTCAGCAAGGATTTTGCCATCAGCACCGGCTGGGCCACCGTCGTTATGAACGTGGAGCTGGCTGTGTTCGAAAAATATGTCCCCCTCAGCGGCCCCCTGTCCGACCAGCCCATGCTGGATCTGGTCTTCGCCATCGCCCTGCCTGCCATCGCGTCGGCACTGCTCTTCAATGTGGGCGCCTCCTCCGGCGGCACCGATGTCATCGCCCTTATCCTGAAAAAATATACCCATATGCAGAACACCGGCGAGGCCCTCTTCATCACCGACCTTGCCATGGTGCTGGCAGCCTGCTTCGTGTTCGACCTCTACACCGCCCTTTACTCCTTCGTGGGTCTGACGGTGAAGAGCCTTGTCGTCGATGCGGTGCTGGAGCAGATGAAGATGTGCAAGGCCATCCTCATCATCTGCGACGACAAGGACCCCATCTGCGACTTCGTCATGCGCAAGCTGGTGCGCGGTGCCACCTACACCCCCTGCTACGGTGCCTACACCGACCGTCCCCACTACATGATCTATACCACCCTTACCCACCGAGAGGCCCTGCAGCTACAGGCCTTTATCCACAAAGAGAACCTCAACGCCTTCATCTCGATGCTCAGCACCACCGAGGTGTTCGGCAAGGGCTTCAATCACGCATAAAAAATAATCAGCAGGATAAGCACATCTGTGTCATTCCTCGGAGAGGAATGATGCAGGTGGGCTTTTTTGTTTGCGCTCAAATGTGCTATAATAAGAAAAGTGTCGTTATTTGGTGAGGAGGCTGGAATCGAATGGACTTAAAGGAGCAAAAGTACGTCTGCACCCTTGCGGAGTGCAAGAGCCTGACCCGCGCCTCGGAGCGGCTGTATATCTCGCAGCCCGCACTGAGCCTGTACATCAATAATGTGGAAAAGAATCTGGGTGCGCCGCTGTTCGAGCGGAATGGCCGGAAATTCGAGCTGACGTGGCTGGGCAAGCAGTATGTGGAAAAGGCTTCTCAGATGCTGGAGCTGGAGCGGCAGTTCGAGGCGGTGATGCGGCAGACGGAGCAGGAGAGTGCCGGGCAAGTGCGTATCGGTATCGCACAGCGGCGCGCCATCTGGTTTCTGCCTGCGGTGCTGTCGGTGTACGAGCGGGAGTGGCCGCAGGTGGATGTGGTCATCCGGGAAGGAAATCTGGCCGATTTGACCATCATGCTGAAAAACCGGGAGCTTGACCTTGTGGTGCTGAGCCAGAGCGATGTAACGTCCGAGATGGAGACTATCCCACTGGGCATGGAAGATTTTCTGCTGATGGTGTCCGGAGACCATCAGCTGAACGAAAAGGCGGTTCCCGTCGAAGGCTCAAAGCTCGACTTCCTTGACCCGCACCTTCTGAGCGGTGAGACGATATTTCTGAACACCGAGATGCAGAGCGCCCGGCGGGTGGAAGAGAAGATCTTGAAAGATTACAAGGTCAAGCCGGGACGCATCCGGGTGGTACGCAATATGGAGCTTGGCGCACAGCTGGTGGCCGAGGGTCTGGGTGTGGGCTTTATCCGGCAGGGCTATCAGAAGAACATCCACTATCCGAAGCCGGTGAAATACTACACCATCGATAGTTCCAAGTACGGACAGGATGTTGTGGTGGCCTACCGTCAGGATGTGGAGCTGACCAAACCCATGCGAGCTATGATCATGCAGATGAAGGATGCGGCAGAGGAGTATTTGGAGTTCTGATAAACTAAACATAAGAATTCCAAAATGAAGATATAATTTTTTCAAAATGTACAAAACGCCTCCGATTTGGTAAACTGAAAGTACCAAAAATGGAGGTGCTTATTATGTTGGAGGAAAAACTGGAGCGAAGCGTTGAGCAGAGCGCAGCTGCCCTGACTGCAATGGCAGACGACTTCTTCGACCACCCGGAAGTGGGTCAGCAGGAGTTTCATGCATTTGAGACCCTGACCGGCTGGCTGGAAAAAGAAGGCTTCACTGTGGAGCGTGGGATTGCTGGTATGAAGACGGCGTTCCGTGCCGTCTGGAAGCACGGCGAGGGCGGCCCGAACATCGGCCTGCTCTGCGAGTACGACGCTCTGGCCGGTCTGGGCCACGCCTGCGGCCACCATATGCAGGGGCCGGCCATTCTGGGCGCAGCCAAGGCACTGAAAGATGCAGCCATCGACGCACCGTATACCATCACGGTCTACGGCACACCTGCTGAAGAGACCATCAGCGGCAAGGTCGTGATGCTGGAAAACGGCTGCACCTTTGAGGAGCTGGATGTGGCGCTCATGATGCACGGCGGCCCGGCTACGCAGGTGGATGTCAAGTCGCTGGCACTCAACAAGCTCAAAATCATCTACCACGGTGTCTGCTCTCACGCAGCGCTCAAGCCCGAAAAAGGCCGCAGCGCACTGGACGGCCTGATTCTGGCTTGTCAGGGCGTCGAGTTCCTGCGGGAGCATGTTCCCTCGGACGTTCGGATGCACTACACCATCGTCAACTGCGGCGGCACGGCGGCAAATGTGGTGCCCGGCTATGCAGAAGCGAGTATGTATGTCCGCTCCTACAACCGCACGGAGCTGGACGGCGTGGTGGCCCGCGTCAAGAAGGTATTGCAGGGTGCGGCCATGATGACAGAGACGGAAGTGGAGATCATCGAGGAAAAGAGCCTCGACAACAAGATCCCGGTGCTGTCCCTCAACGAACTGGTGATGGAGCAGGCCGAGAAGGTCAAAGCTCCCTGCATCCGTCCGGCCCGCCAGAAGACCGGCTCCACCGACTTCGGCAACGTGATGCGCCATGTGCCCGGCACCTGCATCCGCGTGGCCTTTGTCCCGGAGGGTGCAGCAGCTCACTCGCAGGAGTATCTGGATGCCGGCAAAACCGAAGCGGCCCACAATGCGGTGGTCTACGGCGCAAAGATTCTGGCTCTGACGGGTGCACAGCTCATTGAGAACCCGGAAAAGCTGGAAGCCATCAAGAAGGAGTTCCATGAGAATCTGGCCAAAGAACTGCACGGCCAGAGCTGACGCTTTGGCGCGTCAAAAGAGAGGAGAAAATTATGGAAACGAAAAAGAAGCAATTCAAGATGCCGCATACCTTCGTCATCATCGGCATCATCATCCTGTTTGCGGTCCTGCTGACCTGGATCATCCCGGCAGGCTCCTACACCCGCTTCGAGAACGAAGCAGGCATTAAGGTCATCGACCCCAACGATTTCAACTACATTGATAAGACTCCTGTCAACCCGCTCGAAATTCCTCTGTACATCGTCAAAGCCTTCATCAAGCGCATTGATCTGATGCTGGTCATCATGTTCGCAGGCGGTGCCTTCCACATCCTGACCAAGACCGGCGCACTCCACGCCGTGGTTGCCAAGATGGCAAAGATCTTCTCCACCCGCGTCTATCTGTTCCTGCCTATTCTGACGCTGGTGTTCGGCCTCATCTGCACCACGCAGGGCGTCAACCTGTTCATTGCCTTTGCACCGATCATGGTCATGATGGCTTTTGCGATGGGTCTGGACTCCATCACCGGTGCATCCATCATCCTGCTGGGCGGCGCCATCGGTTTCTCCACTGGCCCTCTGAACATCAACACCACCATCGTGGCTCAGAAAATTGCCGGTCTGCCGCTGTATTCCGGCGTGGGATACCGCTTTATCTGCTTTGCTGTGTTCTATGTTATCACGAACATCTACCTCATCCGCTACGCACTGAAGATCCAGAAGCATCCCGAACTCAGCCCCATGTACGAGATCGACAAGACCAGCGAGTTCCGCAATGCTGCTGACCTCGACTCCTTCGGCAAGCTGGACGCCCGCAAGATCCTCATCATGCTGGTCTTCTTCGCATCCCTTATCCTCATCGTCTACGGCGGCATCAAGCTCGACTGGGATATGTCTGAGACTGCATCTGTCTTCCTCGCACTGGCTGTCATCGAAGGCGTGCTGGGCGGCTTTGGCCCCTCCGCGATTTCCAAAGAGTTCCTCGAGGGCTGCAAGAAGATGCTGGGCGCTGCCTTCATCATCGGCATGGCACAGGCGATCAGCAGCATCATGAACGCCGGTCACATCACCGATACCGTTGTCCACGCACTGGCAAACGGCCTGAACTTCGTCCCCACCATCCTGCTCGGACCCGCCATGTTGCTGGCAAACACCATCATCAACGTCTTCCTGACTTCCGGCAGCGGTCAGGCCGCAGCTGTCATTCCCATTCTGGCACCTCTGGCCGACCTCGTGGGCGTTACCCGTCAGACCGCAATTCTTTCCTTCAACTTCGGCGACGGCTTCTGCAACTACGTCCTGCCCACTTCCACCGCTCTGATGGGTATCATCAGCGCTGTGAACATTCCCTATGACCGTTGGATGAAGTTCATGTGGAAGCTGTTCCTCATCTGGCTGGCCGTCGGTTCTGTGCTGCTGATGATCGCACAGGCGATCAACCTCGGCCCCATGTGAACTGGAAGGCGGCAAAAAATCAGACTATGGCGTCAACAATAAAGGAAATCAAAAATCCCTGGATTCGGACGCTGGCTGAGTATGGTCTCATCACGGTCAGCATCTGGATCATGGTCATCGGCATCTACTTTTTCAAATTCCCAAACCACTTTGCCTTCGGCGGCGTGACCGGCTTTTCCACCGTGTTCAGCCAGCTGCTCCACTGCTCGGCAAGTACCTTCACCACCGTTGCCAACTACGCGCTGCTGGTGCTGGGCTTCATCTTTCTGGGCAAGAGCGTCGGCATCCGCACCGTTTATGCGACCATCGTTATGTCGGTGAGCTTGCAGGCACTGGACGCTCTGGTGCCGATGCACGGTACTCTGACCGACCAGCCTATGCTGGAGCTGGTATTTGCCATTATGCTCCCGGCTGTCGGCTCGGCGATCCTGTTCAACATCGACGCATCCTCGGGCGGCACGGATGTCATCGCCATGATTCTGAAAAAGTACACCAGCATGAACATCGGTTCTGCCCTGATGGCAGCGGATGTGGCGGCTGTGGGCCTCTCGTTTGCAATGTACGGCCCCTCCACCGGTCTGTTCTCCATCATGGGTCTGGTGGCCAAGTCGATGGTGGTGGATAACGTCATCGAGAATATGAACCTCTGCAAGTGCTTCAACATCGTGTGTGAGCACCCGCAGGCCATCTGCAACTTCATCATCCACGATTTGAACCGAAGCGCGACCACCTTTGAAGCGCGCGGCGCGTACTCTGACGCCCACAAGACGGTCATCATGACCACCATGCGGCGCAGTCAGGCCATCCGCCTGCGCAACTTCATCCGCCAGCAGGAGCCGACGGCCTTTATCATGATAGAAAACTCCAGCGAGATCATCGGTAAGGGCTTCAGCCCCGTGTAAAAAAGGATTTTTCCGCAGCAGGCAAAACGCACAGCCAGTGGTTTTGCCTGTTTTGCACTACCCGACCGGATGACATTCCGTACAGGAAAACGGGTGAAGCGGAAGAGAAAATGCAAGGCTTCCATGACCAAATGGAATAAATCTTGTGTACAAGAGAAATTTTTGGCGATTCTTAACGAATATTAAGACGGAAGCTATGCCTTTTGTAAGATTGTCCGATTATGATAGAACCATCAGGAGCGGTGCGGAGGAGCGCCGCCCCGCAAGAACGGTATAATGAATGAAGAAACCACCTGCCAAGGAGGAAAAAAGCATGGAGATCAAGAAAGCAGCCACGGCTGGTACTCTGGAATCCAGCGACTGCATGGTGACCGTGGAGCCGGGCGAGGGCAAGATCGATTTCTCCCTCGAAAGCTCCGTCATCCACCAGTACGGCAACCAGCTGCGCAAGGTCGCGCTGGAGACCCTGAAGAATCTGGACATCGATAACGTCCGCATCACCATCGTGGACAAGGGCGCACTGGACTGCACCCTGAAGGCCCGCATCGAGGGCGCTGTTTATCGCTCTGTTGACCAGTATGAGGATCTGCCTTGGGGAGGTGCCATTCGATGAATAATCCGAACAAGAAGCGCCTGCGCCGCACGATGATGTTCCTGAATGCGCAGAAGCCCGGCCTCATCAAAGACCCCTACATCTATAAGGCCGACTCCCTGATGCTGGATCTCGAGGATGCTGTCGCTGAGAACCAGAAGGATGTCGCCCGCTTCAGCCTGTACCACGCCCTGAAGACCGTGGATTACCGCGGCGCCGAGCGGGTCGTCCGCATCAACGGTCTGGACACCCCCTACTGGCGGGAAGACATCCGCGCCTGTGTGGCCGGCGGCTGCGACTCCATCCGCATCCCCAAGACCGAGCACGCCGAGGATGTCCACCGCGTGGCTGCTGCCATCGCCGAGGACGAGAAGACCTATGGCCGTCCCGAGGGCGAAGTCCTCATCATCGCCGCTCTGGAGTCTGCCCGCGGCGTCATGAACGCTCTGGAGATCTGCGAGAGCGATGAGCGCCTGTTCGGCATCGCACTGTCCGGCGGCGACTACACCAAGGACCTGCAGACCCACATCACCGGCACCGGCATCGAGCTGATGGGTGCCCGCCAGCAGATGATCATTGCCGCCCGCGCTGCCGGTGTGCAGTGCTTCGACACCGTCTACACCGACCTGAAGGATATGGATGGCTTCCGCAAGGACGTGGAGAACATCCACCTGATGGGCTTCGATGGCAAATCCATCATCAACCCCCGTCAGATCCCCATCGTCCACGAGATCTTTACTCCCACCCAGAAGGACATCATCTTCGCCGAGAAGGTCGTCAAGGAGATCGACTCCAAGAAGGCTCTGGGCATCGGCGTCTTCACCGTTGACGGCAAGATGATCGACATCGCCTTCTACGACGGTGCAAAGCGCACCATCGATCTGGCCAAGGCATCCGGCGTGTATAAGGGGGATTTGTGATTATGTTGAACGCAGTAGGCAGAGAAATTCCCGAAGAGATCCTCGAGCGCACCGGCAAAGAGGTCTTTCAGGGCAACAACTATAAGGACGGCAAGGCTTTCCAGAAGGCCAGCCCGAAAGTCACCCCCGTGATGCGCAACGACCACGACAAGATGGTTAAGGACATCCACGAGGCCCTCGTCAAGTGCAACGCCCACGACGGCATGACCGTTTCCTTCCACCACCACTTCCGCGAGGGCGACCTCGTGGTCTGCATGGTCATGGAAGAGATCCACAAGATGGGCTTCAAGAACATCACCCTGAGCGCAAGCTCTCTGGGCAAGTCCCATGACGCCCTCGTCCCCATGATCGAGGACGGCACCATCGTCAACATCGAGTCCTCCGGTGTCCGCGGCAAGATCGGCGATGCCATCTCCCACGGCAAGCTGAAGGGACTGGCCACCATGCGCAGCCACGGCGGCCGCGTCCGCGCCATCGAGACCGGCGAGACCCATGTGGACATCGCCTTCATCGGCGCACCCTCCTGCGATGAGTACGGCAACTGCTCCGGTATGGGCGGCAAGACCAACTGCGGCGTGTTGAGCTACGCCTATGTGGACGCCGATATGGCCGACTATGTGGTGGCCATCACCGATTGCCTCGTCGCTTACCCCAACTACCCCGCAGAGATCAACCAGACCAAGGTGGATTACGTCTGTGTCGTGGATCAGATCGGCATCCCCGAGAAGATCGCCACCGGCGCGGCTAAGCCCACCACCGATCAGCGCAAGATCCTGATGGCCGAGTACTGCACTCAGGTCGTAGCCAACACCCCCTACTTCAAGGACGGCTTCTCTTATCAGACCGGTGTCGGCGGCGCATCCATCGCCTCCACCATCTCTCTGTCCAAGATCATGGAGGAGAAGAACATCCATATGGGTCTGGGTGTCGGCGGCCTGACCAAGCCCATGTGCGAGCTGCTGGACCGCGGTCTGGCCCGCAAGCTGGTGGATACGCAGGACTTTGACCTCGACGCGGTCAACAATGTCCGCACCAACCCCAACCACTTCCCCATCTCTGCTGGCGAGTACGCAAGCCCGATGAACAAGGGCGCGTTCGTCAACAAGCTGGATTACGTCATTCTGGCCTCTCTGGAAGTGGATACCCACTTCAACTGCAACGTCGTCGTCGGTTCCGATGGCATCATCACCGGCGCACAGGGCGGCCATCCCGATACCGCACAGGGTGCAAAGTGCACCATCGTCATTGCTCCTCTGCTGCAGGGCCGCATCCCCGCCATCTGCACCGACGTGACCACCGTCACCACCCCGGGCGAGAGCGTTGACATCGTCGTCACCGACTACGGCGTGGCCGTCAACCCCCGCCGTCCCGACCTGCTGGAGGCTCTGAAGGCCGCTGACTGCGTGCCTCTGAAGACCATCGAGGAGCTGCGCGATATCGCCTACTCCATCGTCGGCGAGCCGGAGAAGGTCCAGTTCGGCGACCGCATCGTGGGCATCATCGAAGCCCGCGACGGCACGGTCATGGACGTCGTCCGCGAAGTCAAGCCTTTCTCTTTCCGCGAAGATTGAGTGATATAGCGTAAAAGCGGGAATGTGGCTTGCCAACCACGCTTCGGAATGGATTCACGGAGATTCCCTCGCTCTTCTCACCCCCGTTTTTGTGTCTGGATACGCACACAAGCTTCATGCGATTCTCCTTTTTCAAGGTTTTGTGTTTTATACCGGCATAAAACCAAAGAGCAGCCAGCTGCACCGCGCGCAGCTGGCTGCTCTTCTTTTTGTTTTTTGAAAAAAGGATGTTCTTACGGCACGAACCGGTAGCCCACGCCCCGGATGGTGATGATGTGCTGGGGGGTGCGGGCGTTGTCTTCGATCTTGCTGCGCAGACGGTTGATGTAGACCATGATGGCGTTGTCGTCCACAGCGATGAGGTTGCCCCAGATCTGCTCGTAGATCATGTCCTTGGTGAACACCTGCTGCGGGTGGCGGACAAAGAGGAGAAGCAGGCTGCGCTCCTTCTCCGAAAGGTTCAGCTCCACGTTGTTTTTGTAAAAGCGCATGGTGGTGGTGTCGCAGAGGAAGGGGCCGCAGCTGATCTGCTGGCTGTTCTCCTGTGAGAAGCTCTTGCTGCGGCGGATAAGGGCTTTGACCTTCGCGCCTAAGATCTGGGGGCGGAAGGGCTTGGTCACATAGTCGTCTGCGCCCAGAGACAGGCCGTACATGAAATCATAATCCTCGTTGCGGCCGCTGATGATGATGACCGGCGTGGTGACGCCGTTGCGCCGGATGGTCTGAATGACGTCGAAGCCCTCCATGTCTCCCAGCGTGATGTCCATCAGGATCATATCCAGCGTGCCGCTCTGCCGCGCAATGACGTCCAGCGCAGCCGCGCCGCTGTTGACGACGAGAGGGTCCATCTCGTTGCTGATCATAACTTTCGATAAAAGTTTGCAAATTGCTGGATCATCGTCTACAATAAGAACATGATACGACATGATAACTCCCTGTACTTTTCTGACCGGAACGGTTGATTCTGCTTACGCTTACATAGATAAAATTATAACATTTTTAGACAGGAAGAGCAAGACCGCCCCAAAGGAGGATATGAAATGAAGGAGAAAACTGCCCCGAAAAAGACATGGCTCCAGACCCTGCGCGCCCTGTGGGTGCCGCTGGCCATCGGCATCGTGACGGTGGCCGCGCTGGCCCTTGTGGTGGGGGCGGTGTGGCAGGACTACCGCACCGCCCTGATGACCAGCCAGACGCGGCAGATGGAGCTGGTGGTGCAGAGCACCGCCGACAGCATCCGCGTCCTGCTGGAGGAATACGCTGACCGACTGGACTCCATCGCCGAAAAGGTGGCGGCAGATGCAGGTCTCCGCCCCACCGTGGCCCGGAGCGACACCATCCGGGACGTCTGGCTGGAAAACAGCAACGGCGAGGTCGTCTACAGCTGCTATGAACTCAGCGCGGTCTGTGATGTCCTTATCACCCGGACAGAGAAGATCTCCTACTGGCAGTACCACAGCGGGGATGAACACTATCTTGTGATGAAAAAACAGGCGGGGGAGAAGACCGTCTGCCTCGTGGTAGACTCTACGGTCATGTACCAGCAGCTCATCTCGGAGATCCACGTCGGCACCAACGGTTACATCATGATAAAGAACGACGACAATCTTGTGGTCATGCACCCCGAGGCCGTCCAGTGGGGCATCAAGGTCGTGGAGGGCCGCCAGCGCATCTATAATAAGGACCGGACGCTGGACCTGAGCAGCCTGAGCGAGCTGCTGCGCGCCCAGCAGGAGGAGGAAGCCGGCACGCTGGATTACTACTCCTACTGGTGGACCGACCCGAGCCTGCCCCGGGTGCATAAAATAAGCGCCTTCCGCCATCTGAAGGTAGGGGACAGCTTCTGGATCGTCAGCGCCGTGGTGGACTACGACGATTTCTACGAGCCGGTACAGCAGAGCTTCGTGAAGGTGGTGTTCATCTTCGGCGGCGTGGCACTGGTGCTGGTGCTCTTCATGTTCCAGATGTTCCGTCTGCAGGAGCGTGACCGCCGGAGCGCGACTGAGATCAGCGATTTGAAGACCCTGAACCAGACCCTCGAGGAGCTGCACCGCAGCGAGGAATCGCTGGCCCATGGGCAGCGGCTGCAGATGATGGGCACCCTTACCGGCGGCATCGCCCATGAGTTCAACAACTTCCTCACCCCCATCACCGGTTATGCCGACCTCATCATGGCCGACGCCGACCCGGGCAGCGAGATCTATGACAACGCGATGGAGATCAGCGAGGCGGCGCAGAAGGCGCAGGAGGTCGTGAAACAGATCTCCTCCATGAGCCGGAAAAACGTGGAGACGGTCTACGACGCCGTGTCGGTGGAGGGACTGCTCCATCGGACCCGGAAGCTGGTGGAGACGAACTGCCCGAAGAACGTGGAGCTGAAGGAAGAAAATGAGCTGAGCGGCGAATGCGTTCTGGGCAATGCGACCCAGCTGCAGCAGGTGCTGCTGAACATCAGCATCAACGCCATCCACGCCATCGGCACCGAGGGCGGAAAGCTGACCATCCGGGGCAGCGTCGTGCCCCGCAGGGAGCTTGAGGCCCTCTTCCCGGAAGAAAAGATCTCGGAAGAGTGGCCCAACTACGTTTGCCTCAGCGTCACCGACACCGGCTGCGGCATGGACAAGGAGACGATGCAGCACATCTTCGAGCCCTTCTTCACCACAAAGAAGACCGGCGAAGGCACCGGCCTCGGCCTTGCTCTGGTGGACCAGATCATCCGCACCCACCGGGGCCGCATCCGGGCGGAGAGCACCATCGGCAGGGGCACGACCTTCTATGTCTATCTGCCGGTGCTGGAGCAGCAGCAGGAGCGGGAACAGCTGCAGTGGGGCGTGGACAGCAAGCTGCGCATCCTTGCGGCGGACGACAACAACAAGGTCCTCGACCTGCTGGACAAAGACCTCAGCGCTCTGGGCCTGAGTGTGTCCACCTGTTCCCGCCGGGGCGAGCTGCGCCAGCTGCTGGAGCAGCAGCCCTTCGACGTCCTCGCCATCGACGAGAGCCTCGCCGGCAGCAGCGGCGTGGACTTCTGCATGGCCATCCGGGGCCGCTACCCGGGCATGACCCGCATCGTGATGACCAATGCCCCTACAAGAGAAATTGTGGACGCCCGCAGCCACGGCGTCATCGACGGCTATATCGTCAAGCCCGTGTCGGCGTCCACCCTGCTGGCCCAGATACGGAGCAGCAGGAAGGAATGAGGGCTGCGCGCAAAGCCTCTCCCTTTGGGAAAGGTGGCATTGCAAAGCAATGACGGAGAGGGCAAGCCCGTCTCCCAAGGGCATCTACACAGCGATACA
>OIDS01000809.1_pt1 | contig 12442 bp, 21 predicted proteins | sample 1581491 | NCBI WGS metagenome assembly OIDS01 (sample SAMEA3882553, study PRJEB24775) | human gut metagenome | biome: human-associated habitat; feature: intestine environment; material: feces | place: Netherlands | collected 2009/2010
GATATTCTTCATTAAAGTTTGGTTTGCACCATTCTTCGTCATGATATTTTATATAAATTTTATTTTTTAAAATTATGTATTCGGACTTGAAATCCTTGCCTGTTACTTCTGTCGTTCCTGTTTCTTTCATTTTTTCGAAGTAAAATTTTATTGGCTCTCGTTTTTCCTGAACCATACCAAACCTCACAGCGATATTGTAAGTACACACATCCCTTTTTAGCCTGTCTGGTATTTTCTGTAATTGCTCTCTAAATGTCTCTAAATCCATCGTTGACTTATATCGATTGCAGGAGCCGCAAGCTGGCATCATATTGCTTACATCGTGAACATCTATGTCCTCGTCATACTCATAATTTCTTAAACAATGCAGATGGTCTACATTAAATCCTTTTTCCGGTATCTCGCAACCACAATATGCACAGTGACCATTATATTTTTGATACACAATCTTTCTAATCTTTTTAGAAATAGTTTTCCGCATTATCTATTCCTTCTTCCTGCTGCCATCTCTATTGTATTTATCAGCCGGCTTATAGAATGGGCAAGGCTTATCCTCCTTGGCGCAATATAACTCAATAAGCCCCTTACAATCTCTCTGCTCCAGATTAATCATAATACAATCTCTATTCATCCCAGTTTCCCCTTCCTGCATTACATAATGCCAATATTACCCACGCCACTATAAAGCCGGCTATAAAACCTATTATTCCTGCTGCCATACTACCTCCATATACCCATGCTTTTTAGTATCATATCTGCAAGTTTCTCTGCTTTTTCATCCAAAGTCTTCTCCTTCTCTTTTTCAAATTCTTCATCCGTCATCAGGGCAATTTCCTGCATATGCTCTATTTTGCTCTTAGCAAAATTCTCCGAGAGTCCTGCTCTAATCATGCCTCTATACACTTCCCTTGTTATTACTCCTAATTCTGCTGTTAATAGTGCGGGTGTTCCCTCCATTTTGATTCTTCCTTTATCACATTTAATCATAATCATTCTCCTTATTATTTTATTAGGCAAATCTTAATTGTCCTGTCTTTTCCTCGTTTATACTGCAGTTAGGCATTCTCTGTGCTATGCATAATTCTTTAAGATTAGCTCTTACCAGTGCATTTGGTACCATTGGACTAACAGAATTGCCACATCTCTTAACCTGCTCCGCTCTTGGGTATGTCTTTCCTGTGTAATCATGGTCAATTATGTAGTCGCTTGGAAATCCCTGGCACCCATACAATTCCCTAGGCTCTAACATTCTTAATCCTATATCAACAATCTGGTAGTCTGTACCTTCTATGGTTACAAGACCAAACCGGTCTTTTGTGGTAATTGTATCGAGAGGATGTTTAATATCCTGTCCTGTAGCATCACCATAATACTTAACAAGAAATGCCCTTACTTCTCCGAAATGTCCATCACCTGCTGTTATAGTTGGAAGAGGCTTCTTTATATCTCTTCCGTCACAATGGTTATTCATCTGAATAAGGTTCGATAAAACCAGTCCATATCTGTTAGAACCATCTATGGTCATAACCGGATTATCTATTGTCTGACCTCTTACTTCTCCCTGATTCGTTTCAGAATGATACTGAATCAGTATTGGACTAATAAGACATTGTTGATTGCCTGTGGTGATTGTATGTATCGGATTTCTGCAATTTCCACCCGGATGATTTGTTGTATTAGTTCCCATATATGGTGCAAGCGTTGGTTCAACAATCCCATATCCATGTTTACCTGTAATTGTTGGCAATGGTTCTTTAGTATCCAGCGGTCTTCTGTCTCCACCATGATTACACTGAACAATAAAAGGCTCTGGATTATCCAAAACGAATTTTTTCAATCCCTTGGCAATCCTATCCAGCGTCTTTGATGCAAGTGGACGTACCGCCCGGATGCCGTATTTTTCTTTGATTTCTTCGGAAGTGTCAAAAATGCTTGGACAAGGGCGACTGAAATCGATCTGTGTATACGCTCCAACATAAGGTTTTAGCAGTCCCTTTTTCACAGCTTCGCTGTCTGCTGGTGCATGTGTAGGCTCTGGCCATATAATAGGTCTCTTGTCACATCTTGCAACCATAAAGAATCTCTTTCTCATGGTTGGCGCTCCGTAATCTGCTGCCACAAGCTCCCTGAACTGCACTTCATATCCTAAATCCTGCAGCTGGTTTACAAATTTATTAAATGTCTTGCCCTGCTTTGTTTTTATTGGATGATGCCCTCTGTTCAGTGGTCCCCATGTCTTGAATTCTTCTACATTCTCCAACATGATTACTCTAGGTCTTACCAGTCCAGCCCACCGGCACGCTACCCATGCAAGACCTCTTATATTCTTATCCTTTGGCTTACCGCCTTTTGCCTTGCTGAAATGTTTACAGTCCGGAGAGAACCAGGCAAGCCCCACAGGATGCCCATTACATGCCTGCACTGGGTCTACCTGCCATACATCTTCGCAATAATGCTTTGTATTCGGATGGTTTGCCTTATGCATTGCAATAGCTTTAGGATCATGGTTAATTGCTATGTCAACACTAAAGCCGGTAGCTTCTTCTATTCCGGTGGAGGCACCGCCCCCACCAGCGAAATTATCAACTATTAATTCCCCGTTTATCATATTAAGCCTCCATAAAGTCAAACAGTGTAGGTGTTTCTATCTCATTTTCTGCTTCCTGAAGATATCCAACACCATCTCTGAAATAGTCACAGCTCAGTTCTATTCCATAGCCATATCTTTTCATCTTTACTGCCGTCATTGGAACTGTCATTAAGCCTCCAAACGGGTCAAGAACCATGTCACCTTCATTGCTGTATCTGTTAATGATTCTTTCAACAATATCAAGCTGTAGTGGGCATACATGCATCTGCTGCCTGCGTCTGCTCTGTGTTGTATTAAGTGTTCTCATTCTGTTTATATCATCCCATACGTCAAGGTTATTCCATGAACCGGGAGCGACAACCATAAATGTGGCTGGGAGCTTATCATTTTTATCTAACTCTTCCGCAAGCTTCACATGTTCTTCATAGCTGTATACATTGGAACGGCTGTATTCCCTATAAACTCTCTGTAAATCATCAACACTAAATTCCTTAAGCTCATCTTTGCTTATAAGCCTGTCGCCTGAACTTCTCCAGTATCCGTGAGCGTCTATCTGCCATTGTGCCCTTGTATAATCTTCCTTGGTTTTCTTTACAGGATCATCCGCATATGCATTAGACTTATCCGTTGGAAGCTTTCTAAACAGAAGTATGTATTCAGGACAGCCTACGCCCATCTTTGAACCGTCTTTACACTGTTCAGACCATCCAAGGCGGTATGTCTGGTTATTCTCCCTGACCACATCTGTAACAACTGTTATCATTCCAAAATACTGAAATCCGTGTTTCATGTAGTGTTCTATACACTGTGCATGAAACGGCTCTATTGTAGGCATTCCAGTTCCTGTAGCATTTCCAAATAATACCCTGTCTTTTACATGGATGGCTGCTACCCTGCCAGGTTCAAGAATCCTTAAAAGCTCCGGTGTAAGGAAATCCATCTGCTCAAAGAACTTTTCTGTATTCTCATTGTGTCCGAAGTCGTTATAATTAGCGCTATACTCATAATGGTTTCCGAATGGAATGGATGTGTGTATAAGTCCTACAGAATTACTCTCAATCCTTCTGCACTCTTCAACACAATCATCATTTACCGCTGTATAATGCTTTCCCTGTACTTTCACTGTCTCAACTCCCATCTTTCTCTCTAACCGCTTTATTTTAGATGCCGGACTTAAACCATATTTCTTTACAATATCCGTCATTTTCTTAACCATGTGATTATGATTCTTCCATTTCTCAAGCAGTGCTTCTTTTATCTGTCTTTCGTTCTCCATGTATATAATGTCTATAACAACTGTATCTGTCTGCAAAAACCTGTAACATCTATGTACTGCCTGAATAAAATCGTTAAACTCATAATCAATGCCTAAGAATATCTCCCTGTGACAATACCTCTGAAAATTACAGCCCGAACCTGATATTGATTTCTTTGTTGCAAACAGCTTGATTCTTCCCTGTGCAAAATCAATAACGCGCTTTTCCCTCAGGTCATAATCCTGTGAGCCGTATATATCTACAACTTCCGGTATTGCCTTAAGAATTGCTTTTCTTTCAGACTCTAAGTCATGCCACAAAAGGAAATGCTCCTCCGGCGAACTCTCTACAATCTCTTTCATTTTTTCAACACGCTGGTCAATGCTGTTTCTTTTTACTTCTGCAGCTTCCTTCAAGCCTGCTGCCGCTTCCGTAAATAACTGCATTTGTCCTGTTTTATCAGATGTATCCCCGTAATGTATTGGTATTTCATGCCACTTTACATCAAGGGGCGGTAACACATAGCCCTCATCAGAATATTCCGGATTTACATCTGAAGGTTTCGTTATGAACAACGCCCATGATGAAACCCACAGCCAGAATTCATCTTCCATATTTGGGTACAATGTAAGATTATTTGCCTTAGTGCTGTCTCTCTGAAAGAATCTTGTAAGTGCCTGCCCTGTATCCATTACCTCAAGATAGCCGGCATAATGTATAAGCTCCTTGTATTTGTTTGGACTTGGCGTTGCTGTGGCTACCAGCTTGTAAGGAACATTCTTGAACTTATCAAGAAATGTCTGGTATGTCTTACTTCCAAAAGACCTTAAAACACTTGCTTCGTCTAAAGATGTTGCAACAAAATAATCCGGTCTTATATCACCATCCCTTACTCTTTCATAGTTGGTAAGAACAATTCTGCTGTCACAGGATTCTACTTCTTCCATGCTTCTGCAATAAACAGGTGCATCATATCCAAGAACATTCTCAGCGTCCTGTGTAAATTCCTGTTTTACTCCAAGCGGAAGAACAATTAAAGCTCTTCCACCTTCATGATTTATTACCTGTTTACAGAATTCTATTTCCTGTATGGTTTTACCTAAACCAAAACTTTCAAACAAAGCTCTTCTTCCACCTTTAAGCGCCCATATTACGGCATCCCTCTGATGTGGCTTTAATGCTTTGTTAATATCTGTCGGATTTACTTCAAATCCGCTATCCTGTGCAAGTTCTATTTTGCTTTCTAAAAACTCTTTGTATGTCATTTCTGAAAGGAACATCGTACGAATCACTCTGGCCAGAGTTCCAGGCTCCTTTCTGATACTCTTATTTCTCTGCTGCCCTCATGCATTTATATGAGCAGTAGTATTTACCGCGTCTCTTGTACCCCCATGTATCCTTATTTATTGTTATTGCGGATACATATTTACCGCATTGTGCACAATAAAACCCATAAGCATCATTGCGCTTCTTTACTGGGAGACTTCGCCTTTCTGTCCGACTTGTCCCTTTTTACTGTTACCGCGTCACTCAAAGCTGATCTACAGGTTTCTAAAGACTTACAATGTTCCTCAATTACCTCACCTAATCGATTCTTGATATACTCAACTGCATCATCTGCTATATCTTTCATGCCTGGGAGCTTGTACAGCTCTCCCTTAAATAAATCTGCTCCGGTAAGTTCTTCCTTGACGCGATACATATCCAGTACCATATTTGCACCATCTTCAATTGCAAGCCCCAGCCTGCCTATCTGTAACAATGTTTCCTGTGTCATTATTTCTCTCTTTCACTAATGTTTATAACTGCTGCCACAACATCTTCTCTGTTCCATTCTGTTTTTTCATCTGGTGGTGCAGTTATTGTCACCCTGCCTAATTCTCGATTTATATCCATTGTATAAATCCTGTTATGTACACAAATCTGATACGCTGCTTCATCAGCATATAAGATTTCCATGATTTCCGCTGTCTCAAGACCTGAAGTGTATATTTTGTCTCTCAAGTGCTTATTATCTTTAAAAAGCTGCTGTAATACCTGTTCAAGCACATTGTTATCCGCAAAATCTTCATACAAATAATTCTTTCCAAATGCTTTCATCCATTCTCTATGGCTGTATACCTGTTCAAAACGTCTTTGACCTGCTCTTATAAGTTTCAAATCTGTTTCTCTGCTCTTATGTACAGCTTCCGCTCCCGTTCTATGGTCTTTTTCACATAGAAACACTGTAAGCCCATACTTTTCAGCTATCTTTCGGTTTGCTACTCCATGCATAACATGGTGTTTTTCTAAGCCATATGATGTAAGAGGTCCAAAATACCCCTGTTCCTCTGCTCTCATACGGCACAAAAAACATTCCTTTGTATTCTGCATTATGCTTCTGCTCATATTCTCCTTTCTCCTCCCATAACAGGGAGGTCTGCTGCCATATTAATAGTTACTGTGATATATATACTTAGATAAATAAGTATCTTGTAGACATTTGTGGAGTAAAACACTTCTCCAATTCTGTATTTATGCCATTTGTAGCCATCTTGATTTTTAATATGTCGCTGCATGCTGACATTCATATAATTCTCTTTTCAACTTTGCTATTCTCCCTGATACTTGTGTAAGATGATTTACACGAATACTGGTATTAACTGCACTTTTATCCTCATCATATGTAAGAATTGCCTGCCTCAGCCACTCCTGTTCTTTCAGCTCATTCTTGATTCTTTCTTCCTCACTGGCATTTCTCATATCCTGCCTCCATCTTCTTAAGCTCGTATTCCATCCACTTACTAAATTCGTGTGACGCATCCGACCAGCTTATAACATGTCCACGGCTTACATTAAGGTACTGCTGCCACAAATCCGCGTTCTTTACCGGCTTGCCTGTCTTTTTTATCCAACCAGCCTTCTCCCACTGTTGTGGCCAAGCATTACGACAGCTGTTTAACACATGCTCACATTCTGTATTTATGCGGATTTCGCAGTTTTCGTGAAAGCGCATAAGTGCATGTATTATTGCCTGCAGTGTTGCCTGGTTCTCTGTTACATTCTCAAGTGTACCTTTGCCATTACGGACAAATTCTTTGCCATTAATAACTATCTTTAAGACATACATGTATGCGACATGCTTACGGACTACTGGTCCTCTAGCACTTGTTTTTATATAAACATCTACTTTCTGCACTAACCACACTCCCTTCCTTTATGTCGTCGGAACTTGGCTTCATAGTATCTAAAGCCCATCTCAGATATTCCGGTTCTCTCAGAATCCTTAACCATGTAATATCCTTGTTTCTCGTACTTGCGTATTGTGCTTCTCCTTGTTTTATCTGCAAACGTATTTGCATTAACTACCTGTTTTACAATAGTGGGCTCTTTTAAATTCCTTGAAGAATTCCACCGTTTCCCTATTCTTCTGCCAAGTGTTTTCTCTGTCTTATTGGCATACTTAACAAAATACTGTGCAATTCTTGTATAATCATTGTCGCTGTCCAAAGGTTTCACATGGACAAACCCGTGATTCCAACATTTCTTTAATACACGCACATCACATATGCTCATGATCATGTGAATATGATGCGCTCCCTTGCTTCCTATCTCTTTAACATAGATGTACTTTAGAGGACCAATGTTCTCAAATTCTCTCCTCAAAGCTTTTAGCAGATTGCGAATATCTACTGTCATATCATCAGGTGTGGGAGGTCGGCTCTCCCTGGCATAAGTCCATGTAACCAACATTCCTGTCTCATCTGTAAAATTGGTATTCATCTTTGCCGCCAGCTTCCTTTCTGCCAGTCTCCGGTTTATGGTTTCCTGTTTCGCTGTTGTTACCTTCTCCCGGCTCTCCCTTCTTTCCCCTCGACAGTTATATCTAAGGGTGTGATATCGTCTTATTGTTATTACGCTACCTGCTATACATATTTCCTTTATGTATGGCATTAAAAATTGTCTCCTTGGTTCTTAACTTAATTAATACAATCAAGTTTTTATGGGGATTTCTCCCCATTATTTTTCTTGATATCTCAGTCAAATATTGACTTTATTCTTAAAATGATTTATTATGTATTCAAGTTGTTACGCAACTTGTCGATTTGGTTCGAGCCGCTTCTCCAAGCGGCTCTTTTTATTTACTCTGTCTTATCCTCTGTGACCTTATGTTCTCTACGGACATGAAGGCGTTCATCACTATCAAGATACACACTGTAAGTAACCCCCCCCATCTTTAATTGTGAGCTTATCAAACTCACTTCTCATAACAGGTCTTACTGCAGCTTTCAGTACCTCTCCTATCTGTTCACTGTTAGCAAGCTTCAGGCACTCGTCTTCTGCCTTACGCACTCGCCTTTCTACATTCCACCATGCTCTTGCACCTTCACATTTGCAAATCTTAGTCGCTTCCTCTGAAATGTATGTATCCCAATCATCTGGTTTGTCTTCATATGAAGCTACAATATCATCATTAATCTCAAGCATTGCCTGCTGCCCGCAATACATGCACTTTCCCAAATATGTACTTTTAGTCATTTACGCCTCCCTGAGTCTATAACTCCCCACTGGAACTCCATTTCTATTTTCTAACTTATGTAATCTGCACATCCACTTAGCTGCATCTTCAATGCGTCTATCGTCTACCGCCGCATTAATGCGCCTGTTGTATGCAATTATCAAACCTATGTCTCTCATCTTGCCTCCTTACTACGGACATACCCCATTGCACTAAGAGCCTGCTCATTGAGGCGTTGTCCGTATTCTTTTTTGGTATTTTTATCAAGTTCTGAAAAATCAATTATTTTCTCTCCCTCAATAATTTTTATAACTATATTCATCAGTTCACCTCATGCCCTTTTATGTTTTATATGCTACTTACGCTTTTTATGTTCATTGCATAAAAGCACGATTATTATGCAGATAATAATGATCATTACTCTTGCCGTATAATTCATTTACTCCTCCTTCATCTTCACCCAGTCTTCTACATCTTTCTAAATGTTACTTACAGCGTGTTGAATCAGGTATTCCCAGATCATCTGCTATCGAATTTAATAGCCTATCACATTCTGAATTTCCTGATTTCTCCGATGATGATATTGATTTCTGTATTAATGAAATGAAAAGTCATAAATATATAAAGGTCGATATCTTGGGAAATATAACGCTTCAATCAACTTTTATATATGATATGGAAAATCGTTTTAAATCCGGTCTGACCGAAGTTATCAAATTCTTAGCAAACTTAGCGTCAAATATCATTTAATTTGCTCAGCTAGTATCGAATGGTACTAGCTGATTATTTCTCCGTCTTTGCTATATGTACTGATTTCTTTTGTTACCGTTGCAGTACATTCCATAGTTACTCTCCACTTAGTTCCATCAAAATTAATCTGTACAGATTCAATCCCTTCTCCTATTGGTTTTCCATTAAGAAGAAATATCTTGTTCTGTGCGTCTATATATAAACTTTCTAATTTATCTGGAAGCTCTGTTATTGATTGCGTTTTCACACTCTCTCCTCCTCATCTGAAAAGATTTTCTTGAACTTATGTTCAAATACTGCTATCATTAATTTGCTCATACTGGGCAGGAAAGGAGAACCTATGACACTTATAGGAAAACTTATCTGCCCTGCTCTTTTTAATTAAGGTTGCAATTGTGGTCCCCCAAAGCACGTTAAACTGGGTTTAAATGTAATAATTAGTATGGCGTAAAGCTCCGCAGAGTTACGAGTTGGACCCGGTAAAAAAATCCTCACCATACCAAATGTTCCCTGATTTCCACCAGCTAATGGGCAGTGCAATTTACGCTGAACTAAAACAGCATAAGTGGTAGAATACTTCATAGAAACATTTAGCGTTATTAGATGTGATGAAAATCTGCAAAGTATAAAAAGTAAAAAAATTTAGCATGAAACTGTTAGAGATAACGCCTCTGACAGTTTTTTTGTTTTATTAAGAACAACTTGTAAAGAAATACTTTGCTATATCCTTATCTTTTATCTTTAACAACTCTTTTGCTCTGTAGATTTCGCTCTGCCTCCATTGTCTTGCCCCTGTAAGCTTCAAAGATATGCTTCTTTCGGACAACTCCATATCCTTTGCAAAACCACTTTGATTTCCATATATTTTCTTAATCTCTTCTCTCAGATTCCGATTATCAAAACCTGTCATGCACCTTCTCGCCTCCTTGAATAGATAACTACTTGATTTATTTTCAAGTTGCAAAGTAAAAAAAATTAAAGCTTTATCTGATTAAGTGTTACTCCAAAATGCTCCGCAAGGGCTCTAACTTTACTAACTGCAACATTAGATATATCTTTTTCCCATGAACAATAAGTCTGTGGAGAAATGCCTATTGCATTTGCCACCTGCTCTTGGGTTTCGTCTTTCCTTGCCCTTAATTCTTTAACAGAGAACTGCATTTCGATTGAATTCAATTTTAAATCACCTCATTTCCACTTGATTTATTTTCAAGTGTATATTACTTGATTTATTTTCAAGTGTCAATACTGTTTTTGAATTATTTTCAAGTTTTTTCTCTTTTTATTCAAATATACTTGAATTTATTTCAATTTTATTATAATATGCTCGTATAAATTAACAGGGAGGTGACATGTTATGTGCCTTGGTGAAAACATTCGTTTCTTAAGAACAAAAAAGGGATATTCTCAAGACGATATAGCAAGTAAACTGGGATATAAATCATTTACAACAATACAGAAATGGGAATCTGGTGTGTCAGAACCACCCCTTAAGGCATTAAAAAAATTATCAGAAATATTCAATATAGATATGAATGATTTAGCAACAAAAAAACTTTCTACAGATACAAATAATGACAATAATGTATACTACCTTGATGTTGGTGGGATTGTTATTGAAGTTAATCCAGCTAAACAGGAACAAACGGAAGCTGCTAAGCGCATATTAGCTTATTGTAATAAATTAAATGATAAAGGTATCAAAGAAGCTGCTAAGCGCGTGGAAGAATTAACTTATATTCCCGAATACACTGTAGATGATAACTCTTTGCTTAATGCTGCACACGAATTAGATGGAACTTCTAAAGCAGAACAAAAACACGATAACGATATTATGAACAATGACGATGAGTGGAAATAATTTAAAGAGGGGATTTATTTGAGCTACGAAGAATTACTTATTGAAGCAGATAACAATAATCTTATTACCAGAGAAAAGCCTCTTGCCGCAAATGCCGGCAGAATAAGAGGAAACAGAATTGCAATAAAAGATTTGCCTACACAAAAAGAAAAAGCATGCGTGCTTGCAGAAGAGCTTGGACATTTCTATACATCTTCTGGAAATATCTTAGATATGTCTGACACTAGTAACAGAAAGCAAGAAGCTAGAGCCCGTCTGTGGGCATATAACAGACAAGTTGGTTTGCAAGGTATTATTAATTGTTATAAGGCCAACTGCAGAACTTTACATGATATGGCAGATTACTTAAATGTAACAGAAGAATTTTTAAATGATGCCATTGAATGTTACCGTTCTAAATATGGCATATGTGTGCAAGTAGACAATTATGTTATAGGATTTGAGCCTTCGCTTTATGTTATGGAGTTATTCGAATGAAGAAAATGAAATACATGCTCTACCAGAGCAGATTATAAAACAGGACGCCGCCATGACATATAACGGTAGCTTGTATATAGACAAGAAGTTGGGCGTTGGCCGTTTTGGAAAATATGAAGCAGATTTAAAGCATTGTTCCTGTCCTAGATTTGTGAAAGATGGACTTCCTTGTATGCATATGTATCTAATAGCATTTTATTCTAACAATATTAAAATTAATAGATTTTTACATTTTACAAAATAATAATTTTTTATATTTTAACATTAACCTTACTAAGGTTAAACAATCAAAATGGAGGTATGAATTAATTATGAGAGAAAAGACTTTAGATGATATTTTATCCGATATTTGTAAAGATAATTTTCTTAATTGTAATTATATTAAATATGAACATATACATAATCTTGAACAATATAATGTATTAGTTGAAAAAATCATCAAATATTACAAGAATTTCCAAAATAATAAGGTTATTATGTGTAATGATTTGATAAATTTAAAAAATGTAAAGTATGCATTAGAGATAAAAAAAGAAATTGCAAACAGCATTCATTTCCCACTTGTATTATTGATTCCGAGCTTTCTTATCAGTGCATTATTTAGTGTCTATTCGGCATTCAATTTGAATCCTCAACTAATATTTCTTGTACTTTTACTAAGTTATTTAATTTTATTATGTTTAATATTTTATTTTTGTAACAAAGGGTCTAAATGCTCGATACAATACCAAAAATCGATTATATATATAGATACAGTAATTGGTATAGTTGAAAATATCAAATAGGAAAATTTTTGACAGTAAACTGATTGCATATGAATGTGGTAAAATTGCAAAAATCATTCATAAAGAACTTGAATCAAAACTTTGACATAATGCAATATCTTTTTTGAATATTTTTGTTCCACCATCAATATTAATTTTAAAAATAAAAGCCCCTGTGCTGGAACACAAGAGCTTTTACCACGATACTTACATAAGCAGTGCCTATGATATAATACCGCCCTGAAC
>OIDS01000818.1_pt1 | contig 12342 bp, 9 predicted proteins | sample 1581491 | NCBI WGS metagenome assembly OIDS01 (sample SAMEA3882553, study PRJEB24775) | human gut metagenome | biome: human-associated habitat; feature: intestine environment; material: feces | place: Netherlands | collected 2009/2010
GTTATGATGTTAAGGAAGTAAATATCATACTCGGTGACCCATTCGCAGCCGGTATCTTAGGCGGTGGTGAGACCTGGAATGGCGATAAGCAGCCGATTATATTTAAAAAGAAATTAAAGCACCAGATATGGTGGACAACCACGGTAAAGCCACCATTCAAGAGACTTAAATATTATTTTGAGCTCATCACAGAGGATGAGAGATGGTTTTACTTTGAGGATGGCTTCGTGAGTGCAGAGCAGATGGCACTTGAGGGCAGAAGCCGCCAGTGCTTTGTATTCCCGTGGATGAATCCGTGTGATATTCCGGTCACACCGAAGTGGGTAAATGACACTATATGGTATCAGATATTTCCGGATAGATTCTGCAATGGAGACCACTCGATAGATCCTGATTATGTTGTTCCGTGGAGAAACAGGGGAAAGGTCAAAAATGAGGAGTGCTTCGGCGGAGACCTCGCAGGAATCATTCAAAAGCTTGATTACTTAAAGGAGCTTGGAATAAACGGAATCTACCTGACACCGATAAACGAGTCGCCGAGCAATCATAAGTATGATACAACGGATTATGCAAAGATTGATCCACGCTTTGGAGATGAAGATACCTTTAAGAGGCTGGTGCTAGAAGCCCATAGGCGTGATATGAGAATAATGCTTGATGGAGTGTTCAACCACTGTGGCTATTATTTTGCACCGTGGCAGGACGTTTTAGCAAAGGGAGCGGATTCAGAATATTACGACTGGTTTATGATCAATGAATGGCCGCTTGACTTTAAGCATGGAGCTGCTAAAAAGGGTCAGTTTTATACGTTTGGATTTTTTGACAATATGCCAAAGCTCAATACAAATAATCCGGCGGTGCGAAAATACTTTATCGATATCTGTGCCAACTGGGTAGAAAATTATCATATAGACGGACTGCGCCTTGATGTGGCAAATGAGGTGTCACACCGTTTCTGCAAGGAGCTTCGTGCAAGACTTAAGGAAATCAATCCGGATATTTACATTTTGGGAGAAATATGGCATAATGCTCTTCCGTGGTTGCGTGGAGATGAGTTCGATGCGGTTATGAACTATCCGCTTGGAGAGAGCATCAAGGATTTCTGGATAGATAAGAGTCAGACGAATCAGGATTTTGAGTATACTATAAACAGATGTTATACCAACTACATGCAGCAGACCAATGATGTGCTTTTCAATCTGCTTGATTCACATGATACAAAGCGCCTTCGCTCTGATACAAAGAATCTCGACCAGTACTTTGCACAGCTTGCAGTGCTTTTTTCCATGCCAGGCAGCCCATGTATATATTACGGCACTGAGATTGCCATGCCGGGCAGCTATGACCCTGATTGCAGACGATGTATGCCGTGGGATGATATTGAGGCAGGTAGGTTTAAGGAGCGCATTGAGATGGTATCAAAGCTCATTCATTTAAGGGCGAGTGAGCCGCTTTTAAAGGGCAGAAACTTCCATTTCCCTGACGATTTTGCTAACAATCCAAGGGTAATACAGTTTAGAAAGATGGGCTGGGTGGATACATATGTGGAGGTTATAGTCAACTGCTCTGATGAGGATATTGAGGTGCCAAAGGACGGCGAGGTACTTTTTGAGAGACATTGCATAGATACCACACTGCTGACCAACGGAATATTAATCAGAAAAATCGTAGGCAATGGCGATAAGTAAAAGAAACAGGAGAATTAAACAAAAATATGGCTAAATATGAGTTACTAAAACAAGAGGGACGTGCCAAGAGAGGTACATTCCATACTGTGCATGGAGATATACAGACACCTGTATTTATGAATGTAGGAACAGTAGGTGCGATAAAGGGCGCTGTCTCTACGGACGATTTAAAGGAGATAAAGTGTCAGGTTGAGCTGTCAAATACATATCACCTGCATGTAAGAACCGGAGACAAAATCATTAAAGAGCTTGGCGGACTGCACAAATTCATGGTGTGGGACAGACCAATCCTTACAGATTCCGGCGGATTCCAGGTATTTTCACTGGCAGGTCTTCGCAAAATAAAGGAGGAGGGCGTGTACTTCAACTCGCATATTGACGGTGCCAAGATTTTTATGGGACCTGAGGAGAGCATGCAGATACAGTCAAACCTCGGCTCCACGATAGCTATGGCATTTGACGAGTGCCCATCTAGCGTTGCAGACAGACAGTATGTGACAAACTCTGTAAACAGGACCGCGCGCTGGCTTGAGAGGTGCAAAAAGGAGATGGCACGCTTAAACAGCTTACCGGATACTATCAACAAGGAGGGAGCTATTTATGATGATATAAGAATTGACCATGCAAAGCGCATTTCTGAGCTTGAGCTGGACGGATATGCTGTCGGCGGACTGGCGGTAGGAGAGAGCCATGAGGAGATGTACCATATTCTTGATGAAACAGTGCCTCATCTGCCTGTTAATAAACCTACATACCTGATGGGAGTAGGAACTCCTGCCAATATACTTGAGGGTGTAGAGAGAGGAATCGATTTCTTTGACTGTGTATATCCAAGCAGAAACGGCCGTCACGGACATGTATACACGAATCACGGCAAGCTTAATCTGTTCAACCAGAAGTATCAGAAGGATATGCGCCCTATTGAGGAGGGCTGTAACTGTCCTGCCTGCCGCACATATTCGCGTGCATATATCAGGCATCTTTTAAAGGCAAAGGAGATGCTCGGAATGAGACTGTGCGTGCTCCATAATTTGTATTTCTACAACAACATGATGGAGGAGATAAGGGATTCACTTGATGCAGGCCGTTTTGCCTCATACAAGGCTGAAAAGCTCTATGGAATGACACAGGGAGAGCAGAGCTAGCAGATAAATATAAAAAATCTCGAAAATGATAAAAAATCCTTGCCGTTAGCACGTTTAACGTGTATTATGGTAATAGTGCTTAAAACACATCAATTATATAATATTTAGGAGGAACAATTGATGACATCAATTTTAGCAAACGGTCAGGCAGCAGGAACAATTGGAATGATTGTCTGGTTAGTAGTACTTTTCGCAGTTATGTATTTTCTTATGATCCGTCCACAGAAGAAGGAGCAGAAGAAAAAGGAGCTAATGCTTAAAGAGGTTGCAACAGGAGACACAGTTCTTACAACAAGTGGATTTTACGGTACAGTTATCGATATCGAGGACGATACTGTAATCGTTGAGTTTGGTAACAACAAGAACTGCCGTATTCCAATGCAGAAGGCAGCTATCGCTGACCTTGAGAAAGCAGAGGATTCAGCTAAATAATGCAAATTTGTAAAGCCGTCACATAAGTGGCGGTTTTCTTATTATCCGCATCTCTTGCAATAATAATAAAAAACTGTTATTATAGTATGCAGTTATTATAAGCTGCAGTTATAAATTGCATGAAAAAGTAAAATATCCCGGCATATTGAAATAACTACTTTAATGCTTTAATATAAGAATATGTATTTTTATGTAAAAGAGGTAAGAAATTATGGAATATAAAGTTGGTGTAATTTCAGGAGACGGAATCGGACCGGAGATAGTCACTGAGGCAAAAAAGGTATTGGACAAAATAGCAGACAAGTATGGACACAGCTTCAACTACACAGACATTCTTATGGGTGGCTGCTCAATTGATGCTACAGGTGTTCCTCTTACAGATGAGGCTATTGCGACTGCGCTTGATTCAGATGCGGTGCTGATGGGTTCAATCGGTGGCAACACAGCCACATCACCATGGTACAAGCTGGCCCCTGAGCTTCGTCCGGAGGCAGGACTTTTAAAGCTTAGAAAGTCGCTCAATCTGTTTGCAAATCTTAGACCGGCATACCTGTACAAGGAGCTTGCTGCAGCATGTCCGCTCCGTAGCGATATCATCGGAGATGGCTTTGATATGATGATTATGCGTGAGCTTACAGGAGGTCTTTACTTCGGAGCCAGAGAGACAAAAGAGGTGGACGGAGTTGTTACGGCCACAGATACACTGACATACAATGAGAATGAAATCAGAAGAATCGCAAAGCGAGGCTTTGATATAGCTATGAAGAGAAGGAAAAAGGTCACATCCGTAGACAAGGCAAATGTGCTTGATTCTTCCAGATTATGGAGAAAGATCGTTGAGGAGGTCGCTAAGGATTATCCGGAGGTTACATACGAGCATATGCTTGTTGATAACTGTGCAATGCAGCTTGTAAAGGATCCTAAGCAGTTTGATGTTATCCTCACAGAGAATATGTTTGGCGATATTTTATCAGATGAAGCAAGTATGGTGACAGGCTCAATCGGTATGCTTTCATCAGCAAGCCTTAACGATACAAAGTTCGGACTTTACGAGCCAAGTGGCGGATCTGCTCCTGATATCGCAGGAAAGGGCATTGCAAACCCTATCGCAACAATCCTTTCAGCAGCCATGATGCTTCGCTATTCATTTGATCTGGACAAGGAAGCACAGGCAATCGAGGATGCTGTAAAGCAGGTGCTTAAGGAGGGTTACAGGACAATCGACATCATGCCACAGCCGGGTGAGACTACAGAGGGTATCACACAGGTAGGCACAGCACAGATGGGGGATCTCATCGCAGAGCGTGTGTAGCTGCATGACTTATAATAGACAGCTAACAGGTTATAGATATGCAGATCGTTGTGTATACAGTAGTAATGAAGAAGTACTCAAAGAAATAGTCGGAGATAAATAAGGAGATAAAATATGATAAGTGATAACGCAAGAGCCGGAATGCAGCAGGCACCGGCAAGAAGTTTATTTAATGCTCTTGGTTTTACACCGGAGGAAATGAAAAAGCCTATGGTCGGAATCGTAAGCTCATTCAATGAGATTGTTCCGGGCCATATGAATATAGACAAAATCGTTGAGGCTGTAAAGCTTGGAGTTGCAGAGGCAGGAGGAGTGCCTGTAGTATTTCCTGCAATTGCAGTTTGCGATGGTATTGCAATGGGACATGTGGGTATGAAATATTCCCTTGTCACAAGAGATCTGATTGCAGATTCTACAGAGTGTATGGCAATCGCTCATCAGTTTGATGCACTTGTAATGGTTCCAAACTGCGACAAGAACGTGCCGGGACTTCTGATGGCGGCTGCACGTCTTAATCTGCCTACAGTATTTGTATCAGGCGGACCAATGCTCGCAGGCCACGTAAAGGGCAGAAAGAGAAGTCTTTCATCTATGTTTGAGGCTGTCGGCTCATACGCTGCCGGTACTATGACTGAGGATGATGTATGTGAGTATGAGAACAAGGTATGTCCTACCTGCGGTTCATGCTCGGGAATGTACACAGCCAACTCTATGAACTGTCTTACAGAGGCACTCGGTATGGGACTTCGCGGAAACGGAACAATACCTGCTGTATATTCAGAGCGTATCCGTCTTGCAAAGCATGCAGGAATGGCTGTTATGGATATGTATAACAAGGGCATCAAGGCGAGAGATATCATCACAAAGGATGCAATAATGAACGCACTCACAGTTGATATGGCACTCGGCTGCTCTACAAACTCTATGCTTCATCTTCCGGCTATCGCTCATGAGATAGGCTTTGATTTTGATATCAGCTTTGCAAATCCAATCAGTGAGAGGACACCAAATCTCTGCCACCTTGCTCCGGCGGGCCCTACATATATGGAGGACTTAAACGAGGCCGGCGGTGTGTGGGCTGTCATGAAAGAGCTTGCTGATATCGGACTTTTAAATACAGATTGTATGACTGTTACAGGAAAGACAGTTGGAGAGAATATAAAGAATGCAGTCAATAGGGACCCTGAGGTCATCAGACCGGTAGACAATCCATATTCAAAGACCGGAGGACTTGCAGTGCTTAAAGGAAATCTGGCTCCGGACGGCTCTGTAGTAAAGCGTTCAGCAGTTGTCGATGAGATGATGGTTCATGAGGGACCTGCAAGAGTATTTGACTGCGAGGAGGATGCAATTGCAGCAATAAAGGGCGGCAAGATCGTAGAGGGTGATGTGGTTGTCATCAGATACGAGGGACCAAAGGGCGGCCCTGGAATGAGAGAGATGCTTAACCCTACATCCGCTATTGCCGGAATGGGACTTGGAAGCTCTGTAGCACTCATCACAGACGGACGTTTTTCAGGAGCTTCAAGAGGAGCTTCAATAGGTCATGTTTCACCTGAGGCCGCAGTAGGCGGACCGATTGCCTTGGTTGAAGAGGGAGATATCATAAAGATTGATATTCCAAACATGAAGCTTGAGCTCGATGTGTCAGACGAGGTGCTTGCTGAGCGTAAGGCAAAGTGGCAGCCAAGGGAGCCGAAGGTTACAACAGGCTATTTGAAGAGATACGCAGCGCTTGTTACATCAGGAAACAGAGGAGCCATCCTTGCACTTCCTGGAGAGCAGAACGCGTAGTATATATTTTGATAGAAAATTCAGTACGAATAAGGCTTTTACCTATTATCGTAAAGGATTCGTATAAGAAAAAGAGGAATACAAGATGCAGTTAACAGGATCACAGGTTATTATAGAATGCTTAAAAGAACAGGGTGTTGACACAGTATTCGGTTATCCGGGAGGAGCCATCCTTAATGTCTATGACGAGCTCTACAAGCATCCGGAGATTAAGCATGTGCTGACCTCACATGAGCAGGGAGCAAGCCATGCGGCCGACGGCTATGCGAGAAGCACCGGAAAGGTTGGCGTCTGTCTGGCTACAAGCGGACCGGGGGCGACAAATCTGGTTACAGGAATTTCGACAGCATACATGGATTCGATTCCAATCGTCGCAATCACATGTAATGTCGGAGTCTCGTTACTTGGAAAGGACAGCTTTCAGGAGATAGATATTGCCGGAATTACAACGCCTGTAACCAAATACAGCTTTATTGTAAAGGATGTAGAGAAGCTTGCAGATACAATACGCAGAGCTTTCAATATAGCAAGAAAAGGCAGACCGGGTCCTGTACTTGTGGATATTCCAAAGAATGTTACGGCAGATCTGGTAGAGTACACCAAACAGGAAATCAAGCTTCCTGAGCGTGAGACAGAAACAATTACAGACAGTGACATTGATAATGCAATTGAACTCATAAAAGCATCCAAAAAGCCATATATATTTGTAGGAGGCGGAGTGGTTCTCTCCGGAGCAAGCAAAGAGCTTAAGGAATTTGTAGACAAGGTGAATGCGCCTGTTTGCGATACGCTCATGGGCAAGGGTGCATATGACGGCACAATTGATAACTACACAGGCATGCTTGGTATGCATGGCACAAAGACCTCAAACCTTGGAGTTTCGGAGTGCGACCTTTTGATTGCGATTGGTACACGTTTTTCGGACAGAGTGCTTGGCAATCCTAAAAAGTTTGCAGACCAGGCCAAGATATTACAGTTTGATGTAGACGCAGCAGAGATTAATAAAAATATCCGTGTTACATCGAGTGTTATAGGCGATGTGAAGGAAATACTTACACGCATAAACAAAAAGCTAACACAGCTTGACCACAATTCGTGGGTTGAGCATGTGCTTGCATATGCAAAGACTTTTCCTCTTACATATCACAAAGAGGGACTTAGCGGACCATTTGTTATTGAAAAAATCTATGAAATGACAAAAGGAAATGCTATAATGGTTACTGAGGTCGGTCAGCATCAGATGTGGGCAGCCCAGTATTACAAATACAGTAAGCCGAGAACTCTTCTTACGTCAGGAGGTCTTGGTACCATGGGATACGGTCTCGGTGCTGCAATCGGTGCCCAGACAGCTAATCATGACAGGACTGTAGTCAATATTGCAGGTGACGGATGCTTCAGAATGAACATGAACGAGCTTGCAACAGCTTCAAGAGAAAAGCTTCCTCTTATCGAGGTTATAATAAACAACCATGTACTTGGAATGGTACGCCAGTGGCAGACTCTTTTTTACGAGAAGCATTACTCGGCAACCGTACTCGATGATGGGGTGGATTATGTAAAGCTTTCAGAGGCAATGGGAGCCACCGCACGACGTGTTAAGACCCAGGAAGAATTTGAAAAAGCATTTGCAGATGCCTTAAAGAGCAAGACACCGTTTGTCATCGATTGTATCATTGATTCAGATGACAAGGTATGGCCTATGGTTGCACCGGGCAAGCCTATCAACGAGTCTTTCGATGAAGAGGACTACAATGCGACACAAGGAGGAAATTAGAGTGAGTAGAGTTTACAATTTTTCAGCAGGACCTGCAGTTTTACCTGAGGAGGTATTGCAGGAAGCAGCAGCAGAGATGATGGATTATAAGGGAAGCGGAATGTCGGTTATGGAGATGAGCCACAGATCTAAATGGTTTGATGACATCATCAAGGATGCCGAGAAGGATCTCCGCGAGCTTATGAATATACCTGACAATTACAAGGTGCTTTTCCTTCAGGGTGGTGCTTCACAGTTCTTCGCTGAGGTACCGATGAACCTTATGAAAAATAAAAAAGCAGGATACATTATCACAGGTCAGTGGGCTAAAAAGGCGTTTGCCGAGGCTAAGATTTACGGAGACGCCGTAGAGCTTGCTTCGTCTGCAGATGAGACCTTCTCATACATACCTGACTGCTCAGATTTACCAATCACAGATGATATGGATTATGTATACATCTGCGAGAACAATACTATCTACGGAACAAAGTACAAGAAGCTTCCAAACACAAAGGGAAAGAACCTTGTAGCTGATGTATCTTCATGCTTCTTATCAGAGCCTGTAGATGTATCAAAATATGCTGTTATCTATGGCGGAGTACAGAAGAATGTAGGACCTGCCGGAGTAGTTATAGCAATTATCAGAGAGGACCTTATCACAGATGATTGTCTACCGGGCACACCAACCATGCTCAAGTGGAAGACTCAGGCCGATAATGATTCCCTTTACAATACACCACCATGCTACGGCATCTATATCTGTGGCAAGGTATTCAAATGGCTCAAGAAGATGGGCGGTCTTTCAGTTATGAAGGAGAGAAATGAGGAGAAGGCCAAGATTCTCTACGATTTCCTTGATCAGAGCAAGCTCTTTAAGGGAACAGTAAGAAAAGAGGACAGATCACTCATGAATGTTCCGTTTGTAACAGGAGATGCAGAGCTTGATGCCAAGTTTGTAAAGGAGGCAACTGTAGCCGGATTTGTAAACCTTAAGGGACACCGTACAGTTGGCGGAATGAGAGCATCTATCTACAATGCTATGCCAAAAGAGGGCGTTGAGAAGCTTGTAGAGTTTATGAAGAAGTTTGAGGAGGAGAATGCATAATGTTTCAGTATCATTGCCTGAATCCCATTGCAGAAAAAGGTCTGGGATTATTTGATGAAGAATATAAGAAAAGCGAAGATCTGCAGGAGTGCGATGCAGTTCTTGTAAGAAGTGCTGCAATGCATGAACTTGAACTTCCGGACAGCCTGCTTGCAGTGGCAAGAGCAGGAGCTGGTGTCAACAACATTCCTCTTGATAAATGTGCAGAAAAAGGAATCGTTGTATTTAACACGCCAGGAGCCAATGCAAATGGTGTAAAAGAGATGGTAATTGCAGGTATGTTACTTGCATCCAGAGATATCGTAGGAGGTATCGAGTGGGTTGCACAGGAGAAAGATAAAGAGCACATCGGCAAGCTTGCCGAGAAGCAGAAAAAACAGTTCGCAGGATGCGAGATCAGCGGCAAAAAGCTTGGTATCATCGGTCTTGGAGCCATTGGAGCCATGGTGGCAAACGCAGCATGCGGTCTTGGCATGGAAGTATATGGTTATGATCCATATGTGTCTGTCGATGCAGCATGGAGACTTTCCAGCCATGTAAAACACATCAAGAATGTAGAAGATATTTATAAAGAGTGTGATTACATTACTGTACATGTACCGGCGCTTGATTCTACGAAGGGCATGATCAATAAGGATGCATTTGCCATGATGAAGGATGGCGTGAAGATCCTGAACTTTGCAAGAGATATTCTTGTAAATGATGATGATATGATCGAGGCACTTGCAAGCGGAAAGGTTGCTAAGTATGTAACAGATTTCCCAAATGCAAAGATTGCCGGAGTTGATAACGTAATCACATTGCCACATCTTGGCGCATCCACAGAGGAATCTGAGGATAACTGTGCAGTGATGGCAGTGAAAGAAATCGTTGATTTTATCGAGAATGGTAATATCAAAAATTCCGTAAACTATCCGGCCTGCGATGCCGGCAAGTGTTCGGAAGCAGCAAGAGTTTGTGTATGTCACAAGAATATTCCGAATATGATCACGCAGTTTACTGGTGCATTTGCTTCCAAGGGCATCAATGTATCTGACATGGTAAGCAAGTCAAAGGGTGATTATGCTTACTCGGTATTTGATATTTCTGAGAAGGCAGATGAAGATACTGTAAAGTCTATTTCAAGTATCGATGGCGTATTGAAAGTACGTGTAATTCAGTAAACAGGAGTTGGAGGATAATAAAATGAGTGATAAGTTAAAGGTAGGTATTCTTGGTGCAACCGGTATGGTTGGACAGAGATTTATTGCACTTCTTGAGAACCATCCATGGTTTGAGGTTGTGACAGTCGCAGCCAGCCCACGTAGTGCAGGCAAGACATATGAGGAGGCAGTTGGTGACCGTTGGAAGATGGATACACCGATGCCGGAAGCTGTTAAGAAGCTGATCGTACACAATGTAAACGAAGTAGAAGAGGTTGCTTCTACCGTTGATTTTGTATTCAGTGCCGTTGATATGTCGAAGGACGAGATTAAGGCAATCGAGGATGCATACGCAAAGACAGAGACACCGGTTGTTTCAAACAACAGTGCACACCGCTGGACACCGGACGTACCGATGGTAGTTCCGGAGATCAACCCGGAGCATATGAAGGTCATCGAGTTCCAGAAGAAGCGCCTTGGAACAACAAGAGGATTTGTAGCTGTAAAGCCAAACTGCTCGATCCAGTCTTACGCACCGGTGCTTACAGCATGGAAAGAATTTGAACCATACGAGGTTGTTGCAACAACCTATCAGGCAATCTCCGGAGCAGGAAAGACATTCAAGGACTGGCCGGAAATGGTTGGCAATATCATCCCATTTATCGGTGGTGAGGAAGAAAAATCCGAAAAAGAGCCACTCCGTATCTGGGGACATATCGATGAGGAGAAGGGTGAGATCGTTCCGGCGACAAGCCCGGTTATCACATGCCAGTGTATTCGCGTGCCTGTATTGAACGGACATACAGCTGCCGTATTCGTTAAGTTCAAGAAGAACCCGACGAAGGAACAGCTCATCGAGAAGCTGGAGTCTTACAAGGGTGTTCCACAGGAGCTTGAACTTCCAAGCGCTCCAAAGCAGTTCATCCGTTATATGGAAGAGGATAATCGTCCACAGGTTACTCTGGATGTAGATTATGAGAACGGCATGGGTATCTCTGTTGGACGTATCCGTGAGGATTCTGTCTATGACTGGAAGTTCGTTGGACTTTCTCATAATACCGTTCGTGGTGCTGCCGGTGGTGCTGTATTATGTGCAGAGCTTCTCAAAGCACAGGGTTACATTACAAAGAAGTAATTTGCGCGATTGCGTAGCAGGTAAATAAAATTAAGAAAAAGGACAAACAGACATTTTTCATGACGAAACAGAATGGAAAAGCTTGTTTGTTCTTTTCTTTTGTGGTAAAATTGAAATAATTAGGTTCTTGTTGTATGCGTTGCATACAGAGGTAGAACATATAGAGAATTTTTATGTACATATATAGGAGGCACCAACCATGAAGAAATTGATTTTAGTAACTTCACCACCAGCCTGTGGCAAGACATTTATTTCCCGTAAGCTTGCAAAAGCACTTCCAAACTGCGTATATCTGGACAAGGATACCCTGATTGTATTGTCCAAGCAGATTTTCAAGGTGGCTGGCGAAGAGTACAATCGTTCATCTGATTTCTTCCAGAGAGAGATTCGTGATTATGAGTATTATGCAGTCCTTGATTTTGCATTTGAAGCATTGGAGTACAACGACACAGTTTTGATCAATGCCCCGTTCACAGAAGAGATCCGTGATAACGAATATCTTGACAATCTGCGTGCAAAATTAAAGGAAAAGGATGCAGAATTATTTGTAGTATGGGTACATACAGATGTTGAAGTATGCCACGAGCGTATGATCAAGCGTGCATCTGACCGTGATGCATGGAAGCTTGCACATTGGGATGAGTATATTGCAACACAGAATTTCAAGCAGCCGGACAATATTCCGGAGTTGTTTGTATTCAACAATTCTTCCGAGGAAGAGTATAAGAAGTCCATCGATGCGGCGGTAAAGGCAATTCGTGGATAAGCTGTCAGAATAGACAGAGCTGATAATTAGAGGAGAAGATACATGGCAATCATTAAACCATTTAAAGCGT
>OIDS01000820.1_pt1 | contig 12281 bp, 8 predicted proteins | sample 1581491 | NCBI WGS metagenome assembly OIDS01 (sample SAMEA3882553, study PRJEB24775) | human gut metagenome | biome: human-associated habitat; feature: intestine environment; material: feces | place: Netherlands | collected 2009/2010
ACAGTATAATGGTTCACCATTGAATCCATATTTCCGGCGCACACCAAAAAGGCAAGCTTCGGCCTGCCATAAATCGCAATCGAATTTTCATCCTTCCAGTCTGGCTGTGAAATGATTGCCACTTTATATCCATGTGCCTCTAACACACGGCTGATGATCGCCGGTCCAAAAGATGGATGATCCACATAGGCATCTCCGATCACATAGACAAAGTCCGGCTGTTCCCAGCCCTTTAATTGCATTTCCTTCTGCGTGAGTGGGAGGAACCGCTCATCATATGTATATTCCACACCATGTTCACGCAATGTTTTCTTCTTATTTTCCACGTATTTCTATCCTGTCTCTTACTCTTCCAAGGTTCTTCCGTCCTTGATATAATAATGGGCTGTTCCTGCACCTGTCGCAACAACCTGATCCGGATTCTTGATGTTCACAACCGGGACACCAATCTTATCCATAATAAGCTTGTCCATACCAAATATCTTGCTTCCGCCTCCGGCAAGGATAATACCATGCTCGGATATATCGGAAACCAGTTCCGGTGGTGCCGCCTCCAACATCTCCCGAACGGAATCCAAGATCTGATCTGTCTCCTCCTGACACGCCTCGATCATCTCAGAGGATTTGACTGCCATCTTCGTTGGAAGTCCGCGCACCAGTTCCTTTCCACGTGCATACCCGATCGCATCCTGTTCCCGCGGATACACAGAACCAATGTCCTTCTTCAACTGTTCGGCAGAGCTTTCGCCCAGCAGCACATTATGACGTTTCCGCATATAACGGATGATTGCCTCATCGAAATCATCGCCACCAATCTTGATGGAACTGCTATGCTGCACACCGCCTCTTGCTACGATTGCAATATCCGTCGTTCCCGCACCGATATCCACAACCATCGCACCAACTGCCGACTCAATATCCACACCTGCACCGATGGCTGCCGCAAATGGTTCCTCAAGCACATACACATTCTTTGCACCGGTACGGTATACTGCATCACACGCTGCACGCCGCTGTACGTCCGTGACACCACTTGGCACACAGACGCAGATGTTTGGTTTGCCCCAGATCTTTCGTTTTGCAATCGCTGACTTCACATAGATCTTGAGCATACGCTCCGTCATAATATAATCGGAGATAACACCATTCCGGATCGGACGTGTCACCTCAATATCCTCCGGTGTCTTTCCAAGCATCTTTTTGGCTTTATTTCCAACCGCAATGATCTTTTTACTTTTAGCCTCATATGCAACCACCGATGGCTGGTTGACTACGATTCCTTTGTCTTTTATGTATATGACCGTATTCGATGTTCCAAGGTCTATACCGATATCTATATTTACCACGTTTTATACCTCTTATCTTCTGGTTTCTTATTTATCATCCCGTCTATTGGCTTATCACGTAAAAAGCCGATGCTTAAATTATAAGCATCGGCTCTGATTTTTTCAACGATTATTTAAAATCTTCACTTAGTAAATATTTCCGGCTGGAACCTTTTGCCTTCTCACGATCGTCACATTTGAGCATTGCCTCATCGCAAGCCTTGAGCATACGATCGATATTTCCAGACTCCATTGCCATCAGGAGATTCTTTACAGTGCCTTCTACAGAATCATCTGTCTTAAAGCCCTGCTGTTTGAAATATCCCTTTGCAATCGCAAGCATATCCTGTGTAGAAATTCCTTCCATATTGATCTGGTGTGTAAACTTATCCTTGGCATCTCCAGTCGCTCCAAACAAGCGGTTGATAGACTCAGTCGCACCTGTCAGAATCACAACAACATCGTTTACATCCTTGGCTGTAAGTTTCATCAGCTCTGTCATCTTATCTGGTGCGATCAGACCTGCATTTTCAACAACCATACATCCACCGGCAAGCTTTGACATTGCATCTGCAAGTTTAACCTTGTTCAATGCCTGTGCCTTGATCTTCGCGATCGTCTTCGCCTTGCAGATTCCCATATCGTAGAAGCTTCTTGCGAAATCTTCTCCGACACTGGTCAGACCAAATCCGTGATCACCCATCATACATACGTTACGATTCTCCTGATCAACAGTAATGGCATTGAATGTATCCACGAGACTCTTTCCGGATTTCTCCATCTTTGTATACTTTTCAAGGTAAGATGCAGCAAGTGGAAGTTTTCCTTCCTCCGCTGGCTGTGTCAGGTCGATCTGAATGCTGTCTGCCTGCTCTGCCGCCTTCAGCGCTTCCTCTTCGGCCTTCTTTGCAGCCTCTAAGATCTTGCGGGCTTCCTCAGCCTTCGCCTTTGCTTCCGCCTCTGCCTTTGCAGCTTCCTCGGCTGCCTTCTTGCGAGCCTCTTCTTCTGCCTTTGCAGCAAGTTCTTCCGCTGCCTTCTTCTTTGCTTCCTCTTCGGCTTTCTTCTTTGCTTCCGCCTCTGCCTTCTTCTTAGCTTCTTCTTCAGCCTTCTTGCGTTTCTCTTCCTCAGCCTTTGCCTTTGCGGCTTCTTCCGCTGCCTTCTTTGCATCTGCCTCTGCCTTCTTACGAGCTTCCTCAGCTGCCTTTAGTGCTGCCTCTTCCGCCTTCTTTGCTTCTTCTAAGATACGCATAGCCTCTTCGGCTTTCTTACGGGCTTCTTCGGCTGCTTTCTTTGCTTCTTCCTCAGCCTTCTTACGGGCTTCTGCTTCGGCTTTCTTCTTGGCTTCTTCCTCAGCACGCTTCCGATTCTCTTCTGCACGCTTTGTTGCTTCTTCTTCTGCCTTCTGTGCCTGTTCTAAGATACGCTTTGCTTCTTCGGCTTTCTTCTTTGCCTCTTCCGCCTTCTTCAAAGCTTCCTGCTTTGCCTTGGCTCTTGCCTCTTCCTCAGCCTTCTTGCGGGCTTCCTCGGCTGCTTTCAGACGTGCCTCTTCCGCTTTCTTACGTTTTTCTTCCTCTTCTGCCTTGAGGCGTGCCTCCTCGGCTGCACGTTTCTCAGCGGCTGCAGCTGCACGCTGTCTGGCTGCTGCTTCTGCGATTCTACGCTCCTGTGCAGCTGCCTTTTCTTCTGCCTCTTTCAGCTTCTTTCTTCTGGCTTCTTCTTTCCGCTCAGCTTCCTCAATAGCCGCCTTCTTCTTGGCTGCCTCTGCCTCCGCTGCCTTCTTCGCCATCTCTTCCTGCGCCTTTTTCTTTTCTTCCTCTGCCTTATTCTCAGCATCGCCATACTGCGCAAGCTTTGATATCTCTGCACCCAGAGCATCCTCATCCTCATCGCCAAGATCGTACATACTCTTCACATCATTGGTTGGAGTACTCCGGTTTGGCACAATGCTGATGATATCATCTGCATCATCCTTGGATGCTTTGTTCTCCTGTGCTTTCCACTCTACACCATCGGAAATAATCGTTGTATTTCCCTGTTTTGTAAAGGATGCTTCCTCTTCTGCATCATCCCCATTGATTACCTTTACATCGCCACTGCCACCGGATAATTTTGTAGGACGCAATCTTGCTTTTTCATCATCCTGAGCCTTTTTCTTCTCAGGTGCTTTCTCTTCCTGCTTGTTACCCATGTCAATATTGAGACCAAGTCCTCCAGATGGCTCTGTAGCTCCAAGGCTACCGCCCAGTCCTCCAAGTCCTTTGCTCTCTGTCTTGCCACCTGACAGTCCGCCACCTACTGGTGCTCCAAGTCCGCCGCCAGCCGGCTTATCTAAGGATTTTCCAGACTTATCTGCCTGAATGCCAACACTCATGCCAAGTCCTTCATCACTTGCCTTCTTTGGCTCTTCCTTCGCAGGTTCTGCTGCCTTTGCAGGTGCCTCTTCTGGTTCCTCGTCCTCCAATTTAATACCAAGTTCTGCAGCTTTCTTACGACGTTTTTTCTCTTCGATTTTCGCAAGTTCTTCTGCTGACAGAGTTTTGTATTTTGGCTTATTGTGGTCTGCAGCAGTTTCTCCCGCATCTGCAGCTCCAGACAATTGCATTGCTTCCTGCTCTTTTTTCAATTTTGCAGCCTTGGCAGCTTTCTCCTTTTCTACCTGTGCTCTTACCGCAGCAATCAATGCTTCTCTTTGATCAATAGCCACTCCCATTGCCTCCTTTCAGTCATACCTTCTCTCGGTCATATCTTCTCGTCAAGAATTATCTGTATTCTTTCACACGTTTTAGCAAATTCTTCTTAACAGAATCTATCTTCAAAGATGCTTTTAACTCATCTCGTGAAGGTCCTTTTTGTACCGGCTGTTCCTCTTTCTTCTCGGCCTGTGGTGTTGTTGGAATCGAGTCTATGCTGATTCCAAGTGATGCAAGTAACGCTTCTGCCTCTCTCTGCATCTGCTCTTCCTTCTGCATGTTCTCTGTCATCTTATCCTGTGCTTCTTCCATGATCTCGTTGAAATTGTTCTCAACGATTTTCACTTCTTTGTGATAATCCGGGAATAACGATGACTTGAATACCGGGAAGTCCAACTTCTTTTTTTCCGGTTTCGTTGTAAATGGAGCTACATGGAATTCCTCTTTCGGTTCTTCCTCCGGCTCCTCGATTTCTTCCTCTGTCTCTGGTTCTTCTTCAACAGCTTCTTCTACTACTGTCTCCTCGATCTCCGGTTCTGACTCGGATTCCACCTCTGGCTCCGGTTCTACAACCTCTGGCTCCTCGATCTCTTCCTCAACCTCCGGTTCTTCCTCCACAGTTTCTTCAATCTCAGGTTTCGGTTCCGGCATCTTCATCTCTCCGAATTCATCATCCACAGTTTCAGAGAAATCGTCAACCTCATATTCTTCCTCAAAATCTTCCGGCGCCAGTTCCACTGTCTGGAATTCAAACGTCGTTTTCTTGGCTGTTGTCACTTCTGCTTCCTTCGTCTCGGTCTCCTGCGTCACATGTTCCTTGGATGCAAGTTCCTCAATCGTATCCGCTTCTGCTTCAAAACCATCATCTTCATCTACTACGACTACATCTTTTGCAATTGTCCCTTTTCCATGTCTCATATCTTCCGCCTGCCCTGTTGTCTCTGCAATCTCTGATGAAATGTCACTATTTGATTCTTTCGGCTCTTCCGATGGTTTTACATCTTCCGATTCCGATGTTACTTCTTTTGTTTCTTCTATATCAGCATCCGTTGTCTCAGATTCTTCCTCGTGTTTCTTTCTCTTCCGTCTCTGGAAAAATCCCTTCTTTTTTTCTTTTTCCGGTTCTTCCGCTTCTGTCTCAGACGCTTCCTCTGCCGTTTTTTGTTCTGATGTTTCTGTCACAGATGCTTTCTCTGCTGTTTCTTGTTCTGTCACAGTTGTTTTCTCAGACGTCTTCTGTTCTGTCTCATCCGCAACTGTCTCAGGCACTTTCGTTTCGGTTTCCGTTTTTTCTTCGGTAGCAGGTTTCACTTCTGCCTCAGTCTTTTCAGCTTCCGCCGCTGCCGCAGCTTCTGCCTTTTCCTGCTGCTTTTGTTTTTTCAGCAGTTTCTTTTCTTTCCGTTGCTCCTCGCGTTCCTGCTTTTTGAGCATCTTCTGCACTTTCTTCTCCGAACCGGCAGGTGTATATGAATCCTCATACATGATCGTAATCTCTGCCTCTTTCGGATGCATCCGCAGATCATCGGCTGCAAGCAGCTCCTGTTCTTCTGCACGAAGTGCCTCCATATCTGGATCATCATCTACAGCTTCAGTGTCCGCATATATATCGAAATATGTATCTACCTTTACTTTTCCAGCTTCGATATCCAATATAATCTGGCTGTTATCGGAATTCTTGAACGATGCATGATATAACTCAGCCAGCGTCGCCGCCTCGTTCTGTTTTTCCTCTTTCTTGTAAAGCAGATATAACTCAAAGCTCCAGTCATAGTCCAGATTGTGTGCATACCCGGCAATCAATGGTTCCAGCGTCTTGTAATCGTCCGCATGTTCATGCTTATTCCAGACATATTCCATGTCCCGGCTGTCATATGCATTGGCATCAAACATATACATATCGTAATACGTCTTTGCCAGCTGGAAATATCCCATCCGCAAATACAGCTCCACAAACGTATACAAAACCCGCTTCGATTCCGGTCCCAGACGATGCGCCATGATCAGACATCGTCTGGCATCCTTATATCTATCATTTTTTATGTAAATCTCTCCACACAGTCTCAGGAACTGTGGGTTCAGGGATTTTGTCAAATCCTGATGTTCCACTAACTCAAGTGCCAGACTATATTCTCTGGAATTCGCCAACTCTTTAATTTTATTTACACTCGCCATGCTGAGTCCTGCGCCCATGCCCTGTCACCTCTGCCAGTTTCATTTTACTTAGTGTCCTTCAAAGACCTTTTCTACCTTCTCGATTACGGTGTCTTTCATGTTGCCTCTTGTCTTTTCATACTGCAATCCTGACTCCATAATCTCCAAAAGTTCCATTCTGTACTCGCTATCAATATCCTTGATGTATTCCATCAATACATCCTTCAGTTCAATGACATATTCCTTCGTCTGCATCTTTGCAAGCATCTCATCTGGATTGAACTTCGATGTACTCTTCATGTCTTCCTGCTTACGTCCACAGATCAGACATTCATCTGCACCAGCCTCGTTTACATAACCACAGTTACATGTCCAGATCATGCCATCGGTACGATACTTCTCGACTGCATCAATACCACGTTTCTCTTTAAGTGCAGATAATCTATGTAACGGCATGCTGACATCGATTGGCTGGTCGTTGCACGCGAATACACCACGGCTTGTCACATATTTGGAGATGCGTACCTTTGCATCCTTCAAAAGCAGAATATCCTTTGCAGGAAGCTTACACTCCATATCCTTGGATTCGATCAGAGAAACATTTCCTTTCTCAAATACAAAATCCAGATCCTTTAACAGCAATCGTTCTTCATACAGGTTTGTCAGCTCAACGTCTGCACGGATTGCACGAATATCATCTTTGTTATAATTAAAGAAATCTGTAGAAATTGTTACCCCATTCTTAGAACCACGTAACCATACACGTACCGGTCTTGGCACCAGACGATTATAGTAGTTGCTGACATACAGAGATTTTTCTGTAACTGGATTCTCCTCTGGCTTCTTCTTCAGGCGAACAGCTGTACCAGAAGCGATCGTTCCTACGGAATAGCTTGCAAACTGTGTATAATTCAGTTCCACGCCAATTACCGCATCCGCTTTCTTTCTTGCTGCGATTGTCTGCAAACGCTTCAGTGCTGTCTCATTTACCTGCTCCAGCTTGCCTGTCAGCTTCTCACTCTCGGAATCTGACATCTCACTCACACCGGCTGCAAACCCCTTGAAAAAGTTCGAGCTAAGTACCGACTGTACATTTACAAATCCCAAATACTCTACGATTTCGTAACCCTCAAAGCCCTGTCCGGACGTCAACATTACTTCTGTCATTTTTATTACCCTCCCAAAATAAAAATAATCGCTCAAATTTACCTTAAATGATACCATACTTCCGTCATATTTGAAAGACTTTTTGTATGATTTATAACATTTTCATCAATTATTTTGTGCATTTTATGCAAAAATCACCAAATTTCTAAAATGCTAATGGATTTTTATTCTCATATTTGTGGAAATAAAACTCCAAATCAAAATAGGTATGCTCGTCGCTGTCCGCGATCATTTCCCAGTTCTCCAGTTCATCCAGATTCGGGAAATGTGTATCCGCTGCATAATCATAGTTGATCTTCGTCACATGCGCATACTTGCAATACGGAAGCAGCATCTCGTAGATCTGTCCGCCACCGATTACAAAAATTTCCTTATCCTCATATTTTTTCAGTTCCTCGAACAGTTCTTCCTTCGAGTGAACAACCGTACCCCCTCGCACGGTATAATTCGGATCAGTCGATAAAATGATATTATCTCTTCCCGCAAGCGGCAGGCCATTCGGGAATCCTGCCAGTGTCTTTCTTCCAAGTACAACGACATTTCCCATTGTCGTCTGTCGGAAGAATTTGTGATCCTCTGGTATTGATACGAGCAGATCGCCCTTGTTTCCAATCGCCCAGTTGTTATCTACTGCTACTATTAAGTCCATATTACCCTCCAAATATTTCGCTCTAAACCGCTATTGGTATGTTCTTGATCTGTGGTCCGGTCTGATAATCTTCGATTGTAAAATCATCAACCGTAAAATCATAAAAATCTTTGACATCTGGATTGAGTGTTACTTTCGGCGCCGGATACGTCGGCCGGCTGATCAGCTCTTCCACGATTGGAATGTGTCTGTCATAGATGTGTGCATCTGCGATCACATGTACCAGCTCTCCCGGTTCAAATCCAGTTACCTGTGCCATCATATACACAAGTGCCGCATACTGTACGACATTCCAGTTATTCGCTGCAAGCACATCCTGCGAACGCTGATTCAAAATGGCATTTAATTTGTTGCCTGTGACATTGAACGTCACGCTGTACGCACACGGATACAGGTTCATCTCGGACAGATCCTGATGCACATAAATGTTCGTCATGATACGGCGGCTGTATGGATTGTTCTTCAGATCATAGATCACACGATCGACCTGATCCATCATACCCTCTTTATATTTGTGCTTCACACCGAGCTGGTAACCATACGCCTTGCCGATCGAACCATCTTCGTCTGCCCACGCGTCCCAGATATGGCTGTGCAGGTCATGGACGTTATTTGATTTTTTCTGCCAGATCCAGAGCAATTCATCAATTGCGGATTTGATATAAGTTTTTCGAAGCGTGATCGCCGGAAATTCCTCCGCCAGATTATATCGGTTTACAACACCAAACCGTTTGATCGTATATGCCGAAGTCCCATCCTCCCATTTCGGACGCACCTTTTCGCCCTTCGTATCGTAACCGTTCTCAATAATATCCTTACACATCGCAATGAACAAATCATCTGCTTTACTCATGTTTTGTCTCCTTCTCCTATTTTGTGCAGTATTCACAGTCTCACTTGTGAATATGTGCCAATCTTATTTTTTCTGCTTGTATTTTTTTCTTTTTCTGTTAACATAATGCCCATGGAGGTACATTCTATGATTCCAAAAGAATTCGGGCCTCGTCTAAAAATTTCGCGTCGTCAAAAACATCTCAATCAAACCGACATTTCCAAACGACTCAATATTACAAGACAAGCCTACAGTAACTATGAAACGGGAAGATGTGCGCCGCCAGTCGATGTTCTGGCTGAACTTACACTGCTTCTCGAATATGATTTCTTTTCTATTTTTCTGGAAGCGGCTGCTTCCAAATTATTTCATTCCAATTTTCAATTTTATCCAGAAAGCGAGGATCTATCATGTCAGACACAACCACCTTTGGAGCTATGCTCATTCGTCTCCGACTCCACTCCGGTTACACCCAGAAAGAAATAGCCGCATCGACCGGCATCTCACGTTCATCGTATTGTCATCTGGAAGCGGACTACCGAAAGCCAACGATGGAATTTTTTATTAAGCTTTGCATCTTCTATAAGCAAAATCCCGTGAAGCTCCTGCTTCCACTTTTCCCGGAAGAATCCATGGATTCCCAGAAGCATTATCTGCAATATTTAAATTCGTTATGTGAAATCCGATACAAATCAGACACGAAGCGCAATCGAAAGCGCAACGTCAAATGCTGGTCTAAGAAATAGCATCAAAGTTGTTCCCGATCAGAAATCCGGCTTCCGCCTGTTTCCGGTTCTTCTCGTATGGATTACTCTCTGAATACTGGATCTGTGTCGTCGTCTCTCCACCTGCAACATACGTTCTGCCGCATTCCGGACAGACCCCCATCTTCAATGTTACATTCGCCGATATCAGCTTTGCACCCGGCTTGCTGCTTTTCTGAATCGCATTCGCCACGTGCTCCCGTTCATGTGCACTTACTTTCGCGTACGATTCTCCTGCCGCAATCTTGCCCGGTGTCTTAAATGACACATCCGGTTCGTTCGAACCATCGACATATTTCCGATTCTTACACGTCTGACATTCGACCGGCTTCACCTTCGTGGAAGTGTCGACCGTATTGTCCGCATTGACCGGTGTCACGCGGCTGACACCGCTATATGGAATTATATAGTTGTTACTCATCGAACCAATATTCATTCCATCACCTCAAAAAAATAAAGGTAACCAGACAGGTTATCTGCATGGTTACCTTTATTTTACTATATTTCGCTTATATCCACAAGAGAAAGATTGTGTCTGTCAGATGACTCTAAGCTTGTAAGAAGCGCATGTGCGGTATCTAAGCTTGTGAGAACCGTCACACCTGTCTCGATTGCATTTCGGCGGATTACGAAGCCGTCCTTGCTGTGTTCCACACCCTGTGACGGTGTGTCGATAACAAGATCGATCTCATGTGACAGAATCAGGTCTAACAGGTTCGGAGAAGGCTCTTCCACCTTGTTAATCGGTTTTGCAGGTACGCCATTCTCATTCAGGACACGGCAGGTACTTCTTGTCGAATAGATCTCATAACCAAGCGCGGTAAACCGCTGTCCGATTTCTACTGCATCCAGCTTATCGGAATCCTTTACTGTAAGTATCATCTTCTTGTACTTCGGCAGATTCACGCCGTTTCCAAGGAATGCCTTGAACAACGCTTCGTTGTAATTTTTCGAGATACCAAGGCACTCACCGGTTGATTTCATCTCCGGACCAAGGCTGATCTCAGCACCCCGGATCTTCTCAAAGGAGAATACCGGCATCTTGATTGCGAAGTATTCAGATTCCGGCTGTAATCCCGGTGTATAGCCCATATCCTTGATCTTCTCGCCTGTGATAACTCTCGTTGCAAGATCAACGATTGGAATACCGGTTACCTTACTGATGTATGGTACGGTACGGCTTGATCGCGGGTTAACCTCGATGACATATACCTCATCCTGATATACAATAAACTGAATATTAATCAGTCCGATAACATGCAGGCTGTTCGCAAGCTTCTTCGTGTAGTCTTCGAGCACACGCTTGATCTTCGGTGTGATCGTCTGTGCCGGATACACGGAAATACTATCTCCGGAATGGATACCTGCACGCTCGATATGCTCCATGATACCAGGAATCAGGATATCGTGGCCATCACATACGGCATCAACCTCGATTTCCTTACCCATCAGATATTTGTCAACCAAAACCGGATGCTCCTGCTCATGGCGATTGATAATCTCCATAAACTCAATGATATCCTTATCCGAGATTGCAATCTGCATACCCTGTCCGCCTAATACATAGGAAGGACGAACAAGGACCGGATAACCAAGCTCATTGGCTGCTTCCAGCGCTTCCTTTGCTGTAAATACAGTCTTACCGGCAGCTCTTGGGATACAGCATTTCTCCAGAATCTCATCGAACAGTTCTCGGTCTTCGGCCGCATCGACATTTTCAGCACTTGTACCAAGGATTGGCACGCCCATCTCCAAAAGCGCCTCCGTCAACTTGATGGCTGTCTGACCACCGAACTGTACAACCGCGCCATCCGGTTTCTCGATATTTACGATAGACTCTACATCTTCTGCCGTCAGTGGCTCGAAATACAGACGATCTGCAATATCGAAGTCTGTACTGACTGTCTCCGGATTATTATTTACAATAATGGTCTCATAGCCCTTGTTCTTCAAGGTCCACGTACTGTGTACCGAGCAGTAGTCAAACTCGATACCCTGTCCGATACGGATCGGACCGGAACCAAGCACCATGATCTTCTTCTTATTCTCATCCACCTCGACTTCGGATTCGCCATCGTAGCAGGAATAATAATATGGTGTCTCTGCTTCAAACTCAGCCGCACAGGTATCTACGATCTTGTAGGATGCATGGATACCATAGCCATAGCGAAGCTCCTTGATTTCCTTTTCCTTCTTGCCTGTAATCTGTGCGATTACCTTGTCCGGAAACTCCATGCGCTTTGCTTCCTGCATCATTTCCTTAGTGATCTCAGGTGTCTCACGCAGTAATTTTTCTTCCTGTACAATATTGTTGATCTTGTCAATAAACCAGATATCTACTTTCGTGATATCATGGATCTCCTCCGCGGAGATTCCACGGCGCAGCGCTTCTGCGATAACGAAGATTCGACGGTCATCGACACGATGCAGCATCTCATGAATCTCCTCTGTCGGAAGGTCATTGTAGTTCTCATAGATCAGGCTATCCACATGCTGTTCGAGAGAACGAAGCGCTTTCATGAGTGCTCCCTCGAAGTTCGTACAGATACTCATAACCTCACCGGTTGCCTTCATCTGTGTGGTCAGCTTCCGGCTTGCCTTGATGAACTTATCGAAAGGAAGTCTCGGCATCTTAACTACAACATAATCGAGTGCCGGCTCAAAGCTCGCATAGGTCTTACCTGTAATTGCATTCTTGATCTC
>OIDS01000837.1_pt1 | contig 12132 bp, 9 predicted proteins | sample 1581491 | NCBI WGS metagenome assembly OIDS01 (sample SAMEA3882553, study PRJEB24775) | human gut metagenome | biome: human-associated habitat; feature: intestine environment; material: feces | place: Netherlands | collected 2009/2010
AGGCTTTTCTGAATCCCGAATAAAAAAACCGATTCCGCTAATTATGCGCAGAGCGGAGCGGAGCGCATTTCCAATCGTTCGTACCCGCACACACAAAAACCGGGCAGCCCGCAGACTGCCCGGTTTTTTGCTATACCATTGATTTTGCCTTAATAAAGAGCTTTCTTTTACAGAATAGTAATGCGGCCTGCGCCGTAAGGCTGCTCGTAGTCGAGCAGATAGCCGGGGTAAGCGGCCAGCGGGCTGTTGGCGCTGGACAGGTGCGGCAGACCCGCAGCATCTGCGCCGTCAAAAATCATAGCGTAGGTAGACATCACCAGATAATCCTCGGACACATAGTCCTTGATCAGCTCTGCGCCGTCAAACATGGCAAAGCCGTCGCCCAGATTGCGCAGGGTGTAGTTCATACCGGCCAGCGCGTAGGTGCGGTTCGGATCCAGCGGCTCATAGGTGCCGGTCTTTCGGTCGTAGATGCGCACGTTCTGGACGCGGGGCGTGCCGGTGGCGCTGCCCTGCCAGACGTTCTTGTCGTCGGTCTGCACGGTGTTGGGGATGTCGGTGTGGATCTCATAGGTCGCACCGGCGACGTGCAGGAAGCCGCCGTTCTCCTTGCCCTCCGGGCCGACGAAGCGGGCGCCGAACTCCAGCGCATCCTGGATCTGCTGGCCGGTGACGGCCATCAGGCAGGCCACGTTGCCGAAGGGGCTGATCTGCTTGCAGGTCTTGAAGGACCAGTCGCCCGCGCTCACGTCGGTGCGGATGCCGCCGCCGTTCATCATGGCGATGTCGCAGTCCAGCTGCTCGATCTCGTTGAAGTAGGTGTAGATGCCGTCGGCCACAAAGTCGCCGAGGTTGGTCTCGGCAGAGCGGATGCGGCGCTTGCCGGTGGCGGGGTCAGAGACGTAGAAATCGCTGTCGCCCACAGCGATCTTCTCGCCCAGCATATCGTCCACGGTATTCACCCAGCTGGTCTGCATGGCAGCGATCGTTGCATCCATACCCTCGTGGGTGGGGATGAGCTTGGTGGTGATGGTGCCGTCCGCAGCGATGGTCATCTCACCAACGTTGGCAAAGTAAGAGCCGGTCTGGGTCAGGGTGACCGCCTTGCCGGAAGCATCCTGCACCTGCTTGTTCTCCATTACGGTATGGGAGTGGCCGTCGATAAAGGCATCGAAGCCGCTGGTGTGGGCAATGACTTCCTCACTGGTCCACGGAGCGGAAGAGGGGTCTACGCCCAGATGGCCCAGACCGATGACCACGTCTGCCAGAAGCTTTGCCTTATCAATGGCCTTCTGCACGGCGTCATAGAGCTTTTTGCCGTCCTCGCCGCCCTGAATATCGTAGATGTACTTGCGCTGTGCCTTGTCCATAAAGTAGGCAGGGGTGGACTTGGTAAAGGTCTCGGGGGTGGTCACGCCCACAAAGGCGATGCGTCTGCCGCCGCGCACGAACACCTTGACGGAGGGCAGCACACGCAGGCCGGTGCGCAGGTCTACCCAGTTGCAGGACAGGTACGGGAAGTCCGCTTCCTTCATGATGGCCTTGGCGCGGTCCATGCCGTAGTCAAACTCGTGGTTGCCGGGGGTGGCGACATCGTAACCGGCAGCGTTCATCAGCTTGATGATGGAAGCGCCCTCGTCCATGGAGCCGTAGGCAGTGCCCTGCACATGGTCGCCTGCATCCACCAGCAGCACGTCCTTACCGGCGTCCTGATAGCTCTGCTTCAGGTCGGCAATGGCGGCGTAGGTCAGCTTGGGGCTCTGCTTGTCGATGTAGGTATGGACATCGTTGGTGTACAGGATGGTGACGTCAGACTTATCACCAAACCAGCAGGCCGATGCGGCAGGCGCACCGATGGCCATGGATGCAGCGGCAGCGGTCACACCAGCAGCCTTTAAAAAGCTGCGACGGGAAATAAGTTGTTTCACAGGAAAACGACCTCCTTTTATTTTTGGCGTATCGCATTTGGGGCAGACTCTTCCCTCCTGCCCTTTCAATAGCTCTAGCATAGCACAGAACGCCGCCGCAAACAAGCCAAAATCATTCTTTTGGCACAAATTATTTTCACGTTCCGCTTTATTTTAACACATATTGTACCATTTTTACATAAACTCCATACAAAAAAGACCTCCCCGTGCCCTGTCACAGAGCAGCGGAGAGGTCTTTTTTAGGGGGATTCAGACCCGTTGCCGGGTCTATCGGAGGAGAAGGAAATATCAGATAGCGTTATACTCCTTGAGGAACTTCTCAAGGTCGGTACCCTCGATCTTCTTCAAAGCTTCCTTCAAAGCCAGACGCGGGATCAGCGGCAGATCCATGTCGGTGATCTTTTTGCCGTCGCGCAGCTTCACGGTGGCATCGATCAGGGCGCGCACATCGTAGGTGCTGCCCCAGACCTCGGGCACGCCGCGGTCAATGTTCAGCAGGGTGTACACGGCCTCCATACCGGTGCGCATGGAGTACTCGGTGGTAAAGATGGTATCGCGAGCGGTCTCGGCAAACTGGCCAAGGAAGGCAAAGTTCACAGCACCCTCGGGCACAACATCGGGACGGTCGCCCATAGCACGGGGCATGAAGAAAGCATCGATATAGGGCATCATCACAGGCACGGTGTTAGCGCTGTGCTCTGCCAGTTCAGCGATCTGATCCTCAGGCACGCCGATGTGGTACAGCCACTCCATGCAGATCTCGCGGCCGGTGCAGTCACGCATGGGCTTCTTGACGTAATCGCCGGGCTTATCGCTGAACAGGCCGTACACCCAGACGCACAGCTGGTTCTTGGGCTGATCCTTGAACTGCTGCTGACGGTTCAGCGTCCAGCTGAGCAGCCAGCTGGAGTCCTTGACGGTGACGATGCCGCCGGTGACGGTGTGGCCGCTGAAGGGGTCGCGCTTGCAGATCTTGCGGATATACTGGGGGATCTTGTCGTCCAGTGTGGTGATGGTAGCGCTTTCCCAGTTGCTCAGCTCCGGCTCGGAGCAGAACTTTTCCGGGTGACCAAAGGAGGGATCCTGTGCGGCGATCTTCTTCCACAGATCCCAGCCGTTGCCGGGCTGGATGGTGGGGTCGAAACCGGTGGCCTTATTCTGTGCGCCCACGGTGCAGCTTTCCACGCAGCCGCCGTTGGTGATGAACAGCAGATCGTTCTCGGTCAGGTCGATGTTAGAAGTCTCGCCCGCGTGCTCCACGGTGACAGAGCTTGCCAGCTTGCGGCCCTTCTGGATATCGAACTTGACATCGGTGACCTTGGTGTTGTAGTGGAACTGCACGCCAAAGCTTTCCAGATAGCGCACCATGGGCAGGATGATGGACTCGTACTGATTATAACGGGTAAAGCGCAGGGCGGTAAAGTCCGGCAGACCGCCGATGTGGTGGATATAGCGCTTGAGGTACAGCTTCATTTCCAAAGCGCTGTGCCAGTTCTCGAAGGCGAACATGGTGCGCCAGTACAGCCAGAAGTTGGAGTTGAGCACCTCGTCATCGAAGAAATCGGTGATCTTTTTATCTTGCAGCTGCTCGTCCGGGGTGAAGAACAGCTTCATGATCTCCATGGCACCCTTATCGGACAGGCCGAACTTGCCATCGGTGTGGGCATCCTCGCCGCGGTTGACGGTGGCACGGCACAGGGAGAAGTTGGGGTCCTCCTTGTTCAGCCAGTAATACTCGTCCAGCACGCTGGCACCCTCGGTCTCCAGAGACGGGATGGAGCGCAGCAGATCCCACATGACCTCGAAGTGGTTGTCCATCTCGCGGCCGCCGCGCATCACATAGCCGATATCGTACTTGTAGCCATCGCAGGCACCGCCTGCCAGTGCGTTCTTTTCAAACACATGGACGTGCTCGCCCTTCATCTGACCGTCACGCACCAGATAGCAGGCAGCGGTCATCGCAGCCAGACCGGAGCCGATGATATAAGCGGATTTATGATCCACACCCTCCGGCTTTTTGGGGGTTGCAAAAGCTTCGTAGTTGCCACTGGAATAGTACATAAAAAAGCCTCCCTGCTTCAGCGTTTTATTTTCACAGCCTTCATTGTGCTGTTCTCTATGGCAACAGTATACCCCGCAAAGTGAACTTGAACAACAAACAAACTTTGCCCGGTGTATAGATTTTTTACATCCGCCCTTATTTGCTGGAAATGCGTACAAATTGTGACATAGTGCGAAGCGCAAAAGCATTTAAAGCATTCCCGCAAAAACGCAATGCCGGACAGCTTGCAGGCTGTCCGGCATTGCTCTAATTCAAAATAATTTTCCGCTATTCATGCCCAGAGCATAGCGGCGGGCATTCAAAACCGTCCCACACAAAAAGAGAGCCGCCGCACAAAGGTCTGTGCAGCGGCTCTCTATCGGTTTTAGTTCATCTCTTCCAGAGCCTTTTTCAGGTTCTTTGCGATCTGGTCCGGGCAGCTGGTGCTGCGGAAGCCGCACAGCGTACCATCCAGACGGGCAATGGCGTCCTCTGCCTTCATGCCGGTGAGCAGCTGGCAGATGCCTTTCAGGTTGCCGTTGCAGCCGCCGATGACCTCGATGGATGCAATGGTGTGGTCATCGTTCAGCACAAAGTTGGTCTGCTTGGAGCAGGTGCCCTTGTTCGGGAAGGAAAATTCCTTGCTCATGGTCTTTACGTCCTCTCTCTTTTACGTTTTTCGGCGATTGCGCGCAGCTGCGCTGCGGCTTCGTCCGGTGCGGTACAGGTACCGATGGGGTGGGGGTGCTTGTGGTTGCGGCCATGGAAGTCCGTGCCCGCAGTGGCAACAAGGCCGTACTGCTTGCACAGGGCAAGGCACTCGGCGCTGTCCTCCGGGCTGTTGCTGGGGTGGTACACCTCTATGCCGTCCACTGCGCCCTCTGCCGCCAGCTCCCGCAGCAGGGGCATACTTTTGTACACCGTGGGGTGGGCAAACACCACCGCGCCGCCGCTGGCTTTAGCGGTAGCCAGCACCTGCCGCACCGGCAGATACTCCGGCGAATGCAGCACGATGCCCCGGGGGTTCCACCCGAACAGCTTGTGGTAGGTCTCGCCGTAGATGCTGCCATCGGTCAGGCCCAGCAGTTCCAGCGCCTGCATCAGCCCGCTTTTGAACAGCACTCCACTGGCCTTGGTGGTCTCCCACGCAAGGTCGGTGGTAAACTGCGGGTACAGCTGCTCCAGCTCCTTTGCGCTCTGCAAAGCGCAGGCGTTGCGGCGCTCCTTCATGATGGCGCAGTGCTCCCGCAGTGCCGGGCAGTCCACGTCCGGGTAGTAGCACAGCAGGTGCACCCGGTGCTGCCGCTCAAAGTCGTAGCCGGTCAGCTCCACGGCAGGGATCAGCTCTACCCCGTCCTGCCCGGTGTGGGCGTAGGCGTACTGGGCGCTGAGCAGGGTGTCGTGGTCGGAAAGGGCGATGGCGTGCAGCCCGGTGCGGGCGGCGATGGACGCCAGCCGCTCGATGGGCACAGCACCGTCCGAGCAGGTGGAATGGATATGCAGGTCACAGGACATAGCGGGTTACTTCCTTAGTGCTTATAGAAATTGATCAGGCAGCCGTCAGCCAGGATCTGGCGCTCGTCGGTGGTGAGCGGAGCCATGTACAACTCGAACTCCTTGACGGTATCGCCCAGAACGTAGGCTTTGATGCTCTGCAGATCGCCCTTGAGTGCTTCCCGCACATTGGGGATGAGCACATAATCCCCCAGACCAAAGGGGGTGGCACCTGCCAGCTGCAGGGGCAGCATACCCCAGTTGATCAGGTTGGAGCGGTAACGCTTGGTGGCGTACTCGGTAACGATATTGGCACCGGCACCCAGCACACGCTGGCAGCTGGCGGCCTGCTCGCGGGCAGAGCCGTCACCGGGCTTGACCGCAAAGATGGTAGAAGCGATCTGGATATCGTTCCACTTCAGCTGCTCGCAGCCGGGCACGGCGTTCACCTTTGCCAGCAGGGCGGCGTCCCCTGCACCGGCGCGGCGGGCAGTTTCCTCGGCCTGCACAGCCTTGGCGCGGCCCACATACTCCGGGTCCTTGCGGCTGAGGGTGAACTCAGCCAGACCCAAGGGGTTAGAGCGGTAAGAAGAGGTCTCGCCGGAGGGGATCAGCTCATCGGTGGTGGTGACGGGGTCGGTGATATAGGATGCCACTTTCAGCAGCAGGTTGTCGCCCAGCGGTGCGATCTCCGGCCAGTCCTTGATGTTGGGGCCGAACTTGAGCAGGGCATCGTAGTCGCCCTTGCCAAAGCCCTGATACACGCGGGTGTCGTAGCTGGAAGCATCGTACTGGTACTCCGGCACGGTGGGATCGTAATCAATATCGGTGGCGGGGGTCAGGATGCCGCCGTTAGCGGTGGTGGCTGCAATGCTGCGGGCATCCATCAGTGCCACACCGGACAGCTGGCCGCTGCCGGGCTTGGAGCCCTCGCGGCTGGGGAAGTTGCGGGTGGTGTGACGGATGGACAGTGCGCCGTTGGCGGGCACATCGCCCGCGCCGAAGCAGGGGCCGCAGAAGGCGGTGCGGATGGTGGCACCGCTGGCCATCAGTTCGCCGATGACGCCGGTGCGCACCAGTTCCATCATGATGGGCTGGCTGCCGGGGTAAACGCTCAGGGCGTAGTCGCCGCAGCCGCCGGTGTGACCCTTGAGGATGGAAGCAGCCTCGTAGATGCTGTCGTACAGACCGCCTGCGCAACCTGCAATCACGCCCTGATCTACCCGCAGCTTGCCGTTTTCGATCTTGCTGCACAGATCCAGCTGCACATCCTTGCGGCCGATCAGCTTCTGCACATCCTGCTCGCAGGCGTGGAGGATGTCCTCCAGGTTTGCGTTCAGCTCCTCAATGGTAAAGGCGTTGGAGGGGTGCATGGGCAGGGCGATCATGGGACGGATGGCAGAAAGATCCACCTCCACCACGCCGTCGTAGTAGGCAAGGTCTGCCGGTGCCAGCTTTTTGTAGTCCGCTGCACGGCCGTGCACTGTCAGAAAACGCTGGGTGGTCTCATCGGTCTCCCAGATGGAGGACAGGCAGGTGGTCTCGGTGGTCATGGCATCAATGGCGTTGCGGGTATCCTGCCGCAGGGAAGCAATGCCGGGGCCAACAAACTCCATGACCTTGTTCTTGACGTAGCCGCTCTTGAACAGCTTGCCCACAAGGGCAATGGCTACATCGTGGGGGCCGCAGCCCGCCGGCAGACTGCCGGTCAGGTAGATGGCCACCACGCCCGGGCGGGCAACATCATAGGTGCGGCCCAGCAGCTGCTTTGCCAGCTCGCCGCCGCCCTCACCGATAGCCATGGTGCCCAGTGCGCCGTAGCGGGTGTGGGAGTCCGAGCCAAGGATCATTTTGCCGCAGCCCGCAAAGCGCTCACGCATATACTGATGGATAACTGCCATGTGCGGGGGCACAAAGATGCCGCCGTACTTTTTGGCAGCGGACAGGCCGAAGCGGTGGTCATCCTCGTTGATGGTGCCGCCCACAGCGCACAGGCTGTTGTGGCAGTTGGTAAGCACATAAGGGATGGGGAACTTTTCCAGCCCGGAAGCACGGGCGGTCTGGATAATGCCCACAAAGGTGATGTCATGGCTTGCCATGGCATCAAACTTGATCTTCAGGTTCTCGGCATCGCCGCTGGTGTTGTGTGCCTGCATAATATTGTAGGCCATAGTGCCGGTCTTAGCCGTGGCAACGGCAGCGGCATCAAAGCCCTTTGCTGCCAGTGCAGCGGGTGCATTGCCGTCTGCGGGCACCCACTCTCCGCGCGCATAGTACGCGCCGCCGGTGCTGCATCTGATCATATCCAACATCTCGATTCGCCTCTCTTTTTGTATTTTCCCGCCCGCCGCAATTGCGGGCATTGCCCCGGCAGTGCGGGGTCACCCCTGCCCTGCCCTGTTACGGCAAAGCCGTATTTATTTGTTATTATAGCATGAAAAGGCGAAAAGAAAAAGCACTTTTTATGAACCCTTACTGCGCCTTTGCGGCGGCTTCCTGCTGCTTTTCCTTTTGCAGTTTACGGAACACCACAAAATAGGCCGGGATCAGGAAGAAGCAGGCAAAGAACCATGCCACCGGGCTTGCGATGCAGGCGGCAAAGTAGCCCCACAGCGGCACGAACCAGAAGCCCACCATGGCGCGGGCGATCATTTCAGCCACACCGGCAAACATGGCAAGGCCGGAGTGCCCCAGACCCTGAATGGTGTAGCGGTAGATGATAAGCACTGCCAGCGGGATGTAGAACACACTGTTCCAGAAGATGAAGTCCTGCGCATTGGCCATAATGGCGGTCTCGCCTGCGTCCAGAAACAGGCCGATCAGGGGCTTGTCCAGCACGCGCAGGATGAGGAAGGACGCCACACTGTACACGCAGCCGATGCCCAGTGCGGTGTTCACGCCGCGGTTCACACGGCCAAGGTCTTTTGCGCCCATATTCTGGCTGGTGTAGGTGGTCATGGCGGTGCCGATGCTCTCCAGCGGCACGCTGAGGAACTGCGCGGCCTTGCCGCCGGCGGTCTGCGCCGCCACGATATCGCTGCCAAGACCGTTCACCGCGCCCTGCAGCACCACGCTGCCAATGGCGGTAATACTGCACTGCAAGCCCATGGGGAGACCCATGGCGCAAAGCTTTGCGCAGTGCGGTGCGCTGATGCGGCCCTCTTCCCTGCTCCAGCGCAGCTCCGGGTAGTGGCGCATGATGTAAATAAGGCTGCCGATGCCCGCCACAGCCTGACTGAACACGGTGGCAAAGGCCGCGCCGAACGCGCCCATGTTGAACACAATGATGCAGGCAAGGTCCAGCCCGATATTCAGCACACTGGCCACCAGCAGAAAATACAGCGGGCGCTTGCTGTCGCCCAGTGCACGCATCAGGGCGCTGGTCACATTATAAAGCAGAGTGAAGGGGATGCCTGCAAAAATGGTGCGGATATACACATCCGCAAGGTCAATGATATCGGCCGGGGTGTTCGTCCACACCAGCACCAGCCGGGTCATAGCCACCGTGACGATGGTAAGCACCGTGGCAAAGGCGATGGACAGCCACACGGTATTGGCGGTGTAGCGGCGCATCTCGTGGTGGTCGTGGGCACCGAAGGTCCATGAGATGGGGATGGAAAAGCCGCAGGCAATGCCGTTGACAAAGCCCAGCACCAGATAGTTCAGGCCGCCCACGCTGCCTACCGCCGCCAGTGCTTCCACGCCCACGAACCGACCCACGATGATGGTATCGGCCAGATTGTAGAACTGTTGGAACAGGCTGCCCAGCATCAGCGGCACAGCAAAGGCAAGCAGCAGCTTCAGCGGGCTGCCCTGCGTCATATCTTTGGTCATGGAAATATACCTCCTGCCAACACAAAAAAGGGTGGATGTTCGCATTTTTGCCGTGAAAAACGCCCTGCCGGAAAAGCGGCAGGACGTTGTAAGGATTCATGAGTGGTATTATAGCGGAGCAGCGCCGGTTTTACAAGACTTGGTTTGCATCAACATTTCCATTTTTTTGCGTAAAGAATTGGTGATTTTGCTCATTCCGCGTAGTGTGCCAGGAACTGTTTGGTGCGCTGTTCCCGTGGGTGGTCGATCAGCTGCTTTGCAGGGCCCTCCTCCACCACCACGCCGCCGTCCATGAACAGGATGCGGTCAGCCACATCCCGGGCAAAGTGCATCTCGTGGGTCACAATGATCATGGTGGTCTTGCGGTCGGCCAGTTCCCGCAGCACCCGCAGCACCTCGCCGGTCAGCTCCGGGTCAAGGGCGCTGGTGGGCTCGTCAAAGCAGAGGATGTCCGGGTGCAGTGCCAGCGCACGGGCAATGGCTACCCGCTGCTGCTGCCCGCCGGAAAGCTGGTGCGGGTAGTGGTCTGCCCGCTCCGAAAGCCCCATCTGCGCCAGCAGCTCCCGCGCCTGCTGTTCCAGCTGGGCGTGCACCGCCTTTTTGTTGGCGCGGTAGTCCGGGCGCTCCTTTGCCAACAGTTCCCCTGCCAGCATCACGTTCTGCAAGGCGGTATACTGCGGGAAAAGGTTGAAGTTCTGGAACACCAGCCCGAAGTGCAGCCGCTTTTTGCGGATCTCGCTCTCCCGCTGGGTGGCGGGGTCGGCGGCGTCCCACATGGTCTCGCCGTTCACCCGGATGACGCCGGTGTCGGGCCGCTCAAGGAAGTTGAGGCAGCGCAGAAGGGTCGTCTTGCCCGAGCCGGAGGAGCCGATGATGGCCAGCGCCTCGCCCTGCTCGAGGGTGAGGGAGATGTCTTTCAGCACCTTCGTCTCCCCAAAGTTTTTCCCGATGCCGGAGGCTTCGAGTAATGCCATAGTTCTTATCCTCCTTAGCAGCGGAAATAGTCCATCTTCTTCTCGGCCCAGTCCAGCAGCAGCGTCAGCGCGCCGACAAAGACGAGGAAGAAGATTGCGGTCGAGAACAGCGGCCAGATGAGGCCCTTGGCGCTGTATTCCTTCGCCATCATGATGATCTCCTTGTTGGCGATGACGTTGGCCAGCGAGGTGTCCTTCACCAGTGTGATGACCTCGTTGCCCATGGGGGGCAGGATGCGCTTGACCACCTGCAAGAGGGTGACTTTAAAGAAGATCTGGCTCTTGGTCATGCCCAGCACCTGCCCGGCCTCGGTCTGGCCCTTTGGCACAGCCTCGATGCCGCCGCGGTAGATCTCGGAGAAGTAGCAGGCGTAGTTGATGGCGAAAGCCACCACAGCAGCCACCAGACGGCCCGAAGCGCCGGAGGGCCAGGGGTTCGTCATGCCCAGCAGGCCGGGGCCGAGGTAGATGACGATGATCTGGAGCATCAGCGGGGTGCCCCGGATGACCCACACGAAGGTCTTGACGACGCCCCGCAGCGGCGCGCACCGGCTCATGGAGCCAAAGGCCACCACGAGGCCCAGCGGCAGCGAGAAGAGCAGCGTCAGGAAAAACAGCTCACAGTTGAGCGCGAATGCGCCGGTCAGACGCTCGAGAATCACAGTCACAGGATCACTACACCTATCTTATTATAATAATGTATCTCAGTCGGCGAGGGTCAGGCCGTACTTGTCGGCCAGCGCCTGCATGGTGCCGTCGGCCTTCAGCTCGTCGAAGGCGGTGTTGACAGCGTCGGGGACGTCGCTGCCCTTGCGGAAGGCCACGCCGTACTCCTCCACGTTCAGCTCGTCCACCATCTTGAGGTCGGCGTAGTCGGTGCCCTCGCCGATCATGGCAGAGGCCAGCGTCAGGTCAAGGATGGCGGCGTCCGCAGTCCCGGCGGCCACCTCCATCAGGCAGTCGGTCTGGACAGACTTTGCGATGTAGTCGGCCTGCGAGAGGTCGGCGTTCTCGGTGATGGTGGTCTCGCCTGCCGAACCGGCCTCGGCCACCACGGTCTTGCCGATGAGGTCGGCGGTGGAGGTGTAGTCGGTGCCCTCCTTCACCACGACCACCTGCGCGTTCTTGACGTAGGGCTTGGTGCAGGCCATGTTCTCCTCCCGGTCATCGGTGAGGGTCAGGCCGTTCCAGATGCAGTCGATGCTCTTGGCGGCCAGCTCGGTCTCCTTGGTGTCCCAGTTGATCTCCACGAACTCCGGCTCGACGCCCAGCTTTTCGCAGACGGCAGTGGCCAGCTCGGTGTCGAAGCCGGTGAAGTTGCCGTCGGCGTCGGTGTAGTTCATCGGCTCGTAGACGGTGTAGCCGACGACCATCTTGCCGTTGGACTGGATGTAGGCGAGGTCGCTGTCGGCGACGGCAGAGCTTGCCGGGGCGGCAGAGGCCGAGGCGGCGGCAGAAGAGGCAGCCGTGGAAGTGGATGCGGCACCGCCGCAGGCAGCAAGGCTCAGCGCCATCGCACCGGCCAGAAAAGCAGAGACCAGACGTTTCATATACAAAGTTCCTCCCTCAGGGGTCAGCAGGCGCGGCCTTCGTTTTACCGCTTTACCGTGCTAAACCGTTAAACTGTGACTATAGAATAGCGCGTTTTGCCCCGTTTGGCAAGAGGGAAAGCGATTTTTTTGCGTTTTGCCCGCAGAGCGCCCCTTTCCGACAGGGTTTTCGGTGTATTTGTACAAAGGACAGCCCCCCGGCAGCGGCATGCCCTCTCAGTCACGCCGCAGGCGTGACAGCTCTCCGGCAGCGTCCTAGCCCTCTCAGGCGCTACGCGCCAGCTCTCCCATAGGGAGAGGCACTGGCGTGC
>OIDS01000840.1_pt1 | contig 12107 bp, 10 predicted proteins | sample 1581491 | NCBI WGS metagenome assembly OIDS01 (sample SAMEA3882553, study PRJEB24775) | human gut metagenome | biome: human-associated habitat; feature: intestine environment; material: feces | place: Netherlands | collected 2009/2010
TATAAGTTCTCTTCTCCTGGCAAGTATACCTGGGTATCTTTCTAATTGAACCAGACCTATGGCTGCCATAATATCCGTCATATTGCACTTGAAGTATGGTGCTACTATGTCATATTCCCAAGCACCAGCTCTTGTTTTTGCAAGGGCGTCTTTATTCTGACCATGTAGGGATAGAAGCATATATTGCTTATAAAGCTCATCATTATCAATAAAATCTCTGTCACACCATGTAACAGCACCACCTTCTGCAGTAGTGAGATTTTTTACAGCGTGAAAAGAAAAAGCGGTAAAATCTGCTACACTTCCGCTTTTTTGATTTTTATATTCCGCCCCAAAGGAATGAGCACCATCTGCAAGAACTATAATTCTTCCAAAGCCCTCTTGGATTTTATTTTTAGGCTTAAACAACGATTTCTTAGTTTCAAGCACCTCAAAAATGCTGTCATAATCGCACATAGCTCCACCGACATCAACAGGTATAACCACCTTTGTTTTATCGGTAATAGCATTTGCCAAAGCTTCAGCATCAAGGTGTAGCTTTCCTTTTGCACAATCAACTATAACAGGCTTTGCACCCACATGGCATATAACGCTTGCAGACGCTGTATAAGTATATGCAGGAACGATAACCTCATCGTCCTCACCTATTCCAAGAATACGGAGAGTCATTTCAAGAGAGGCTGTCGCAGAATTAAGACAAACAGCCTTTGTTGTACCACAAAATTCAGCTATTTCCTTTTCAAATTTTTTGGTTTTAGGACCTGTTGTTATCCAACCACTGCGAAGTGTGTCTGCCACTTCGCTTATTTCCTCCTCGCCAATATCAGGAGGTGAAAATGGTATTTTCATTGCTGTCCCCCATTTAATTATATATATTTTCTGCTATTGCCTTGGCTATATTATAGTCACCGACAGTCGTTATCTTCATATTTGAAGCGTCACCCTTTAGCAGCTTTACTTCTACTCCACCTATAAAGCATATTTTACAAGAATCTGTAAGAGTAAGCTTTTCCTCGTCAGAAAGAGCATTATAAAGCCTTTTCAATAAGTTTATGTTAAAGCTTTGCGGTGTTTGGCTATGATAAATTTTACTTCTATCAGGCATATCTGAAATAGTATTGCTGTCCTCAGATACAATTATAGTATCTACCTCAGGAATAACAGTATTACAAGCACCATATTTAAGAGCCGCATCAATATTTTCATCAATCATTCTTAGTGTAACAAACGGACGAACTGAATCGTGTGTTACGATTATATGTTCATCACTTTCGCCGAACTCTTTTTCTATATCGGCAATAATATTGAAAATTGTAGAATTTCTATCCGCACCGCCTTGAGAAATTCTTATCCTTGATTTATCTATATTAAATTCATCTAAAAGCTCTTTCATATGAGAAATCCAGCTTGAATGTACACCAATATAGATATAATCGAGCTTTTCAGAAAGCAAGAATTTTTCAAGTGTATAAATTATAATTGGCTTATTGCCAAGTGGCAGAAATTGCTTAGGCATAGTCGAGATATTCATTCTTGAACCGACACCACCTGCAACTATTGCGGCAAAAATCATTCTATCAACTCCTATAAAAGTTCTGAGGGTTTCTTTCCCTTCAAAACCTCTTTATAGCTTCTCTCTGTATCAACTAAAATCATATCGTGATGAGGTTTTTGTTTATCTTCGGGTGGGGGCGTCATATAGTCCCCAAAAGCTTTTTTAAGATATGGATCATAACCGACAGGAATAGGCATCTGCAAGCCCTCAAATTCACGATAAACCGCACTTGCAAACCATTCCTTAGGGTATTCAGGCTGCATAGAATGTACACCCTCGCAAAGCTCTGTGATATATTCGCAATCGGAAATTTTATATTTGCTCATACGCCTTTCAGCATTACGCCATTTTTTCTCACGAGCCTTTGGTGACTTGACTATCGAAAGCAAAAATTTACTTCCAAGAGCCATAATTCCGCCGTGATTTTCTGGAACGATTTGTGCAAGAAACAGCGAATAAATCATAGCATTGAGCTTTTGCATTGTGCGTTTAAATTTTCCTTTTGGACAGCCATCTATCGGAAAAATATCCATCATTATTCCAAAAGGTATATCAAGATGAGCCTGATTTGCCTTAACACAAGTAGTTTCAGTATCAACTATTGTTGTAAAAATATTTCCTGTAAAGATTTTCTCATCTGTCCGCAATAGCTTAAAGCGTTCATGCTTATCGTTATCCCAAAGTTTATATAACTTTTCATAGTCATCTCTCGGCATAAGTATGTCTATATCGTCGTCCCAAGGGATAAAGCCACCAGTTCTGAGCGAACCTATACAGCAACCTCCGCAGAGATAGAAAAGCAGATTATTTTTATCGCAAAATTCTTTGAAATACACAAGCGTATCAAGTTCTTTAAGCTGTAGCTTACGCAATGTTTCGGGAGTAAATTCATATAACTTTTGGTTTTCCATATAAAACCTCATTTAATATGTAAATATAATAGCTAATAAACAATCGGAGATAATCCGCCTTTATTATTCAATACCTGCATGAATTTTTGCAGCCATAAGAGTATTTTTCATAAGCATAGCAATAGTCATAGGACCTACGCCACCAGGAACAGGTGTTATATAAGAAGCCTTTGGCTCTACGCTATCGAAATCTACATCTCCGCAAAGTTTGCCATTTTCATCTCTGTCCATACCAACATCAATGACAACAGCACCCTCTTTGACCATATCGCCTGTAACAAACTTAGGCTTACCGACAGCCGCAACAAGAATATCAGCATCTCTTGTAATTTCAGCAAGATTCTTTGTACGGCTGTGCGTAATGGTTACAGTGCCGTTTTCATGGAGCAAAAGCATAGCCATAGGCTTACCAACAATGTTACTTCTGCCGATTACAACACAATTCTTGCCGGAAATTTCTATATTTTCAGAATGAATAAGCTTCATAACGCCAGCAGGTGTGCAAGGCAAGAACTTATAATCACCTATCATAATCTTACCAACATTAGATGCGTGGAAAGCGTCAACATCTTTTTCAGGGCTGATTGCCTCAATAACAGCCTTTTCATCAAGGTGCTTAGGTAATGGAAGCTGAACAAGAATACCATTAATTTCAGGCTTTTTATTAAGCTTATCAACAAGGGCAAGGAGCTCTTCCTGAGTTGTTTCAGCTGGAAGTGCATATTCTTCAGACATAAAACCAACTTCTGCACAAGCCTTTTTCTTATTATTGACATAAACTCTTGATGCGGGGTCATCACCAACAATAACAACTGCAAGTCCTGGAACTATGCCCTGTGCCTTTAGTTTTTCTGTTTCTGCCTTAACGCTCTCACGAACCTTTTTAGAAACCTCTTTACCGTTAATTATCTTAGCCATAAAATCTCCACCTTTTATATTAAATTACTCTTTAACTTTATCCTTTAATGCTTTTGTTGTATGAACGAAATTATTTTTCTTGCGGAATACAATAAGCATCACAATTCCTGCTATCATAACCACCGCTGAAAGAATCTGCGATACACGAAGATTTAAGAATGGTGTATAAAGACTATCTGTTCTCAAGCCTTCAACTATCATTCGCTCAAAGCCATACCATACAAGGTAAAGCAAGAAAATCTGTCCGTAATACTTCTGAAATTTCTTACTAAAGAAGTGCAAAAGCACAAAACCAAGCAAGCACCACAATGATTCATACAAGAAACAAGGGTGAACCGTTACTCCGCCGGTATTTTCACTCATCATTCCCCAAGGAAGATTAGTTTCTGTACCGAAAGCCTCTTGATTTATGAAATTGCCCCATCTGCCTATACCTTGTCCAATCAGAAAACCAAGTGAGGCAACATCAAGTATCGCAGGAATATTAAGCTTGAGAATTTTCGCAACGATACAGCCACCAAGCAATGCTCCGATAAGACCGCCATAAATCGCAAGTCCGCCATCGTGTATCGCAAAGATTTTATCGGGGTGACTACTGTAAAAATCCCACGAGAAAAATACATAGTAAAGTCTTGCACCAATTATTGCGGTTATAAGGCCGACAATAACACAATCAAGAAATTTCTCACTCGGAATTTTAAAACGCTTCAAACTCATCATCGCATAAATAAATGCAAGAATAAAGCCAATTCCGATTATAATTCCATACCAATAGATATGATAATCGCCTATTGAAAAGGCGACATTATTTATATTCAGACTTATGCCCAGATGTGGAAAAGATACATTCATATCTGACATTTTAATTATCCTTTCATCGTTAGATGTAGGGGGTGAACTGCGTTTATTGGTAATTACTTCAACCGCATCAACAAGTTGTCCTCACACACCGCAAGAAACCTTTAATTTTCTTAAAAAAATCTATCAACAAAAAAGGAAAAGCCTGATAGCTATACTATCAGACTTTTCTCAATAAAATTATGAGGGGTACATTGAGGAGGGTAGAACATATACTCCTGATGGTTGCGGCTCCATCATTTTGAGTACAAGCTATAGTATAACTATAAGATATGAACATCATATGAATAGTTCTTAAAAAATTATAATATAAATTATGTATTTCTACAAATTATATTATTTTTAAAAATATTTTTTATCAATTAAGGTTTTTATTATTGAAATTATGAATTTATAGTAGTAGAATAAACTAAAAATATTGCGGGGGTTATTTTAAAATGAAAAAAATAGTATCTCTGTTGCTTTGTGCAATGTTAGCGGCTATGGTGGCAGGTTGTTCTAATTCTGATAAAAAAGCAGAACCATCAAGCTCCACCGCTTCTCAAACATCATCAGCTAAAATTGAAACAAACAGTAAAGCTTCAGAATCTTCAAAAGAGGAATCTTCAGAAGCTGAGGTTTCAAAGGCAAGAGATTATACAAAAGAAAAAGCTGAAGGCGAAATTACTGATGACGGACTTCTTATTGTCAAGCAAGATGACCACTGGAGAGCTATGGAGCAATTCGGTGGTGGCTCTGGTGATAGCTATGTTGAAAGCCTTAATAACCTAAGAGATAAGCTTGATAGCAGCGTTAAGATTTATTCTATGCCTGCTCCTCTTGCCTGCGAATTTTATACACCATCAAACCTTTCTGATAACTATGTAAGTCAGGCGGATTGTTTTTCGAGCATAGCTAAAAGGCTTAATTCAGAAATCACAAGCGTAGATATTTGTTCAGTATTAAAACAGCACACTGAAGAAAACATTTATTGCCGTACAGACCACCACTGGCAGCCACTTGGAGCATACTATGCTGCTAAAACCTTTGCTGAGGCGGCTGGAGTTTCTTTTGATGATATAAGCAAATATAACAAGGTTACTGATGAGGGCTATGTTGGAACACTTTACGCATTCTATGGCGATGAGCGTATAAAAAATGACCCTGAAAGCTTTACTTATTACGAACCAAAAACAGAATACTCTACATACTATTATGACCAAAGCTTTGATTATCAATATGAAGGCTCGCTTTTATATGATGTAGATGTTGCAAACTCATATATTCGCTTTATGGGCGGAGATGACAGCTCTGTAAAGATTAAAACTGGTGTAAACAACGGCAGAAAGCTCCTTGTTGTTAAGGATAGCTACGGAAATGCTGAAATTCCATTCTATACAAACTCATTTGAAGAAATCTATGTTGTAGATATGAGATATTTCAAGTGTAATCTTGTCAACTTCATAAATGATATGGATATAACAGATGTTCTCTTTACTATGGCAGCATATTCAGTTGTCGGTGGTAATGCAGAAAATATTGATACGCTTATAACTCAAGATGCAGATAATCGAGTTGTTGATGGTCAGCTCACTGCAAGTACAGAAGATTCCGAAGAATAAATTATACAAAAAATGACACAGTTTTAAAACTGCGTCATTTTTATTTTACTTATCTTAAATCAATTATGTAAAGTCATAAACCTGATTAATATCATCAACAGCGTTATTTCCAATTCCAATAATATTTATCTGGCATATATCCTGCTGATGGAGTAGCTTCTGGAATATAGCCTGTTGTTGGTTCAGCTTTAGCATTTTTAATATCATTTATTTCAGATTCGCTAAGCTCTACCTTTGTATTGCCAATCTTTGAGATTGAGAAATCAATCTTAGTACCAAAACTATCAAAACTGAAACCGCTAAAATATCCTGCATTATCAACTGTAATATCGAATTTTAGATTTATGCTACCCAAATAGCTCTCTGCTTCTGGAAGTCCTTCTTTAATTTCATTATATTTACTCTTATCCTTGAAAAGTGGCTCTATCTCATCAACAATAACTGAAAGAGTCTTGTATGTGTTTATATCAAAGCTGTATTTTGTACCATTATCAACAGCACTTTCTGTTATACCAAGAGCCTCTTTTCCATTACCATTCTCAAATGTATTCTTGAGCGAGTTGGAAACTGCGTCTATTTTTGTTGTATCTATGTAATCTTTAAGATCAGCATCTTCAAGCAAGGAGTTCCAATCAAGCTCTTGCTCTGCATTTGTTTTATTAATGCTGTCAAAGAAATTATTAAGTGTTTCTTCATCAATCTCTGTATACGTTGTATTGCCGTTTGCTGTAATTGCTGATTTGCGTACACCATCTTTGCAGTAGACAACACCCTTAAATGTATCACCTGAGTTTGAACCATTCATAACAAGAACGATTTCTTTCTTGCTTGCATCAAGCTCATAGCTTATATCGCACTTTGTTTTTTCTCCGTTTGCCTCTACACTCGCAGAAATTGTTGCACTGTTAGCCTTTGCAAGCTGCTTTGCACTGTCGGCTATCTTTGTGATAGGACCGCCCGATGGCTTCAACATATTAATTACCATTACGCCCGCAACTGCGATGGCTGCAACACCAACAACAGATACACCCGCAATAATAAACGGCTTTTTAGAGCGTTTTTTAGGTGCAACAAGATTTTCACTTGCTGTCATACTGGGTGCATAAGGATTGATAGGTTGTGAAAAATCGTTATCAGCAGAATTTTTCTCAACAGAATTAACTACGCCTTGTGTTGATTGATTATTAATATATGGGTTAGTCTGCTGAGCTGGTTGCTGTTGTTGTGCGTATGGGTTAGCTTGCTGAGTTGGTTGCTGTGGCTGTGCGTATGGGTTAGCTTGCTGAGTTGGTTGTTGTGGTCTTGCGTATGGGTTAGCTTGCTGAGTTGGTTGCTGTGGTCTTGCGTATGGGTTAGCTTGCTGAGTTGGTTGCTGTTGTTGTGCGTATGGGTTAGCTTGCTGAGCTGGTTGCTGTGGTCTTGCGTATGGGTTAGCTTGCTGAGCTGGTTGCTGTTGTTGTGCATATGGATTAGCTTGCTGAGCTGGTTGCTGTTGTTGTGCAAGCGTAATATTAGTTCCACATTGACTGCAAAAGTTTTTGCCTGCGATTAATGGTGAACCACATTTCGGACAAAATTGTAGCTTGTTATTATTTTCCATAAAATTTCCTCCTTAAAATAGATGCATCTTTCATATATAAATTTAATTTTATCATATCATAAAAGCACTAAAATTTCAATGATTCATACAAAATATTTTATTAAAAACTATCAGCAGATATTTAAATTCTTACTTAAAATTTTTCTTATAATAATATACTCAATACTGATAACAACAACAAGAAAAACCCAATCCACTATTGATACAACAGAATTTATAATTGGAGCTACATCAGTATTCCAGCTTGTAACTATATCTGAAAAAGATATATCCTCGCTATAAGCATTATATACTCCTGATGGAAAAATCTTTTCTACAATATTCATAATTAAAATAGCAAAAGCATTAACAACTATAAGCAAGCCTATATAGAATGTAGCCGAAAAAATAAGTCTGTGCTTATTAAATAATGAGGCAAGAGAAATTGCACAATATATAGACATAATCTCCTGAAAGGTTGATATTAATATATCTAAGAAAAGATAAAAAATTGCTTTTATTCCGTCTGCTGTTAATGATGATAAAATATTGCCAAAATATGAAAAATTGATAATATTGTCATTAACATTGCGGTTAAATATCATCAAAAAAATACCTAAAACTGCAAAGACGGACATAAGAAAGCCCCATATCAAGGCACAAAGAAACTCACTTATAATTATATAATCCACTTTAACGGGAAGCGTAAAAAGCAAATATCCCTCATCGCTTGAGGTATTTCGATAAAATCTCCATATTATTACAATGGCAGTAGCGACAAACATTGTTATAGCAGAGATTATAAAGACAAAAAGCCCCATACCATTGATAAAACTCCAAAGAGAGCCTTCATCAACCTGAAGGTCTATAGATACTCTTGAAATGATTGTAATTGCTATAAAAGCAATATATATCGGAACTAAAACCTTTGAAGTAGCTTTTAGCTCATACTTAAAAAGCCTTCCTAACATCTATATTATTCCCCCTAAGCATATATATGTTTCTCTGAAAATTTCATCAACAGATTTTCCACGCTCCTCTCTTAAATCTTCAACTGCAGAATTTAGTTCTATTTTACCTTCATTCAAGAAAATAACATCATCGAGAATTTTTTCAACATCAGCTATATGGTGAGTTGTAATGATTACACTACTATCTTCGCTATAATTGGATATGATTGTTCTAAGTATGTAATCTCTTGCGGCTGGGTCAACTCCAGCAATAGGCTCATCAAGAAGATAGAGCCTTGCAGCTCGGCTCATAACAAGAACAAGATTCAGCTTTTCCTTAGTGCCTTTTGACATAGTTTTAATTCTATCATTAACCCCTATATTAAGAAGCTTAAGCATTTCCATAGCCTTTTTCATACTAAAATCTCTATAAAAATCAGCAAAAAAAGCTAAAATATCGTGAACCTTCATCCAGTTCGCAAAATATGGCCTATCTGGTAAAAACGAAACAATCGCTTTCGTTTCTATGCCAATTTCTTTATTATCAATAAGTATATCTCCGCTTGTTGCTGTAAGCAAACCTGCAAGAAGCTTTATAAGTGTAGTTTTTCCACTTCCGTTAGGCCCTAAAAGACCAACTATCTTTCCTGAATCGACATTCAGGCTTATGTTATCTATTACATTTTTTGTATGATATTTTTTTATCAGGTTTTTAATTTCAAGAATCGGCATTATTCATCCTCCATAGCCTTTTTAAGAAGTTCAACAGCTTCATTAAATGAATATCCAAGATTATTTACATTTTCAAGATAAAGCCTTGCATTACTTCTTGCAATATCCTCTCGAATCTCCTGAATAAGCTTAATATTATCTGTGACAAATCTGCCACTTGTTCCCTTAGCATAGAGCAAGCCTTTTTTCTCAAGCTCAACAAGGGCTTTCTGCATAGTATTCGGATTTACTCCAACCTGAGCGGCAAGTTCACGAACAGACGGGATATTTCCCCCAGGCTTATATATACCAGAAACAACATCAAACTGAATTTTTTCCATAAGCTGTAAATATACTGGTCTGTCAGATTTTATCTCCCAATCCATTCAAGTCACCTCCAAGCAACATCATACCATTCTAATACAATCATAACACATAAGCCTATTTTTATCAAGTATAAATCCCTTTACATAGCACTATCGGCACAACAACATTGTTTATATATTAAAAAATTCATTAGCTAAATAATTTATGGCGAACTGCGTTCGCCTAAAGAAAAAACAAATGTTGGGCTTCGCCCAAAAGTGTTTCGCTCTCTGCGGAGAGCGACCAAAGGCTCTGCCTTTGGAAACTGCGAGCAGCTTTCACCAGCAAAGCTGGTGTAGAAAAGACTCGAGCAAAACTTTTAATTGTCTTGGGAAAGTCTATAAAATAATATGGAGGAATCTAAAATGAGTAAAAAGTTAGTAGCGTATTTTTCGGCAAGTGGTGTAACTGCAAAATTGGCAAAAAGACTCGCTAATGCAGTAGATGCTGATATTTTCGAGATAAAGCCCGAAAAACCATATACCACCGCAGACCTTGACTGGACAAATAAAAAAAGCCGTTCAAGTGTAGAAATGAGCGATAAGGGCTTCAGACCTGCTGTTGCTGAGAAGCTTGATAATATCGCAGATTATGATACTATTTATGTAGGATTTCCGATATGGTGGTATGTTGCCCCTACAATTATAAATACATTTCTTGAGCAGTACGATTTAACAGGTAAAACAATCATACCTTTCGCAACCTCAGGCTCAAGCCGTATGGGAAAGACAAACTCAGAGCTTGCACCATCTTGCAAGGGAGCAATTCTAAAAGAAGGCAAGCGTTTTGAAGAAAATACTGATGAAATAGAACTCAAGAAGTGGGCAGATAGTATCCGTTAAGAGATTAGATAGTGTATTGAATTTTTATCATTGATGACGACCCCCCACAATGTCCATAGAAACAAAAAGCAGGTAGAATGATAAAATGTGCAGAGAATTTGACCCACAGCTTGTATTGCTGGACATTATTTTATATCGGATATTATATAGTAATAGTAAGAATCTATGATAAAATAGTAAAGTCATGAGCAAATACCGATTTGCCTATATAAAAAGATAAAGGCATCGCATTGTTTTTGCGGTGCCTTTGCTTTAAATGGTGATAAAAAATGATGGATAGATGTTTGCAATAAACCATCCACTTAATATTATAGCAAAAAATTTCGATTTGTGTTAAAAGTTGTAAAATTTGACGACTTCTGGTAAATTTTGTACGAATGATTCTTTTAGAGAATAAAAAGTTATTTAATCAGCAAACAAAGCATATGATTATATTAAAAAAGTTTTGGTGATTTATATGTTTTATTCTCTGAAGATAAAAAAATTAATTCCCATGATAGTAAAAGTTGCAATGATTTTATTATTCTGTACTTTGCTTACAATCTTTCCGAAAGGTGCATCTGAAGGTGCAAAAAAGGGACTTGAATATTGCCTTGAGCTTTTAGTACCATCTTTGTTTCCATTTATGGTATTGTCATCGTATATAGTTCGTTCTGGGGTATCGTCAATACTTGGAGAAATGTTTTCTCCAATAATGAGATTTCTGTTCCGACTTGATGGTTCAGCAGCACCTACTGTAATAATGAGTTTCATAGGAGGTTTTCCTGTTGGCGCAAGAGGCATAGCAGGAATGTATGAAACAAAGCAAATCTCTTTGAATCAAGCAAGGCGAATGTCGCTTTTTTGCGTCGGTGCAGGACCAGCTTTTTTGATAACAGCAGTAGGAACAGTTCTCTTAGGCAATACAAAGCTTGGAATAATTCTATTCGTATCCCAACTTATATCAGGCTTAATCTTAGGAATAATCTCAAGATTTTTCTATCTTGAAAAATCTATTAAAGAGAAAAACAAGCCAAAAGATACTATTAGCCAACAAAACGCTTTTATAAAGGCGTGTACAGATGGCTCAAAAGGAATAATTTCGTTGTCAGCTTTGGTTATATTATTTCAGACGTTCATAGGAATTATAGAGCAAAGTGGGGCAGAGCAATTTATAGAAAAAATATTTTCATCTATGGGGTTGAGTTGTTCAAAGATAATTTTGCCATCAATTTTAGAGGTTACTGGTGCGTGTAATGTAATAGCAGAAGGGACATTTCCGCTATATATTTTATCTGCGGTTATAGCATTTGGTGGCTTTTGTGTATATTTGCAAATATGGGGTATACTTTCAGAAATACAGCCGAATAAGCTGTTGTTTATTCTTTTCAGAGTGTTTGCCGCCATACTTAATGGATTTTGCACATATATAATTACATTGTTCTATAAGCCAGTAAGTAATGTTTTTAATAGTTTTTCAGAGAGAGCAACACCAAATACAGCAACGCATCTTACTGGTGGAATAGCAATTCTTGTATTGTCAATGTTGTTTTTGTTGAGCATATCTGTCAAAAAAAGAGCAAAATAAAATTATGGCGGTGCGTGACCGCACAGGACAAGACGCAGAATCGGTGGCGAGCCGCCACTGTCAAGACGCGGAATCGCTCGGCAAGCCTCGCTCGACATTCTAAATCGACTTATATTGACGCAGTTGACGAAACTACCGATTAGTTAGCAAATTTTCCCAAGACACTTGAAAGTTTTGCTCAAGCTTTTTCAAAAGCTTGCAGGGTCAAGGGACGGAGTCCCTTGTGGGTTTTAAGGGCAAAGCCCTTAA
>OIDS01000854.1_pt1 | contig 11938 bp, 8 predicted proteins | sample 1581491 | NCBI WGS metagenome assembly OIDS01 (sample SAMEA3882553, study PRJEB24775) | human gut metagenome | biome: human-associated habitat; feature: intestine environment; material: feces | place: Netherlands | collected 2009/2010
CCGTATCAGGCGCTGCTGGTGCGCCGCTGAAAGGAGCAGCCATGGATATTGTAACGATTGGTGAAGTTTTGATCGACCTGACCCCTTCCGCACCGCTATGCTGGATGCTGCCGTCTGCGCCAAAAAGCTGAGCGCTGTCATTACTTATGACCCGAATTACCGTGCAAACCTCTGGAAGAACAAAGAGGATATAGAAACTACAGACGCTCGCTATTCCGCCATACAGATTCATCAGTGACTTCGGCGCATCTGCCCCGGCATACCTCCCCATTACGCAGGGCTTTTTGTCCAACTACGCAGTGGAAACGCCCAGTTGCGCAGGATGATTGCAACTCTTTCCTGAAATTGCTATTCTTTTGTCAATCGCCGTATACGAACGGAACAACATACCAAAAGGAGAAGATTTCATGGCAAACAAGGTTTCCAGAAGACAGTTCCTGCACACCGCATCCATTGGTGCGCTGGGGGCTGCTATGGCAGGGGCTCTGGTGGGCTGCTCCGGTTCCTCCGGCAGTTCCAGCACTGCTTCTGCCAGCGGTACTTACACTCCCGGCAGTTATTCTGCCACCTCCAAGGGCATCAGCTCAGACGTTACCGTCACCATGACCTTTGACGCTGAGAGCATCACGGATGTGACCATTGATGTTTCCGGTGAAACCGAGGGCTTTGGCAAGGGCATTGGCGATGAGCTGAAGGAGCAGATCCTCAAGGCTCAGAGCGCCGAGATCGACGGTCATTCCGGTGCGACCATTACCTCGGATGCCGTTAAGGATGCTGTTGCAAACTGCGTGGCACAGGCCAAGGGCGAACCGGTGGTCAGCACCACTCCCGGCCAGAGCACCGCAGAAGGTGAGAGCTGGCGCACCGCTCCCGATGCGATCACCGAATTTGCAAAGGAGTACACCGCCGATGTTGTCATCGTGGGCGGCGGTCAGGCCGGTACACCGGCTGCCCGTGCCGCTATTGAAGCCGGTGCCAGCGTGATCGTGATCGAGAGCCAGACCGAGGACGCCATGAGCTTCCGCGGCGGCGGACAGATCGGCCACCTGAACAGCGAGTTTTTGGCTAGCAAGGGCATTCCCCAGATCGACATACAGGAGTTTGTTACCGACTGGCAGCTGCGCACCAACAATCGCAGCCGCTGCGGCCTGATCATGGCCTATGCCAAGAACAGCGGCAAGTGCTTTGACTGGATGACCGACAGCTTTACTGCAGAGGAAAAGGACAGCTGGAGTGTACGTCAGTGGCCGCTGAGCAGCAACTACACCCAGAAGAAGAGCGGTATCAGCACCTGGGTGGGCACCCCCACCCTGAACGGTGATGCTTCGCCGGTCAAGCGCTGCATGGAGATCGCCCGCGAGAAGGGCGCAGACTACCACTTTGGCACCAAGGCCTGCCAGCTGATCAAGGACGGCGATGCCGTTGTTGGCGTGGTGGGCAAGGAGGCCGATGGCAGCTACATCAAGTTCACCGCCAAGAAGGGCGTGATCCTTTGCGGCGGCGGCTTTGGCGGCAACGCTGAAATGTGCCGTGACCTGCTGATTGAGATCAGCGATTACTGCTCTGACGATACCGCTATTGGCGGCATGGATGACGATGGCTCCGGCATTCAGCTGGGCTACTGGGCTGGCGGCCGTCTGGAGAGCCGTCCGCTGTCCAGCATGGGCGGTAACTACGTCTACCCCTGCAACAGCCCCGGAGACCCTATTGGCACCACCGCTGCACTGTGGGTCAACTGCCACGGTAAGCGCTACTGCAATGAGGGCTTTGGCGATATCGTGCTTGCAGCAATGGCCGGTGCAAAGGAACCGCAGGGTAAGATCTTTACGGTATTCAACGATACCATCCGCACCGATCTTACCTATCAGGCACCCGGCCACATGGCTGTTGATTATGCCAACGGCGAGGACGAGAAGCTGGATGATATCATGCAGGGTGCCATTGACGGCGGCGATGCCGGCTACGAGGTGACCGGCATGAGCACTGTGACCGTGTATGCCGGCGAGGATGCCCAGCAGCTGGGTCAGCGTCTGGGCTTTACCGGCACCGATCTGGAAAATTTTGTTGCCACCGTAGCACGCTACAACGAACTGTGTGAAAAGGGCGTGGACGAGGATTTTGCTAAGGAGCCGGTGCTGCTGCGTCCGCTGAACGGCAAGCATATCTTTGCCTACGGTGCTGAGAAATCCATGGGCAGTATGCTGGTGACCACCGGCGGCCTGTTGACCGATGATAACAGTCAGGTGCTGGGCGAGGACTTTGAGCCGATCAAGGGTCTGTTTACAGCTGGCAACAACTGCGGCGGCCGCTTTGGCTTCCAGTATTCTACCTCCATCCCCGGCGAGAGTCTGGGTCTGGCCAACACGCAGGGTATGATGGTTGGTCAGTACGTTGCTGCACTGTAAAAGCGGCATTTCTGAGCGTTTTTCTTTTTTCTTCTTTTTCAGGAGAGCTGCCCCGGTGTCGTTTGCGCATCGGGGCAGCTTTCCCTGTCCGGCTGTCTTTGTGCGAAAGGAGTTTTGCCATGTCTGCCCCGCTGCATCTTTATCTGCACGTTCCGTTCTGCGTCCGGCGCTGCACCTTCTGCAACCAAAAAATCTATCCCGCCACGCCGGAGACCTGTAAGGCCTATGCAAATGCACTGCTGGCTGAGCTGGAAGCTACCGCACCGGATTTTTCCGGCGACCCGGTGCAGACGGTCTACTGGGGTGGCGGCAGCCCTACGGCGCTGTCGCAGGACGATTTTGCACGGATCATGCGCCGGATCAGGGAGCTGTTCTCTCTGGCTGCGGATACCGAGGTCACCGTGGAAGCATTGCCCAACCGTGTGGATGCCTCGTGGATGGTCGCCTTCCAGAACACCGGGGTCAACCGGCTGGTGCTGGGGCTGGCTACTGCTCGCATCCCAGAGCTGGAACGCATTGGCAGCGCAAACAATATGCCTAGTTCCGAGACCAGCCTGATCCTTCCGCAGCTGTTCCATTTGCCCGGGTATGAGGCAACGCTGCTGTATGGGATTCCGGGGCAGACGGCGGCAAATTTTGCCACCAGCCTGCGGTTCGCAGTCAAGTACAAGGTGTCTGCCTTGCGGCTGGACCCCTTGACCCTGCCGAAGGGCGTGGAAGAAACCGTGTGCAGGGACGAGGTTCCGGCGATGCTGGACTATGCTGCCCGCCACCTGACCGAGAAGGGCTACCATGAGTATCTGCCCGGACGCTGGGCAAAACCCGGGCAGGAATGCCGGGACCTGCTGGCGCGCCAAAGCACGGAAAACTACCTGAGTTTTGGCCCGGGCACTACCACCCGGGTAGACGGAGGTCTGTCCCGCACCACAGAGAATATTGCCGTGTACACCCTGCACCCGCAGGAGCCGGAACTGCTGTATAAGCCGGTGACCGGGGCATAAAAGGCACCAGAGGCCGCTGCACAAATGCGCAGCGACCTCTGGTTTTATTTTTTCTCCGGGAACAGCAGGGTGAGTACGAACTCTCCGTTCTCGCTCCGCAGACTCATCTGTCCGCCGTATTTTTCGGTGACCGAGCGGATACTGGTAAGGCCGAAGCCGTGATTCTCGGGGTCGTCCTTGGTGGTTTTGGGCAGGGCATCTACCGGCAGATGCTGCTGCAGGCAGGCGTTGCGGAAATTGAGCACCACAAACCCGCCCCGCTTCTGGCATCGCACACTCAGGGCGCGGCTGTCCGGATCCGGCAGCGCAGAGCAGGCTTCGATGGCGTTGTCCATGGCGTTGCCAAAAATGACGCAAAGGTCGATGGGCTGTATAAAATTCAGCAGCTTGCCGTCCACTGTAATGGTGCAGGCGATCTGTGCCTGTTGGCATCGTGCCAGCTTTTCACCCAGCAGGATGTCCACGGTCTCGTTGCCGGTGGCGGTCATCTGCTCATAGGGCTGCACCTCCTGCAAGATCTGCCGGATGTGCGCCTGCACGGTTGCCTGATCGCTGCTCTGCTCCAGATAGAGCAGAATATTTTTCAGGTCGTGGTACTTGCGCCGTACCGAGTCCACCGCTGTTTTGCGCAGCAGATACTGCTGCTGTTGCTGCTCTGCGGCGATGCGCAGCTGCAGCATGGTGCGCTTTTCCTCCTCAGCGATGGCATAGCTCAGAAAGCTGATGTTTACCAGCAGCGCCAGCACACAGCACCCGGTCAGAAGCACCGGCACGGCGGTGGTCAGTTCTTCATTGGTCAACGGCAGCCAATAGGTGAGCCGACAGACAAACAGATAGGGAACAGCGGCCAGAACATACAATGCAAGTGCAGCGCTGCGAAGGATGCGCAGCTTTTCAGCCGGGCAGAAACTGCGCAGCAGCCACAGCAGCGTTCCCTGCACGGTTGTCAGTGGCAGATACGCCAGCAGCGCCGCCCAGAATGTGCCGGAGCGTAGAGGGTCGTATCCCAGCAGCCGCATATTAGCAAACCGCATGATGGTGTCGGTGCAGTCGGTGAGCAGAAAAAAGCACAGTGCTTGCTGTAGGGCCAGCCCGATGCTACGGCGCAGCAGGGCATAGGCAGTAATGGCATAAAGGGCGATGGAGCAGACGATGCCGACATACTGTCCACCGAGGGTGGCAAAGGTCTGCTCCCACTGCAATATCACCGTCAGTGCCAGCACCAGCACCACCGGCTGCAAGCCCTGACGTTGCAGACTGCGTCGCAGCTCGGTGCCGCAGACGTAAAAGGGGAGCAGCAGTCCATAGCTGACTGCCCGCAAAAAAGTACACAGGCTGATGGTCATCACAGTGCCTCCCCCCAACAGGCTGCCAGCGCGGCAAGCAGCATCTTGCGGCGGTATTTGCTTACCGGCAATCGCTCACTGCCCAGCACAACATCAGCACCGTCCAGCCGGGTCACCTGCTCCAGATTGATCAGAAAGGAGCTGTGGCAACGGAAAAATCCGTTTCCTAAATCCTTTTCCAGTGCGGCAAGGGTGCCGCTGTAGCTCACCACACCCGCTGTGGTATGCAGTACCAGCCGGTGGCTGAACACCTCCACATAGACAAGATCCTTTGCACGCAGACGGAATACCCCAGCGTTGTTTTTAATGGTCAGGATGTGCTCTGCCTGTTGGCAGATCCGGCGGCAGGCTCGCTCAAGGCTGCGGCAAAACCGTGGATAGCTGACCGGTTTGACCAGATAATCCAGTGCAGCGACCTCGTAGCTTTCCAGCGCATAGCCGGTAAGGCTGGTGATGAACACGATCTCCAACTCCGGCAGCGTTCCCCGCAGGCGGTGGGCAGTCTCCATGCCGGAAAGCCCTGGCATCTGGATGTCCAGCAATGCCAGCTGCAACCCTTGGGGAATGTTTTCCAGCAGCTGAGAGCCGCTTTCAAAAAACACCGCCTGCACCGGCTGGCCGTTTTCTGCTTGCCAGCGGTCAAGATATTCCTTTAATGCAGTCTGCGCGCTGGTCTCATCCTCTGCGATTGCAATCTTCAGCATTGATCTTCACCGTCACCCATATCCATAGCGTTTTTTCTATTTTACCATATTTATGCTTGCAGGAAAAGCGCTAAAAGCATCCTTATAGAATAGAAAACCGAACCCTAAGAAAGCAGGTAGAGTAAACCGAAAATAGGGTGCGCCCTGCCCTTGCCTTTCTCTTTTTTATGCTGTTTATCGTGAATGAAATTCATTTGACAAAACAATTTTTGTAACTTATACTGGATGACATCACGAAAAAATAAAGGAAGTATCTGTCATGCTGACTCTGGATAAGATCTACCACGCCGCCTTTGTGCTGAAGGACGTTGCCCGCAAGACCGACCTCATCGAAGCCCCCAAGCTGTCCAAGGACTGCCAGCTGTACCTCAAGACTGAGAACCTGCAGGCCACCGGCAGCTTTAAGGTGCGGGGCGCTTATTATAAGATCAGCCAGCTTTCCGAGGAGGAAAGCGCCAAGGGCGTCATTGCCTGCTCTGCGGGCAATCATGCGCAGGGCGTGGCGCTGGCGGCTACCCGGCGCGGCATCCGCAGCATCGTCTGTATGCCGGACGGCGCGCCCCTGATGAAGGTGGAGAACACCAAAAATCTGGGCGCGGAGGTCTGCCTTGTGCCCGGCACCTACGACGAAGCCCACGACAAGGCCGTGCAGCTGCAAAAGGAGTACGACATGACCTTTATCCACCCCTACGATGACGAGCAGGTCATTGCCGGGCAGGGCACCATTGGTTTGGAAATCCTTGACCAGCTGCCGGATGTGGACGTTGTGGTGGTGCCGGTGGGCGGCGGCGGACTGATCTCCGGCATTGCCTTTGCCATCAAGACCCTGCGGCCGGAGGTCAAGGTGTACGGCGTACAGGCCGAGGGTGCCCCCAGTATGTACCGCAGCCTGCACGAGCACAAGTACCAGACCCTGAAATCTGCCTCCACCTTTGCGGACGGCATTCAGGTCAAGACCCCGGGCGAGTTGACCTACCAGCTGTGCGAGCAGTATGTGGACGATATCGTTACCGTGACCGAGGACGAGACCGCAGCGGCCATCCTCTCCCTGATGGAGAACCAGAAGCTGGTGGCCGAGGGTGCAGGCGCTGTGCCAGTGGCAGCAGTACTGTTCCACAAGCTGCCGGTGGAGGGCAAAAAGGTGGCTTGCGTCATCTCCGGCGGCAACATTGATGTGAATATCCTGAACCGCGTTATCACCCGCGGCCTTGTGATGAGCGGCCGCAAGGCAAACCTGACCATTGCATTGGAGGACAAGCCCGGCCAGCTGAAAAAGGTGGCCGAGGTGGTGTCCCGCTGCGGCAGCAACGTGGTGTCGGTGCAGCATGACGGCTCCGACCCCAATATGCCCATCTCCAGCTGCTTCCTCAAGCTGACGCTGGAGACCCGCGATGCCGCCCAGATCGAGCAGATCCGCACCGAGCTGACCAAGGCCGGTTTCCAGCTGGTCACCGAAAGAGTATAATAGAGATAATTGGACGATTTAGAATAGCCGACGCGTTCGCTCTGGCTATATTCAGCGGAAATTTTATTTTTATATTTGCAATCCAGAAAAGCCTGCGGGCTTTTCTGGATTGCCTTTTCACGAGAAAGGCCATGGTTGAAACGGCAGCGATTGAGATGCCGCTTCATGTGCCGACCCCTTCGGTGAAAAATGCGTTTGTCGTGCCCCGCAGGGCACGACAAACGTAAAATAAAAAAGAATGATTCCGCTATTTATGGCCAGAGCGAAGCGGAGGCCATTCTAAATTGTGATTTTATAACAAAGGAGAACTGCTACTATGAAAGTCGTATCTACTACCAATGCACCTGCCGCCATCGGCCCTTACAGTCAGGCACTGGATCTGGGCAACATGGTGTTTGTGTCCGGGCAGATCCCGGTAGACCCCGCCACCGGCACCATGGCCGATACCGTGGAGCAGCAGGCCGCACAGAGCCTTGCAAACCTGAAAGCGATTCTGGCCGAGGCGGGGCTTTCCATGAACAACGTGGTCAAGACGGTGATCTTTCTGGCCGACATCAACGATTTTGCCGCAGTGAACGCAGAGTACGCCAAGGCCTTTGCCGAGCCGTTCCCCGCCCGCAGCTGCGTGCAGGTGGCAGCCATCCCCAAGGGCGCAAAGCTGGAGATCGAGTGCATCGCTGTGCGGGACTGAGCGAAAAATAAGACAAGAAAAACGGGACACCGGAGCATCTGCGGATGCTTTGGTGTCCCGTTTTTGATATCAGGTTCGGAAAACCGGTTTTTACTTCTGCACACCGGCTTCGCATTGTTCGATGAACTGCTTGGCTACCCGGGGGCTGCGGCCACCGGCACGCAGGGCAAAAGCCTCAGCCTTGAGCAGCAGCTGCTCGGTGGGCATCTGGATGTTGTGCTGCTTGGCAAGCTCTTCCAGAATGGTCTCGAACCGTGCCTTTTCCGGCCGCTGGAAGGTGACCATCAGGCCGAACCGGGCGGAAAGGCTCATCAGCTCCTGCCGGGTGTCGGCTTCGTGGATGTCGTCGCCGGTGCGGTCGGAGAGGGTCTCCTTGATGAGGTGGCGGCGGTTGGAGGTGGCGTAGACGGCGATGTTCTTGGCTCGTCCGCCTACGCTGCCCTCGAGGATGGCTTTCAGGGCCGCGAAGTTATCGTCGTTGGCCGTGAAGCTCAGGTCGTCGATGAAGAGGACGAACTTCAGCGGGTTCGCGGCCAGCTTGTCCATCAGGTCGGGGATCTGGTAGAGCTGATTTTTCTTGACCTCTACCAGCCGCAGGCCGTCGGCGGCAAACTCGTTGGCGATGGCCTTGACGGTGCTGGACTTTCCGGTACCGGCGTCGCCGTAGAGCAGCACATTGTTGGCGGGCATCCCGGCCAGCAGGGCGCGGGTGTTGGCGATGACCTTCTCCCGCTCCTGCTCATAGCCCGGCAGCTCGTCGAGGCGCTGGGGGTCGGGGTAGCGCACTGGCACCAGTTGTCCGTTCTCAACGGTAAAGACGTGGTGCTTGGCGAACATCCCATAGCCCTTTTTGCCTATCTCGCTCATCCGCTGGGCGTAGGCGGCGCGGAGGTCGATGTCCTTCGTCTCCCACCGGGGCAGGAAAGGCAGCGGGTCGGCGGCGTCGGCGGCTTCCAGCAGACCGTCCAGCGTCAGGCCGCACAGCCGCTGCAAAAAGTCCAGCTCACCGTCCAGCGCCTTCTGAAGGACGGGCGGCACCTTGCTCACCGCGGCCTGCCGGACGCAGACCGTTTCGGCTTCGAGGACGGCGGCGGAGAGATATTCGCCGAAGTTGGTGGTGTGCTCGAAGAGGGCGGATTCAAAGGAGGCTGCAGCACCGCATACTGCCCCTGTGCTCCGGGGGGCTGCCGCCATCCGGTCGGTGAGGTCTACGAGCTTTGCAATGACGTCATCGTCCAGCAGTGCGCGGAAGATGACCAGCCCGTGGAGACGAGCGTTCCATTCGTTAAGATTCATAATGTATCCTCTTTTGTTATACAGTCTCTTGAAATGTGGAAAGGCTCTCCCTTTGGGAGAGCTGGCGCGGGAGCGCCTGAGAGGGCAGGCTTTGCACGATAGAGCCGCTGCACAGCGATCGAAAGCGGCTTTTGTCAGAGCGATGCTATCGCTGCGTCTATGCCTCTCGGCGAGCGACCTTGCCCTCTCCGTCACCTTTGGTGACACCTCTCCCAAGGGGAGAGGCTTTTGCTCGCGTGCAGGCCGCAGCCTGAAAATTAAGCGCGTACTCCCAAAGTATACAGCGATGTAAGTCCCTGCGCAAGATGGTGTTTAATTATCTTCATCTTTGCCGTGATTCACGTTACAAATCGTCGATTGACAACGGCCCGATTTATAGTATAATTGACCCAACAAATGCACAGATGGGAAAAAGTAACGCAGGATACCTGCTTTTCAGAGAGCTGCCGGGGGATGCAAGGCAGCAGGCAGACCATGCGCGAAATCCTCCCGGAGCAGCCTGCTGAAGGACGATTTATGGGACGTCTGCTAAGCAGCGCCGGTGGCAGCCGTTAGCGTGCAGGGCTTTGATGGAAGTCCGTGAGAGGGCGCAGTTGCGTCAACGAGAGTGGTACCGCAGAGAGCTTTTGGATTCATTCCGGGTCTTTGTCTCTTGGATAAGGGGACAGAGACCTTTTATTTATCGGGTGCTGCCCCCGGAGAAGCCGTTTTCCTCTAAGCGCTGCACGGGCAAGCTCCCTCGTCGTCCGGCGCACCCTGCTCACGGAAACAGCTTCTGAGCGTGTTGGGAAAAAAGTGTGTAAAGTGGAAATTGGAACGGAACAGGAGAAACTCACCATGCAGTTGAACGGTTCTCAAATCTTTGTGGAGGTGCTCTGTGAGCAGGGGGTGGACACCCTCTTCGGCTACCCCGGCGGCGCAGTGCTGAACCTCTACGACGAGCTGTACAGAAATACCGACCGCATCACCCATGTGCTGACGGCCCACGAGCAGGGCGCGTCCCACGCGGCGGACGGCTACGCCCGCGCAACGGGCCGCACCGGCGTGGTGCTGGCCACCAGCGGCCCGGGCGCAACGAACCTCGTCACCGGCATCGCCACCGCTTACATGGACTCGGTGCCGATGGTGGCCTTCACCGGCAACGTGACCACGGATGGTCTGGGCAGTGACAGCTTTCAGGAGGCCTATATCGAGGGCATTACGATGCCCATCACCAAGCACAACTTCACGGTGCGCCGGGTCGAAGACCTCGCCGACACCATGCGCGCGGCCTTCCGCATCGCTCAGAGCGGCCGCAAAGGCCCGGTGCTGGTGGACATCCCGAAGGACATCACCGCTGCGGTGTGTGAGTTCACCCCGAAAAAGCCCGAACCCATCCGCACGGTGGTCACATTCGACGAGCAGCAGGTCAAGTGGGCGGCAGACATCATCAACGGTGCCCAGCGGCCTCTGGTCTACTTCGGCGGCGGCGTCCGCTCGGCGGCCAGCTGCCAGCCCCTGCGGGATCTGCTGAAAAAAGCGGAGATCCCCGCCACCCATACCCTGATGGCCGCAGGCGTCGTGCCCTACGGCGACCCGATGAACATCGGCATGGTGGGTATGCACGGCTGCTACACCTCGAACCGGGCCGTGGCGGACTGTGACGTCCTCATCGCGGTGGGCACCCGCTTCTCGGACCGTGTGGCCCTGAACCCCAAGACCTTCGCCAAGAACGCGACCATCATCCAGATCGACATCGACGCCAGCGAGCTGGGCAAAAACGTGGACGTGGACCTGTCCATCGTGGGCGATGCCGCCTATGTGCTGAACGCCATGCTGCCGCTGGTGGAAGAGAAAAAGCACCCTGACTGGATGAAGATGATCCACGAGTGGCAGGCACAGGATTACCACCCGGTGTCCGACGCCTCCCGACTGATGCCCCATCAGGTCATCGGCGAGGTCTGCAACCAGTGCGGCCCCGAGGCGGTCTACGTCACTGATGTGGGCCAGCACCAGATGTGGGCGGCACAGTACATCCGCCACACCAAGAGCCGCGGCTTCATCACCAGCGGCGGCCTCGGCACCATGGGCTATTCTATGGGCGCGGCAATCGGTGCTTCGTTCGGTTGCCCGAATAAAAGAGTTGTTCTCTTCGCGGGCGACGGCGGCTTCCATATGAATCTCAACGAGCTTGCAACAATGCGCTCATATAATGTGCCGGTTGTTATGATTATCATGAATAACCAGGTGCTCGGCATGGTTCGCCAGTGGCAAAAGTTGTTTTACGGCAATCGCTTTGCGGATACGGATCCTCATCGCAAAACGGATTTCGTTAAGGTTGCCGAGGCATTCGGCGTTAAGGGTATGCGTATTTCAAATAACGATGAAATTGATTCCGTAATCAAGGAAGCAATTGATTATAACGGCCCTGTTGTTGTTGATTGCCTCATTTCTCCGGATTCAAACGTTCTTCCGATGATTCCTCCCGGAGGCTCGGCAGACGATATTATTACCACATTCTGATTTATTTGATGTTTGTTTGAAAGGAGAAAGCATTGATGAAAGAAAAACTTATATTTTCGGTGCTTGTTGATAACCAAAGCGGTGTTTTACAGCGCGTAGCAAGCCTTTTCAGCCGCAGAGGATATAATATTATTTCGCTCACCGTAAGCGAAACTGAAGATCCGGCTTTTTCGAGAATGACGATTGTTTCCGAAGCAAAGCCCGATATGGCTCGCCAAATCGTTATGCAGCTTTTAAAGCTTGAAATAGTTAAAAAGGTTGAGGTGCTCACCGAATCAAATTCCGTTTCCGCAGAGCTTTTGCTCATCAAGGTTCATGCCAAGGGCCTTGAGGAAAAAAATGCGCTTCTTGAGCTCAACAGAAAGTTCGGCGCAAGGGTTATTGATGTAACTCTTGAAAGCTTTACTCTTGAGCTTACCGGCAGAACGGAAATTATTGATCAGTTTATCGGTGAGATTTCTGATTTCGGCATAATCGAAATGGCTCGAACAGGTGAAACGGTGCTTGAAAGAGGCGCAGATTCATTCT
>OIDS01000869.1_pt1 | contig 11767 bp, 9 predicted proteins | sample 1581491 | NCBI WGS metagenome assembly OIDS01 (sample SAMEA3882553, study PRJEB24775) | human gut metagenome | biome: human-associated habitat; feature: intestine environment; material: feces | place: Netherlands | collected 2009/2010
ACGGAAGTGGGCGCACTCACCGCTTATGTGAACGAAGAAGAACTTTTAAGATACAAAAAGGAAAAGTTTTAATGGCAAGAGAACTGAGCAAGCAGCAGCTCATAGAGCGAAGCATAATAAAAAGATTTCGCAAGGAAATATGGAATCCCTTTATTCTTGCCGTTAAAAAATACGAGCTTATCAAGGCAAACGACAAAATCGCCGTTTGCATTTCCGGCGGCAAGGATTCCATGCTTTGTGCAAAGCTGATGCAGCAGCTTCAAAAGCACAGCGATGTGCCTTTTGAGCTTGTTTTTCTTGTTATGGACCCCGGCTACAACAAAGAGAACCGCCAAAAGATTGAGGACAATGCAAAGCTTTTAAACATTCCGATAACCGTGTTTGAAAGCAACATATTCGATGTGGCAAACAGCGCGGGCGATTCCCCCTGCTACCTTTGCGCACGGATGAGGCGAGGATTTCTTTATTCAAAAGCAAAGGAGCTTGGCTGCAACAAAATCGCGCTCGGCCACCATTTCAGCGATGTGGTTGAAACAACGCTTATCGGAATGTTTTACGGCGCGCAAATTCAGGCAATGCTGCCGAAGCTTCACAGCACAAATTTTGAGGGCATGGAGCTTATCAGGCCTCTTTACCTGGTCAGGGAGGACGATATCAAGGCATGGCGTGATTACAACGGTCTACATTTTATACAGTGTGCCTGCAAGTTTACAGATACCTGTACCACCTGCAATAATGAGGAAAACCGCTCAAAGCGTGTTGAGATAAAGCAGCTCATCGCTAATCTTAAAAAGGTGAATCCTTTTGTCGAGGCAAATATATTTAAGAGCGTGGAGAATGTAAATCTGGCTACGGTTGTAGCATATAAAAAGGATGGCATAAAGCACAGCTTCCTAGATCACTATGATGAATAAGACAGATATATTTCAGGAGGGCATTGTATGGCAGATATCATGGATTATATTGACTGGCGTGGAGACATAGGCTTTGATGAGGTGCATGTAAATGAGGTGGACGGACTGATTTTTTCACAGCTTATTTATGTGCAGATGAAGCCATATATGCCGGATGCAAAGAAGTCATACCTTACGATAAAACAGCTTTCAAGTCTTTACTGTGCGGATCACAGTGATGATGAGATTGAGCAGATGCCTAATCTTTTCCGCCACTCCGCGAGGCTGCTTCAAAAGCTGGCGCACTCAAGGCGCTATGCTGACTGCATTTTGAGATATTATATATACGATATAAGTGAAAAAGAGGAGTCGCAGTTTTCTGCGGTTACGATAGAACTGCCTGACGGCACATATTTCATTTCCTACAGTGGTACAGACCATTCCGTGGTCGGCTGGAAGGAAAACTTTAATCTAAGCTATCTCGATGAGACACCGGGACAGAACAAGGCGAAAAAATATTTAAAGCAGGTGGCAGCATATATATGCAATGATGATAGGGGCATAAATGGAAAAGCCATAAATGATAAAGCTTTAGATGATGAAAATATCAACAATAAAAGCATCAATACAAGAAAGCTGTGGATAGGCGGACACTCAAAGGGTGGAAATCTGGCAGTGTTTGCCGCCATGCATGTGGATAAAGAGGTGCAGGATGTCATTATTAAGGTGTTTAATTTTGACGGGCCGGGCTTCAATCACAAGATGATATATACGGCAGGCTACAAAAGAATTTTTGACAGAATAGAGACATTTCTGCCACAGTCGTCTATTGTTGGCTTATTGCTTGAGCATGTGGACGATTATGAGGTGGTAAGAAGCCGTAATTCGGGGCCGCTGCAGCATGATGCTTTTTCATGGGAGATAATGGGCGGAAGTATCATAAAGGCGGATGGGCTGGACAAAAACAGTGTGCGCCTTGACAAGACACTCAGAAACTGGATAGGCAGCATGGATGAGGCGCAGAGAAAGCAGTTTGTAAATGTGCTTTTTTCAATAGCATCGGACTCCAATTTTGAGAACCTTGACCAGATGTCATTTAAGCAGCTCATTGAGATGATAAAGGCTGCCGATGAGCTGTCAAAGGCTGACTGGAGCATGCTTAAGGATACAGTAAGACTCCTGATTTCTGCCGGTGTCGGCGTGGTCAGGGATGAAAAGGAGAAATAAATGTTAAATCAGTTTTCAAGAACACAGCTTTTGCTTGGAAAAGAGGCGATGGATAGGCTAAAGGGCGCAAGAGTCGCAGTATTTGGAATAGGAGGAGTGGGCGGATATGTCTGCGAGGCACTAGTCAGAAGCGGCGTGGGAGCGATTGACCTTATCGATGATGATAAGGTGTGTCTTACAAACCTAAACAGGCAGATAATCGCAACCCGAAAGACCATAGGAAAATACAAGACAGATGTGATGGAGGAGAGGATTCATGATATTAATCCTGATGTCAGTGTCGTGACGCACAGGTGCTTCTTTTTGCCGGAAAATGCTGATGAATTTCCGTTTGAAGAGTATGATTATATAGTTGACGCGGTTGATACGGTCACAGCAAAGATTGCGCTTGTCATGAAGGCACAGGAGAAAAATGTCCCTATCATAAGCAGTATGGGAGCGGGAAATAAGTTGGATGCAAGTGCATTTAAGGTGGCTGATATATATAAGACCAGCATGTGTCCTCTTGCAAAGGTCATGCGCCGTGAGCTTAAAAAACGTGGCGTGAAAAAGCTCAAGGTGGTATACTCTGAGGAGAAGCCTACAAGACCGATAGAGGATATGTCTATAAGCTGCAGAACTAACTGCATCTGCCCGCCGGGTGCCGAACACAAGTGCACAGAGCGCAGGGATATTCCCGGAAGCCTTGCATTTGTACCATCAGTGGCAGGACTTATCATCGCGGGCGAGGTGGTACAAGACATAGCCTTTGACAGGGTATGATGAAGAATACAATTACGAAAAGAGAGGAATAAAAATGCCAGTATTTGATTTTAGCGATACACCGGTAGCAAACGAGCATCCGGAGTGTACATATGAGACATTTCATTCGACAGAGACCAAGGCATCGGCCGATAAACCGATTGTTGTGATAGACAATAAGCAAAAGGAGTGGGCGCATCATGCGCTCGGTATGTTTACAAATCCGATAAAGCGTACATCCTTTGAATTTGAGGATGGTGATGGGGTGACCAGTGCAGATATCCTGCGCATTGATTCCCGCTTCGTTAGCCTTTTTAAGTGGCTTGGCGAAAATCACATAAAGGTACAGCTTTCAGGAGCCAATACACCTGACGGATACGCAGTATACAGGGTGAGGGAGGTGGCTCTCGGCAGAGGCACAAAGCTGTCTGCAGAAGACGGATTCCTGCAGTATATGATGGAAAGGCTCTTTGCCAGCACCATGCCTGAGGATGAACCTGACCTCGATGATTACGAGGAAGAGGGCGACAGCATGAAGCTCACCAGTATACAGAGCATCACAGATTTCATGACCTGTGCAGGCCGTACACTGCCTGACAATATACTGCTGTGGGCCAGAAGAAATCTGGCAGTTGCGCGTTCAAGCGAGGTATCACCTGAGGAGAGACGCCATGCGCAGAGAGCACTTTCCATCATGATGAATATCCAGTGGAAGGGAAATTACTTTGAGGCAATTGACCCTGTGGAGGCAAGGCGCATACTCGATGAGGAGCTCTATGGTATGGAGAGTGTGAAGCAGAGAATCATTGAGACCATTATCCAGATAAACAGGACTCATACACTTCCTGCCTATGGACTGCTGCTCTGTGGACCGGCAGGAACCGGAAAGTCACAGATTGCATATGCTGTTGCACGTATACTCAAGCTTCCATGGACCACACTCGATATGAGCTCCATAAATGATGCGGAGCAGCTCACAGGAAGCTCAAGAATCTATTCAAACGCAAAGCCGGGAATCATTATGGAGGCATTTTCACAGGCGGGAGAGTCAAATCTTGTATTTATCATCAATGAGCTCGACAAGGCCTCAAGCAAAAACGGCAACGGAAATCCGGCAGATGTGCTTTTGACACTGCTTGACAATCTGGGCTTTACAGACAACTATATGGAGTGTATGGTGCCGACCGTCGGAGTATATCCGATTGCAACAGCCAATGATAAATCCCAGATTTCTGCACCGCTTATGTCACGTTTTGCAGTGATTGATATTCCGGACTATACCGATGAAGAGAAGAAGGTCATCTTCCAGAGATTTGCCCTGCGCAAGGTATTTGAGCGCATGGGAATGAAGGAGGAGGAGTGCGTTCTCACAGAGGACGGACTTGATGCAGTGATTAAGCTTCACGAGAACACATCGGGCATAAGAGATCTCGAGCAGGCTGCAGAGCATCTGGCAGCAAATGCACTTTATCAGATAGAGGTTGATAAGGTAAAGCAGGTGGTATTTGACGCTGAGGCTGTTTTTGAGCTTTTAGGCTAGCAGGATATATTACGGTTACAGGAATTGTTACGAAAATAAAAGGAGATGGTCAGGATGAGAGAATTTGGAAAATCCAGAAAATTAGATAATGTGCTTTATGATGTAAGAGGACCGGTGGTGGATGAGGCGGCTCGTATGGAGGAAAACGGCACAAATGTGTTGAAGCTCAATATAGGAAATCCGGCGCCGTTTGGCTTCAGGACACCTGATGAGGTGATATATGATATGTCTCGCCAGCTCACGGACTGTGAGGGGTATTCCAACTCCAAGGGACTTTTTTCTGCAAGAAAAGCAATCATGCAATATGCACAGCTCAAAAAGCTTCCTAATGTGACGGTTGAGGATATCTACACCGGAAACGGAGTCAGCGAGCTTATAAACTTAAGCATGTCAGCGCTTCTTGACAATGGTGATGAGGTGCTGGTGCCGGCACCGGACTATCCGCTTTGGACAGCCTGCGTTACACTTGCGGGAGGCACGGCAGTGCACTATATCTGTGATGAGCAGTCAGAGTGGTATCCGGACATAGAGGATATCAAAAAGAAGATTACAGACAAGACAAAGGCAATCGTAATAATAAACCCTAATAATCCGACAGGAGCGCTCTATCCAAGGGAGGTGCTGCAGCAGATAGTTGATGTGGCAAGAGAGCACGAGCTTATGATTTTTTCGGATGAGATATATGACAGGCTTGTGATGGATGACTATGAGCATGTGTCTATTGCATCGCTTGCACCGGACCTCTTCTGTGTGACATTCAGCGGTCTTTCTAAGTCACATATGATAGCAGGCTATCGTATCGGATGGATGGTTTTAAGCGGCAACAAGGCGCTCGGAAAGGACTATATCGAGGGTCTCAACATGCTCTCAAACATGCGTCTTTGCTCGAATGTTCCGGCGCAGTCGATAGTGCAGACGGCTTTAGGCGGATATCAGAGTGTAGGCGAGTATATTGTGCCGGGCGGACGAATCTATGAGCAGAGAGAGTACGTCTACAAGGCATTAAACGATATACCGGGAATTTCGGCAGTAAAGCCAAAGGCAGCATTTTACATATTCCCAAAGATTGATACTGCAAGGTTCAACATCACAAACGATGAACAGTTTGCACTCGATCTGCTTCGTGAGAAGAAGATACTCATCATCCACGGCGGCGGCTTCAACTGGGATAAGCCGGATCACTTTAGAGTGGTATATCTGCCTAGAACAGAGATATTAAAGGATGCCACAGGTAAGCTTGCAGACTTTTTGTCTTCATATAAGCAGAAATAATTATTGGCATAGAGAATTATAAAACATATGATATAAAACATATAACATATAAGCTCCGGCACAGAAAACTTTTTGTTCTGACCGGAGTTTTTATATTATGCTGTAATATTTTTTAAAAGTAACCTACCTGTAACTTTACATAATGTATTATACACTTGTATCGCGGGGCGGCTGCACTTTAAAGGACAGACCGCACAGCACTCAAAAATGCATAGAGAAGAAAAGGAGAATTAAATGGAACTGCTTAGAGTAGAACACTTATCAAAAATATACGGAGCCGGAGAAAATCAGGTCAAGGCTCTGGACGATGTGTCATTGAGCGTGGAAAAGGGAGAGTTTGTGGCAATTGTCGGGGCGAGCGGCTCCGGAAAATCCACACTGCTTCATCTGCTTGGAGGTGTTGACAGACCAACAAGCGGAAAGGTGTATATAAACGGCACTGATATTTTTGCAATGAATGATGATGAGCTTGCCATATTCAGAAGAAGACAGGTAGGCATCATTTATCAGTTTTATAATCTGATACCTATATTAAATGTGGAGGAAAACATGGCAATCCCGATGGAGCTTGATGGAAGAAAGGTGGAAAAAGCACAGATGGATGACATGCTTTTGCGCCTTGGACTTACAGAGAGACGTACTCATTTGCCAAATGAGCTATCAGGAGGACAGCAGCAGCGCACATCTATAGGAAGAGCCCTGATTACGAGACCGTCTATAGTGCTAGCGGATGAGCCGACCGGAAACCTGGATACCAAAGCCAGCAACGAGATTATGCATCTCTTAAAGACCTCAAACCGTGAGCTTAACCAGACAATTATTATGATTACACACAATATGGAGCTTGCAAAGGCGGCTGACCGCACAATAATGATAGAGGATGGTAAAATCAGATGAATTTGATGAAGACACTCACATTAAAAAACTTAAAGCTCAACAGGAAAAGAACTATTGTCACGATAGTCGGAATAATTCTTGCAACAGCGCTTTTGTCGGCGCTTGTCACACTTGTGTCAAGCTTTCAGTACAGTGTGATTGAATACCAGAAGCAAAAGGGCGGCGACTTTCATGTGAAATTTTCGAATGTGAAAATGTCTGAGCTTTCGGAGTTTAAAAACAACAGAAATATTGAAAGCACATTTGAGACAATGGGAATGGGCTTTGCAAAGCTAGACGGCTGCAAGAATGAGGATAAGCCATATGCATATGTCATGGCAACAGATGAGGCCGGCTTTGAGAGAGGCTGCTTTAAACTGATAGAGGGACGCATGGCAAAAAATGAGGATGAGATAGTCATTCCAAGGCACTTAAAGACAAACGGACGAATCGACATAAAGGTGGGAGATGAGATAACACTGGATGTCGGAAAGCGATATGATTCAAACACCGAAGGTGTCATATCGGAAAACAGCGCATATGAGAATGAGGCAGAGACACTTACCGATACTGTGACAAAGCACTACAAGGTGGTAGGCATCATGGAAAGACCGGGCTATGGAATGGAGGACTATAGTGCCGCCGGATATACATTTGTCACATACTCTGATGAACTGGCAGCAATTGATAACGGCACAAAGAGTGAGGCAAGCGAAGCTGACACTACACTCACAGTGTACAGCAGATACACTCAAAAGGCTTTAAGAAACAAGGATGCTGTGACTGCAGATATAATTGGTGTGGATGAAAAGCTGTTTGAGAAAGCAAATAATTCATCTGTTGAAATGTCTTCTGAGGAAAGTGACAGGTTCCTTAAAGAGATGGAAAATGCAAAATATGATATATATATGAATGGATACCTTATAAACTATGAGTGCGTTTTCCCGATTGACGGTTCATTTAAAGCACTGTTTACAGTGGCTGCTGTTGTGGCTTTGATAATCATACTGACATCAGTGTACTGTATCAAAAACAGCTTCAACATATCAATCACTGAAAAAATCAGGCAGTATGGCATGCTTGCAAGCGTGGGTGCTACGAGGCGACAGATAAAAAGCAGTGTAAAGACAGAGGCAGCAATGCTTGGAGTGGTTGGTATTCCGGTGGGTACCATGAGTGGTATTTTGGCATCGCTTATACTTGTCAAGGTAGTAAATGCGCTGTCAGCAGGCTGGCTTAACTTTGCTTTGAGCTTTCACACATCACTGCCTGCACTTATTCTTGCTGTGATAATGAGTATAGCAACCATTTATTTCTCAGCAACAGGCAGTGCAAGAAGGGCGGCAAAGGTCACACCGCTTGAAGCAATAAGAAACACAAAGGAGATTAAAATAAAGTCAGCAAAGCTTAAGACACCGGCGATTATAGGAAGAATCTGGGGTATTGGAGGCGTTATCTCATATAAGAATATAAAGAGGAACAATAAAAAGTACAGAACCACAGTGACATCTATTGTCATCTGCTCAGTAACCTTTATTGTGATATCATACTTTATGTCTATGGCCTTTAGCAGGGTTGGGATGTCATATGCATCAGTAGATTACAATATCGGAATAAATATGTCATGTAAAAAGGACCTTGATATTGAAAAGCTCTCTAAGCTTTTGAGTGGCATTGAAGGAGCTGAGGATTATGTGGTTGGAGCAGGCTATGATTTCGATGTCAGTAAGCCGGAGTATACAAAGGAATATGGAGAGTATTGCGGGCAGCTTTATGATGACAGTGAGGATGTCTCACAAGAGTTTTTAATCACAGTTTTGGATGACAAATCGTATGATAAGTATGCGTCTGACGCAGGCATAAAAAATGCAGCTGCAGGAGCAATTCTTGTGAATAAATGCACATTTGATGTGTATAATGAGAATAGCTCAAAATACGTCAAAAAAGAGATGGAGCTGTACAAATATAAAGCAGGAGATACAATCGAGTGTGGCTACAATGTGTATGATGATGCTTCTTCTGATGATAATGCAGCAGAAGGCGATACTGAAAGCAGCACAGATGATAATAATGCAGTGGAAGGTGATACTGAAAGCGGCACAGAGGATAACAGTGGATACGTTGACGAGGAAACAATAAATAACGGAGTCAGAAAGACTGTGGATGTAACTGTTGCAGGTGTCACAGACAAGGTACCAACAGGTTATAAGGGCTACGGCAATACCACGCTTTTGTTTATGAACCAAAAAGGCTTTGAAAGCCTATGGGCTGACGGCAAGAGCGGTAATGAGCTCAAACCGGGACATGCGTCATATTCGGCATATGTGGTTGCAGAAAATGCAGATGAATATCAGGATACATTCGAAAAGGAGACGGAAGGAAATACTGAGTATTCGCAGATTAGTTTTTATGTCAGCAATCTGGATAAGGAGATGCGCGATGAAAAGTCTCTATTTACACTGCTTGGAGTATTTGCATACGGACTTATTGTAGTCATTGCCTTAATAGGAATCACAAATATCATCAATACCTTAAGTACCGGAATGGAGCTTAGAAGCCGCGAGTTTGCAACACTAAGAAGCATTGGAATGACAGATAAGCAGTTTGCTGGAATGGTCAGGCTCGAGAGTGTGTTTATATCTGTAAAGGCACTTGTAATAGGTGTACCGCTTGGTATTTTAATAAGCTATCTCTTATGTGTTATGATGAACAGGATGGATGATGCAATCATTTATGAACCGCCGTATAAAGCAATTATATTGTGTATATTGGTTGTAATAATGCTGATTTATGCTATCATGAAACTATCAATGACGAAGCTTAGACACAATAACATTATTGAGACAATCAAAAATGAAAATCTGTAGGAAATGCGGGAGCTGATATGAAAAAAATACTTCTCATAGAGGACAACAAAGGAATAACAGAGGGACTGTGTGATACCTTTACAGAACCTGAATATGAGCTTTTGACAGCAGGCAATTTAAACGAGGCTGGGGCACTTTTGAGTGAGCACCCCGGCCTTGTGCTGCTTGATGTGTCGCTTCCGGATGGGAACGGCTTTGATTTTTACAGCGAAAGGCTGGAAAAAGAAAAAACACCGGTGATTTTTCTTACCGCAAGGGATGAGGAAAATGATATAGTAAAGGGACTCGAGCTTGGAGCGGAGGATTACATCACAAAGCCTTTTTCAGTAAGAGAGCTTGTGGCGAGAGTAAACCGCGTATTTTTACGAAGGAAAAGTGATGACAGTTCATCTGTCATACACGCAGGAAGCATAAGCTATGATTTGGACAAAAAGGAAGCAAGAAGGGCTGGACAGGTGATTGCTCTTTCAAGTCTTGAAAACCGCATACTTGATCTGCTTTTTACCAATCACGACAAGGCTGTGTCCAGAAATGCCGTGCTTGACTGCATCTGGGAGGCAACAGGCAACGATGTGTACGACCATACAGTGACTGTCTATATGAAGCGCATCAGGGCAAAGCTTGGTGAGGATGTGATAAAGACTGTGAAGGGAATCGGGTATCGTGTTGATTCAGATGAAGCTCTTTAAACAGTATCGGCCGACAGAGACAGTTCCCGGGGGAAAGCATGAGAAAGAAGAAATATAATTTAGAGAACAGAAAACATTTTGTGTATTTTGCAATAATATATACATGTATATGTGTGACGGTTATGGCTTTTACCGTTTTTTTCCAGTACAGGGCATATACGAAAAACTATAACATCACAGTGGCTAAGCTATGTGCGCTTATTCATGAAAAATATCCCGATGTATCAGATGGCAGTATAGCCGCGATTCTAAATGACAGCAGCTTAGACAGCGATTATACAAATTTAAAAAGCGCAGAGACACTCTTAAAAAAATACGGCATTGATATGGAAAAGGATTCTGCGGTTTTGTCAAATGAAAAAGCGCTTAAAGGAGCGCTTTGGCTAGACATATTTCTTGTTGTGCTTTTTGCAGGGGGCTTTTGCCTTTACATTGTGCTTATAAGATTTAGCTTTAAAAGACAGGTCAGACAGGCTGCGGATTATCTGCGTCGCATAAATCAGGGAGACTACAGACTTGTTATGGCAGATAGCACAGAGGGGGAGCTTTCTATACTAAAGGGAGAGCTTTACAAGACAGCAATCTATTTGAGGGAGTCTGCGGAAAATGCAAAGGCAGACAAGCTTTTGCTAAAGGATGCGCTTTCTGACATATCGCACCAGCTTAAGACTCCGCTCACATCACTTTCGATAAATCTGGAAAATCTGGAAGGAAATCCTGATATGGCATCTGAAAACAGAAGCAGGATAATGCGCAGGGCAAAGCGTGATGTGGACAATATATCGCATATGGTGCAGGCTATCTTAAAACTTTCAAGGCTTGAAGCGGATGTTGTGGAGTTTGATGAGAAGGATACGCTGCTGTCTGAAATTGTGTCTGAGGCAGCTGATAATGTTATGGCACTTTGCGATTTGAGAGACATAAGGCTGTCCATAGATGAAGGCTCTGATAAGGATGCCTGTATACATGCTGATGCATACTGGCAGTGTGAGGCCATTACAAACATAGTAAAAAATGCAGTGGAGCATGCAGAGAGTGAGGTAAGGATAGGCTTTTACAGGTATGAGATGTATGCAGAGATAACAGTGCAAAACGATGGAGAAGCCATAAGTGATGAGGACAAAAAGCATATTTTTACGCGTTTTTACAGCGGCAGCGGACAGCCGGCAGACAGCATCGGCATAGGACTTTCGCTGGCGGAAGCAATTGTGCGTCATGACAATGGATATATCCTTGTGGAGGATTGTAAAAAAGATGTATTAAATGAAAAAAATGAATGCAGTGGCACACGCTTTGTGGTAAGATATTTGTGATAAGTTGAGAAAAATTATCAATAAATACACTAGGAAGCGATAAAATGACATTAAAAGAACTTGGCATAGGAGAGAGTGCCAGAATTAAAACAGTGGGTGGTGATGGTGCGCTGCGCCAGCATTTCCTTGATATGGGAGTTATCCCAAAGGCAGAGGTTACAGTTGTTAAATTTGCCCCGATGGGGGATCCTATGGAGCTGCAGCTTCATGGGTATGAACTTACTCTTCGTCTTGATGATGCAGCACAGATAGAAGTTGAACCTATACAGAAGCGTTCAAGAAACCATGAGGGACCAAAAGAGCTAAGCAAAACTGCCCACCCGGGACTTGGAGAAGAAGGAAAATATCA
>OIDS01000877.1_pt1 | contig 11676 bp, 7 predicted proteins | sample 1581491 | NCBI WGS metagenome assembly OIDS01 (sample SAMEA3882553, study PRJEB24775) | human gut metagenome | biome: human-associated habitat; feature: intestine environment; material: feces | place: Netherlands | collected 2009/2010
AGAGCACTCGGCTGTTAACCGAGTTGTTGTAGGTTCGAGCCCTACTCGGGGAGTTTTTTAGTATAATATATGGTGACATAGCCAAGTGGTAAGGCCCCGGTCTGCAACACCGTCATCGCCGGTTCAAATCCGGCTGTCACCTCTCTTAAAAGGACTACATCAGTTTATGATGTGGTCTTTCTTTTATATAATTTGCAAATAAAATATATTGTGAATTTATGTAATATTCGTAATATATGTTGTACACATTTCATTATTTTTTAATTTTCTAAATTATTTTTCAGGATGTTACACTAAATTAATAAAGAGAAATATAAGCCTGATAAACAGAATTATATTTCTCTTTTTTAACAACTCTTATCCTTTTTTGAATAGTTGTAGTAGTATTATTATTCCTCTTCAGGATATTTCATACCCCATTCAGCTCTTATATCTGACATAATTTTCATTACATCATATGTATATTGACAGTGCATGAGGGTTTCTATTTCATCTGATGATGCTGAGCTTACAGCTTTTTCCATATCACGTACTTCGTAATACAGTGCATCTGATGTATCACCGGCATCAATTACTTCTTTATGACCATCCTCTGTATATGTAATAGTTGCCTGCATTCCTCTTGGATACTCAAAGATTTCCACATATGCCTTGTCAAAAGAGAGCGTAGCGCGTTTTGGCTGCTTGGAATGTAGAGATAATGTGACAGTTGCCATTTCCACTGCATCATTCATAAGCAGAATACCTGCCTGTTCATCAACACCGGTTGGTGCATATTTAACCTGTGACGATACTTGTGTTGGTGTTTCCTTGAAGAACCAGCGGATAAGAGAAAGTGAGTAAACTTCAATATCAAGCAATGCTCCTCCAGCAAGCTTACGACTGAAAAATCGGTTTGTCATATTGTAATCCTTGTAGCTTCCAAAATTGACCTGAATTAAATTTAGCCTGCCGAGTTGTCCACTTGCAATTATTTCGTTTAGCTTTTTATAAACAGGCATATGATATATAGTCATGGCTTCAGCAAGAATAACGTTATTTTCTTTGGCCAGTGAGACGGCTTCATCGAGCTCTGCGATATTTAAAGTAATAGATTTCTCACAGAGTACATGCTTTCCATTAGAAAGGGCTTTTCTTAGATAATTGATGTGAGTATTGTGTGGAGTGGAGATGTAAATGATATCCACATCAGGATCATAAAAGACGTCATCAATGTTGTCATATACCTTTGAAATGTCATATTTTTGTGCAAAAGCTACGGCCTTTTCATGAGTTCTGTTGGCAACTGAATAAAGAGTGCGTCCTTCCTTGGAGAGAGCATGCGCGAGCTCATTAGCTATTACGCCGCAGCCGAGTGTGGCCCAATTAAGCTGTTTCATATGAATTCCTCCTTTTTTAATAAGGTACTGTAGCTGTGAAGGTATATAAATTATTACAAATTCAGTTAAATTACAAAATATCAACTTAAATCATAAAATATAATTAAATCAAAAATATATTCAAATCAAAAATATATTTAAATAATAAAATATGCACCGAAATCACAATATATGTACCTTAATGAAGATATTCTAGCATGATGATTTATGAATTACAATATATTTAGAAATGAAACAGTCAAAATCAGTCAAAGTTAGATTGATGCAAAATCTAAATTAGTCAATTTGAACTATTAATATTAATTATAAATTAGTAATAGAAAAGATACTAAAATTAGTAATTAGGCAAGTATTAATGATATATATGTTATATTCTGCACTAAAATCAATGTTGTATTTGCATATAGTGCACAATTTTAAAACTTGCTTTATATATTTTCAACAATTTTTAGTGTGATTATTTGTGAATATAAATGACGGATTATGATTGACAATGACGGATTATGAAAATATAATTATACTACAAGTTAAATGAATGTTGAAATGTTTAATACAGTAATTTGAAAATAAGCATTGAATAAATGGCTTATAAAATAAGTCTTTGAATAATTTGATAAACTGGGGTGATTAGATGCTGGCAGAAGATAGATGCAAAAAAATACTCGATATATTAGATTCGATGGGAAGTGTGACTGTTCAGCAGCTTATGGATGAGCTTGATACATCCGAGTCAACAATCAGACGTGATCTGGTTGCAATGGACAAGAAGGGTTATCTCACCAAGGTACATGGTGGTGCGATTGTAAATAATACGAATATCCATACTCAGGATGAGAAGGTTATCAACAGGCTTAAGCAGAATCGCAACGAAAAGGAACAGATTGCCAGATATGCGGCATCACTTATTGTGGATAATGATTTTGTTTATATAGATGCCGGTACTACAACAGCAGTCATGATTGATTATATTACTGCAAAGAATGTGGTTTTTGTTACAAACTCTCTGACTAATGCCAAGAGAATTTCCGATAGGGGATATACAGTATATATTCTGGGTGGCGAGTTCAAGTCTACTACCGAGGCTATTGTCGGAGATGAGGCCGTTGTGACGCTCGATAAATATAATTTTACGAAGGGCTTCTGGGGAACCAACGGAATTACTGTGAAGAATGGATTTACGACTCCGGAGATAAAGGAGGCCATGGTTAAAAAGAAATCCATGGAGAATAGCAAGGAGAAATACATTCTTGCGGATGACAGTAAGTTTTCACAGGTATCAAGCATCAAGTTTGCTGATTTTGAAGATGCTGTAATTATTACAAATGCACTAAGTAATGACAACTATAAGAAATACAAAAATATTAAGGAGGTCTAACATGATTTACACAGTTACTTTTAATCCATCATTAGATTATATTGTTGATGTAACAGATTTTAAGACAGGAGTAGTCAATAGAACGACTGGAGAGAAGATTTTTGCAGGTGGTAAGGGCATCAATGTTTCCATGGTTCTTAAGAATCTTGGAATGAGCAATACTTCACTTGGTTTTACAGCGGGTTTTACAGGAAATGAAATTAAAAGACTTCTAGCAAAAAAAGGTGTTGATACTGATTTTATAGAGGTGGAGGATGGTATTTCACGTATCAATGTGAAGCTTCGCTCAAATGAGGAATCCGAGATTAATGGTCAGGGACCGGTAATCACTGAGGACAACATTAAAAAACTTTATGAGAAGCTTGACTGCTTAAAGGAGTCTGATGTGCTTGTGCTCGCAGGAAGTATTCCTGATGTTATGCCTTCATCAATGTATATGGATATCATGAAGCATCTTGAGGGCCGTGGAATAAATATTGTGGTTGATGCGACAAGAAATCTGCTCACAAATGTGCTTGCATATAAGCCATTCCTCATCAAGCCAAACAATCATGAGCTCGGTGAGATATTCGGGGTTGAGATTACAGACAAGGACGATGTGATAAAATATGCAAAGAAGCTTCAGGAGCAGGGCGCAAGAAACGTGCTTGTTTCAATGGCAGGCGACGGAGCAGTGCTTGTGACCGAGGATGGACAGGAATTTAAGGCACAGGCTCCTAAAGGAAAGCTCAAAAACTCTGTAGGAGCAGGTGATTCGATGGTAGCCGGATTTGTTTACGGATACCTCAAATCAAATGATTATAAGCAGGCATTTATTTATGGAGTATGTACAGGAAGTGCAAGTGCATTTTCTGAGGAGCTTGCTACAAAGCCTGAGGTTGAAGCACTTATTGATAAATGGAACAGTGCTTCCAATTAGACAAACGGTATCAAAAAGGTTGATATAAATAATTAATATATTCTATTAGGAGGAATGATGTATGACAATCAGGGATTTATTGGCAGCTGAGAGTATCAATTTAAATGGTACGCCTGCCGGAAAAACCGAAGCATTGAATCAGTGTATTGATTTGATGGCAAAAAGTGGCAAAATAGCCGATGTGGAGAAGTATCGCAAGGGTGTTTTTGCAAGAGAGGAGGAAGGCACAACAGGAATTGGAATGGGTATAGCAATTCCTCATTGTAAGTCTGATGCTGTTACTAAAGCAGGTCTTGCGGCAATGGTTGTAAAGGATGGGGTTGACTTTGAATCACTCGATGGTACACCTGCAAAGATTATTTTCCTTATCGCTGCACCAAACACAGAGGATAATGTGCATCTTCAGGTGCTTAGCAAGCTCTCTGTTATGCTGATGGACGAGCAGTTTACAAATTCTCTTATCAATGCCGGTTCAGTTGATGAGTTTTTAAATATCATCGATAGCGCTGAAAAAGCAAAGGATGAGAAAGAGGCTGCCAAAGAGGCAAAGGCTAAAGAGCCTGTTGAGGTGAAGAAGGACGATGTATTTATCGTTGCAGTTACAGCCTGTCCTACAGGAATTGCCCATACTTATATGGCTGCTGAGGCTATCGAGAAAAAAGCCAAGGAGCTTGGATATCAGGTAAAGGTTGAGACAAGAGGCTCAGGCGGAGCCAAAAATGTGCTCACAGATGATGAAATCGCAAAGGCTGCAGGAGTTATAGTTGCCTGTGATACAAATGTACCTACAGACCGCTTTGACGGAAAGAAGGTTATTGAGTGTCAGGTTTCTGACGGAATCAATAAGGCAGAAGAGCTTATAAAGAGAATTGCTTCCGGTGATGCTCCTGTATTTAAGGCATCAGGTAAAAAGGAGGCTTCACATTCATCAGTTGGTGGAAAAGAGAGCATTGGACATCAGATTTACAAGCATCTGATGAATGGTGTTTCACATATGCTTCCATTCGTAGTTGGTGGTGGTATTCTTATCGCAATCGCATTCCTTATCGATGGATTCAGTGTTGACCTTAATTCACTGCCGGCTGACCAGAGAGCAAATTTCGGTACTATTACACAGGCCGCAGCACTGTTTAAGGGAATCGGTGGAACAGCATTTGGATTTATGCTTCCTATCCTTGCAGGCTTTATCGCTATGAGTATTGCTGACCGTCCTGGTCTTGCAGTTGGTTTTGTAGGTGGTTCAATCGCAGCAAACGGTACATCAGGCTTCCTTGGAGCACTTGTAGCAGGTTTCGTAGCAGGATATATTGTGCTCCTCTTAAAGAAGGTATTTTCTAAACTTCCGGAGAGTCTTGATGGTATGAAGCCGGTTCTGCTTTATCCGCTGCTTGGTATATTCCTGGTAGGCGTTATAATGCAGTTTGTAGTTGAGCCTCCAATCGGAGCTTTAAATACAGCTATCAACAATGGTCTTAATGGACTTAACGGTGCAAGCGCAGTAGTGCTCGGAGTACTTCTCGGAGGAATGATGTCAGTAGATATGGGTGGCCCTGTAAACAAAGCCGCTTATGTATTTGGTACAGCTTCAATCGCTGCCGGAAACTACAATATTATGGCAGCAGTTATGATTGGCGGTATGGTTCCACCAATCGCAATCGCTCTTGCAACAATCTTCTTCAAGAACAAGTTCACAGCAGAGGAGAGAAAGGCAGGACCTACAAACTTTATCATGGGATTATCATTTATCACAGAGGGTGCAATCCCATTCGCAGCATCTGATCCGCTTCATGTCCTTCCGGCATGTGTAGTCGGTTCAGCAGTGGCAGGAGGACTTTCAATGGCATTTGGATGTACACTCATGGCACCTCACGGAGGAATCTTTGTAGTTCCTACAATCGGAAATCCGTTAATGTATCTTGTTGCATTAGTAATCGGATCTTTCATTGCATGTGGATTACTCGGATTACTCAAAAAGAAAGTAAGTGAATAAGCAATCCTCAATTATCATTTAATCCAACCTATAAACTAATCAACAAAGGCACTGCTTCGGCGGTGCCTTTGTTGTTATGTTGTGTATTAAAAATTAAAAGTATAAACATTCTCTGAAATAACAGCCTCATGCCTTGACGAGTGAATTTTCCAAGCTTAAAGTAGTATTAGGATGAAATAGTAAGTCAAAAAAATCAATTATTTATGAGACTTAAATAAAAAAACAGTGAGGCATAAAATGGGCAAGGTTATAGGTATAGATTTAGGAACAACAAACAGCTGTGTAGCAGTATTGGAGAACAATCAGCCGGTAGTCATAACTAACAGCGAGGGTCAGAGAACAACTCCGTCTGTAGTGGCTTTTACAAAGAATGGAGAGCGACTGGTTGGCGAGGCTGCAAAGAGGCAGGCAGCAGTCAATGTGGACAGGACATTTTTCTCAATAAAGAGACAGATGGGAAGCGATTTCAGGGCAAAAGTGGACGGAAAGCTGTATTCAGCTCCTGAGATTTCTTCTATGATTCTCAGAAAGCTGAAAAAGGATGCAGAGGACTATATTGGTGAGGCAGTGACAGATGCTGTAATCACAGTTCCTGCATATTTTTCGGATGCGCAGAGGCAGGCAACTAAGGATGCAGGAAGGATTGCGGGTCTTAATGTGCTTCGAATCATAAATGAGCCAACCTCTGCGGCACTCGCATACGGACTGGACCACGGACAGCAGCAGAAAATTCTTGTCTACGACCTCGGAGGAGGAACCTTCGATGTGTCTGTTATCGAAATAGGGGACAATCTGATAGAGGTGCTTGCCACAGCCGGTGATAATCATCTGGGTGGAGATGATTTTGATGAGAGAATCACGAATTATCTTGTTACAGAGTTTTACAGACAGCAGAATGTGGATCTGAGAAAGGATAATACTGCTATGCAGCGTGTCAGGGAGGAGGCTGAGAAGGCAAAAAAGGTGCTTTCATCCTCATCCTCAACCACTATCAACCTGCCGTTTATCACCACTGTAAAGGGACAGCCGGTCCACATGGAGATGAACCTCACAAGGGCTGAGTTTAATGAGATAACAAAGGATCTGGTGGAGAGAACGGCCATTCCGGTAAATCAGGCACTTTCAGATGCGGGGATTTCCGCAGCAGAGCTTGGAATGGTGCTGTTGGTAGGAGGCTCTACACGTGTGCCGGCTGTTGTTGAGGAGGTCAGAAGAATTACAGGAAAAGAGCCTTCACACAACCTGAATCCTGACGAGTGCGTGGCACTCGGTGCAGCAGTACAGGGTGGCAAGCTCGGTGGAGCAATTGTCGCAGGCAGCAGTGCGGCAGAGATTATACTGATGGATGTCACACCGCTTTCACTCGGAATTGAGACAGTTGGTGGTGTCTCAACCAAAATTATTGACAGAAATACGACTATTCCTACGAGATACAGCCAGATTTTTACAACTGCAGGAAGCTTCCAGACCTCTGTGGATATAAAGGTACTGCAGGGTGAGAGGCAGTTTGCAAGGGACAATAAGCTGATTGGAAACTTCAGGCTAAAGGGCATCAAGCCGGCTCCGGCAGGTGTGCCGCAGATAGAGGTGACGTTTGATATAGATGCAAACGGCATTGTGCAGGTTTCTGCAAAGGACCTGGGCACAGGAAAGCATCAGGAGATTACGATTACCGCAAGCTCAAATTTGTCTGATTCTGAGATTGAGCAGGCAATCCGCGAGGCACAGGAGTATGAGGCAACAGACGGACAGAGAAAGGCTTATATTGATGCAAGAAGTGAGGCTGATACGCTTGTGCGACAGGTGGAAAACGTTATGGCTGACAAGGAAAAAAGAAAGGCTATGGACAGCGCACAGAAAAAGAGTGTGAAATCGTCACTTTCATATGTGAAGAAGCTTATTTCAAGGACAAAGCCCGGAAATGTGAGCGAAGAGCAGGCTGCCGAGATAAAGCATGCGGCAGATGAACTGAGAAATGCGGCAGCGGGATTGATTTAATTATAAATGAGGGGCAGAATACCTTTTGACCCTCATATCATTATTATTCATTTGGCTATTTACGAGAAGCGGATTTTCATATAAAATATGGGTAAGTGGTGAGTATTCAGAAACACCCTGAATAGTTATAATGTTAATTTAAATCCGAGGAAATAGAAAATGAATGCGAACGATAAAACAGAAAAGGTACTAAGAGAAATTCATATCATGCTCTCAAAGGCGGAGCCGTATAAGCCGGAGCCGAGCAGGGTGATCATAAACAAGCAGCAAATGATAGATTTACTTGCTGAGCTGAATAAGTGTATATATGCAATACAGGATGAGTATGAGCTTACTGAACAGAGTCGCAATCACGCAGAGAGAGAGTTCAGAAAGAAGGGGGATCAGATAGTCTGGGATGCAAGCAGAAAGGCTGAGGATGTGTATGCAGCATCGGTTATCTATACGGATGAGGCGCTTTCAAGAGTGCGTGATATCATCAATGATACCAACGAGTCACTTGAAAAGCTGTGCAAGAATATGAAGGATAAGATTGCAGAGCAGGAGAAGATAGTTAAAACTAACCAGTATGAGCTCAAGGGACAGCTTCAGGATTTGTCCGATACGGAGAAGTATCTTAAGATTATCGATGACAGAAATAAGGAGATAGAACGTCAGAAAAATGCAGGTAAACCTGTAGAGGAGCGTACTATTGACAATGAAGAGAAGTCCATCTATGCAAACAGACAGACTGAAATCAAGGTAAATATGGATTATATCAGAAAACTGGGACTTGCGGAGGGCGAGGACCTGGGAGATGGTGTAGTGGGTGAAGTGAAGCTTGCAGACGATACACCTGATGCCGGATTAAATCATAGCAATGATAAGGATGAAGCCAAGGCTGCCGGCTCAAAATCGTCTGTTGATGAGGATTATAAGGCAATAAGCAGAAAAGCCGGCAATCCACCTGTTATCAACACAATGGAAGGGAAGGAGCTCACAGCCGGCATCCACAGAATGTGGCAGAGCATCACCGGAAATAAAGGGAAATGAAACACACCTATGTAATATAAAGCAGCAGTTCAAAACAGAACGGCTGCTTTTTGGCTTATATTTAAAAGTAGGTAATATTAAGCAGATTTTAAGAAAAACAAAGTGGATAATCTGATAAAATATAGCTGACTAACGGCAGGAGAAGGTTTCTGTTCAAAATTCATAGAAGGAGGATAATATGACAATATTAGTTTGTGATGACGACAAGGAAATAGTTGAGGCAATTGAGATTTACCTGATGCAGGAGGGCTATAACGTGGAGAAGGCTTACGATGGCATACAGGCGGTTGAAATTATGAAGAATAAAAAAATAGACCTCATGATAATAGATGTCATGATGCCAAAGCTCGACGGAATAAGAGCTACTCTGCAGATACGAAAGGAAAGCAGGGTGCCGATAATCATTCTCTCGGCAAAGACAGAGGATGCTGACAAGATTTTAGGCCTCAATGTGGGAGCTGATGATTATGTCACAAAGCCTTTTAATCCGCTTGAGCTTGTGGCAAGGGTAAAGTCACAGCTTCGCAGATATACCACTCTGTCAAGCAATGATGCAGCCGGAGACAAGGTTTATGAAGCCGGAGGCCTTTTGGTAAATGATGATTTAAAAAAGGTGACTGTGGATGGCGAGGAGGTAAAGCTCACACCGATTGAATACAATATACTGCTTTTACTCCTTAAAAATAAGGGAAAGGTCTACTCAATAAACGAAATATATGAGAGTATATGGAACGAGGAGGCGATAGGCGCCGATAATACAGTTGCCGTGCACATCAGACATATCAGGGAAAAAATAGAGATAAATCCTAAAGAGCCGCGATATCTGAAAGTGGTCTGGGGAGTAGGCTATAAGATAGAGGACAACAAATGAAGCAGTATACAATAGGAAAAAAAGCAGCGGTCATAGTTTTACATCAGCTATGCATGATACTTATGGTGACAGGAGTGTTTGCCACAGGCTATGCATTCAGGCACGATGCGCATGAAAATATTGATATATATACACTAATATCGCTTGCTGGCCTGGTAGGCAGCTTTGTGAGCCTGGCATATATGGCAAACGTGGCAGGCAGAAAATCAGAGGATGATTACACAATATACTATTTACCGATTGACAAGGTATACTCTGATGTGATTCTAGTGATATTTACACTGCTCATGGTATTTATGGGAAAAGTGATTTCAGGCGTAAAAAACCAGCATTTTGACTATGCATCACTCATTATGACGGCCGGCACATTTACTTTTTTGTTTGATCTGGCTTTTATTATTTTATACCAGAGCATTGTAAGGAAGATAAAAGGCAATATACTTTGCACACACAGCCTGATGTACAAGGGCTATGAGCTTTTGAAAAGGGTTATTGAGAAAAAGGATATCCACACACAAAAAACCAAAGAGATAATGCGCATACAGGAGGCACTTGAAGCTATTTCGGAAGGAGCGCTTGACACTACACTCAATGTTAATGAGTTTCATGGGCAGCAGAAAAAGGTGGCGGAGGCTGTCAACCATATACGCCAGGGTCTTATGAGCTCTGTGAATGAGAGCCTTAAAAATGAAAAATTAAAGGCTGATTTAATAACAAACGTATCACATGATATAAAGACACCTCTGACTTCAATAGTCAACTATGTTGACCTGCTTAAGAGGGAAAATCTGGAAAATGAAAATGCCAAATACTATATACATGTGCTGGAGGAAAAGTCACAGCGCTTAAAGCAGCTTACAGAGGATTTGGTAGAGACATCAAAGATTACCTCGGGAAATGTGAAGCTCAATATGCAAAAGCTTGATCTGGTTGAGCTTTTATACCAGACCGGAGGTGAATTCAATGAGCGATTTGAGTCGAGAAATCTGACAATAGTTACAAAAATTCCATCAGAACAGATATTTATCTATGCGGATGGGCGTCAGCTTTACCGCTCTATTGAAAATCTGTATACTAATGCCGCAAAATATGCACTGGAAAATACCAGAGTATATGTAGAGCTTGAAAAGGCAGATAAAAAGGCAGTTTTTACAATAAAGAATGTGTCTAAGAACGAGCTTGACATAGTAAGCAACGGAAATGTGGACCTGACAGAGCGTTTTGTGAGGGGAGAGAGGTCGAGAACCACTGAAGGAAGTGGACTTGGACTTTCGATTGCAAAGAATCTGACCCATTTGATGGGAGGAAAATTCGAAATTAAGGTAGATGGTGATTTATTTATTGCCACAATTACCTATAATATTATATAATAGTAAATAAAAGAATTTTGAAATACACATACGGAGGTAGAATAAGTGAAATTATATGAAAATGGTGCTTACCTTTTAAACGGTAAGGAAGTAATAATTGATGAACCGGAGGCTCAGGCAGCTGTCAAAAGCAAGACCGGCATGGACATCGATAAACAGACAGCTAAGCAGGAGACAATTGCTTACGGTATTTTAAAGGAGCACAATACATCCGGCAATATGGACAAGCTTCAGATTAAGTTTGATAAGCTTACATCGCATGATATCACATTTTTCTTTTTTGTAATAGTTTCCATCGGAGTATGCCCGACTACCTGCAGGAATTGTTGTGATTTATACATCTTCACATCTGTATACTGTGGTCTGAGCCAGATTGGGGATCCATCATACCACATCTTCATTTCTCCAAGATGATTAACATAATCTAAAACATCATCTACATCATCATATTTTGATTTAGGAACATGCAGATTAACAAAGTCTTTCGACATCCCTGCATGAGAAAACAAAACATTATCAATTCGATGCACATACTTTATTAGATTACCCTCTGGCAATACTTCCTTTAAATCAATCAATTTCTTTTGTACAGTATAAGCGGCCATAGGGCTATATCCCGTTTCCAACTTATGCCAGACATAACTTAAATCATGATTTCCGTAGCACCAGGCGGTATCGGGATATTTTTTTGCAAAACGGATAGCTGCATCATAAGTTTCCTCATAAAGTGAGATGTCAAACT
>OIDS01000879.1_pt1 | contig 11666 bp, 12 predicted proteins | sample 1581491 | NCBI WGS metagenome assembly OIDS01 (sample SAMEA3882553, study PRJEB24775) | human gut metagenome | biome: human-associated habitat; feature: intestine environment; material: feces | place: Netherlands | collected 2009/2010
GCGAGCTGCAGATGTGCAGCGGTGCGCGCATCCCCATCCCGCGCGGACGGGAGGGTGCAGTGCGCGAAGCCTTCCGCAGCTGGATCGACCGGTAAAATGGTAAACAAAAAAGAGCCGCTTTCACGGCTCTTTTTTTCGTGCCCGGAGATCAGGCATCGGGTTCGGTTTTGTGTTTCTTTTCCTTGTCGGAAGCATCCAGAACACCAAAGCCCCAGCGGTTGGCCATGTCCATGATGATCTTCTGGGGAGAACCGGAGGGATAGGCGTTCTCGGAGAACGCGGTCAGGAATTTATACAGCTGCGGCTGCACCTGATCGTACAGGCCCAGCTTTGTGTACAGCTCCTTGTAATAGCGGAACACCTGCAGTTTGTTCTGCACGATGGAAGCCAGATTGATCTGGGTGTGGCAGATGCTCTGGGGGTTCTGGACGTAGTAGTAGCCGGGCTGCGGGATGGACGCAAAGACCTCGGCGTACTGGATATACTGCATATTGAACACGAGGTCTTCGGCCCAGCGCATCTCGCTGGTAAAGCGGATGTCGTGGGCCGCGAGAAGGTCGCGGCGGTAGAGCTTGTTCCAGAGCACGCCGTAAAAATACGAAGCGGGCTTGTCCATCAGGCGGAGGGCGAAGGTGTCCTTGTCGTAGATGCCTGCGGGCAGGAAGCCGTATTCCCTCGTTTCCGGCGGGCGGGCAACGTGCATGACGCCGAGGTCGTCCTGAATCTTTTCCAGCACCTGCTCGGGCTTGGATGCCCCGGCGGGGATGACCATGGTGTAGGGCGAGATGACGAGGTCGGCGCCCGACTGCTCCGCCGCCTCCACCAGCCGGGCCGTGTAGTCCGGGGCGATGTAGTCGTCGCTGTCCACGAACTGGACGTACTTACCGCTGGCAAGCTTCAGGCCGAGGTTCCGGGTGTCGGACACGCCGGAGTTTGCCTTGTCCACCAGCAGGATGCGGCTGTCCTTTTTGCGGAACTCCTCGCAGACGGGCAGGCTCTGGTCCTTGGAGCCGTCGTTGATGACGATGATCTCGAGATCCTCATATTGCTGGGCACAGATGCTGCCAAGACAGCGGTTCAGATGGCTCTGGGCATTGTACACCGGCAGGATGATGCTGACGAGGGGTATTTCCATGGCAGTTTCTCCTTTTATCGCAATTTTCAAAAATAGCGCCTATCAAAACGGCATCTTTGCGATAGCGCTTTTTACAGCAATGATACTCCCACCGGGCCGAAAAAGCAAGCACCCGGCGGCAGGCCCGAAAGGGGGCTTTGAATTGATCTTCCATATCGCAGTGTGCAGCCCGGACAGCGTCCTCCGCAGCCGGGTGGAGCGGCAGTGCCTCGACTATTATGCCCGGCGGGACGATGCCTGCATCGTCGAGCAGCTGGACGGCCCGGAGGCCCTGCTGGCCCGGGACGACGCCGGGGAGCGGTACGAGCTGTATCTCATCGAGCTGCCCAGCACGGCGGCCGCTGCGTCGCTGCGGGCGGCGGCGGCGCTCCGCAGCCGGGGACGCAGGACGCCGATGGCCTTTCTGGCCCACACGCCCGCCCACGCCTACAGCGCCTACCGGGTGGACGCCATGCAGTATTTATTGCTGCCCGTCCCGCCCGAGCAGCTGATGGCCCTGCTGGCCCGGGCCACCGAGCCGGAGTACGGCCCGGCCATCCCGGTGGCCACGGCGTCGGGGCTGCGAGTGCTGCCCTTCGCGGACATCGAGTACCTCGAGTGCACCCACCATGTGGTGCATTTCCACCTCGCCAGCGGCGAGGATGTGCCTTCCCTCTCGGTCCGGGTCCCCTTCGCGCAGGTGGCCCAGCCGCTGTTGGCAGATGAGCGCTTCGTCCAGCTCCACCGCTCCTATGTGGTCAATCTGGCGGCAGTCTCCCAGCTGGCAGCGAGCGAGTTCTGGATGCAGAGCGGCGCGCGGGTGCCTGTGCCGCGCGGACGGGAGCCTGCGGCCCGCACGGCGCTGCGGGATTATCTGGAAAAGCAGTTTCAATAAACAGCAGTGGGGAGGCTCATTCCGGGCCTCCCCACTGCTGTTTTCATGTTGCTGTAATTCTTGCCTTGCGCTAAAACCGTTTCTTAAAGCTCCGCCCAGTCCAGCTTCGTCCAGTCGGGGATGTACTGGTCTGCGAGCCGCTGCAATTCCGGCTTGTCGGCGGCGCTGGTCTCGTCCTCGATGTCGATGAGGTAGAAGCCGCACTGCTTTGCGGTGCGGGAGGCGTAGACGGCGTCTTCACAGACGACGGCGTCGGCGGGGCCGCTGCCGCCCAGACGGCCCAGCACCTCATGGAACACGGCGGGGTGGGCCTTGCTCTTCGCGCCCTGTGCGGTGCAGAAAAACTCGAAATAGTCCGCCACGCCCAGACGGGTGAGGACCTCTTCGCACTGGTCAGCCCATGTGTTGGAGCAAATGCACATCCGCGCCCCCTCGGCCTTCAGTCGGGCCAGCATCTCCCGGACGCCGGGCTTCAGCTCAACTTTTTTGTACAGGTCCCGGATGACCTGCCGCATGGCGGGTTCGTAGTCCCGGAGGGTGAGGGGCAGGTCGTAGGTGTGGATGAGATACTCTGCCCCCTCCACCATCCCCATGCTCAGAAGGACGTCGTGGATGCCGGGCCGGGCCTCGCGGCCATAGCGGCGCAGCAGCTCCAGCGGTGCGCCCTGCCACACCACGGTCATGCTGTCGGTGAGGGTGCCGTCCATGTCGAATATCCATTGTTTGCGGTGCATCTGTGGTCCTCCTGAATCGTTCTGGCAAAGTGAATTTATTATAGCATATTTTTTGTTACAAAAACAGAGAGAAATCTCCCGGGAAATATGCTATAATCTAGAAAAACCGGAACGCATCAAAGGAGGCGGCAGATATGGCGCAGAACAACACCCCCATAAGGGCGCTGGTGCTGGCAGGCGGCGGTGCACGCGGCAGCTATCAGGTGGGCGTCTGGCGGGCGCTCACCGAGCTGGGCTGGCGGCCCCAGATCATCACGGGCACCAGCGTGGGCAGCCTCAACGGTGCGATGTTCGCTCTCGACCTCTACGAGACGGCCCGGGATATGTGGCTCACCATCCGCAGTCAGGATGTGATAGAGCTGCCCGCCGAGGACGCGCCCCTGCCGGAGCTGCACGCCTTTCTCAAGGACGCCGTGACGCAGGGCGGCATGGACGTCACCCCGCTGGAAGAGATCGTGGAGCGGGTGCTGGACGAGGACGCCCTCCGCCGCAGCCCCATCCGGCTGGGTCTCGTCACGGTGGAGCAGAAGACGCTCAAGGCCCGGGAGCTTCCGCTGGAAGAGATCCCGGAGGGAAAGGTGAAAGACTACCTGCTGGCCTCGGCGGCCTGTTTCCCGGCCCTGCGCGCCCACACCATCGACGGCGTTTCCTATCTGGACGGCGGCTACCGGGACAATATGCCCACGGCGCTGGCCCAGAAGATGGGGGCGGAAGAACTGGTCTGCGTGGACCTTGAGGGCGTGGGCATCACCCGCCCCAACCGCACCGGCCTGCCCACGACCCTCATCCGGAGCTACTGGGAGCTGGGCGACATCCTTCACTTCGACCCCGCCACCGCCCGGCGGAACATCGAGCTGGGCTATCACGATACCCTGCGGGCCTTTGGGCGGCTGCGCGGCTGTGCCTACGCTGTGGACAGCGGGGCCGGGAGCAGCGCGGACGCCGCCGCATTCCATGCGGCCTTTGAGGCCGTCCAGAAGGAGGTGCGGGAGAAGCACCCCTCCACTCTGACGGCGGACATTGCCCTCCTGCTGGCGAAGCTCTCGGATGCCGAGCTGGCCCCGCTGGAAGCCGTTGCCGAGGATGTGGGTGTGGACCCTGCCCCCTACTATACTACCCGCAGCTTGGGAGAAGCGTTTCTTGCAAAATGCGACTTTGAGCGCCTTTCGCGCTTCGGGCCGCTGTTCGAGGGCGAGGCAGGCCCGGCACAGGCCGCGCGGGCCGCGCTGCTGCCCAACACCTTTTTGCAGGCACTGGTCTGCCGGGCGCTGACCGGCAGGGTGCCGCCGGAGGAAATGGAAACATGAAGAGATACAAGGGCTTTACCGCCTCGCCCGGCCTTGTGCTGGGGCAGGTGAGCCGTCTTGAGCGCCCGCCGCTGGTCTTTGGCGAGGGGCCGTTCCATCCCGAGCAGGAAAAGCAGGCGCTGGAAGATGCCATTCAGCTGGCTCAGAAGGAGCTGAACGATATGGCAGACCGCGCCGCCCCCACCGAGCAGGCCATCTTTCTGTTCCAGAGCATGATGCTGGAGGATGAGGGCTTCATGAATGAGGTCAACTTCCAGATCCGGGCCGGTGTGGGTGCGGCCGAAGCGATGGACCGTGTGGGCCGCCGCTACGCGGCCCAGCTCTCGGCCATGAAAGACAACGCCTATATGCAGCTGCGGAGCGTGGACATCCTCGACGTGACCCAGCGCATCACCAACATCCTCTGCCGCCGCCCCCGCAGCTGGCTGGCCCTCGACCACCCGGTCATCATCGCGTCGGACCTGCTCATGCCCACTGACCTGTTCAGCATCCCGTCGGGGCGCATCCTCGGCCTTATCACTGCCGAGGGCAGCGGCCAGAGCCACGCGGCCATCATCGCCCGCTCGCTGAACATCCCGGGCATCACGCAGGTGGGCCGGGACTTCCTCGAGGACTGCGATGGCCGCGAGGTCATCCTGAACGCCACCGAGGGCGAGTGCATCCTTGACCCGGACGCCGCCGCCCGCCAGAGCGCCATCACCCGCATCTGCGAGCTGCAGCGCCAGAACGAGGAGCTGAACGCGCAGCTGGAGCTGCCCAACCGCACCCGGGACGGCGAGGAGTTCGAGCTTCTGGCCAACTGCTTCGGCCCGGAGGATGTGGGCACGGCCATGAGCTCCGGAGCGTCCGGCGTGGGCCTGCTGCGCAGCAGCTACATGATGCTGCCCGGCCACGCCATGGACGAGCAGGAGCAGTATCTGTTCTATACCTCCTGCCTCGCCGCCGCCAAGGGAAAGATGGTGACGGTGCGCACCTTCGACTTTGGTGCCGACCGCACGATGGCGGACGCCTATCAGGGCGTTCAGTCCTCCAAGCTGGGCCTGCGGGGCATCCGCAGCAGCCTGCGCAACCTGCCCCAGATGGCAGTCCAGATCTGTGCCCTCATGCGGGCTGCCGCCAAAGGCCCCCTGCGGGTCATGTTCCCCATGGTGACGGACATCGAGGACTGGGATTCCGCCATGCAGGTGGTGGACCACTGCCGCCGCAAGCTCGCGGAGCGGGGGGAGGAGTTCGAGCCGGATGTGCCCTTCGGCGTCATGCTCAGCATCCCTGCCGCCTGTCTGACGGCAGAGGATTTTACGGCCCACGGCTGCCGCTTTTTTGTCATCGGCACCAACGACCTGACCCAGTACACCCACGCCGCCGACCGGGAGCTTGCCAGCGCGGAGCACTACTACCGCCCCGCCAGCCCGGCCATGAAAAAGCTGATCACCATGGTGATGGATGCCGCCAGCGCGCACCACGTCCCGGTGACCATCTGCGGCCTTGCCGTGGGCAACCCCGCCAACACGGCGCAGTACCTGCACCTTGGTCTGCGCAGCTTCTCGGTAAGCCCCCAGAACCTGCTCAAGGTAAAGCAAGCCCTGCTGGACACCGATGCCCACCCGGATGCAGGGGAAAAGGACTGAAAACACTTTACAAAGCGTAATATATCACAAAATAATAAGAGGCTGTTGCACAAATCCCTGTGCAGCAGCCTTTTTCGCCATACAAACATTTTTGTTGTAACGAACAAAAAAGTATGCTACAATAAAAATACCGCCTGAAAAGGCGGTAGACTAGGTGTTGCCTGCATTGCAGGTGGTCATGCTTCCGTACCCGGCTCGCAAAACTCGTTCTTCGGAATGAATCAGGCGCAACGCCGGGAAAGGAACTTTTTTGAGAATTTGTGATCTTCCCGGAGCCTGACGGCAAAGGGGGGATGCCCTATGACGCTGCTGGAAACCTTGGCCTTGGCAACGCTTATCGTTACCGTGGTCTACGAAACGGTTGACGTTACGTTAAAAGTTTTACAGTACATCGAGAGCAAGCAAAACAAAAAAGATTGACCGCCACAGTTTTCCCGACTCAAACGGCCAATCTTTTCTGATTGTCTAGGGTATGGAAGCTGACCGTTGCCGGGCAGCACCTTTTCTGTTCTCAGTATAATCATTCCGGGCGTATTTGTCAAGCAGATACGTCCTTTTTTATGTTTACTCCAGATTCCCCGTCAGGGTCATGACGGCGGAGAGCACCGCCAGCGGGGCGGTCTCGCAGCGGAGGATGCGGGGGCCAAGGCCTACCGTTTTTGCCCCGGCCTTGGCAGCCATTTCGGCTTCCTCGGCGGCAAAGCCGCCCTCTGCGCCGGTAACGATGGCAAGGCGCAGCTTCTTCCCGTCGGCGGGCTTTGCTTCGGCCAGCAGCTGGCGCAGGGGTGCGCCGCCGCACTCGTAGCAGAACAGCACCAGATCGTACTGGTCAAAGCTGCGGCACACCGCCCCGAAGTTCGGCAGCGGCAGGGCTACGTCCGGCAGAACGCCCCGGCCGCACTGCTTGGCGGCTTCCAGCGCAATGCGGTTGTAGCGCTCGTTCTTCTGCTCCTCCTTTTTGGGTGCAGCCACGCAGTAGCGGCTGAAGAAAGGCACGATATGCGCCGCGCCCAGCTCCACCCCGTGCTTGATGATCTGTTCCAGCTTATCCTGCTTGGGGTAGCCCGCCAGCAAAGTTACCTCCACGGTAGGCTCGGCGGCGCTGGGGTAGCCCGGCTCTACGGCAAAATCCACCCTGTCCTCCCCAAAGCCGGTGATGGTGGCGGTGTACTCCACGGCGCTGCCGTCGCAGAGGATGACGGTATCCCCCGGCTTTGCCCGCATCACCCGGGCGAGGTGATGGGCATCCGCACCCCGCAGGGTGGCGGTGCCGTCAGAGATCTCGGTGGTAAAGTAGCGGTGCGGCATACTGTGCGCTCCTTCTCATAATGTATGGATATCAGGCCTTTTTGCAGACGATGCACTCCCAGCCGCGCTTTTCCTTCACTTCCACAATGGCAAGCCCAGCCTTTTCCAGCCCGGCGATCACCTCGTCCTTGCGGCTGTCGATGATGCCGCTGGCAATAAAGGTGGCACCCTCGGCCATCAGGCCGGGCACGGCGGGTGCAAGGCTGAGGATGGCGTTTGCCACGATGTTGGCGGTGATGATGTCATAAGTGCCGCTGGCCTTGTCGGACAGGTCGCCCACCAGCACGGTGAGCTTATCCTGCACGCCGTTCAGGGCTGCGTTCTCCCCGGCGGTGCGCACTGCCACAGGGTCGATGTCCACGCCCTCGGCGCTGGCGGCACCCAGCTTGAGGGCGGCAATGGCAAGGATGCCGCTGCCGGTGCCGATATCCAGCACCCGCTCGCCGCCGCGCACCTGCTCGTCCAGCGCTTCAAGGCAAAGGCTGGTGGTCTCGTGACCGCCGGTGCCGAAGGCAAGGCCGGGGTCAAGGATCAGCTTGACGCGGTCGGTGTCGTAGTCCTGCCAGGACGGCACGATGGCGAGGCGCTGGCCCACGTCCATCGGGTGGTAGTACTTGCGCCAGCCGTTCTGCCAGTCCTCTTGCTCTACGCCCTCGGTCTCAGAGGTGTAGGGGATGCCTGCGGCCTCCATCCGGGCCGCGATGAGGGCCAGCGTCTCCACCGGGGAGTCCCCCGGCTCGAGATACATATGGATGATGACGGTGTCCCGGGGCTTGTCCAGCAGCTCCTGCTCGATGAGGTCTACGTGGGCGATCTGCTCCACCTGCTCTTCGATGTCACTGTAGTCTTCGATATAGATGCCGCCCTCCGCGATCATGGTGGCCACGGCCTCGGCGGCCTCGGCGTCGGCTTTGGATACGGTCAGGCGAATATCAGTCCATTCCATAAGGATGCTCCTTCCGTGTATTCGGGATATACTGCCTTTATAGTACCCGATTCCGGCCCGGGATGCAAGCTCCCGGGGCGAAAGATGTGCGAAAAGGCTTTCTTTTTTTCCGGCGGTATGTTAATATGGAGTCGTACCCGGATCAGACCCGGGCGCTTCCTGCCGGAAGTGCCCGCCGCTGTGTTCCCCAAAGGAGGAATTATCGTATGTTTTTGGGAATGGATATTTATAGCTGGATCGCTGCCATCGTCATTGCACTCATCGTCACCTTCCTTCCGGTCTCTCTGCCGGTGAAGATCGTTCTGGCGATGGCGGCGATGGCCTGCTTCTACTTTGGACGCAAGTATTATCACAACCATAAGAACGGCGGGGCGGAGACGCCCAGCATGACCTCGGCCGAGAGCGAGGCAATGGCCTCCGGCCTCCTGAAAGCCCTCGGCGGCAAAGGGAACATTATCAAGATGGACTACTGCGCTACCCGCCTCCGCTTCGAGGTGCACAGCTATGCCTCCGTGGATGAGGCCGCAGCCAAGGCCGCAGGTGCAGAGGGCGTGATCCGCCCGGCCAAGAACGCCTGTCAGGTGGTCATCAAGGGCGATGTGCAGGCCGTGTACGACGCCCTGCGCAAGCAGCTGTAAAACATCCGATGCAGCGCCGCCGGGAGCGGGCCTCAGTGCCCGGCCCGGCGGCATTTTTTAATTCAATAGGAAAGGAAACCCGATATGAAGCCCCAGAACCTCACTTGGAAAAAACTCACCGCCGACGAGCTGACGCGGGTGTATCTGGACGAGATGCGCCGCGACTTCCCGCCCAGCGAGCTGAAGCCGCTGAGCATGATATTGAACAGCGAGGCCGCCGGCATGGCCCACACATGGGGCGTGTTCGCGGAGGACACGCTGGTGTCCTACCTGCTGATGGTGCGGCCCGCGGGCTGCGAAGTGAGCCAGCTGGACTATTTCTCCGTCCTGCCCGCCTACCGCAGCTCGGGGGTGGGCGCAAAGCTGCTGGCCGCTCTGCCCGCCCACGAGGAGGGGGCAAAAGCCATCCTCATCGAGGCCGAGTGCCCCGAAAAGGCGGACGACAGGGCGATGGCCGTCCGCCGTCTGGGCTTCTATGCCCGCTGCGGCGCGGCTGACACCGGCTGGACCGAGCATCTCTTCGATGCATGGTTCCGGGTGCTGGTGCTGCCTACCGAGGACAGCGCGATGGAGGCCGGGGAGGCCAACAAGGCGCTGGCCGACTGCTACAGCCGGGTCATGGGCGAGGATAAATGGCGGAAATACGTCCAGCTCTACCGCCCGGACGGCGCAGAAGAGAAATTTTAAGGATTAGATGATAAAGGCCCGGACGTTTCGACAAGAAGCATCCGGGCTTTTTGTCCCCTCCGCCGGGCGGGATGCACAAAGGTCAGCGGCTATATTTGACAGTTTGACCGGAAATGTAAAATCAACTGCTATGTTTTCCACACGGACTTTACCAGAGGATGACAGTGGGACAAAACAACAGCACAAAGCTTTACCTGCATTTTGCACCGGTATGGTCGCAGCAGGATGGGCGGCGCGCTACAATAAAGACGTTCCGAGAGAGACAACAGGGAACAAGAAAAAGGAAAACACATCCCGGCCAGAATGTAGGGTCGGCCCATCCGAAGGAGATATTTATGATGAAAAAGATCACTCGTCGTTCGTTCCTGTCCATCTGCGGCGCTGCTGCCGCTGCTGCTGCCCTGACCGCCTGCGGCGGTGCAGCTTCTTCTGCCGCTGTCTCTTCCGCAGCGGTTTCCAGCACTGCGGAGTCTGCTGCTTCCGGCGCTGCCCTGTCCGGCAATGTGGCCACCGGCGGTTCCACCTCCATGAAGAACGTCATCGCTGCTCTGACCGAGGGCTTCGCCGAGATCGAGCCGGACGTCACCGTCAGCTATGACCCCACCGGTTCCGGCGCAGGCATCACCGGCGCGACCGATAAGACGCTGGACATCGGCCTGTCCTCCCGTGCTCTGAAGGCAGATGAGACCGGCGTCACCGGTACTACCGTAGCTCTGGACGGCATCGCCATCATCGTCAACAAGAGCAGCAAGGTCGAGGATCTGACCGTCGATCAGCTCAAGCAGATGTTCACCGGCGAGATCACCAACTGGTCTGAGGTCGGCGGCGACGACGGCGAGATCGTTCTTGTGGGCCGTGAGGCTGGCTCCGGCACCCGCGACGGCTTCGAGAGCATCGTGGACGTCAAGGACTCCTGCAAGTATGCACAGGAGCTGACCGCTACCGGCGCTGTCATCAGCGCAGTGGAGGCCAACCCTCTGGCCATCGGCTATGCTTCCCTGTCTGCTGTCGGTGACACTGTCAAGGCTGTGACCGTCGGCGGCGTGGAGTGCAGCGAAGAGACCGTCAAGGATGGCAGCTACGAGGTGCAGCGTCCCTTTGTCTTCGTCACCAACGACTCTGTCACCCTTTCCGCTCAGGCTCAGGCCTTCTTCGACTTTGCTGCCAGCGCTGACGCAGCCGACCTCATCCGCACTGCTGGCGCTGTCCCGGTGAACGAGTGATTTTGAGCGCGAACGCTCGGGTGTTTTTATGAAAAAGTTTGAGCTGCCCCGCACTCCGGCCCAGTGGCTGGAGGCCATCATGAATGCCATCTTCTTTCTCTGCGGCATCCTCGCGGTGGGCTGTGTGGCTGTCATCACGGTTTATATGTTCCTGTCGGGCCTGCCCGCCATCGGGAAGATCGGCCCGCTGAAGTTCCTCTTCGGCACCGAGTGGGCCTCCACGGCGTCCGAGCCGAAGTACGGCATCCTGCCCTTTGTGCTCTCCAGCATCTACGGCACGCTGGGCGCATCCTTCATCGGTGTGCCGGTGGGCCTGCTGACAGCGGTGTTCCTCTCGAAGGCCGCAGCACCCGGCGTGCGGAACGTCGTGGTCACGGCGGTGGAGCTGCTGAGCGGCATCCCCAGCGTGGTGTTCGGTCTGCTGGGGATGCAGGTGCTGGTGCCTGCGGTGGCAAAAACCTTTGGTAAGGCCTCGGGCGCCTGCCTGCTGTCGGCCATCGTGGTGCTGTCCATCATGATCCTGCCCAGCATCGTCTCGGTGTCGGTGACGGCCCTCAACGCTGTCCCGCCGGAGTATGAGCAGGGCAGCCTCGCGCTGGGCGCTACGGACACCGAAACATGGTTCAAGATCAGCATCCCAGCGGCAAAGAGCGGCATCGCCGCGGGCATCGTGCTGGGCATCGGCCGCGCCATCGGCGAGGCCATGGCCGTCATGATGGTGGCCGGCAACAGCCCGAATATGCCGGACAGCCTCTTCCGCAGCGTCACCTTCCTGACTACGGCCATTGCGAAGGAGATGAGTTACGCCAGCGGCCTGCAGAAACAGGCGCTGTTCAGCATCGCGCTGGTGCTGTTCGTCTTTATCATGATCATCAATGTTGTGCTGAACGTTGTGCTGAAGGGAGGAAGCCGGGATGAATAAGGGCCTTTCGCCTTCCCGTCAGATGTGGAACCGGGTCATGACCGCACTGGTCTGGGCCAGCGCCGTGCTGGTGATGGTGCTGGTGGCCGGTATCATAGGCATGGTGCTGGTGCGGGGCATCCCCCACATCAGCTGGAAGTTCCTTTCTACCACTGCCAGTGTGCTGAAAAAGACCGACGGCATCCTGCCTGCCATCCTCAACACACTGTATGTCATCGTGCTGACATTACTGATCGTACTGCCTCTGGGCGTTGGCGCGGCGGT
>OIDS01000885.1_pt1 | contig 11603 bp, 10 predicted proteins | sample 1581491 | NCBI WGS metagenome assembly OIDS01 (sample SAMEA3882553, study PRJEB24775) | human gut metagenome | biome: human-associated habitat; feature: intestine environment; material: feces | place: Netherlands | collected 2009/2010
GTACCATGCCAAGACCAAAACCTTCTATGACAGCCTGCGCCAGCGCCAGAAGGACTACCCGCAGCGCCTTGCCGGCGGCGAAACGCTGGAGGCCCTGACCGAAGAGACATGGCAGCTGCTGTGCGACAATGCCTGAACCCGCAGCGCAGCCGGAAAAGGGGGACTTTGATGCACTTTTTTGCCAGACACCGTGAGAATATCCGCCAGAGCGCTATGAGCGCCCGGCTGCTGTGGCCCTGCCTGCTGCTGGTGGTGCTGCTGGTGCTGACCTTTGGTGCGGCGTTGTTCCTGTTTGCCAGTCTGTACAACACCAAAAAGGATACGACCCGCAGTCTGGAGATCCAATTCTCGGTGTTTCAGAACGATGTGGAGCGCTATTTTGATCAGCTGGCGGTCATGGGGGTGAACCTTTCTGCGGATATGAGCGCCCTTGTAGACCAGCAGCTTGCGGAACGGAAGATGGCTTTTGACCGGCTGAACGACTCGCCCGAGGTGCTGAACGCGCTGGAGGAAGAGATGATCGAGCCGCTGTGCCGCAGCCTGCGTCAGACCAGCTGCTCCGGTGCCTTTGTGCTGCTGGACGCCACTGTCAACACCCGCATGGAGGGGGCAGAGCATTCCCGCGCCGGGCTGTATGTGCAGAAAAGTGGTGCCGACACCCCCACCGTGCCCCTGCTGCTGTACCGGGGCAATGCGGAGGTGGGCAAGACCCACAGCGTAATGCCCCACCGCAAATGGCGCATGGAGTTCCAGACCGACCAGTTTCCGGACTATGACCGCTGGATGACCCCTGGCAGCGCCCCGCTGTACCAGTGTTATACGCTGACCGAGCGGTTCAGCATTCCCGGCACCTCAGAGGAAGTGCAGCTGTTTTTGCTGCCTCTGCGGGGACAGGACGGCACGATGTACGGGCTGTGCGGCTTTGAGATCAGCGAAAGCTACTTCAAGCAGAACTTTGCCCAGCCCACCGGGTTTGACCGCCTGATCTGCCTGCTTGCTCCGGCGGGCGATGGATTGAACGCCGGAGCAGCCCTTAGCAGCGGCACTACCGATGGCTACTACCACGCCCCCCGGGACGCGCTGGCGCTGCGCAGCATGGGCGGCAGACTGACCCAATTGATCGGTGCCGGCAGCGCCTATGCGGGCATTACGGAGCTTTGCCGTCTGAACGAGAACCAGGCCTACCGGCTGGCCGTCTGCATCCCCATGGCAGACTACCAGCGGCTGGTGTTTTCCGGCAACCTGCAAATGCTGCTGATCGGCCTGTTCATCGCCTTTTTCGTGGTGTTCTGCTGCATATACTTCCACCGGCACATCCTTTCGCCTGCGTTCCGGCAGTTCGAGGAGGACAAGCGGGAGTCCCGGCGGCGGATGGACGAGCTGCAGATGGAGCGCCAGCAGATGCAAACAGAGCTTTCCCGGCTGGCAGACGTGTGCCGCAACGAATCGGTGCCCGATGCATTCCAGACCTTTCTGGCGGGCATTCCCACCCTGACCAAGACCGAGCGCCGCATCTTTGACGGCTATGTGGCCGGGCTGCGCTCCCGGGAGATCGTGGAGCAACTGGACATCAAGGACAGTACCCTGCGCTTCCACAACAAGAACATCTACGAAAAACTGGGTGTAAGCTCCCTCAAGCAGTTGCAGCAGTTCGCGGCGATCCTGAATTCCGGTGGCAATAGCGTCCCGGACGACGGCGCCCCCGGGAAGGGCTGCTGAACCGGCTGCTCCACCGTTCAATGATCTATAAATAGGAGGTGCCTGCCATGACCGACCTTCGGGATTGGTTAAAGGCGTACAACATCAAAAATTCTATGGGCGGGGAGATGGCATATAACACGATTCAGCGGATGCTGAGCAGCCGCTGGCTTTTCATCTTGCCGGGGCTTGAACATAGCCGCTAACAATGTTAATGCGTCCTAACATCGTCAAAAAATATTGAAAAACCCCGAAAGCGTGCTAAAATATAAAGATAAAGAGCCCGCCCTGCTCAAGGGTACGGGCGCTCAGATAGGAAATACAGAAACGAGGGGTAAATATGTTTGATGCAAAAAAGCTTGCACTGTTTTTGGGCGGTGTGGTGTTCGGCTCTGCCGGTTTCAAGGTGCTGTCCAGCAAGGACGCCAAAAAGGTCTACACCCAGACCACCGCTGCGGTGCTGCGGATGAAGGACTGCACCATGCAGACCGTGAATAAGGTGCAGGAGGAGGCCGGTGACATCCTTGCCGATGCAAAGGCCATCAACGAGAGCCGCGCCGCCGAGGCTGCACAGGAGGTCATCGAGGATACGGCTGCAGAACAGGCCGAAGAGCAGACCGCACAGTGATATAGCGCAGCAGAGCCGCCGCTTTGGGCGGCTCTTTTTGCACAGAGGGGTAAGAAAAGCAATGAAATGTACGATCCTACATGAAGGGAAGGGGCGTATGCGGGTGCACGTCTGCGCTGTGCGCATGACCCTGCACCGGGCAGACGTGCTGGAAGCCTACCTGAACGGGCAGGACAACATCCAGAAAGCCACCGTCTACGAGCGCACCGGAGATGTGGTGCTGACCTATCGGGGCAGCCGGAAGGACGCCGCCGCCCTGCTGGCAGCCTACCGCTTTGACAACGAAGAACTGGAGGTGCTGGTCACCTCCCACGACAGCCGGAAGATCAATCAGGAATATCAGGAAAAGATGGTCGGTCTTGTGGCGGGGCGGGCGTTCCGCAAGGTGTTCCTGCCCGCGCCCATCGCGGCGGCCTATACGGTGTGGCGCTCCATCGCCTTTATCTGGAAGGGCGTCCGCTGCCTGCTGCACCGCAAGCTGGAAGTAGAGGTGCTGGATGCGCTCAGCATCACCGCCTCCCTCCTGCGGGGCGATTACAACACCGCAGGTTCGGTGATGTTCCTGCTGACGGTGAGCAGCTTGCTGGAAGAGTGGACGCGGAAAAAGAGTTTGGACGACCTTGCCCGCAGCATGGCGCTGAACGTGGATAAGGTCTGGGTGCGCACCCCGCAGGGCGAGGTGCTGGTGCCGTTGACCCGCGTTCACGCAGGGGACGAGGTAGTGGTGCGCTCCGGCAACATGATCCCGCTGGACGGCATGGTGCTGGAAGGCGAAGCCATGGTGAATCAGGCCGCCCTCACCGGCGAGTCCATGCCGGTGCGCAAGACCACCGGTGCCACCGTCTACGCAGGCACGGTGGTGGAAGAGGGCGAGTGCGTTCTTGTGGCCAAGGCAGAGGGCGGCACCAACCGCTACGATAAGATCGTGGCGATGATCGAGGAATCGGAAAAGCTCAAGTCCGGCACCGAAAACCGGGCTTTGCAGCTGGCCGACCGTCTGGTGCCGTGGTGCCTTGCCGGTACGGTGGCTACCTATGCCTTTACCCGCAACGTCACCCGGGCCATCTCCATCTTGATGGTGGACTTCTCCTGTGCGCTGAAGCTTTCCATGCCGCTGGCGGTGCTCTCTGCCATGCGGGAGTGCGGGGAATACCACATCACCGTAAAAGGCGGCAAGTATCTGGAAGCGCTGGCAAAGGCGGACACCATCGTGTTCGATAAGACCGGCACCCTCACCCGTGCCACCCCGCAGGTGGTGCAGGTAGTGCCTTTCTCCGGCTGTGAGGAGCAGGAGGTATTGCAGCTTGCCGCCTGTCTGGAAGAGCATTTCCCTCATTCCATGGCAAACGCCGTTGTCCGTGCTGCCAGAGAGCGGGGCATCTCCCACGAGGAGATGCACTCCGAGGTGGAGTACATCGTGGCGCACGGCATTGCCAGCCGGGTGGGCGGCACGCGGGTGGTCATCGGCAGTGCCCACTTCATTTTTGAGGACGAGGGCTGCACCATCCCGGCAGGGGAACAGGCAAAGTTCGATGCGCTGGACCCGCAGTATTCCCACCTGTATCTGGCGGCTTCCGGGGTGCTGGCGGGGGTCATCTGCATCGCAGACCCCCTGCGCCCGGAGGCGGCACAGGTGCTGCATAAGCTCCGGAAGCTGGGCATTGCCCAGACCGTTATGATGACCGGCGACAGCGACCGCACTGCCCGCGCCATTGCGGCGCAGGTGGGGGTGGACCGCTGCTTTGCGGAGGTGCTGCCGGAGGATAAAGCCGCCTTTGTCCGTGACGCCAAGGCCGAAGGGCACACCGTTGTGATGATCGGTGACGGCATCAACGATTCGCCCGCCCTGTCGGCGGCAGATATCGGCATCGCCATCCATTCCGGTGCCGCCATCGCCCGGGAAATTGCCGATGTGACCATCCGCGCCGACAGTCTGGAAGAGCTGGTGACCTTAAAAGCCATTGCCAACGCCCTGCAAAAGCGGGTGGGCAGCAATTACCGCTTTGTCCTCAGCTTCAACTCCGCGCTCATCCTTTTGGGTGCTCTGGGCATTCTGCCCCCTGCCACCAGCGCGATGCTGCATAACCTTTCCACCCTTGGCATCAGTCTGCGCAGCATGACAGACCTGCTGGAGCAGAAGAACGAAGGATAAAAAAACCGAAAATCTCGCATAAAACAAGAAAGCATCTGCAACATTCGCTTCTGAATTTCAGAACACAGCGAATTCGTTGCAGATGCTTTTACTTTTAGAGGGCGAACCCGGTAAAGTGTGCAAATACAGTTTCCGGCCACGCCCCTTCCCGTGAAAATGGTACGCCGGAGCGTCCGCAGACGCTCCGGCGTACCGAAATTATAAATAGTTTTTCCGCTGAAAATGCCCAGAGCATAGCGGAGGGCATTCAAAATCGTCCTAGTCAAAAAAGGAGACTGATGCACAAATACTGCGCAGCGGCTTCCTTTTTGTTTCAGATAAACCGGCAGAAGCCCAGCCAGCAGCCCAGCAGGAAAAAGAGCAGCGCCTTACCCAGCACCGGCAGCCACTGGTGCTTACACAAGGCGGTATCCCACCGGTGGATGTTCTGTTTGGGGCAGGTGCCCACGCAGGCTTCACAGGCGATGCACTCCCCGCTGCGCAGGCTGCTTTCCTCCAGCTTCAGGCACACCGGGCACTGCTGCTTGCAGGCGTTGCAGCCCGGAATGCAGCCCTCACTCTGCCGGTGCAGCCGCGCAAAGGGCAGCACCGGCAGCAGGGCGAACACCGCACCCATGGGGCAGAGAAACTGACAGAAGAACCGGGGCTGCACTGCCATGCCCAGCAAAATGAGCACAAGCAGCGCGATGCCCACACCGAAGCCCTCCGGCGGCAGACGCAGAGCCGTCAGGCGGGAAAATACCTCCCACGGGCTTGCGCCGGTCAACAGCTTTTCCTGCCGGGTCACATACAGCGCCACCAGCCCCGCCAGCAGCAGATATTTGACCTTCTGCCCCCAAAGCACCGCCCGCTCCGGCAGACGGAGCTGCTTTTTGCGGTGAAACAGCTTTTTCTGGAGTAGCCCGGACAGCGCCCAGACGGCATCGCCCAAGCTGCCAAAGGCGCAGGCGTACCCGCAGAAAAACCGGTCGAACAAAAGGGTGAAGCCGCACAGCCCCAGCAGGGAAAGCGTAAAGCTGTCTGCCGAGAGCACCTCGCCTGCGCCGATGTGCAGAAAAATCTGTTTTACCCCGGAAAACCCGGCCACGAATGCGCCCGGCATGGTCACAAAGAAGAACAGCTGTACCCCGGCGCGCAGCCATGTGCGGCGCTTTTTGTCCCGCTGGCGCTGCTGTGCCGCCGTTAAAGGCTTCGCTTGTGTTTTTTCCATCATCCTGCCGCCTTTCCCAGTGCGTCCTCTACTGCACCGATGAGTCCTTCTGCCGTGAGGGTAGCGCCGGAAACGGTATCTACCTCGGCAGACTGCACCGCCAGCATCTCGTCCAGCAAAGGCAGCGCCTGCTTATAGTAGGGCTTGTCCTCACCGGAAGCGTCCAGCACCGATATATCGGTCATTTTTCCGTTCTGAATGGTTACCGACACCCGGATGACATCGCCAAAACCAAAGGCGCTGCCCTCGTAGGTGCCGTCCCGGTAGCCGCTCTGGCTCTGCTCCGCCTGCGCTGCGCTCTGCGCCTGCAAAACGGAAGCGTTGTAGGCTTCCACCTCGGCAATTTCCTGCTTGCGCTGGCTTACCGCTGCCGCCCGGACCAGCGCCACCTGCTGGTATTGCCACAGGATGCCAAGGATCAGCAGCAGGTTCACTGCCCGGAGAAGAAAATTCTTGTATTTCATTCCGCTGCTCCTTCCGTTTCAGGTTCGGTCCCGGTCTCTTCCGGCGGCAGCGCCGTCTCGGATGTCGGCAGCACTTCCTCAGAAGATGCCGGTTCAGAATCGTCCGGTGTTTCTGCCGGGAAAAGCTGCTGCCATACTTCCTTGAACCACGCGGGAACGGTGCGCTTTTCCTCCGGCTGCACCACCTCCACGGTGGGTACGGTGACCGGCGTTTCCTCGGGTTCTGCTGCTTCGGACGGTGCGACTTCTTCCACCACTTCTTCCGATGCAGCCTGCTCCGGGTCGGCTTCCTCTGCCGGGGCAACCGCTGCTTTTGCCAGCGCCAGCTTGACGGCGTTCAGGATACCGGTGGAGGAGTAGGTGGCACCGGAAACAGCATCCACATTGGGGTTTTGTCCTTCCAGAATGGCGGGAATGACCCGCTTTGCCCGGGAAAGATATTCCTCCTCGTCCTCAGCGCTCAGAACCGTGATATCGGTGATCTTATCCTCTGCCACCGTGACCTGTACCGTAATTTTGCCCTCAAAGCCTATGGCTTCGGCGGTGTAGATGCCGTCAAGGTAAGTGGATGGCGCTGTAAATTCCTCCACCACCAGCGGTGCGGCGGGCTTGGGCTGCGGCGGCAGGGGATTGTTGACCACCTCGCCGGTCAGGGCGTTCTGCACTGCGCCCAGAATGCCCCGGCTGGTGTAGGTGGCTTCGGAAACGGCATCCACCTCCCAGCTCTGGGCATCCACTACAGTAGTCAAAAGCCGCTTTGCGCGCCGCAGAAACTGCTTGGTCTCGTGGGAAGCATCCAGAATTTCAACCTCCGTGATGCTGCCGTTTTCCATGGTGACCTGCACCCGGACGGTACCACCGTAGCCCCGGGAAGAGCCGACGTAAACGCCGTCAGCATAGGGCAGCTTGGGCAGCGCTTCTTCCTCCGCTTCGGAGGAAGCGGCTTCCACCGGCTGCTCCACCACGGCTGTCAGCCTTTCCGGCACGGTAGCCAGCACCGGCACAGTGCGCGGCAGCGCAAAAAGCACAGCTGCCGCTGCCGCCACCGCCGGGAGCAGCTGCACCAGCGGCAGCAGCGTGTTGCTTCGTTTTTTGTTCATTCCAACTCCTCCTGACACGGAAAAGCAAGGCCGCCTGCATAGAGCGACCTTGCTTTTTGGGTATTCTGTTTTTTGCCGGATCAGGCAGCTTTCAGGTTCTGCACGGCATCGGTCAGGTGGGTCACCTGCTCCAGTGCAGCGGCCTTATACAAGGTCTCGCGGCTCAGCAGCTCCACGCTTTCGGCCAGCTCGGTCTCCAGATTGGCGTAGCTGTCGGCGGTGTAAGCGGCCTTTGCCTTGCCCTGTGCTTCGGCAACTACAGCCTGCAGGGCGGCGCGGTCGGCATCGCTTGCCAGTTCGTGCTTGGCAAGGTTCTCGGCAGTGGTCTGGAACTTGACCACCGTGTCGGCATAGCCCAGTGCGCGGATGGTGATGGTCCAGTAGCCGGTGCCGTCCGTGCCTTCCGGCAGCTGGCAGCGGGCGGAATCGCTCAGACCCAGCTGGATGCCCATGGACTTGTGCATCCAGTTGTCGGCTGCAAACTTGGTGCCGTAGGAGGCCTTGGCGTGGGTGTAGGTGCTGTCATTGCCGTAGTAGGTCCACACCACGGACTGCATCCGGGAGCCCAGCTCGCCGTAGTTGCCGTTCAGGTCCACACGGATGAACTCGCCAAAGCTGCCCACATCGCTGCCGCTGCGCAGGTTCACGGTAAGACCATCAGCAGCTTTCTGGGCGGCTTCAGCCACGCCGGAACCGGTGCCGGTGTGTGCGGCGGAGAAGGTGTAGCCATCGCCGCTCTTGGTTGCATACTTCAGGCCGTTGGTGTTCTTGTCCACCGCAGCCGTCAGGGTGTAGGCGGTCAGGTTCTTTTCAGAGTAGCCGCCCACCAGCTGGCCGCCGTTTTCCACAACGGTGTACTTGGAGCAGAAATCTGCAAGGTCGCTGGTAGCCACGCGCACCGGCACATACTTGGTGCCCAGCACCTCGTAATGGTCCATCTGCACGGTAGAGCCATCGGCCTTAGTGATGGTGCCGCGGTTCCAGCCTACGGTAGTGCCATCGGCCAGATAGATGGTCTTGCCATCGTCCGACCAGTGGGAAACGGTGTAGGTGCTGCCGTCCTTGGCGTAGATGACAGCAGTGCTCTGGAAGCTGCCGCGGTGCAGACCATGGTTGGCGGTAGCGCGGGAAACGGCGTCAAATGCGCCAAGGTCGTGCTCCTCGTGGCTGTCCAGCTGCGCAGAAGCGGCAGTGCTGCCGGCAGCATAGACCTTCTCGTTTGCCCAGTACTCGTCCCAAGTCAGGGCAGCGTAAAGGTAGGTGTACTTTTTGCCCAGCAGAAAATCGAAAAAGCCGTTTTCCTCCTCGGCGGGGGCTGCTGCAAAGGCGGTAGCGGTCAGCAGGCTGAGCGCCATAGCCGCCGACAGCAGCAGGGAAAGAAATTTCTTTGTTCTCATGAAAAAATGCTCCTTTCATCACACTGGCAAGGGATAGGGATCATGTAGTTAGCATCACCTAACATTGCGCGCAAAGAAAAACCCGCGGGGCAAAGCCCCTCAGATGGTTAGGATAAGCTAATTGACGAGACCTAAAATAGCACGCCTGCAAAGCGTTGTCAAGAAAAAACGGGGATGTTTACAGAGGTTAATTTGTGGGCAAAAGGTGCCGTTTACGCTCTTTATGCTGCAAGCCCTTGACCTTTTTGCCGGAGCGCAGTATACTTTTCATATGGTTAGTTATGAATAACCGCAAGGAGGTACTACATGATACAAGACGCATTCTGGGGGATCTTGATCCCGTTTCTGGGCACAAGCCTTGGAGCAGGCTGTGTATTCTTTTTAAAAAACTCTTTGCGTGACGGTATCCAGCGCGCCCTCACCGGCTTTGCCGCCGGGGTCATGGTGGCGGCATCGGTATGGAGCTTGCTGATCCCGGCCATGGAGCAGGCCGCAGATCTGGGCAGGCTGGCATTTTTCCCGGCGGCAGCAGGCTTTTGGCTGGGTATCCTGTTTTTGCTGCTGCTGGACCATCTCATCCCGCATCTGCACCAGAACAGTTTGCAGGCCGAAGGGCCAAAAAGCCAGCTCCAGCGCACCACCATGATGGTTCTGGCGGTAACACTGCACAACATCCCGGAGGGCATGGCGGTGGGCGTGGTCTATGCCGGATATCTTGCCGGAACTGCTCAGATCACCGCCGCCGGGGCGCTGGCGCTTTCCCTTGGCATTGCCATCCAGAACTTCCCGGAGGGTGCCATCATCTCCATGCCGCTGCGGGCGGAAGGAATGAAGAAAGGCCGGGCGTTCTGGGGCGGCGTGCTGTCCGGCATCGTAGAGCCCATCGGGGCAGTGCTGACGATTCTGGCGGCAGGCATCGTGGTGCCCGCTTTGCCCTATCTGCTCAGCTTTGCCGCCGGAGCCATGCTGTATGTGGTGGTGGAGGAACTGATCCCGGAAATGTCGCAGGGACAGCACTCCAACGTTGGCACGGTGTTTTTTGCGGTAGGTTTCAGCGTGATGATGGTGCTGGATGTGGCACTGGGGTGACGGTTTGAGGGCTCCCGAAAGCGAAATCTTTTTCGGAATCTCCGAAAATGCCTAAACTTCTTGATAGAGGCAACAGCAGGGCGTATTCTTTTGCCAGAAGGACCGCTGAGAAGCGGCTTTTTGTATTTCTAAAACCACTCGCTAGGCGAGTGGTTCGATAAAGATTTTATAGCAGTTTGCATTTTTAATGCACAAGCAACATCCGCAAACTGCATATCGCAAATATGCTGTTTTGATAGACACTATTTCTGAAAATTGCGATAAAATAATATTCCTTTAAAAATGCCCAGAGCGCAAGCGGAGGGCATTGAAAACCGTTTTGTGCGGCTGCCTTTATTTATTGCTTTCCGGCAGCTTGAAGTAGACGCGGTATTCGTCCGAGTAGATCTTGCTGCCCATGCGGCTCACGCCGCCGTATAGGTGGGTGCGCATCAGCGGCTCAATGGCGTCCAGATCTTTCTCCCGCAGAATACGCAGCATCTCGGCGTGCTCGCTGACAACGCTGGACACGTTGCGTGCGCCCACGATGTCCAGACGGATAAAGCGGGAGTAATCTGCCTGCGGGCGGGTCATCTGCTCCCAAAGGTATTCCTTGCTGGTTTTGCGGAACCAGTACGCGTGCATGGCAAGGTCGCAGCTGAGGAAGTGGTTGAAATCAAAATTTTCCGGGTCACTGCGCCCCGCAGCGGCCTCCAGCAGCATATTATAAAGGTGCTCCACAGCAAGGATCTCCATGGGCGAGCAGCTCTGCACAAAATCCCGGAACACCATGCCCTCCACGGCAACACGATGGAAGATGAGCTGATCCACCACGCCGATGTCGATGGCGGTAACGATGGTGCCCTTGCAGGGGATGATCTGCACAAAGCGGTTCTGTTCCAGCCGCTGCAAAACGCTGCGGATGGGGGTGCGCGAAACACCGAACCGCTTGCACAGCTGGTTTTCGCTCAGCGCTTCCCCGGGCAGGATCTTCAGGGCACAGATCTCGTCCTCGAGAATATGATAAAGCTCATCCGTGTGCTGTAATGTAGCCATAGTTGTTCTCCATTTATCCGGTAAATTAAGCTTAATATCATTGTACCGTCCCGGCAAACGAATGTCAATGCTGGAACGGAACTTTATTTGACGGCTTGTATACAAGCTTTTGCGCTTGCGTACGGAGCTGCTTATGAAACGGGAAGATTGATATACCACTTCATAATGCGGGAAAAGTGCTGATGGAATGCCGTGATAAAGCGGATGTTGTACGGAATGTACAAAGAAAACAGAAAATAACTGTCAAATGCTATAATTGCAAAGCGCTGCGGTTTTATGGCGGCAGCACGGCGGGATAAAATGCTGTATACAAGGTTTTACTAAAAAGGCTGAAAGGGGCCAAATACCCTGCATACACCGGAGCGTTACCGGAAAATACAGCAGGAAATGTGCTTTTTTGTGTATTGCGGGGGTACTGTGCTGCTGCGGGCTTGCCTTGCTGCGCAAAAGGCGGTAAACTGAGGGTAGGCAAAACGCCCGAAAAGGAGAGACGACATGGCACATACAAAGGCTGACCTCAAGTACGACCTTGCAGCAATGGGGCTGACAGGAAACGAGACCATCCTGATCCATTCTTCCATGAAGTCCATCGGCACGGTGGAGGGCGGTGCGGACACAGTTCTGGACGCGCTGATGGAGTTTTTTGCGGAGGGCTTGCTGCTGCTGCCCACCCACACATGGCGGTTTATCAATGAGGAGAACCGGATGTTCGATGTGTGCCGCAGCCCGTGCTGTGTGGGTATTCTGCCGGAGCTGTTCCGGCAGCGCCCCGGGGTGGTGCGCTCGCTGCACCCCACCCACAGCATGGCGGCTTACGGCAAGGACGCGGG